>JAABUN010007697.1_pt1 | contig 11430 bp, 5 predicted proteins | sample 5559311 | NCBI WGS metagenome assembly JAABUN01 (sample SAMN10711877, study PRJNA513370) | rock metagenome | isolation source: Antarctica rocks | place: Antarctica: Victoria Land, Siegfried Peak sud | reverse complement strand
ATTCGGCAACAGGTCAATCCAGCCGTCTTCGCTGACCACCACGGCCAGGCAGGGGTAGCGGCTGCTGTTGACGTAGCGCACGGCTGAGTTGTAGCGCGAACCGCGCGAGGAATCGCCTTTTTCGGTGGCCAGGCCATCGAGGATGGCCCCGATGGAGTAGCACACGCCGGTGGGCTCGATGAACACGGCCCCGTCGATGTTGGTGACCAAGCGCAGCACCGCCGGCGTGATGGTGCGCGGCGCCACCCGGAAGCTCTGGCGGCTCAGGCGCTGGGCTTCCTGGGCGGCCCCGGTGCTGAACACCAGGATGGTGCCCGTGGGCTGGGTGCTGGCCCGGCTGGTCAGCTCCCACAGGTAATCCACGCTGTCGGGGTCGAGCGTGGGAAACACGCGCCGCACCACGCGGCCGAAGTTTTCGGCCGCCACGCGGCCCTGGGGCAGGCGCGGCGTGTTGCTGACCACGCGCATGAGCACGTGGCCGGCGTGGCTCATCTCCCAGCTGTAGTGGTGGGTGAAGTTGACGGTCACCAGCGGCTCGTAGCGCGGGTCGCTTTCGGGCACGAGCTGGCCCAGCCCGAACACGTGCGAGGCGTCCGACACCAGGGCCGTGGCGTCCTCGCTCAGCTCCAGCAGCTTGCGGATGGAGCGGTGGTCGCGTAGCGTCACGGGCGCTTCGAGGGTGAGCACGGGCACGATGGCCGGGTGCTGGCGGCGGGCCACCAGCAGGGTGCCCACGCCTTCGCTGCCCTCGTGGCGCAGGGCGGCCACGCCGTTGCAGGCGTCGTAGAGGCCCTGGGTGCCGGCGGGGGCGGCGCGCAGCATCAGGCGGCGGCCGGCGCTGCGCAGCACTTCGTTGTAGTCGCGGTCGAGGGCGGGCTGCTCGTTGTCGGCGGTGTCGGCCTCGCGCAAGGCCTTGGTGCAGTCGTGCAGGAACTCCAGCACCGCCGCGTGCGGCAGGTTGGCCGGGCGCGGGCCCCCCGATTTGGGCATGGCGTAGTAGCCCTCGTAGCAGTCGGTGGCCACTTGCAGCACCACCGTCACGAGGTAGCCTTGCAGGTTCACGGGCGCGGAGCAAAACGAGCGGCGGTTTTCGCGGCGCTCGTGCGTCAGCCGCTGCAAGGTGGTTTCGGTGGCCTGGCACACCAGCTCGTACCAGCGCTGTTTCTCGTAGCGGTCGTGGTCGTTGGGGTGCAGGTGGTACACCACGTCGCGCGGGCCGGCATTGGCTTCCAGGGTGGCGGCTTGGGCTTTCACGCTGGCGAAGTCGCCGGGCGCGTAGCGGGTGCTGCTGGGCTCGATGACCACGCCGGACGGCTCGTCGGCCTCGCGGGCCGTGGCCAGGCCCAGCAAAAAAACCTCGGGCCGCAGGCTGCGGTCGAGCAAATTAAAAATGCCTTCGGCAAACAACTGGGCCGAAACCCTGAATAGACTTTGGTGTTCCCACATGGGCAAAAAGGCGGCCGGAGCAATTTCGACCCTTGCACTGCTTCAGCTTACGTAAAAAATGCGCCGGTAGCGGTGCAGTGGGCTAAAATAGCCGCGCCGGTCCTTCCAACTATCGGGCCTGCGTTGTATCTTCGAACGACCGTTGGGCCCCCAGCCCGGCGCTTCCTCACCCGTCCACCCCCCGCGCCTATGTTCTTCATCGACATGCTCTTGGCCATGGTGGTGGCCATTTCCTTTATTCCCATCCTCACCGGCTACTGCGCCCACAGCTACGGGCGCTCGTTCTGGTTGTGGTTTGCGTTGGGCTGGCTCTTGCCGCTGGCCTCGTTCTTTCTGCTGGCGGCCCTCATCGCGCGCGAGCAGCTCGACCCCGGCCGCCGCCTGCTGGCCGAGGCCCGCCTGATTTTGCGCGACGCCGAGCGAGATAAAGTTGCTAAGGAAGACTAAGGGTCTATCCAAATAAGCCACCAAAAGAACGGTCCTGCTCATCTGGCGTCCGCTTGCCGAAGCATCTCTGCTTGATGCGCAGAATGTTCAGCATGACGGCCTAGTTGGCTAACTCAAACCGCTTCTAAGGGCCGCAAGGCCTTTTTTGCGCTGGTCGCGGGGCGAAGCTGCCGGCAGCTGGCGCGGGCTGGTGGCGCAACCCAATAGCCCAAAACGGGCAAATAGCGTCAAATGGTGGGAATGTCGAAGCAGGGGACAAAAGCCGGCCTTGGCCCGCAGCGGTGGCTGGTAGGCAAGGAGCAGGTGCGGTTCGCCCGCACCTTGCGGCTTCCGGCAAAGCCGTGCCGGAAAAATGGGAATAGGCTGAGCAGTAGTGCTAGTAGGCGTGAAACAAGCGTAGCGCTTCGGCGGGCGGGGCCCAACGTTTGCGGCGTGTCGCCCGTTTGCCACTGCCGGAGCTGCCCTGCGCCTGGGCCCGAGCTAGGGATTCGCCAGGCGCCCAGGGCTTCCGCTCAATTCACGCTTCCAGTCACCTGTTTTATTAACCCGTGGAAACAATCCGTACGCTGCTTATTGACAATGAACCGTTGGCCCGGCGGCACCTGGCGCAGCTGCTGGCCGGCGTGGCTGATTTTGCCGTGGTGGGCGAGTGCCGCAACGGCGCCGAAGCTGTGGCCGCGCTGCAAGCCGGCCCTGCGGTCGACCTGCTGTTTCTGGATGTGCAGCTGCCGGATTCGGGGGGCCTGCAAGCGCTTCAGCAACTGCGGCCGCGGGGCGGGGCCCCGCCGCTGGTGGTGTTCGCGACGGCCCACGACTGCTACACGTTGCAGGCGTTTGAAATGCACGCGGTGGATTACCTGCTCAAGCCCCTCGACCCGGACCGGTTCGGGCGCTGCCTGGCCCACGTGCGCCACCTGCTGGCCCAGCGCCGCCGGGCGGCGCAGCTCACCGACCATCCGGTGGCGCTGCTGCGCGACGGGCCCGCCGCCGAGCGCCCCGGCGCGGCGCGGCCCGCCGACCCGGCCCGCCGCCTGCTCATCAAGCAGCAAGGCCGCCTTTTCTTCGTGCCGACGCAGCAAGTGCGGTACGTGGAAGCCACCGGCAACTACGTGGCTATACACGCCGGCGACCAAATACACGCCATGCGCACTACGCTGAACCAGCTGGCCAGCCAGCTCGACCCGCACCTGTTCCTGCGCATCCACCGCTCCTTCATCGTCAACCTCAGCTTTGTTAAGGAGCTAAGGCCCTGGGCGCACGGCGAATACCTGATTACGCTGCACGACGGCATGCACCTGGCTTCGTCGCGCAGCTACAGCTTAGCCATTCAAGGCTACATGAAACGGCTGGTGTGCTGACGGCAACTGCTTTTTGAGTTAGCGGCCCGGCGGCCAGGGCGGCTTGTCCCTGAAAACGGCCGCTTCGTCCCAGCCGGCGCAACGCGCCGCGCCGGGCGCGTACAGAAGGGAATTCTCATTCCTAACCTTTCCTTTTTTTATGAAACACCTTCTTACGCGCCCGCTGCTCGGGGTGTGCCTGGGTACCGCCGCCCTGGCGGGCGGGCTCGCCTGGGGCACCCGGCCCGCCGCCCTGGAGGCCTCCAGCCACCGCGAGGCCCCGCTCATTGCCTACGACCCGTTGGCCGACAACACCGACGTGTACGCCTTTCGCAGCCCGGACGACCCGAACATGGTGACCATCATCGCCGATTACATCCCGTTTCAGTTGCCCCAGGGCGGCCCGATTTACTACAACTTCGGGGAGAACATCCGGTACGAAATCCACATCAAGAACCGGCCTTCGGTAGCCACGGCACCGGGGGTGCCCACCTCGGCCGGCGACGACATCACCTACCGCTTCACGTTTACCCTCACCAACGAGGATCCCACCACGCACTTCCGCATCCGCAACGCGGGGGCCGGCGCGAAGGAAAACCAGAAGGCCACCTACACCTGCGAAATGAGCCGCGACGGCGGCCCGTTCACCGCCATTGTGACCAACGGCGTGGTGCCGCCCTACAACGTGGGGCCGCGCGCTATTTCTAACCCCACGGTGGGCTTCGGGGCCCCCAATTACCGGCAGCTCATCACCAACTCCATCCAGACGCTGAGCAACGGCACCAAGGTGTTCTGCGGCACGGCCGACGACCCGTTCTTTGTTGACATTGGGGCCATCGAAGACCTGGGCGGCATCCGGCCCACCCGCGCCCGCGACGGCCTCTACCACAAGAACGTCAACTGCATTGCCTTGCAGATTCCCATCACCCTGCTCCAGCGGGACGGCCTGGCGGCGGCGGCGGCCACCAGCATCCTCGACCCGGCCTTCGTGATTGGGGTGTGGGCCTCGGCCAGCCGGCCGGCCCTGAAAACGCTGGCCGAACCCGACGCCGACGGCAACACCACCGGGGCCCAGACGTTCTCGGGCAACTACGTGCAGGTGTCGCGCCTGGGCATGCCCCTCACCAACGAAGTGATAAGCAACTACGGCAACAAGGACGAGTTCAACGCCCGCACCCCGTACTGCGAGAACCGCGCTTACGACGTCAACTTCACCAACCCGGAGCTGGCCCTGTACATGGCCGACAACAACCCGCGGCCCCCGGCGGCTCCCAAACCCGCGGGCCAGACCTACTTCGGCGAAGCGGTGCCGGGCTTGCAGATGCTGCGCATTCAGTCGAAATCGCTGGCCGGCGTGGCCGGATTACCGGCCGCGGGCTTTGACTTCCGCAACGGCGCGGCGGGTGTTTCGGTCCTGGCGGGCTCGGCGGCGGTGGCCGGCACGGCGCTGGCGCCCCTGGCCAGCGGCGGCTACGGCGAGTACCTGCTGCGGCCGGGCCAGCCGCGCTCGGTCGATATTTTGCCCCTGTTCCACACCGGCGTGCCCAACATGCCGCCGTTCCAGCTGGCGACCGGCAAAAACGGCAACCCGCTGGCGGCCGGCAAGCCGTTCATCAACAACTTCCTGCCCGTGGGCATACTCACCGACCTGGGCGGCGACATGCTGCGCCTGAACATGGCCGTGCCCGTGACGCCCCGCAACTCGCCCGACTTCAGCTCGGAAGGCCTGCTGGCCGCGGCCAAGCTGGGCCTCACCGACCCGCGCTACAACGGCACCACTACCCTGGAGTTCATCCCCAACATGGACGGCTTTCCTAACGGCCGCCGGCTGGAAGACGACACCCCCCGCATCGAGCTGCAAACGGTGGGCGGCGTGGTGCTGGCCTCGCTCGGCCTGTGGTACGACGACTACACCCCCGCGACGACGAACCCCGTGACGCCGGAGTTGGCCAACGTGCTGGCCTTCACCACGGGCGTGGAGCGCAATGACACGACGATCCGGGTGGCTTGGCCGTTCTTGCAAGACCCGTGGAGCGGCACCAACGCCCAGCCCACCGTCACGTCGCAGCGCGGGTCTTCGGGCCTGGGCCTGCAGCCCGTCGTGCTGGTGGCCCAGGTCTTCCCGAACCCCATCGCCGACCAAACCACCATCCACTACAACCTGGCCGCACGGAGCACGCTCACCGTCACCATCTCCGACCTGTTGGGCCGCACCGTTGCCACGCTGCTCACCGACAAAACCCAGAACCCGGGGACTTACGACCTGATCTGGAAACCGGGCGCCGCCATCGTTCCCGGCCAGTACATCGCCACCATCCGCGCGGGCAAAACCGTGCTCCAGTCCATCCACCTGGAGCGCCGCTAGCTGCTTCGGCAACTGCCGGGCGTTGCAATCCGAAAGCCCCGTGGCCTACGCCACGGGGCTTTCTGGCGTTGGCAGGAAAACGACAACGGCCCGCCGCTGCCCAGCTGCCTGGCCGTGCCCGGCCCCGGCGGGCCGGTGAGCGATTAGGGAAGCCACTGCCGGGCCCTAGCCGGCCGCCGCTTGCCCAATGCCCGCCGCGGCCCAGGCTCCGGTAGCAAAGCAGCCCTGGAGCAAGTAGCCGCCGGTGGGGGCCTCCCAATCCAGCATCTCGCCGGCCAGGAAGGTGCCGGGGCGGCGGCGCAGCATCAGGCGCTCGTCCACTTCCGAAAAAGCCACGCCGCCGGCCGTGGAGATGGCCTCGTCGAGCGGGCGCAGGCCCACCACCGGCAGCGGCAGGGCCGTGAGCCAACCGGCCAGGACGGGGCCCTCGGGCGGGGGCAGGCCGGGCGGCAGCACCTCGCGCAACAGCGTGGGCACCAGCGGCGCCAACCCAAAAGCGTGGATCAAAAATGACGCCGCCGACGCGCCCGCCCGTCGCCGGCGCAGCCGCTCCGCCATTTGCGCGGGGCTTAGGTCGGGCTTGAGGTTGAGGTGCAGCGTGGCCGGGCCCCCAGCGGCCAGCGCCGCCCGCAGGGCCGGGGCGAGGGCGTACACGGGCGTGCCCTCCAGGCCGTAGGCAGTGAGCAGGATTTCGCCGCGCACCGAGTGCGGGCCGCAGCTGAGGGCAATATTCTTGAGGGGCTGGCGGCCCACTTTTTCCCGAAAGAAGGCCGACCACGCCACTTCCGCCCCGCAGTTGGCCGGGGCAAAGGGCACGATTTCGACGCCGATCTCGCGCAGCAAAGGTGCCCAGGCCCCGTCGGAGCCGGTTTTGGCCCAACTGGCGCCGCCCAGGGCCAGCACGGTGGCATCGGGCTCGGCGGTGAAGTCTTCGCCGGTAGCTTCGTTGCGCAGCCGCAAGCCTTTTTCGCCCGCGAAGCCCAGCCAGCGGTGGCGCGGGTGCAGCTCGACGCCCAGGGCCCGCAGGCGGCCCAGCCAGGCGCGCAGCACCTCGGCGGGCTTGTGGGCGGCCACGGGGAAGATGCGCCCGCTGGTGCCCACAAACGTGTCGATGCCCAGGTCGGCAGCCCAAACGCGCAAATCGGCGGGCGAGAAATGCGCCAGCAGGGCCCCGAACCGCGCCGCCTCGGCCCCGTAGCGGCCGGCAAAACGGGCGGCGTCGGGGTCGGCATTGCTGAGGTTGAAGCCGCCGTGCCCGGCCACCAGAAACTTGCGCCCCACGGTGGCCTGCGCCTCGTACACGCGCACCCGGTGGCCGGCCTCGGCCAGGCGCTGGGCAGCCATCAGCCCCGCCGGCCCGCCGCCGATTACAATTATCATTTAATCAGTTAATAGTGAACAGTTAATAGTGAACAGTTATCGGTTAGCAGTGAGCAGTTAGAGCGGTTTCCGGGTCAGTGTACATAGTCGGTACCGCCAAGCTGTGCTTGGCCTCCCGTGGGTTGCCCCAGAGCCCCTGGGCGAGGCCCCTGCGGTGCCAGCACAGCTTGGCGGTACGTGTACACTGAATTGAAAACCGCTCTAGCGCGTTTTTACCTCGTTCTCGTACGCGTCCAGCTTCGCTAAAGTGGCGGCAATGTTCTCCGTAAACAACGTGATAACGGCCCCTTCCGGGGCGGTGGCCAGCACGTGGTCGATGGCGTCCAGCTCGTTTTCGATGTAAGTAATGGGCAAGTCGGGCTTGTCGAGGCGCAGCCCGCGGGTCATGATGTCGCGCAGAAACTCGGCCGACTTGCCGCGCAGGTCGCGGTCCTGGCGCAGAATCACTTCGTCGAACATACGCCCCGCGATGCGCGCGAAGCCCAGCGTGTCCTCGTCGCGCCGGTCGCCTAGGCCCGACACCACCCCGATTTTGCGGGTGGCCGTGGTGGCGTCCATGAAGTCGGCGAATTTCTCGATGCCGGCCGCGTTGTGGGCATAGTCCACGATGACCTCAAATTTGGGGAATTTATAGACGTTCATCCGGCCCGGCGTTTTGCTGCCGGAGGGCACGAAGGTGCGCAGGGCCGTCTTGATGTCGTCTTTGTCGAAGCCGGCCAGGTAGCCCGCCAGGGCCGCCGCCAGGCTATTTTCGATGTTGAAGCCCGCCCGGCCGCCAAACGTGACCGGAAACTCGGCCGCCCGGTCGATGCGCAGCTTGTAGCTGTTGCGGTAGATGGTGACGTAGCCGGCCTCGTACACCGCCGCCACGCCGCCCGCCTCCACGTGCTCGCGGATGCGCGGGTTGTGCTCGTCCATGCTGAACAGCGCCACCTGGCAGTCCACGGTGCGGGCCATGTTGTACACGAGGTCGTCGTCGGCGTTGAGCACGGCCCAGCCCGATTTGCCCACCGTGCGGGGCACCACAGCCTTCACGTCGGCCATTTCCTCCACCGTGTAGATGTCGCGCATCCCCAGGTGGTCGGCGGCCACGTTGGTCACCACCGCGATGTCGCAGGCGTGGAAGCCCAGGCCCGAGCGCAGCATCCCGCCGCGGGCGGTTTCGAGCACGGCGTAGTTGATGGTGGGGTCGCGCAGCACGAACTCGGCGCTCTGGGCCCCGGTGCAGTCGCCCTTTTGCAGCTGCACGCCCTGGATGTAGATGCCGTCGGTGGTGGTGAAGCCCACCTTATAGCCTTTGCCGGCCACCAGGTGCGCGATGAGGCGCGTGGTCGTCGTCTTGCCGTTGGTGCCGGTGATGGCGATGATGGGGATGCGCGCCGGGCGGCCGGGCGGAAACAGCATGTCCACGACCGGGGCGGCCACGTTGCGCGGCAGGCCCTCGGTGGGGTCGATGTGCATCCGAAAGCCGGGGGCGGCGTTCACCTCAATTACGGCCCCGCGGCTCTCGTTCAGGGGCACGGCGATGTCGTGGGTCAGCAGGTCGATGCCGCAGATGTCGAGCCCCACGATGCCGGCCACGCGCTCGGCCAGCAGCAGGTTGTAGGGGTGGATGAGGTCGGTCACATCGGAAGCCGTGCCGCCGGTGCTGATGTTCGCCGTGCTTTTCAGGTACTGGATTTCGCCGGCGGGCAGCACCGTGTCCAGGGCCCTCCCCTGCTTGGCCAGCAAGTCCAGCGTGTGCTGGTCGGCCTTGATGCTGGTGAGGGTGCGCTCGTGGCCCACGCCCCGGCGCGGGTCTTCGTTCACCTGGTCAATCAATTGCTTGATGGTGCTCGTGCCGTCGCCGGTCACGGCCGCCGGGGTGCGCTTGGCGGCGGCGATGAGCTTGCCGTTCACCACCAGCAGCCGAAAGTCGAAGCCTTCGACGAACTGCTCCACGATCACGGCCCGCGAGTACGCCTGGGCGGCTTTGAGGCCCGCCGCCGCATCTTCCCAGTTCATGATGTGGATGGTGGCGCCCTTGCCGTGGTTGCCGTCGAGCGGCTTCGTCACGATGGGGAAGCCCAGTTCCTCGATGGCGTCGCGCAGCCCGTCTTCCGAATACACCGTAGTGCCGCGGGGCACCGGCACGCCCGAATCGTGGAGCATGGCCTTGGTGCGGTTCTTATTGCCCGCCACTTCCACCCCGGCGTGGGAAGTGAGGCTGGTGGTGGTGGCCCAGATGCGGCGCTGGTTCACGCCGTAGCCCAGTTGGATGAGCGACGTGTTCTTGAGCTGGATGTAGGGAATGTTGCGCGACGCCGCCTCGGCCACGATGCTGTAGGTGCTGGGCCCAAAAAATTCCTCCTCCCGAATCTCGTGCAGCTCGGCGATGATGGGCTTCAGGTCCACTTCCTCGCCCCGGCACAGGGCCCCCACCACGGCTACGGCGGCTTCGGCGGCCACGCGGCCGGCGCGCTCTTCCTGGTAGGCAAACACCACGTACTCCACGCCGGCTTCGCGCGCCGGGTACGACTTGCCCCAGAACACGGGCATCCCCGCCAGGCGCTGCAGTTCCAGCGCCACGTGCTGGACGACGTGGCCCAGGGGCTCGCCTTCGCTCAGGCGCTCCAGGGTCAGGGGCGGGTGCTTGGTGGTGTGGCGGTTGCCGGCGCCGCTCACGCCAGGGGGCTGCTGGGCCTGCCCGATGTGGGGCAGCAGGGCCCCCAGCCGCTCGGCCAGGCCCGGCACGGCGCTCGACCACTGCCCGGCGAATTCGGCCAAACTGACTTTGGCCACGATGAGCCGGTAGTGCTTCACCGACCAGTAGCTGGGGCCGCGCATGGTGCGCAAATCAACAATTTTCATGTCCGCAAGATGGGTTAACGGCGTTTCCGAGCGTGTGCGCTGTAGTAGAATCCAGCCAAAATTCGGTTGTCATTCCGAACGAAGTGAGGAATCTGAGTAGATTAGATTGATTCCCCAGATTCCTCACTTCATTCGGAATGACAGTTTTTGGCTGGCCTCCAACGTTAGCTCAGCCACGAAATGTAGGCACAACCCGGCCTAAAACCATGCTCTGGGCCCTGGCAAGCAAGAAAAAGCCCCGCCGGCCGTGGGGCCAGCGGGGCTTTTTCGCTTGGTAATGAAGAGGTGACGGGCGGGGTCGAACCGCCGTAGGAGGTTTTGCAGACCTCTACCTAGCCACTCGGTCACGTCACCAGGAGGGCCTTTCGGGAGCGCAAAGGTACGCAGCCCGCCCGGCACCGGCAACGAAACCCCGCAAAAAAAGCCCCGGCGCGAACGCCGGGGCTTTTCTCAGTTGCCATTCAAGGGTTGTTTACGACTCCTGAATCTCGGCGTAGTCGGGCGAGTGGCCCGCCAGCGGCGTTTTGGCGGCCACCTGGTCCTTCAGCTTCTGCTCGCCGGCCTTGCGCTCAGCGCCGGCCATCTGGTCGCGCAGGGCGCTCAGCGCGTCGAGGTCGCCGAGGGTCGACTTGTCGTCGGCCGGCTTCTTGAGGTCGCTCATCTTGCCTTCGCCCTGGGGCTCGCCCTTGGCACCGGTGCCGGGCTTCTTCTTGAACTTGGCGTTGCGGCTGTCGTCCTCGGCGGCCACGGCCTGGTTGTACACGGCGGTGTGCGAGAGCACAATCCGGCGGTCGTCCTTCGAGAACTCGGTCACGCGGAAGTCCAGGGCCTCGCCGTTTTCGGCCGTGCTACCGTCTTCCTTCACCAGGCTTTTCGGGTAAGCGAAGCCTTCGATGCCGTAGGGCAGCTCCAGTACGGCCCCACGCTCCGATTTCTCGGTGATGGTGGCGCGGTGCACCGAGCCGGGGGTGAACACCGACTGGAACGTATCCCAGGGGTTTTCCTCCAGCTGCTTGTGGCCCAGGGCCAGGCGACGGGCGCCCAGGTCCAGCTCCAGCACCACCACGTCGAGGCGGTCGCCCACCTTCACGAACTCCGACGGGTGCTTGATTTTCTTGGTCCACGACAAATCCGACACGTGGACGAGGCCGTCCACACCTTCCTCCAACTCCACGAAGAGGCCAAAGTTGGTCAGGTTGCGCACCAGGCCGTTGTGCTTGGTGCCCACGGCGTACTTGCCGCCGAAGTCGCTGCGAGTCCACGGGTCTTCGGTCAGTTGCTTGATGCCGAGGCTCATCTTGCGGTCTTCGCGGTCGAGCGTCAGAATCTGCGCTTCCACCACGTCGCCCTGCTTGATGAAGTCCTGCGGGTTGCGCAGGTGCTGGCTCCAGCTCATTTCCGACACGTGGATGAGGCCTTCCACGCCGGGCACCACCTCCATGAAGGCGCCGTAGTCGGCCACGTTCACGATGCGGCCTTTCACGCGCGAGCCGGGTTGCAAATCGGCCGGCAGCGAATCCCACGGGTGAGGCGTCAACTGCTTGAGGCCCAGCGAAATGCGCTTCTTGGCTTCGTCGAAGTCGAGCACCACGATGTTCAGCTTCT
>JAABUN010007696.1_pt1 | contig 11430 bp, 9 predicted proteins | sample 5559311 | NCBI WGS metagenome assembly JAABUN01 (sample SAMN10711877, study PRJNA513370) | rock metagenome | isolation source: Antarctica rocks | place: Antarctica: Victoria Land, Siegfried Peak sud | reverse complement strand
ATCATCAACCATCACGTAGACCACGGTGAACAGCTCACTTAACGTAGACTGTCCTTGGAAATGGGGTGTACTCGTCATACTCCCATTTTCACTTCTTTGAACCCTTATCCCCTAGCACTCGAGGTTACTAAACCCTCGCAGCTTGGCGCGGGTAAAAACAGGGTAAAAACTCGGTGCTGCTCGGACGTTCTGAACCGGGGTAAGCTAAGGTTATGACAGATATCTGTATGGTCGGTAGCGCCATGATGGACCTCGTGGTGCGGGTGCCGCGACTTCCGGAACCGGGAGAAACGCTCTTCGGCAAGGATTTTTCCGAAGGTTTCGGCGGTAAAGGGGCGAATCAGGCGGTGCTGGCGGCGCGACTCGGGGCGGCGGTGCGTATCGCCGTCAAACTCGGGCGTGACAGCTACGGCGACAAGATGCTGCAAAACTTTCAGCGTGAGGGTATCGACACGACCTTTGTCGGCCGAGCCCCAGGCGCGTCGGGAATCGCACTGATTACCGTAGCGGAGTCCGGTGAAAACGTCATCTCTATCGTTCCGGGAGCGAACAGTACGCTTTCACCCGAAGACGTCATGGGGGCGGTGCCGGAGGCCAAGGTACTGATAGCCCAGCTCGAGACCCCCCTGGACACGACGCTGGCGGCGTTTCGGTTGGCCAAACAGGGGCGCACCACGACCCTGCTCAATCCGGCTCCGGCTGCCGAACTACCCGCCGAACTGCTCGCCTTGACCGACATCTTGATTCCCAACGAGGTCGAGGCCGGGACGCTCTCGGGGCGGCGGGTCGAAACGCCCGAAGATGCAAAAGACGCAGCTAAAGCGCTGTTGGAACGCGGCCCTAAAGCTGTCGTTATTACCCTCGGCGGACGCGGCGCGCTGCTTGCGACTACAGACGAAGCGCCGAAACATATTCCGGTAGACCCTGCCCGGGTCGTCGATACGACCGGCGCAGGTGATGCGTTCGTCGGTTCGCTCGGCTACTTTTTGGCGTGTCAGCCCGACTTGCCGCTACCCGAGGCGGTCGCTAGGGCCTGCCGCGTTGCGGCGCTCACCGTTCAGAAACCCGGCGCGCAAAGTTCGTATCCGGAGCGCGCGGAGGTAGCCGCGATCTTGGGGCCCGCTTAACAGCTTCGCAAACCCGAACCGGCAAATGGTGATTTACACGTTTGCGCTGCGGAACACTGCGTATAGTTGAACGATGAAGTCTACCCACCAGTGCTGGGCTGCCGCGCTGCTTGGCTGGGAACCCTTGAGCTATTCCCGGAAAGCCGCACTCCGTTCAGCCGAGCGGTTGGAACATCTATGAGCACCGTTAATTTTACCGCCCGCGAGATCAGTTTTAAGCTCGTCTATTATGGTCCCGGTATGTCGGGTAAGACGACCAACCTCAAACTGATCCACGAACATATCGCGCCCGAGCGACGCGGTGAACTCGTAAGCCTCGCCACCGAAGAGGAGCGGACGCTGTTTTTCGACTTTATGCCGCTCGAGCTCGGCAGCGTCAACGGCTTTAAGACCCGCTTTCACCTCTACACCGTACCCGGACAAGTTTTTTACAACGCCGCCCGCAAACTCATCTTGCGCGGCGTTGACGGGGTGGTGTTCGTCGCCGACTCCGCGCCCAACCGCCTCCGCGCGAACGCCGAAGCGATGCGTAACCTCCGTGAAAACTTAAGCGAATACAACTTGTCTGTCGGCGAGGTACCACTCGTATTGCAGCTCAACAAACGCGACCTGCCCGACGCGCTACCCGCCGACATGCTCCGGAGCGTCGTCGATCCGAGTGGGGCGCTCGAGACCTTCGAGGGTTCTGCCAGAGACTTTGAAGGCGTTTTGGAACCGCTCCGCGCCGTATCGAAGCAGGTGTTGGCCAAACTCGCACAAACGAAATAAAAGACCCGGAATAAAGTTGCAGAGCAGGCTGAGAGAAGGCAGAACACAAGCTGGAGAACGCGAGAAGAACGCAGCGCCGACCTATGCTTCTGTATTTTAGTAAGTAGCAGCTGGTCGGAAGATACGAAGTTCTGCGAAGCAACACGCTCAATATGAGTTTTACTGACTAGCACGCACATTCTGAGGTGACACTGGTATCAACCTCTCTTGGAAAGGCTATTTTGCATTCTCCTCAGGTGCTTGTTTTCTAGGTCCACTTTTCTTTCAGACAAGATAGAACCCGCGGGGTACCGAAGCTTTACCGAGACAGCCCGGCGTCGGCGTACCCTTTGGTGTACCCTGAAGTGTGAAACGCACGCCGTTATTTGACCTGCACGTAGAGCTGGGTGCCCGGATGGTGGACTTTGCGGGCTTCGAGATGCCGATTCAGTACCCTTCGGGGATTAGTCAAGAGCATTTAGCGGTCCGCGAGAGCGCGGGCGTGTTTGACGTCAGTCATATGGGTGAGGTGCGGGTAACAGGGGCGGGGGCGCTCGAGTTCTTGCGCTTCGCCACCCTGAACGACCCCGCCAAGCTCAAACCGGAACGCGGCCAGTATTCGATGCTGCCGAACGATAAGGGCGGTCTGATCGATGACCTTTACGTCTACTGCACTGCGCCTGAAGACTATTTGGTCGTCTGTAACGCCTCGAACCGCGAGGCTGTAGTGACGCACCTCGTCAAGCTCGCCCGCGATTACGACGCCGAGGTCACGGACGTGTCGGACAATTTCGGGCTGCTCGCGCTGCAAGGCCCCGGCGCGGCGCTCCTGTTGGCCCGTCTGACCGACGCCGACGTGGGCGGGCTTAAAAAGAACCGTACGCTGGCCGGGACGCTTGCCGGAGCCCAAGTGACGTTCGCCCGTACCGGCTACACCGGCGAAGACGGCTTTGAAATCTTTTGCCGCCCGGAAGCTGCGGCGGCGGTGTGGCGCACCCTGACAGAAGCGGGCGCGGTGCCCTGCGGTTTGGGGGCGCGCGACACGCTGAGGCTCGAGGCCGGGTTTCCCTTGTTCGGTCACGAACTTTCCGAAGCGACCAATCCCCGCTGCACCAACATGGCCTGGGTCGTCAAAGATAAAGATTTTTACGGACGTGAAGCGATCTGGCCGCGTACCTGCACCCGGCGGCTCGTCGGGTTAAAACTCTTGCAGCGCGGCGTTGCGCGGGCGGGCTACCGCGTGCTCGCCCCCGGCGAGAGCGAGGACGAACCCGGCGAAAAGATCGGCGAAATTACCTCCGGGGCGATTTCGCCGCTGACCCGCGAAGGGATCGCGCTCGCGTGGGTGCGTAAAGCCTACAGTGAACCGGGTACGGAGGTCGCTATCGAGATTCGGGCGCAACCGTTCTCAGCGGTCGTTGTCGAGCCACCTTTTTACTGACCGAACCGTGCACGTGAAAACCCGAACTCTACTATGAGAAAGCAAGGTAAGAGAAAGAAAGGTAAGAGAAAGAAAGGTAAGAAACGCGTGGTTCTTCTTCTTTCCGGTAGGCTGAAGGGAGCAGCAGGCGCACCTTTGCGCCTTTTACCCGGTTTGAATTGCGAGTTTGTTTCTATCGTCGTAAGGAGTCCCCATGCAGCTGCCCGAAGCCCTTAAATACAGCCCGTCGCACGAGTGGTCGCGTTTAGACGGCGACACCCTGACCGTCGGCATTACCGACTTCGCCCAAGACCAGCTCGGTGACGTGGTCTTCGTCGAGTTGCCGAGTGTTGGGCAAGCAGTCACGGCAGGAAGCGCAGTCGCCGTGGTCGAGTCGGTCAAAACGGCTTCAGACATCTACGCGCCGGTTTCAGGTGAGGTTGTCGAGGTTAACAGCGCCCTAGAAGACGCGCCTGAAACGATCAACAGCGCCCCCTTCGAGGACGGCTGGATGTTTAAGTTGCGCGTAGCGGACACCTCCGAACTCGAGAAACTCCTGGACGCCGACGCCTATCAAAAAACTGCCGAGGCCGGGTGAACGAATGAACTACCTGCCCCATACCCCGAAAGATATCGAGCGGGCGCTCGCCACTATCGGCGTTGAAAGTATCGACGAGCTGTTTGCCGACCTGCCCGCGTCGCTCAAAATTCCCGACCTGGACATTCCCGAAGGTTTGGATGAAGTGAGCCTCTTGCGGCACCTGCGTTCGCTCGCCGCGAAAAACAAAACGCCGCAAGCGAACTTCTTAGGCGGTGGTCTGCAAGAACACTTTATTCCGTCGGTGACGCCGCACCTCGCCTTGCAGAGCGAATTCGTTACCGCCTATACACCGTACCAACCCGAAGTCTCACAGGGGATGTTGCAGGCCACGTTCGAGTACCAGACGATGATGAGCGAACTCACCGGTTTGCCGGTCTCGAACGCGTCGATGTACGACGGCGCGTCGGCAGTCGCAGAAGCGGCGCTGTTGGCGGTGCGGCAGACCGGGCGGCGTAAGGTCGTCGTGAGTCAAGGTGTACACCCCGAGTCGCGGGAGGTCTTGGCGACCTACGCGCGGCCTCTGGGGATCGAGATTCTCGAGGCCGCCCTTTCTGAGCTGAGCACACCCGAACCCGCCGACGTGGACGGCGTGGCCTGCTTCATCGTGCAAAACCCGAACTTCCTGGGCTACCTCGAGGCCATGCCTGCGCTCGCTGACGCGGCTCACGCTGCCGGTGCACTGTTTGTAGCAGTTTGCGACCCGCTCTCGCTCGGCGTTTTAACTGCGCCCGGTGAGTACGGCGCAGACATTGCCGTTGGGGACGGGCAAACCGTCGGTAATCCGGTCAGCTTCGGCGGCCCGCACTTCGGTTTTATGGTCGTTACGGAACCCCTTCTGCGGCAGCTGCCGGGGCGGATCGTCGGCGAGACGACCGACCGCGACGGCAAACGTGCTTTTGTCCTGACGCTTCAGGCGCGTGAGCAGCACATCCGCCGCTCGAAAGCCAAGTCGAACATCTGCTCGAACCATCAGCTCACGGCGCTGATGGCGTCTGTCAACCTTGCCGCGCTCGGGCCGCAGGGTCTCGCGGAGGTGGCGACCAAAAGCGTGCAGAACGCATACGTTTTAGCCCAAAAACTCCGAAAAGTCGGCCTCGAGCCCCTCACCGCAAAACCCTTCTTTAACGAATTTGCGGTTCGTCTACCGCTCCCTGCGAACGAATTACGTCACGCGCTTGCCGAAGCCGGGGTTGCCGCCGCTGTACCCATACCCAAAGACTACGGACTCGGTGACGCGGCGCTTTTTTCAGCCACTGAACTCACCACTGAGGATGATATGACGCTCCTGACGAACGCGCTGAAAACCGTTTTGGCAACCAGGCTCGAGGTCGCTCATGACTAAACTTGAAGAACGCCCCACCGTTTCAGCTCAGGAACACACCGCCAAAGACTTCCCGCTCATTTTTGAGCGCTCGCAACCCGGCCGCCGCGCGGCGTATCCGCCCAAACCGGCGGGGGAGAGCCTCGAGAACCTACTGGGTGCTGAAAATCTCCGCGCTACCCCGCCTAAACTGCCTGAAGTGTCGGAATTGGAGCTTGTCCGGCACTACACCCAGCTCGCCCATCGGCAGTTTTCTATTGACGGCAACTTCTACCCGCTCGGGTCGTGTACGATGAAATACAACCCTAAAGTCAACGAAGAGACCGCCAAGCTCTTCGCCGACGTGCATCCGAACGCCGACCCGGACGCGGTGCAGGGTGCGCTGGAACTGCTCTATAACCTGCAACACGACCTCGCTGAGATTACCGGCATGGACGCCATCACGTTGCAACCCGCAGCCGGTGCCCACGGTGAACTCGCCGGTATCCTGATGATCCGCGCTTATCACGAACACAACGGTGAGGGAGAGCAGCGCCGTATCGTCATCGTCCCGGACGCCGCGCACGGCACGAACCCGGCAACGGCGACGATGGTCGGGTATGACGTAAAAGAAGTGCCCACTTCACCCAACGGCGAAGTTGATCTGGACGCGCTTAAAGCTGTGCTCGGCCCCGATGTTGCCGCGATTATGCTCACGAACCCGAACACGCTCGGGCTTTTTGAAACGAATATCTTGGAGATTGCCCGCCTCGCCCACGAGGTCGGCGCACAGCTCTACTACGACGGCGCGAACGCGAACGCCATCGTGGGCCGCGCCCGTCCCGGCGATATGGGTTTCGATGTGGTACATCTCAACCTGCACAAAACCTTTACGACGCCTCACGGCGGCGGTGGCCCCGGTACCGGCCCTGTCGGGGTCAAAGCGCACCTGCGGGATTTTCTGCCGTCACCGATTGTCAAAAAAGAGGGCGAACGCTTCGCTTTCGATTATGACCAGCCGCACTCTATCGGGCGGATGCGCTCGTTTCACGGCAACTTCGGCAACCTGGTGCGGGCGTACACCTATATTCGGGCTTTGGGCCGCGACGGGTTGGCGCAGATTTCGGAGCGGGCCGTCCTGAACGCGAACTACCTGCGCGTCAAGCTGAACGACATCGGGTTTAAGACGGCGTTCGACCGTATCAACATGCACGAGTTCGTCGCCCAGCCGCCCAAGGGTATGAAAACCTTGGACGTAGCCAAAGCGCTCCTCGACTACGGGATGCACCCGATGACGATGTATTTTCCGCTGGTCGTCAAAGAAGCGATGATGGTCGAACCGACCGAGACCGAAAGCCTCGAGACGATGGACGCTTTTGTCGAGGCAATGGCAGACGTGCTCAAACGTGCCGAAGCCGACCCCGACTTCTTAAAAGACGCGCCTTACACGACGCCGGTACGCCGTCTGGATGAGGTCAAAGCGGCTCGTAAGCCGGTTTTGCGCTATGTGCGTCCTGACTAGCTAGCGCTGCTATGACCCTAGCACTGTGACTTTAGCACTGTGACCTCAGCACTGTGACTTCGGCGCGTAACCGTTTCTTTACCCTTTTCGGAGGGTGGCTCTCACCCCTCGAGCACCGCCTCGTCTATGTGGGGTCGTACGCTGAGAAGGTCCTCAACAAGCAGACGCCTGCGGACTACGGCCTCGAGTTTGAACCACTGACGCTCCGCGCGGACGACGGGGTAGCGTTGGGGGCGTGGGCGCTGCCCAATCCAAAAAGTGACCTTTGGCTGCTCTATTTTCACGGCAACGGCGAGACGATGGCCGCCTACTTGCCGGTGACGACCAAGCTGCACGCGCTGGGGCTGAACGTGCTGATGCTCGAGTATCGCGGCTACGGCAACAGTGAAGGTGTTCCCAGTGAAGACGGCCTCTACCGGGACGCCCAGGCGAGCTATGCGTGGCTCCTAAACCGTGGTGTATCCCCAGAAAAGATCGTAGTTTACGGCTTCTCGCTCGGTTCCGGGGTGGCCGTCGAACTAGCCAGCCGGACGCCTGTAGGAACGCTTATCCTCGAGGCTCCCTACACCTCGTTCCCCGACGTAGCGCGAGCCGCCTACCGGGTGGTGCCGCCCAAGCTGATGAAAAACCGCTTCGCGTCGAAAGAAAAGATAGCAGATATCGAGACGCCGACGCTGTTTATCCACGCTGAAGACGACCGCACCGTGCCGTACAGCCAGGGCGAAACGCTCTACAAGCTGTCCCCGGCCCCTAAAAAGCTGGTGACGATCAGCGGGGGACATGTAGCGCTGTTCAACGCGCCGATGGAAACGGTTTACGAGGAGATAAAGGCGTTTCTACAGGCGCACGTAAAGTTTGAACCCTATCCAACATAAGCTCGTTCTGTCTTGCAGCATTTCCACAAGAGATTGCCCCAAGCATCACCTCAGAATGTACGTGCTAATCGGCAAAGTTCAGACGGCGCGCGTTGCTGACCAGATGACATGTGCCCCCCAGGGTATACCTGCTGTTGAACTACCCACGTTGAAGCCGTCACCAACAAAAAAAGGCGTCCGTAGACGCCTTTTGCATACCCTTACAGCTTAGTGACAGCTGACGCTTTCGCCTTCGGGCGCAGTTTTGCCATCGGTACGAAACGAACTGCCGCAACCGCACGCGCTTGTGGCGTTCGGATTATTGACGCTAAAGCCGCCGCCCATCATGTTCTCGACGTAGTCGATCTGTGAACCGCTAAGTAAGGGCAAGCTCATCTTATCGACGACGATACGGACGCCCCGATCTTCAAATACGCTGTCACCCTCGAGTTCGCGGTCGTCAATCGCCATCCCGTACGAGTAGCCGCTACAACCGCCCGATTTGACGTAAACCCGAATCGCAGCGGTATCTTTTTGCGCGTTACCTAAAAGCTCACCGGCTTTGCGGGCGGCGGCTTCAGTTACGGTCATGTTGGTTGTGTCTAGTTGTGTGGTCATCTCAGCTCCTCCAACTCGCGTGTCTTTCCTACCTATCTTTATAGCACGTCCGGGTGATGACAAATGTCCGGGACTTGGCAGAACGGCGCATGGTTTGATATACTCATAAGTCTTGTGGGCGTATAGCTCAGTTGGTAGAGCGGCGGTCTCCAAAACCGTAGGTCGAGGGTTCAAGTCCTTCTGCGCCCGCCACGAGGAAAGTGTCAGAGATGTAAGGAGGAGCGCAGCCTGTTGATTGGGGTTGCGCGCCTCCTGACTGTTTAGGTGTCGCACCTGGCCGGTGTAGTGGCGCTCAGCTAAAGCTGCTCGAGCTCATCGAGCTTCCGAATATCAACTGTGATGAGCCCGTCTTTTTGCGGCGTGCTAAACACATCGGCGAACTTGGTATTCCAAACGACCTCTTTGGCGACGTACGAATAACGCGTGTGAACGGTTTGCGAAAACGTTTCGTCGAAGCCCGTGAGTAAAATGAGAAACTCGGCGTTCATCCGGTGCAGCTCATCGTCGTTTAGAGCGTGGAGGGGACTTTTAGGGTCAATCGGGTGAACGATAGTCCACGTCAGCGGAAAAAAGGTAACCTGGTTGCGCTCGAGCGTCAGTGGATAAAAGTGACGTGTCTGCGCTTCGGCGTCAAAGATGCTCAAGGTTACCTCCGTGTTAAGCCGAACCAGTTGGCTGCGGCGCGGGTTGACAATCTGAAACATAAAGCCGCGTTCACCCCTATAGGGTGCGACGACAGCCTGGCGGCTAAAGATAATCCGAGCGGTAGGCCGCGAAAAACGTGCGAAGATGATGCCGGTTGCCAGCCCCAGACTAAAAAGTCCGACAAGCGCCTCGAGCACGACCAACAAGTTCGCAGCTAAATTCATCGGGGCGATGCGGCCGTACCCAATCGAGGCGAACGTCTGTACGCTAAAGAAAAAAGCTTGAACAAAGTTGTCCCCCGGCGCTCTAGCCCCGAGATGGCTGAGCGCGTCCGGCCCACACAAGATGTAAGCTGCGGCAAACAAGAGGTTGATGAGCAGGTATGACAGCGTTACGACCAAACCGAAACCCCACCACGGCATCGTCAGCAGCCCGTAATAGGGACTCAGCGACGACCACAGCCCGAGCCCTCTACGCCGAACGTTAAAGCTGCCGTCACGGTTTAAGAGGCGGCGGCGACTTCTTTTAGAGACGACGCTGCCAAAACCCAGGTCCGGATCGGCGTCGGGCGTCGAGAAGGTGGTGGGCTCGGGGACGTCAAACGGTTGACGAGCGGGGGCGTTTGCAGATTTTCCAGTGGCTTTAACCGTAGCTTTCACAAGTTGCATGGTAGCCTCTTTGGGGCTCCTCGAGCATCCTCTATCCCACTACTCCAGCTTCTTTAGCCGCCTCTTTACCTTACAAATCTGTGCCGGGTTCTTGCCTGGCGCGCTCAGTTGGTGTACATATACTACCCTAAACCGTATTGTCCGAAAGCTAAACCGTGGTGCTCGGCGGTGCTGACTGCGGGTGGTTACAGCCTCGAGCTATCACTCAGGGCCGGACTCAGACCCCGCTACACTCAACCCTCAAAAGTGAGCGTACTTCACAGCCCACAGTAACGTATTTTTTTATTGTCTTTCCCTCCCCCGCTATGTAAAACTTACTTAACCCATGGACCTCGATCACTTCATTACGCGCTGGGCCGGTTCAGGCGGCGCAGAACGGGCCAACTACGGGCAGTTCTTAAGTGAGCTGTGCCGGGTGCTTGAAGTGCCCGAACCCGAACCCACCAAACCCGACGAGCTGGACAACGCCTACGTTTTCGAGAAGAGCGTCTTTGACTCGCACGATGAGGGCAAACCCACCGTGCGCCGTATCGACCTCTACCGGCGGGGCTGTTTCGTCCTCGAGGCCAAACAAGGCGTCGAAAAAGAAGCCGAGGCCGAGGCTCAGATTAGGCAGTCAAAGAGCAAAAAGGCGCAGGTTAAAAAAGGTCACGGCACGAGGGGCACGAAAGGCTGGGATACCTTTATGCAGCGTGCCCGCCAACAAGCCGAAAATTACGTGCGCCTGTTGCCCGATACCGAAGGCCGTCCGCCTTTTGTTTTGGTAGTCGATGTCGGGCATGTGATCGAGGTCTATGCGGAGTTCAGCCGCACCGGAGGCGTTTATCGCCCGTTCCCGGATGTTCGGGGCTACCGCATCACGCTAGAAGACCTGAAAGACCCCGAAGTCAGAGAACGTTTAAGAGCGGTGTGGCTCGAGCCCCTGACCCTAGACCCAACCCTTAAAGCAGCCGAAGTGACGCGGCAGGTGGCGGCAACCTTAGCCCAGCTCAGCCGCAGCATGGAAGGCCAACCGGACGCCGAAGGTCAGCCGATGACGCCTGAACGGGTAAGCGGTTTTTTAATGCGGATGATCTTTACGATGTTCGCTGAAGATGTGGGCCTCATCCCCGAGCAGAAGTTTAGAGCCGCTTTAGAGCGCATGAAAGGCCACCCCGAAGCGTTTGTCCCGAGTATCCAAGACCTCTGGAACGCGATGGCAAAGGGTGGCTACAGCGTCGCGTTGGGGGAGAACATCAAGCACTTTAACGGCGGCGTGTTTGAAGATGTCGAGGTGTTGCCGGTCACGGCTGAACAGTTGAGGTTATTCACCGAAGCTGCCACCTTTGACTGGAGCGCTGTCGAACCGAGTATCTTTGGCACCTTGGTCGAACGGGCGCTCAATCCGAGAGAACGGCACAAGTTAGGCGCACACTACACGCCCAGGGCTTACGTCGAACGGTTGGTCGAACAGGTCGTGATGAAGCCTTTACAAGCCGACTGGCAAAACGTCCAGGTCGAAGTGCAGAACGTTTTAGCTAAAGCCGGGGATGACAAGGCGCTTACGGCGGCGGCGGTGAAGGCTCGAGGCTTTGTCCGGGAGTTCGTGTCCCAACTTCAGCACACGGCGGTGCTTGACCCGGCGTGCGGCACCGGCAACTTTTTGTACGTGAGTATGGAGCTGATGAAACGCCTCGAGGCCGAAGTCGTCGAAACCCTCGTTGCTTTGGGCGGCGAAGCACCCTTACTCGGCGTCAGCCCGGAGCAGTTTCTTGGCCTCGAGCTAAACCCCCGCGCCGCCAGAGTTGCCGAACTCGTCTTATGGATTGGCTACCTACAGCTCTACGCCCGCGAACATGGCCGCGCTTCACCGCCCGAACCCATCTTAAAAGCGTTTCACAACATCTGGCAGCAAGACGCGGTGCTCTCTTATGAAGGAAAACGGCCCA
>JAABUN010007695.1_pt1 | contig 11431 bp, 9 predicted proteins | sample 5559311 | NCBI WGS metagenome assembly JAABUN01 (sample SAMN10711877, study PRJNA513370) | rock metagenome | isolation source: Antarctica rocks | place: Antarctica: Victoria Land, Siegfried Peak sud | reverse complement strand
CAGTCGGTAACTTTACCCGATAGGTGGGGGGCGACAACGACCCAGGTGGTATCCGAAACTTCGTGGCGACGCATAAGAAGGTAGCTTTACTGCAAAGATATATTATCCCCCTTTATTGTCCTCACGCCCTAGTACGAGGCCTGCCTGCCAGGCATAAATAGCGGCCTTATCAGCCGTGCGGTCGTAGGTGTTGAGGCCGGTTGCGCTACTAGCGGGGGCCACCGTCGTCAGGGCTCGGTTGAGGCCGCCGCGCACCCCCAACTTAAAAGTAGTCTGGGCCGTGGCCGTAGCGGCGCTGAGTACTAAGGCCACAAAGAGAGGGGTAGGCAGTAGCTTCACAGGTAGTAGGTAAATTGTGTTACTGAGCGCGCTAATGGACTGAAAACGGTTTCACGTATGCCGTTATATTTCTTCTCGGCCTACTGCCCGCCCGTTGCACCGCCCGCCCGCTCGGGCCGGTGCTGGGCCATCGCCTTGTAAATCACCTCCTGAATGCGGGTGCGGATATTATACGTCCGCAGCTTGATGTTGCCCGCGTCGGGGTACACGCGATTGGAGAGGAAAACGTAGAGAATCTGGTTGTCGGGGTCGAGCCACACGCAGGTGCCCGTGAAGCCGGTGTGGCCGAAGGTGCTAGCGGGGGCGAGGCGGCTGGTGGGGCCTTCGGGCTTGCTGGGGTCGCCGCGGTCCCAGCCGAGGCCGCGCTTGTTGCCCGCCACCTGCGGGCGGGAGAACTCGCTCACCACCGGATTCTGGAAGTACGTGGTGCCGCCGTAGCGGCCATTTTGCAGGTTCATCTGCATCAGCACGGCCAGGTCGTTGGCGGTGGCGAAAAGGCCGGCGTGGCCGCCTACCCCCCCCACGAGGGCCGCCGTCTGGTCGTGAACGGTCCCTTGCAGCTGCTCGCGGCGGTAGTACGTGTCGTTCTCGGTGGGCGCGATGCAGCTCTTGGGGAAGCGCGTGAGCGGGTTGTAGGTCATGCTGCCCAGGCCCAGCGGCTTATAAAACTCTTTGGGTAGAAACTCGGCCAGCGGCTGACCCAGAAGCTTCTCACTCAGGCGCTTCATGATGATGAAGCTGAGGTCAGAATACTCGACCGGGTACTTGCCGCGCACCTTGGGCAGCAGCCCCGAGCGCAGCGTCCAGGCCCACACCGAGTCGTCGGCGGCCTTGATGGAAAACTCGCCGGGCGCTACCTCGTTCGGAAAATCATCGGAGCGGTTGCTTGAATAATAGTTGGGCTTGAGGGTGCCGTCGCGCACGGTGCGCTCCCAGGTCGGGATGCCGGGCTTGAGGCCCGCCTGGTGCAGCAGCACGTCGCGCACGGTGGCATCGCGCTTGTTGGTGCGCTGCATCTCGGGCAGGTAGGCCGATACTTTATCATCCAGGTTCAGCCGGCCCTGGTCCTTGAGGTACATCACGGCCTGCAGGGTGCCGGCCACCTTCGTCACCGACGCCAGGTCGTACAACGTGCTGTTGGTCACCGGCTGGCTCTGGTCGTAGGTGCCGTAGCCGTAGCTCTGGTCAAATACCACGGTGCCGTTTTTGGCGATGAGCACCTGGCAACCGGGCGTGGCGGCCGTCACGATGCTTTCGAGCGCGATGTGGTCAATCTGGGTCATAACGCGCGAGTCCAGGCCCTCGCGTTCGGGGGCGCCGTAGCGCAGGCGGTGCAGCTCGGGGGTAGCCAGGCCGGTGCCGACTTTCAAGGTTTCGGACCCCGTAACCGGCAGCTTGCCCCGCGCCGGCAGCGCCCCAAACAGGATTTGCGGCACCACGAGCTGCGCCGCGTAGTGGTCCTCGTAGCCGCAGACCAGCGTGCGGGCGCCTTCCAGGTACTTGAGGCCGTAGGCGTTGCCCATCGCCACTACCACCGTTTTGCGGCGTGGGTCAGCCTCCAGGTTTTTGAGGAATTTCAGCGCGCCCTCGCCCAGGCCGTAGCTGTGGCTGGGCGTGTTGTTCATCTGGTGCAGGCTGACCACCACCACGTTGGCGTCGCCGAGCCGGGCGTAGATGCGGCTGAACGTCGAGTCGGGCGCGTAGCGGTCGGGCACGGCGTACACCGGGCCGGGCTGGTACTTGTTGAAAATGGTGGCGTAGGGTCCCTCTGGCTGGGTGCCAATGGTGATGGCCGCGATGCGCAGCGTGTCGAGCCGCTGGAAGGGTAGGAGGCGGTCGTCGTTCTTCACCACGGTCACGGCGTGCTCAAAAATCGTCTGCGACAGCACCCGCGACTCGGGTAAATTGAGGCTATCGCGCAGGGTCAGGGCATTGGCGGGCCGGTACTTATTCAGCCCCGCCCAGTACTTGGCGCGCAGGATTTTCTTGACCCGCAGGTCCAGGTCGGCCTGGTTGAGGTGGCCCGCCGCCACGGCATCCTTGATGCGGATGAGGGCGGCCGGCACGTCTTCCGAAAACAGGAGCACATCGTTGCCGGCGGCCAGGGCCATCGCGTCCAGCTCGCCGGCCTTGTAGAGCTTGCTCACGCTGCGCATGTTCAGCGCATCCGTGAAAATGAGGCCCTTAAAGCCCATGCGCTCTTGCAGCAGGCCGGTGACGAGCGCCTTGGAGAGGGTAGTGGTTTTGGCGTTGGTCGTGTCGAAAAGCGGCATGTAGAGGTGGGCCACCATCACGCCCAGCGCGCCCGCCTCGAAGGCTTTTTGGAAGGGCACCAAATCGACTTTTTCGAGCCGGGCCAGGTCGGTGTTAATCACCGGCAGGGCCACGTGCGAGTCGGTATCGGTGTCGCCGTGGCCGGGGAAGTGCTTGGCTACGGCAATCACGTGCTGGTCTTGTAACCCTTTGACGTACTGCACGCCCAGCGCCGCCACGCGGTCCTGGTTTTCGCCAAACGAGCGGTTGCCAATCACCGGGTTGCCGGGGTTGGAGTTGACATCTACCACTGGCGCGAAGTTGATGTGCACGCCCAGCGCCCGCAGCTTGCGGGCCAGGTCGCGGCCCATTTTATACACGAGCTGGTCGTCGTCCATCGCGCCCAGCGTCATCTCCTTGGCAAAGTGCGAGGTGGAGTCGAGACGCATGTCGAGGCCCCACTCGGCGTCGGTAGCGATAAGCAGCGGCACCCTGGCGGCGGCCTGCAAGCGATTGGTCATCAGAACCTGGCGCTTGGGTCCGCCCTGCAAAAACATCACCCCGCCGATGCCCTGGTTGCGCACCAGCCGCTCGATGCGGTCGGCGTGGGCCTTCTCGCGGTTGGAGTAGGCAGCCACCATGAAAAACTGCCCCAGGCGCTGGTCGGGCGTGAGCGACGTGAATACGCTATCAACCCACCGCTGCTCGGCGGGGCCGCTGGGCAGCGGGTCGGGCAGGGGCTTGCGGGGCACCGAAAAACCCAGCAGCAACCCGGCAACCCCCAGCAGCAACCCCAGAAACAGAAACCGAAAATCGACGCGCATCAGCCCTGAACGGGAAGTGTAGAAAGGTAGAAAAGGCGGTCCGGCCGGCCTACTTTTGCCGGGGGATGCTGCCGGAACCCCCGACTGCCCGCGGCGGTTCCTACTGAACCGAACTACCTGGCAGCCGAAAACAAGCCGGGCAGCTAGCCCAAATTGGCCGCAAAGGTAGGCACCAGGCTAGTAGCGGTCGATGAAAAACGCCGGTACCGCCAGCTAATTGCCTGCTCAGTGTTCAAAATATGGTAGTGCTGCCGGCCTACCTCCCTCTTTTATGCCTGACATCATCCAACTCCTGCCCGAATACCTCGCCAACCAGATTGCGGCGGGCGAAGTGGTGCAGCGCCCGGCCTCGGTGGTGAAAGAGCTGCTCGAAAACGCCGTGGACGCCGGCGCCGCAAGCGTGCAACTCATTGTAAAAGAAGCGGGTAAGCAGCTGGTGCAGGTAGTGGACGACGGCCTGGGTATGTCGCCCACCGATGCCCGCATGAGCCTGGAGCGCCACGCCACCAGCAAAATTCGCTCGACCGAGGACCTGTTTCGGATTCGCACGCTGGGCTTTCGGGGCGAGGCGCTGGCCAGCATCGCGGCCGTGGCCCAGGTGGAGATTCGCACCAAGCAGCGCGGCCAGGAAACCGGCTCGCTGCTGCTGGTAGAGGGCTCGCAGGTGACGGGCCAGACGCCCACGGCCTGCCCCGACGGCACCAGCATCGCGGTTAAAAATCTGTTCTTTAATGTACCCGCCCGGCGCAATTTCCTGAAGAGCAACGCCGTGGAGATGCGGCACATTCTGGACGAGTTTCAGCACGTAGCACTGGCTAACCCGCAGATTGCCTTCTCGTTGTATCAAAATGACCTGGAAGTGTTCGGCCTGCCCGCCGGCAAGCTGAGCCAGCGCATCGTGGCGCTGCTGGGCAACAACTACAAGGAGCAGCTGGCGGGCTGCGAGGAAGTGACGCCCTTTATCACGGTGAAGGGCTACATCGGCAAGCCGGAGTCGGCGAAGAAGAGCCGGGGCGACCAGTTTTTTTTCGTCAACAACCGTTTTATTCGCTCGGCTTACCTCAACCACGCCGTGCTGGCGGCCTACGAGGGCCTGCTGGCCCGCGACACGCACCCGTTCTACGTGCTGTTTCTGGAGCTGGACCCCAAGGCCATCGACATCAACGTGCACCCCACCAAGACGGAAATCAAGTTTGAGGACGAGAAGACGGTGTACGCCGTGGTGCGGGCGGCCGTGCGGCAGGCGCTGGGCCTGCACAGCCTCACGCCGTCGCTTGATTTTGAGGGTGATGTGAACTTCGCGCCCATCCGGCCGCTGCGCACCTCGGCGGGCGGAAATTCGTTTGGCGGGGCGGGCGCGGCGCTCCCTACCCCCTCCCGTAGCGTCGAGTTCAACCCCGACGCGCTGGCCGCTTCGGTGAGCGCCGCCGCGCGCGGCGGGGGTAGGAAGCCGGCGGGTGATGCGGTGCCGCCGCGCCCCACCGAGCAGGCCAAGCGCGAGCTCGAAGCGTTTTACCGCGAGCTGGGCCAGCCCGTGCGCCCGCCGGGCGAGGCGCAAACCGGCCCTATCCCCCCACTCAGCGTCGAAGCGCCCGCGCCGCCGCTGCCCGAGCTGCCGTTCGTGCATCCGGCGCCGGCCGAGGGCGGGCATCCGCAGCCGGCCACTACCCATTCACCCATTCACCCATTCACCCATTCACCGAGGGCCACGCAGGTGCTGAACCGCTACGTGCTGCTGCCCGTGAAGTCGGGCCTGATGCTCATTGACCAGGAGGCCGCCCGCGAACGCATTCTGTATGAGCAATATGCGGCCGGGCAGGAGAGCGGCGGCCACTCGCAGGCGTTGCTGTTCCCGCGGCCGCTCACGTTTTCGCCGGCCGACTACGCTGTACTGGGCGAGCTCACGCCCACGCTGCACCTGCTGGGCTTTCGCTTCGCAGAGTTTGGGCCGCACACTATTGCCATTGAGGCGGTGCCGGCCGACCTGCCTGCGCAGGGCGAACAGGAGCTGCTCGAAGGCCTCATTGAGCAGTTCAGGAGCGGGGCCGCGCCGCTGCGCCTTGACCGCCGCGAGGCGCTGGCCCGCGCCCTGGCCCGGCGCGTGGCCCAGGCCACCAGCCAGCCCCGCCTGCCCGACGTGGAGCTGAGCGCGCTGGTCGATAAGCTCTTTGCCTGCCAGGTACCCAGTTATACCCCCGATGGCCGCCCCACCGTTGTCTTGCTCGACGGCGAGCAGCTGGCCGCCTTTTTCCGTAAAGCCGGCGCGTAGCCGGCCCAGTGCGAACTTTGCGGCTCTCGGCCGCTTCGCCTACCCCTCATGTTCAACCTCACGCCTACCGTTCGCAACCTGCTGCTGATTAACCTGGCCGTTTTTCTGGCCCAGGAAAATATTCGGCTCGTCCCCTCGCTCACGCAGCTAGGTAGTCTCTACCCGCTGGGGTCGCCGTTCTTCCACGTCTGGCAGTTTTTTACCTACATGTTTATGCATGGTAATTGGGGGCATATTTTCTCCAATATGTTCGGGCTGATAGTGTTTGGGCCCCTGCTGGAGCAACGCTGGGGCGGGCAGCGTTTTCTGGCCTTCTGGCTGATGTGTGGGGTAGGCGCCGGCGTGCTGTACCAGGGTGTGCGCGTGTACCAATCGCACCAGGTAGAAGTGGCCTACGCCGACTTCAAAGCCAACCCTGCCGCCTACGAGTACGACCAGTTTATGAAAGTCAGCGGCTTTAAAGAGCCGGTTGACGAGCAAGCCGCCCAAGCGCTGGCCCGCAATCCCAATGACCCAAACTTGCGGCATGACCTACTGGCGCGGGCCGAGTCGGCGTATGAGGCCATTCATACCAAGCCGATTGGCGGGATGCTGGGGGCTTCGGGCGCCTTGTTCGGCGTCATGTTTGCGTTCGCCTACTTGTTTCCTAATACGGAATTGTACCTGCTCTTTATTCCATTTCCCATTAAGGCCAAATACCTCGTATTTTTCTACGCGCTTTATGAGTTGTACAGTGGCCTGCATCAAGCACCCGGCGATACCGTGGCCCACTTAGCCCACATCGGCGGGCTGCTGGTGGGGTTTATTATTCTTAAATTCTGGGAAAGCGGCAGTGCCCGCTTCTACTAAATCCGACGTTTCTCATGAGTTTAACCCAGGATATCCGCGAGGCCTTTTCGCGCCGCGATAATGCGTTGAATCAGCTTATTATCATCAATGGGCTGGTGTTCGCGGTCCTCATCATTCTGCGGGCCATCTTCTTCATCTCGCAGTCCGATGGCGTGTACACGCTCATCATGCGCCAGCTGGCCCTTTCCTCAAACGGCCTCGTGCTGCTGCGCCACCCCTGGACGCTGCTCACCTACGCCTTCGTGCACGAAGGTTTCCTGCACGTGCTGTTTAATATGCTGAACCTCTACTGGTTCGGGCAGATTATTCGGGAATACCTGGGCGACCGGCGGCTGGTGAGCCTCTACGTGCTGGGCGCGCTGGCCGGGGCCGCGTTTTTTCTGTTGGCTTATAACTTCATCCCCGTGCTGCGGCCGGGGGTAGGGCTGCCCGTAATTGGGGCGTCGGCTTCGGTCACGGCCATTATCGTGGCGGCGGCCACGCTGCTGCCCGATTACACCTTCATGCTTTTCATCATTGGGGCGGTTAAAATTAAGTGGATAGCCGTGGCGGTGGTGCTGATTTCCCTCGCGGGCATCAACGGCGGTAACCCCGGCGGCGAAATCACGCACCTCGGCGGCGCGCTGCTGGGTTTTATCTTCATCAAGCAAATGAAGGCCGGGCGCGATATGGGCCAGCCGGTGGTGGCCGTGGGCAACTGGTTTAGCCGCCTCTTCCAAAGCCGCCCCGCCATGAAGGTGACGCACCGCAGCACCGTGGCCGCGCCGCGCGCCACGGCCACGGCCGTCGGCAAGTCGTCGCCCAGCGCTACCCCCCCCGAAGAGGTTGACCTCATCCTGGACAAAATCTCGCGCTCGGGCTACGAAAGCCTGTCGAAAGACGAGAAGCAAAAGCTATTCCGGGCCAGCCAGCAGTAGGGTGCGGGGCTTGCCCCCGCCCATCGTTGAACAAATGCGCTATAGGTCGTTGAACGAATGTGCTACGGGTCGTTCAACGACGGGCGGGGGCGAGCCCCGCACCCTACCGCGCGATGAGGACAAAGAAAAAGGCCGTCGAAACGACGGCCTTTTTGCTGGAACAAATGGACAAAAAGTAAACAATTAAACAGCCGATTCGGCCGTGGCCTCGGCGGCGGCCGGGCGGCCCCACGAGCCGGCGCAGCGGCTGCGCATCTGCTGCCGGAACTTCTCGCGCTCGGCGGGCGAGAAGGCCTCCATGCGCTGCATCATCTGGCGCTTCCAGGCGCGGCCACGGGCCCAGCCGCCGCGCCCGCCGCGGCCGAAGCCGCCGGTGAGAACGCGGCTCAGCACGACCAGGCCCAGCGTCTGCCAGAAAGTGAGCGCGGGCAGGTGGAAAATTAGGGGCATCAGCCAGTTCCACAGGCTCATGGTGGCGAAGACGGCGACGGTCATAAACAGCGCCGCGACGAAAACGAATTTGACGGCTTTTTTTAGCCAGAAAGAGCGGTTCATATCAATAAGGAGAATAGGAGAAGGGAAGGACGTGCTAGTCGGTAAACAGCTCGTCATAAAGCTTTCGCAGGCGCTTGCGCAGGTGTTTCACGGCGTAGTGCTTGCGCGAGATGAGGGTTTTGAGCGGCACGCCGGTTTCGGCCACCATCTCATTGAAGGACTTGTCCTCCAGCTCGTGCCACACGAACACCTGGCGCTGCTCGGCCGGCAGCTCGGCCAGCGCGTCGGTGAGGGCGTCCATGATGGTTTCGCGCAGCAGGCGGTTTTCGGGCGAGTCGTCGGGGGCGGGCAGCACGTCTTGCAGCAGGCGGGCGGGCTCGTCGCCCTCACCGGCCACGCCCAGCGGCGCATCCAGCGACACCGTGCGCTGGGCCGGCACGCGGCGGTAGCGGTCAATGATGCGGTTGCGGGCTACCCTGAACAGCCAGGCGGCCGCCTGCTCCACGGGCTTGAGCAGGCGGTAGCTTTCCACCAGCTCGGCAAATACATCCTGCAAAATATCTTCGGCCTCGGCGGGGTCGGGCACCCGCCGCTCGATAAACCGCAGCAGGCGGCCACGCTGCTCGCGCACCGCCGTCTGTATCTGCTGGTCCTGGCCGGCGGCGGTCGTCATGAGCGCGGAGAGGGGTAGGGCGAAAGCTTCCATCGTGCCTAAGCAGACGCGGGACCATACGGAAATATTTTAACCGCAGATTCAAACGGATTAAACAGATTTAACGGATACGTCGCTGCGCTCCTCTGCTACGCAATTTGGGAAAACGCATTTATTAAGGCAAGACCTTGCAGAAGAGGAGCGCAGCGACGCATCCGTTAAATCTGTTTAATCCGTTTGAATCTGCGGTGTAACTTTGCCCGCTAAGTCGGCCCCGGTCGGCCAGCTTTCCCGCAGCTTTTTTGCCATGACCAACGCTTCCATCGTTCCCGCCGTCATCCACGAAGTGCCGTTGCGGTACTACGTGTTTTTCGCCACCGCACTCTTTTGCATCGGCGTTACGGGGGTCCTCATCCGGCGCAATGCTATCATTATTTTCATGTGCATCGAGCTGATGCTCAACGCCGTGAATATCCTGCTGACGGCCTTCGCCGCCTACCGCGCCGACCCCAACGGGCAGGTATTCGTGTTTTTCATCATGGCCGTGGCCGCCGCCGAAGTCTCGGTGGGCCTGGGCATTATCGTCATGATTTACCGCAACTTCCAGAATACCGACGTCAACCTGCTCAGCCGTCTTAAAGGATAAATTGTCATGCTGAGCTTGCCGAAGCATCTCGCTCGCACCGCCAGGGTTCTCTAACCTAATGGCGCGAGCAAGATGCTTCGACAAGCTCAGCATGACGTTCTAGTTTATATCATGCAAGAAACTGTTCTCCCCGGTGCCACGGCACCTTTTTCCACGCTGCTGTACGTCCTCATTCCGGGGCTGCCCTTCCTGGGCTTTCTGCTCAATGGCTTGCTAAACAGAAAGTTGTCGGGCACCGTAGCCGGCGCCATTGGCACGCTCACGGTGCTGGCTTCGTTCGGGCTGTCGCTGTTTCTGTTCCTGAACTTCCAGTACCAGTACACTGTCAACCTGTTCGACTGGATATCAGTAGGTTCGCTGCAAATCCCGTTCAGCTACCAGATTGACCAGCTCAGCCTGCTCATGCTGCTGCTGATAACGGGGGTAGGCACGCTGATTCACCTCTATAGCATCGGCTACATGCACCACGACGAGAACGTGGGGAAGTTCTTCAGCTTTCTCAATTTGTTCGTGTTCAGCATGTTGATTCTGGTGCTGGGCGCCAACTTCGTCATCCTCTTCATTGGCTGGGAGGGGGTAGGGCTGTGCTCGTACCTGCTCATCGGCTTCTGGAACAAGCACACCAGCTATAACAACGCCGCCAAAAAGGCATTTATCATCAACCGCATCGGCGACCTGGGTTTCCTGCTCGGTATTTTCCTGATGTACCTGACTTTCAACTCGGTACAATACGCTGAGGTGTTTCAGAAAGCCAGCCTGGGGCAGTTTGGCAACTACGGCGTGGGCGTGGTCACGGCTATTACGCTGCTGCTCTTCGTGGGCGCGATGGGTAAGTCGGCGCAGCTGCCACTCTACACCTGGCTGCCCGACGCGATGGCCGGCCCTACCCCCGTGTCGGCGCTCATCCACGCCGCTACGATGGTAACGGCGGGTATCTACCTGGTGCTGCGCGCCAACGTGCTGTTCACCCTGGCCCCTGATACGCTGGAAGTCGTGGGTATTATTGGCCTGGCTACGGCGCTGTTCGCGGCCACTATCGGCCTGGCGCAGAACGACATTAAGAAAGTGCTGGCCTACTCCACGGTTTCGCAGCTGGGCTACATGTTCCTGGCGCTGGGCGTGATGGGCTACACCTCGTCGTTCTTCCACGTGCTCACGCACGCTTTCTTCAAGGCGCTGCTCTTCCTGGGGGCCGGCTCGGTCATTCACGCCATGAGCAACGAGCAGGATATGCGCCGCATGGGCGGCCTGCGCAAAGCCCTACCCATCACGTTTTTAACCATGCTGATTGGCTGCCTGGCCATCTCCGGTATTCCGCCGTTCGCGGGCTTTTTCTCGAAAGATGAAATCCTGAGCCACGTGTACGAGCACAACAAGGTGATGTGGGCCATCGGCGTTTTCACGTCGTTCCTGACGGCCTTCTACATGTTCCGCCTGCTGTTCCTGACGTTCTTTGGCGAGTTTCGGGGCACCGAGGAGCAGCGCCATCACCTGCACGAGTCGCCGGCCAGCATGACGCTGCCGCTGATTGTGCTCGCGATTCTCTCGACCGTGGGCGGCTTCATGGGCGCGCCGATGTTCGTGGGCAAGCACTACCTGGCCGATTACCTGGCCCCGATTTTCACCTACTCGCGGCAGATTCTGCCGGCTGCTTTCACCACCGAGCCTGAGCACAATACGGAGCTGATGCTCATGGGTATCTCAGTGCTGGTGGCCGTGGTGGGCATCGTGCTGGCCTACGTGATGTACGTGGCCCGCGCCCAGCGCCCTGCCGAGGACGAGGCGCAGCGCTCGGCCATCGACAGCCTGGTGTACCACAAATACTACGTGGACGAGCTGTATAACAACCTCATCGTGAAGCCGGTAATGGCCCTCTCGACCGGCCTCTACAAGTTCGTCGAAAACGGCATCATCGACCCCATTGCCAACGGCGTGGGCCGCGTGACGCTGGCCGGTGGCCAGCTGTTGCGCAACGTGCAAACCGGCTCCGTCGAAACCTACCTCATTCTGATGGTGCTGGGCATCGTGCTCATTCTGGGGCTGAATTTCGGGCGGTTGTAACTGATTATTAGCTAGTTTGGCGTAACATTGAACGTCATGCTCATCTGGCGTCCGCTTGCCGAAGCATCTCGCTCGCACCGTTGAGTTAACAATTCAACGATTCAAGCGAGATGCTTCGGCAAGCGG
>JAABUN010007694.1_pt1 | contig 11432 bp, 8 predicted proteins | sample 5559311 | NCBI WGS metagenome assembly JAABUN01 (sample SAMN10711877, study PRJNA513370) | rock metagenome | isolation source: Antarctica rocks | place: Antarctica: Victoria Land, Siegfried Peak sud | reverse complement strand
ATGCCCCGCCACGGACTCGGCATCAAGAAGCTCACGCTCATCAAGCGGACGACCTTGCATAAACACATCGTCCCGAACCCCACGATCAAGGTCCGGGACGACACGCGTTGTTCAGCAGTCTCCTAGTCGACCTGCGTGATGTCACCAGCACGTTCCCCGGCGACAGCACCCCCGCCCGCGCCTGCGACCGCGACCACCGGCTGCCCCACCCGCTCGGCGCCACCAGCGAGCAGAACCTGCAGAACGCCCGCCGCCGCTGGCACCGCGCCAAGCACACCGGCTGGCACACCGGCCTGCTAGAGGACGGCACCATCCGCTGGACCAGCCCCAGCCGCGGCGTCTATGACCGCAAGCCCAAGCGCACCCTCCCACCGAGGATCCCACCCGGCACCACCCTGCCGCCCACCGACGACACCGGATAACCGGCGGCAGACCCCCCTAGGGTCCGTGCCGTCCCTGCGCCGGAGGAAAGCTCGAACTGCGTGGATCGCTCGGTGAGGGCACCGAGGTGCGGGCGCCCTTCTACTGCGACTACGGCTACCAGACCCATCGGTGCGTGCACCGCCACAGCCCACGAACCGCCCTCCCTCAGTCGCTGGCGGCGCCGACACGCTCCCACACCCGGTGCCTGCCCAGCGCGGGGACGAGTTCCCGGGCCAGCGCGGCGCCGGCGGCATCGGCGAGCAGCACTCCTGGAGCCGTGGTGTCGATGCCTGCGTCCTCGAGCACCTGGACGCCGTCGCCCCAGGCGCCGAGAACCTTGCAGTGCCGGAACGCCTCCTGCAACAGCACCGTCAGGCGCGGATCGCGCAGCCCGGCCGTGCCACCGGCGACGAGCACGGCGTCGTACTCCACGGACCGGGTGGTGAGCAGCGTCCGCTCCACGATCTCGGTCTTCTTGCCCTTGCCGAGCACACCGCCCTGCGCCGCGAGGACCCGGACCTGCGCCCCCTTGGCCTTCAGCGCCTTACGCAACCCCGCGATGCCGGCGAGGTCCGATCCCGGCCCGGCCACGACACCCACGATGCGCCCCAGCACCGGGCCGGGCTCGGTCACGACCTGCGAGAGGATCGGCGACGGCGTCACGTCCGCAGCCGGCTCCCCCTCGGGCACCGGCAGACCCAGACCGCCGGCTACCCGCGAGCACAGCCTCCCGTCGATCCGGGCGAGATTGCCGAGCATCGTCAGCTTGACCGGCTCCTCGAGGCACTTGCCGAGCTCGAAGGTGTAGGCCTCGACGATGTGGTCCTGCTCCACCGCGGTCATGCTGAGCCAGAACATCCTGGCCTGGGAGAAGTGATCGTCGAACGAGGCGGGCAACCCGCGTACCTTCTGTCCCGACACGGCCGTCGGCACCGTCACGTAGCCGCCCTCTGGCTCACCTGCGATCCGCGGGTGGCAGTCGTCCAGCTTGTTGGGCAGGTAGGGCGTCACGCCCTGGTGCACGGCCATCTGCCCGAAGCCGTCGCGCAGGTTGTCATCGACCGGCACGTGCGGCCGATTGATGGGAATCTGGTTGAAGTTCGGCCCGCCGAGCCGGGTGAGCTGGGTGTCCTGGTAGGAGAAGTTGCGGGCCTGCAGCAGCGGGTCGTTGGTGAAACCGATGCCGGGCACCAGATGTGAGGTGCAGAACGCGACCTGCTCGGTCTCGGCGAAGAAGTTCGTGGGGTTGCGGTCCAGCGTCAAGCGGCCGACCAGCTGCACCGGCGCGAGTTCCTCCGGCACCAGCTTGGTCGGATCGAGCAGGTCGATGCCTTCGAAGGTCTCCTCCGGGGTGTCCGGCAGCAGCTGCAGGCCCAGCTCCCACTCCGGGAAGGCGCCCGCCTCGATCGCGTCGGCGAGGTCGCGCCGGTGGAAGTCGGGGTCGATCCCGGCCGTGAGCTGCGCCTCCTCCCACAGCAGTGAATGGACGCCGGCGGCCGGCTTCCAGTGGAACTTCGCCAACGTGGTCGAGCCCGCCGCGTCGACCAGCCGGAAGGTGTGGATGCCGAAGCCCTCCATCGTGCGGTACGACCGGGGCAGTCCCCGGTCCGACATCGCCCAGATGACCTGGTGCATCGCCTCGGTGTGCAGCCCGACGAAGTCCCAGAACGTGTCGTGCGCAGTCGCGGCCTGTGGGATCTCCCGGTCGGGTTGCGGCTTGGCCGCGTGCACCAGGTCGGGGAACTTGATCCCGTCCTGGATGAAGAAGATCGGCATGTTGTTGCCGACCAGGTCCCAGTTGCCCTCCTGCGTGTAGAACTTCACCGCGAAGCCGCGGACGTCGCGAGCCGTGTCGGCAGCGCCGCGCGAGCCGAGCACGGTCGAGAACCGGACGAACACCGGTGTCTGCCGGTCGGGGGCGAGGAAGTCCGCCTTCGTCACCGAGGACGCCGAGCCGTACGACCGGAAGACCCCGTGTGCGCCGGTGCCCCGGGCGTGCACCGCCCGCTCCGGGATCCGCTCGTGGTCGAAGTGCGAGATCTTCTCGCGCAGGTGCTGGTCCTCCAGCAGCGTCGGGCCACGCCGGCCGGCCCGCAGTGAGTGGTCGGTGTCGGCGACACGCACACCCATCGACGTGGTGAGATGCCGGCCGCCTTGCGCGCGGGGGTCGCGACCGGTCAACGGGCGGGGGGCATCGACCCCTGTCGGGCTGACAGGGGCCGGGGCGGACTGGTCGGGCTTGCGCGAAGCGGGCACGGGACTCCTCGGGAGTGGGCGCTGATGCGCATGGCCTACCCTGCGAAAGCGCTTTCACCACCGAGGCAGACTCCGTTACCCTGGCAGCGTCGCAGTGACGGGGACCAGTAGCGCAGGAACGCAGTCCAGAGCGAGCCGGAGATGGTGCAAGCCCGGCGGGCTGCCCGGCGTGAACATCAGCCCCAGCTCAGATCGCGCCGCGGCGCACGCACGGCAAGAGCGGGGGGCTGCCGGCCCCCAAGAAGGGTGGTACCGCGGAGCCCCGCAGGGGCGGCTTCGTCCCTTCGTCGGAGCACGTCACGACGCAGGAGAGCCCATGCAGCAGCTGCCCGCCCAGGTCGACCTGCCCGCGCTCGAGCGCCGGGTCCTGGACCGGTGGGAGGCCGGCCGGGTCTTCGAGCGCAGCCTGGAACAGACCGCGGGCGGCGAGCCCTGGGTCTTCTACGAGGGCCCGCCGACCGCGAACGGCCGGCCCGGCACCCACCACGTCGAGGCGCGGGTGTTCAAGGACCTGTTCCCCCGCTTCCAGACCATGCGCGGCCGCTCGGTCCCCCGTCGCGCCGGTTGGGACTGCCACGGCCTGCCGGTCGAGCTCGCGGTCGAGAAGGAGCTCGGGTTCACCGGCAAGGGCGACATCGAGGCCTACGGCGTGGCCGAGTTCAACGCCCGCTGTCGGGAGAGCGTGACTCGTCACGTCGACGAGTTCGAGCGGATGACCCGGCGGATGGGCTACTGGGTCGACATGACCACCGCCTACTGGACGATGGACCCGGCCTACATCCAGAGCGTGTGGTGGTCCCTGCAGCAGGTCGCCGAAAGGGGCCTGCTGGTCGAGGATCACCGGGTCGCGCCGTACTGCCCACGCTGCGGCACCGCCCTGTCGGACCACGAGGTCGCGCAGGGCTATCAGACGGTGACCGACCCGAGCGTCTACGTGCGGTTCCCGGTCACCGCTGGTCCGCTTGCCGAGCTCGACGCCGCCCTGCTGGTGTGGACCACGACGCCGTGGACGCTGGTGTCCAACACCGCCGTGGCGGTGCACCCCGACGTCACCTACGTTGCGGCCCGGACAGCCGGCGAGGTGCTCGTCGTCGCCGAGCCGCTGCTGAGCGTCCTCGGCGACGACGTCGAGGTGCTCGAGCGGTTCCCCGGCCGCGGGCTCGAGCACACGCCGTACTCCCGGCCCTTCAACCTCGTCGCCCTCGACAACGCCCACTACGTCGCGCTCGCCGACTACGTCACCACCGACAGCGGCACCGGTCTGGTGCACCAGGCGCCCGCCTTCGGCGCCGACGACCTGCTCGTCGCCCGGCGCTACGGCCTGCCGGTGGTCAATCCGGTCCGCCCTGACGGCACCTTCGAGCCGGACCTGCCCCTGGTCGGCGGGCAGTTCTTCAAGACCGCGGACACCGCCCTGGTTGCCGACCTGCGGGAACGCGGCCTGCTGTGGCGGCACCTGCCGTACGAGCACAGCTATCCGCACTGCTGGCGCTGCGACACCGCGCTGCTCTACTACGCGCTGCCGAGCTGGTACATCAGGACCACCGCGATCAAGGACCGGCTGCTCGAGGAGAACGCGCGTACCGACTGGCACCCCGCGACGATCCGGAACGGCCGGTACGGCGACTGGCTGAACAACAACATCGACTGGGCGCTGTCGCGCAACCGCTACTGGGGCACCCCGCTGCCGGTGTGGCGCTGCACCGCTGACCCGAGCCACTGGCAGGTGTTCGGCTCGCTCGCCGAGCTCGGGGAGGCGGCCGGCCAGGACCTCTCCGCGCTCGACCCGCACCGCCCCTACGTCGACGACGTCCTCGTGCCGTGCCGGCAGTGCGGGACCGAGGCCCGCCGCGTCCCCGAGGTGATCGACGGCTGGTACGACTCCGGCGCGATGCCGTTCGCCCAGGTCGGCTACCCGTGGTCGGGCGAGCAGCCCGCCTATCCGGCGCAGTTCATCTGCGAGGCGATCGACCAGACCCGCGGCTGGTTTTACACCCTGATGGCGATCGGGACCCTGGTGTTCGACCGCAGCTCGTACGAGACGGTGCTCTGCCTCGGGCACATCCTCGACGGCGAGGGCCGCAAGATGAGCAAGCACCTCGGCAACGTCCTGGACCCCTTCGAGCTGTTCGAACGGCACGGCGCCGACGCGCTGCGCTGGTACATGCTCTGCGGCGGCAGCCCCTGGTCGGCCCGCCGCGTCGGCCACGAGCAGGTCGAAGAGGTGGTTCGCAAGGTCTTGCTGACCTACTGGAACACCGCCGCCTTCCACACCCTCTACGCCGGCGTCAACGGCTGGACGCCCGAGACGCCGGCGCCGCCGCTCGAGGACCGCCCGCTGCTCGACCGCTGGGCGCTGTCGCAGGTGCATGCCACCGCAGTCGAGGTCACCGCGGCGCTGGAGGACTTCGACTCGCAGCGCGCCGGCCGGCGGCTCGCGCAGTGCATCGACGACCTGTCCAACTGGTACGTCCGCAGCTCCCGACGCCGGTTCTGGGACGGCGACCCGGCCGCGCTCAGCACACTGCACGAGTGCGTGTACGTCGTGACGCTGCTGATGGCGCCCTTCACGCCGTTCGTGACCGACGAGGTGTGGGCCGGGCTGTTCGCGGGGCAGGCCGACCTGCCGGACTCGGTGCACCTCGCGCGCTGGCCGAGGGTGGACGGGTCGCTGGTCGACGCCGGGCTGGGTGACCAGATGGCGCTGGTGCGGCGACTGGTCGACCTGGGCCGCCAGGCCCGGGCCGAGTCGAAGGTCAAGACCCGCCAGCCGCTCGGTCGGGCACTGGTCGCGGCGCCGGACTGGACCGCGCTGCCGGCCGAGCTGCGGTCACTTGTCTCGACCGAGCTCAACGTGAGCAGTCTCGAACCGCTGTCCGAGGCCGGCAGCCTGGTGGACGTCACCGTCAAGGCCAACTTCCGCGCTCTGGGTCGGCGGTTCGGCAAGGGCGTGCAGGAGGTGGCGCGGGCCGTCGCCGCGAGTGATCCGGTGGCGCTCGTCGCGGCCCTGCGGGCCGGCGCGGCGACGGTGGAGGTCGACGGTGTGGCCGTGCCGCTGGCGGAGTCCGACGTGGTCGTGACCGAGACGCCGCGCAGCGGCTGGGCCGTTGCCACGGGCGGCGGCGAGACCCTTGCGCTCGACCTGCAGATCACGCCGGAGCTGCGCCGCGCGGGGCTCGTGCGTGCCGTGGTGCGGCTCGTCCAGGACGCTCGCAAGAGCAGCGGGCTCGAGGTCAGCGACCGGATCGAGCTGTGGTGGTCGACGGGCTCGCGGGAGCTGACGGCGGCGCTGGTGGAAGGCGGCACCCGGCTCGCCGAGGAGGTCCTCGCCGTGAGCCTCGAGCCGGGCCCCCCGACCGCCGACCTCGTCGCGCACGACGACGACGAGTTGGGGCTGCGGTTCTGGCTGCGCGTCGCGGGCGGTTGAGCCGCCTTCGGCCTCCAGAGCCGGTCCGAGGTCGACGGTCACCCGACTGGCCCCCTCAGGAAGCATCCGCCAGGTGCCGATGACCGGTGAAGCACCTGCTCCGTTCGGAGCGGTCGAGATGCCCGGAGGAAGCGGTGAGCGTCCACGCCGTCGAGGGGGAGCCGACGCTGGCTCACCGCTCGTTTCGCATGACCCGTCCCGGGCCCGCCGCGCCGCCCGTCGCAAGCCAGGTCCGTCCCGCCATCGTCCTGCCGGACCGCGAGGCGCGGGCCCTGCTGGTTGCCGCCGAGGGCGCCGACGTCTCCCGAGGCGGCTGCTTTTCCGCCGGGCCGGCCGGGGTCCAGGTCTGGAGCGGTCCCTGGGACGGGCCGATCGGCAGTCACGGCAGCGCCGAACACCTCGGGTCGGTGGACTGGTCCTATGACACGCCGAGTCGGCACTACATCACCGTCTACCGGGTCCTGGTCACCAGCAAGGGGATCGCCACCGGGCTCACCCCTGCGCAGGTCCTGCAGCAGGTGCTCGATCTCGCCAACGTCGTGGCTTCGCCCGACGCCCTCACCATGACCGCCCCACCGGCGCGCGACCCCTTCCGACAGGTCGGGCAGGGGCGGTAGCGGCCGGACCTACATGTCAGTAGGCCACGGTGCGACGGACGGTCAGGAGCTGCCCCACCGCTGCGGAGTGGACCTGGCCCGGGCCACGCTGGCCGCAGTGCCCTTGACCGGGGGCGGCTTGCGCGCCGACGCAGACTTGGCGGGAGCGCGGCTGGCCGCCGGTGGCTTGATGGGCACCGGCTCGGCCAGCTTCGGCTCGGATGCAGCCGGCTTGTGCGGCGACCCGTCAACGGTCACCGCCTCTGCACCGGGCTTGGTCTGCAGGCGCTTGGCGGGTGCCGGCTTCGCTGTCTTGGCCGGCATCGCTGTCTTGGCCGGTACCGCCCTGGCTGTCGCCTTGCTGGGCTCCGGCCTGTCTGGCACCGCCTTGGCCGCGGCGGCCCTGGTCGGTGCGGGCTTCGCCGTTGCGAGCTTCGTCGGGGCGGGCCTGGTCGGGGCGGGCTTGGTCGGCGACGCTCCCTTGGTCGGCTTCACCGAGACCGGCTTGGCCAGCCTGGGCTCGCTCGCTGCAGGCTTGTGCGAGGCGGTGTCGACCGTCACGGCCTGCGCGCCGGGCTTGCGGACCAGCGGCCGGCCGGGCGGGGCCTTGGCCGCCGGCTTCGCAGGCGCCGGGATGGCCATCGCCTTGGTAGCCGCCGCCCGGCCCCCGGTGACCTTGGCCGGGGGGGGGTCGGCCGGGGGGGGCTCGGCCGGGGCGGACTTGGCCGGAGTGGACCGAGTCGGTGGCTTGATCGACACCGGCTTGGCCAGTTTCGGCTCGGACGCAGCCGGCTTGTGCGGCGCCCCGTCAACCGTCACGGCCTTCGCGCCCGGCTTCCTGACCAGGGGCTTGGCTTGGGCTGACGCGGGTGACGTCGTCGGCGCAGGCGCCGACCTGGCGGGCGACGGCTTGCCTGTCGAGGTGGCAGCTGCGGCGGCGGTCCCCGCCGGCACCGGCTTGCCGGTGCCGGTCCTGCTGCCCAGCGGCTTGACCGGGGCCGGCTTGCCCGTGCCGGTCCCGCTGCCCAGCGGCTTGACCGGAACCGGCTTGCCCGTGCCGGTCCTGCTGCCCGTCGGCTTGACCGGAACCGGCTCGGCCAACCTGGGCTCGGCCGCAGCCGGCTTGTGCGGCGCAGGGTCGACCGTGACGGGCTTCGCGCCGGGCTTGCGCACGAGGGGCTTGCCGGTCGTGGACGTAGTCGCCCTGGCTGGTGCCGACGCGGCCGCCGCCGGCTCGACCGGCTGGGACGGCTCGTGATCCGCGGTGTCGGAGTCGGAGGTGCCCTTACCCGAGGCGGAGGGGGTGGGAAAAACCTTGGCGAACTTCGACGATGCGCCGACCTTCGTCAGCGCGCCCTTGGCTCGTGCCGCCAGCGGGGGCTGGTCGCCCACGGCACGCGTGCCGCCTGCCGGGCTCCTGCGGCGAGACGTGGCGGCGGCCGGTACCGGCGGGGCGACGTCCTCGTCCTGGGCATCCAGCTCGAGTGGCTCCTCGTCGAGCTGCCCGGCCAGCACCGCATCGGGCTTACAGAACCCGCACGGCGTGAAGCCGTCGTCCCGCGCATCGAGCACGTCGACCTCGTCAGCCGACTTGCCAGCGAGGAAGCGGCAACCCTCGACGTGGTACTTCGGCCGGCCCGGGACGATCAGCACGGTCCCGTCCGACTCGTACATCGGCTCGTCCATCGGCTCGTCCACGGGCGGAGCGGCCTTCGACGGGAAGCTCTTGACGGCAAGGGCCGGGGCGGCGCTGGCCGTCGCCGCCCTGCGCCCACCGTCGCCGCCCTTGGACCAGCCGCCGGACGCGGGCCGAGGCGAGACGGCCGTGACCTGCTGCTGTTCGGCTTGTTCAGCGGCCGGCCTGGACATCGTGACCGGCGCCCGCTCCGCCGGGGCTGCTGCTGCCGACGACGAACCGCGACGCTGCAGGATGCCGATGATCAAGAAGACCAGCGAGACCAGGCTGACGACGATGGAGGCGTAGACGAATGTGAGGTCCGGCATGGCGACGCCGATGACAAGAAGAACGAGGGCGACGAGGACGAGAGCCCCGCTGATGACGATCACGCTGTGGATCCTCCGGCACGTTTCAGGTCGTGGTGCACGTGCAGCCTAGCGGCGGCACGTCTGTGCGACATCAGCTTCTGACACAAGCACCCAAAACGGGGTCGGGCGCCGGCGTCAGCGTGGTGCAGGCGGCTCACTTTCGCTGCCGGACGGCCGACCCCGGGAGTCGACCGCGAACGGCCCGACCGGCTCGTGGCCACTCACGGACAGTCGCTGAACGGCCCGCGGTCCGGATGTCGGCGCCTCGCGCGCGGGGCCGTCGGGAGGGCGATGGTCTGCGCCGGTCTCCGGTCGCGGCGGCGCTGCGCTTCGCGGGCGTCCACCAGCTCCGGCGGGTGGCGAGCTCACGGCCGCCGACCGGGCGCCTGCTGGTACGCCGGCACCGGCGTCGTCCGGACCGGTCCGGCTGTCCAGGTCTCGCAGCTGGGTCTGCAGGTAGGCCTTCAGGCGGGTGCGGTACTCCCGCTCGAAGGCGCGCAGCTCCTCGATGCGGCTCTCGAGCCGGCGCCGCTGCTCCTCCAGGCCGCTCGTCGCCGCCTGGGCCTGCGCGGCCGCATCGGCCTCCACCCGAGCCGCCCGGCTCTTGGCCGTCGAGATCGTGCTCTCGGCCTGACTGCGTGCCGCCGCCACCACGCTCTGCGCCTCGCTCTTGGCCGCAGTCACGGTGGTCTCCACCTCCGACCGGGCTGCCGAGACGATCTGCTCGGCCTCGGCGCGCGCCTCGGCGATGGCCTGGTCAGCCGTGCGCTGCGCGAGCAGCAACGTGCGGAGCGCGGCCTCCTGGCCCTGCATCCCCAGCATCGGCTCAGCCGCCGGGGGCCCGGCGGCCGGCGGCGCGGCAGCCGGTGCGGGGGCGGCCGGTCGGTTCTTCAGCTCGGAGTTGTCGCGCAGCAGGCGGCTGAGCTCGGCCTCGACCTCGTCGAGGAAGGCATCGACCTCGTCGAGCGAGTAACCACGGAAGGCGATCCGGAACTGCTTGTTGGCAACATCGGTGGGATTCAGCGGCACGGCGTCACAACTCTCTCGGGGGACGGGGAGCGGGCCGGGTTCATCGGTAGCCACCTACCACACTCATGAGGATGCGCACCACGATGAACAGTACGAGAAAGCCGAGGTCGAGGTTGATCTGACCGATCCGCAGCGGCGGCAGGATCTTGCGCAGCGCCTTCAGTGGGGGATCCGTCACGGAGTAGGCCAGCTCCAGCGCGACGGCGACCGGACCGGCCGGCTGATAGGAGCGGGCCAGCAAGAAGACGTACTCCATCACCAGCCGGAAGATCAAGAGCAGCAGGAAGACCAGCAGCACGTAGTAGACAGCGGACGCGACGGCCGGCACGGGTGCGATGCTCCTGGTCGGTAGATGGCTCGGTCTCGGTGGGGCCGGAGCCCAGGGTCAGGACTGGTTGAAGAAGCCGCCCTCGGCGATGCGCGCCTTGTCCTCGGCCGTGACCCGAACGTGTTCCGGCGACAGCAGGAAAACCTTGTTCGTGACTCGTTCGATGCGGCCACGCAGACCGAAGATCAGCCCGGCGGCGAAGTCGACGAGGCGCTTGGCGTCGCCGTCGTCCATCTCGGTGAGGTTCATGATGACCGGTGTCCCCTGGCGGAAGTGCTCGCCGATCGTCCGGGCCTCGTTGTAGGTGCGGGGCTGCAACGTCGTGATCCGGTAGGAGTCCTCGGCGGCCGGAGCGGCCGGGGTGCGCGGCGAGGTGTCCAGGGCGACCGCGCTTCGACTTCGCGCCGGTGTCTCGGCCGGCCGGCGCATCGTCGCCGTGCCGGCGCTGTCGCCGGCCGACCAGCGGCGCGCCGTCGCGGGCGCCGGCTCGTCGACCTGCTCGTCCTCGTCGTCGTAGGTGTCGTCGGCGCTGCGGCGGTCCCGCTCGTCCTCGTCCTCGACCAGCCCCAGGTAGAGACCCAACTTGCGCATGGCGCCGGGCATTCGGGACTCCTCATGGTCGGGCTCGATCAGGTCACTCGCCGACACCGCTGGGCGCGGCGCTGTCGCGGCGCAGACTACCGGAGTCGAAGCGATCGACGGCCGAACAGGGCCGTCCCGATACGAAGGTGTGTCGCGCCGGCCGCGATGGCCTGCTCCAGGTCACTGGTCATGCCGGCACTCACGGCGCGGGCGTCCGGGTGCTCCTCACGCAGCCGCAGCGCCACCTCGTGCAGGACGGCGAACGCCGCGGCGGTCACGACCGGGCCGCCACGCGGCGCGATGGCCATCACGCCGCGCAGCCGCAGGCCCGGCGCAGCCGCCACGGCAGCGGCGAGACCCGGCACCTCGCCGGTCCGGGCACCGCCCCGGGCCGGGTCACCGTCGAGGCTGACCTGCAGCAGCACGTCCAGGTCGCGGCCGGAACGGCCGGCGCCACCCGACAGCGCGGCCACGAGCGGGAGTCGGTCCACCGAGTGCACGACATCGGCGTACGCCGTGACGCTGCCCGCCTTGTTGGTCTGCAGACTGCCGACGAAGTGCCAGCGCACGCCGGAGACCTCGGCGGCCTTCTGCCTCGCCTCCTGGTCGCGGTTCTCACCGAAGTCCTCGACGCCGAGGGAGCGCAGGATCTCGATGTCGCCGACCGGACGGGTCTTGCTGACCGCGATCAGGACGATCTGCTCCCGCTCGCGGCCGGCTGCGGCGCACGCGGCGGACAGGCGCA
>JAABUN010007693.1_pt1 | contig 11433 bp, 10 predicted proteins | sample 5559311 | NCBI WGS metagenome assembly JAABUN01 (sample SAMN10711877, study PRJNA513370) | rock metagenome | isolation source: Antarctica rocks | place: Antarctica: Victoria Land, Siegfried Peak sud | reverse complement strand
CCTCGTGATCGGCAGCGTGCTGATGAGCCTGGGCATGATGATGCTGCCGCCCAACGCGGTGTCGCTGCCGTTCAAGCTGATCTTCTTCGTGCTGGCCGATGGCTGGCGCCTGGTGTCGGGCAGCCTGGTGCAGGGCTTCGTGCTGCCGTAAGGGTTGGAAACCTGGCGGCGGCGGCGCGTTGGCATGGCACGGCCAACAGGAGCGCCACCATGAAGCAGCCCCATACCGAAGAGACGATCAAGCACACCGACGACGAGCAGAACACCGGCAACCACAAGAAGCCCGGTGCCGAGGACAACAAGGGCGCCGACAAGTTCGGCGGCACCCGCTCCGGCGCCGAGACGCTGGAGCCGGGCGGCAGCCTGCACGAGCAGGCGCCCGATAAGGATGAGCGCGGCCGGCAGTAGGCGCGGCGCTAACGGCCGTTGACTTTGATCTGTGACGACGATGGGCAGCGCAGGAGATCATAGGTCAGGGTCGAGGGCGGTCAGCATGAGCGAAGGGCGGTTGATGCAGGCCGTTGCAGCGGTTGCTGGCTTGAATCGTTACGGTGTCTCTGACGGTAACGGGCAAAGCGGACTGGCCGGAACCTGGGGCTGCCAGCGTCAGGGCAGCAGTTCGGCGATGTAGGGCGGCAAGTTGAACGCACTGGCATGGATGTCTGGCGTCCAGTACCGGGTCCGGCCCAGGATGCCGGCCGCCGCGGCCCGGCTGCGGATCACCTCCGCCGGCACCCGGTCCAGGCCGGGCGCCTTAGCGGCGATGCCGAGCGTCATCAGCCCACCGACGTAGGTCGGGATGGCAGCGACATAGGCGGAAACGTACGGGAAGGCGCGGGCACGGCGCAGGCTGGTATCCCGCAACTCCTCCGGCTGCATGAACGGCACGCCGCACTGGTTCACGACCAAGCCGGCCGGGGACAGCACCCGGGCGCAATCGGCATAGAAGGCGTCGGTGAACAGGGCCTCGCCGACGCCGACGGGATCGGTGCTGTCCACGATGATGACGTCGTAGGACTCTGCCGCGGCTTCGGCGGCATGGGCGATGCCGTCCCCGACGATGACCCGTGCGCGCGGGTCGGTCCAGGCGCCGCCGCCGATGCCGGGCAGGTGTTCGCGGGACAGGCGGATGACCTCGCCGTCAATCTCCACCATTACGGCCTGCTCCACCGTGCCGTGCTGCAGGACGCGGCGCAGCACGCCGCCGTCCCCGGCGCCGATGATAAGCACCCGCCGCGCCGCGCCGTGCGCCAGCAGCGGAACGTGGGCCAGCATCTCCTGATAGACGAACTCGTCGGCCTCGGTGATCTGCACGGCGCCGTCCAGCACCAGCACGCGGCCGTGCGACGCCGTTTCGATCACCTGGATGTCCTGGTAGCCGCTTCGCACCCGCGCCAGCTCGCGCACGACGCGGAACCGCTGGCCCCAATCGGGATACAGCGTCTCGTTGAGCCACCTGTCCATGCCGCCTCCTCAAGCCAGCCGGCGAGAACTCCGGCCGTTCAGCGATCAGCCGTCTGCAAGATGTGGAAGCGCGGCATCGCCCATCACGCCCTGGCCTGCACCGCTGGCCGATGGCGCTATGCCCTCCCACCCCGCGGCGTCCATAGCCGCAGGCAGGCCGGAACTGTCGCCGCATGGTCTCATGCCAACTGCCCGTCGCTCTGAGCGTTCCTATTGTCGCAGCGCACCCTTAGCTATGCTGGCGGAAACAGTCGGAGCGCAGGGCGGTTGGCATCATGCCGACGGGTATCCGCTCCGGTCTTTTTGCAGGCGCACCGTCAGGGTCTTGGCCACTTTCGATGGTTTAGGGCTGGCAACGCAGGAGGCGCCGTAGGGCAGTGCGACGTTCTCACTGGCGCCACCATCTAAAGTGGCCAAGACCCCACCGTCATTGCGAGCCGCCCTTGTGGCGCGGCAATCTAGGGCCGGGACCTGCTCTCCTGAGCGCCCCTCCACCCCGCGCCGCTGCGCTCCTCGCAGTGATGGAAACGGTCGGACAAAGGACTTCCGGCCAAAGCGTAATGCCAACGGCCTTTTGCCCTGACCGCTTCCGTCGTTGCGAGCCGACTTCGGCGCGGCATGGGGGGCCACAAGCACTGTCCCTACCGTCCTTGGCAGAGGGCGCTGCGCTTCTCTAACCCTATGAAGGCTACAGCCACCCGTAGGTCAAGGTTCCGCCGCCTGGCACCACGCAACGAGCGCACAGCGCCGCCCGTCCCTGGCCGGGTGGCCAAGGCTGGGCGACGCTGCGGCCGAGTGTTGCTAGGAGACGCGCCCGCGCCGCTGCTCATCCAATACGACGCGCTCCGGATGGAACGTGTCGCGCAGGACCGGCACGGCATCATGCGGGTCGCAGGCGCCGCACATGAAAATGTCAACCGCAGCAAAGTTGCGCTCCGGCCATGTGTGGATGGAAATGTGGCTCTCAGCCAGCACGACCACGCCCGACACGCCGCCATTGGGCGTGAAATGGTGGAAGTGGCTGTGCAGTATCGTCGCCCCGGCACGGATCGCCGCGTCGCGCAATGCCGCGTCAATCAGTGCGGGATCGGCCAAGTTGGTCGCTCCCCACAGATCAACCAGGAGATGGGTGCCGGCAAACCTCATGCCGTCCCTCTCCACAAAGTAATCTTTCCGGTCCTCGCCCTCAAAGGAAGGAAAGTTTGCAGTTGTCGTCTGGTTTTCGCTCGGAAGTTCCGAGACCATCCCCAGTTGAGCAAGTGCGTTCATCACGTACCCCCAAACCAGCAGATGGCCTGTTGTGCGGGATCGCACCCTAGGGCCAAGGGCCGACGATTTAGGGCGGAGGCTTCGACAAAGCAAGTGAATTTGGGCCTGCGAGTCGTGCGCGTATCGAGTGTCGGCCCAGCGTTGCTGAACGATAACGTTCCTCAGCGCGCGCTTCCCGTTGCAGCACGGGCAAAGGCGATTTCCCGTCCGGTTCGCGCCAGGTCGCCGACGCCGCCGACCGGGGCGGCCGTCAACAGCCGGAACAGGTCGGCGCGCGGGCCGGTCAGGCGTGCGGCATACCGCTGGCCCAGCACGCGCAGCGCGGCGCCGTCGCCAACCTGGACGGCGGCGCTGGCCTGGCGCAGCACCAGCTCGGTCAGGCCGTCAGGCACCGGGCCATCCAGCGGGACCAGGCGGCCTGCAAGGTCGTCCAGCGCCGCGAGGGCGCGGCGCCAGTCCCCGGCCTGCTCCAGCAGCCGGGCGCGCAGGTCGGCCGCAGCCAGGGTCCCGGCCGCCGCGAGGTCCGCGGCAGCGCCGGCCGGGTCGCCGCGGGCCGCACGGACCTTGGCGCGCAGCAGCGTCCGCTCGGCCGCCAGCCGTTCGGGCAGTCCGGCGGTATCGGTCGCGGCAAGGGTGCGCCCGGCGGCATCGGCGTCCCCGGCCTCAAGCTGCAGCGCCGCCAGCCGGTGCCCCAACCCGGACCGCACCGCACCCGGCGGCGATGACGCCACGCGCGGTTCCAGCACGGCACGGGCGCGGGCGGGCAGGTCCAGGTCCAGCAGCTTGTCCGCCAGCAGGCCGGCCAGGTCCGCGCCGGCCGGCACGCAATCTGCGTAATCGGCCGCAAGCGTGATCACGTCCAGCGCCGGCACGGCATCTGCGCCAGCCAGGAACGCGCCGAACACGCTGGCCATGCGGGCGCGTATAGCCGGCTGCGCGTCCGGGAACAGCGCCGCCGTCTCCCGCAGCAAATCCAGCGCGGGACGCCACTCGCCGGCCTTGCCGTGCAGCTCCGCCGCGCGCATCCGCGTCGCGGCCTCCCGGGCATCGCCGCGCCAGGTCGCCACGAGCCGGGCCATCGCCGCGGCAGCCTGGGCGGGGGCGATGCGCCCGGTCGCGAGCCGCAGCTCCGTCGCGTTGGCGCCGGCACGCACCTGGTCGAGCTGGTCCTGCCCGGCCGCCAGCAGGTCATAGGCCGCAAGCGCCTCCTCGGTCCGCCCGCGCCGCTCCAACTGCAACGCGCGGGCGAAGCCGAGACGCGGCAGGTCAGGCAGCGACGCCCCCCCGGCAGGATCGGCCAGCACGGCGGTTTCCGCGACGATGGGCAGCACGCGGTCCCGCAGCGGCGCCGGGTAGGCGAGCGCCAGCGGCATCAGCCCCGGCAGCACCCGCGCAGCCTGCTCCGAGCGGCCCAGCATGGCGTCGCGCACGCCGCGCCACAGCGCGACCTCGTCCGAACCGTCCAGCGCGGCGGCATCCAGCCCTCCGGCAGCATCCACGCGCCCGGCCAGCAGCCCGGCAATGGCGGCCAGTCCCGCAACGTCCGGCGGAGGCGCAGGGTCGTCCGTGGCGACCAGCGACAGGACCGACTGCGCCTCTGCCGCCAGCCCAAGCGCCAGCATCGCCTGCGCCGCGGCCACGCGGCCCGGCGTGCGCGCACGCGGCGCAGCCGACGCCGCGGCAGCCGTTGCGGCTCGCAGCCGCTCCATCAGCGCCGGAACCGGCTGGTTGGGAAAATCGAACCGGCGGGTCAGCGCAGCCGCCGGCGCCACCCCGACCGCCGACGCCTCGGCCGCCGACGCACCGGCCGCTGCCAGCAGGAACCCGCCCGACGTGGCGCGCAGCGCCACGTCGTCCGAGAACGGCTCGACCGCGACGCCGGCCCAGGTCGGCAGGATGGCAGCGCCCGGCGCGGTGACGCCGGCCGGCAGCCCGGCGGCAGGCCCGGCCGCCGGGCTGGCGGTGCCGACCAGCAGCGCCCCGCCCGTGGCAGGATCGGTGACGGCGACCACGCGGCCCGGTTGCAGCAGCTTGAACATGACATCGGCACCGGCCTGCGCCACCGCCACCGGCACGGCGACGGGAGCATCCCCGGTTGCCGGACCGGCTGCAGGGGCCGGGCTGATCCGCCAGCCCCGGACCTCCCGCGTCAGGACGATGGCGCCGGACGGCAGCGGCACTTGCAGGACCGTTGCGGCCAGGCCGGCTTGCACGGTCGCGCCGGTAAAGCCGGCCAGGCGCCGCAGCCGGGCCTCATCCACCTCGGCCGGACCGTCGAACACGATCAGGACCGTATCGCCCCGGCGCAAGGCTGCGGCACCGATGCCGGCTTCAACTGGGATCAACATGGAGGTCAACCTGGAGACTGGGAGGGTGGATACCGGCTGGGCCGGCACGGACGGCAGCCCTGGCGCGGCAGCGCCGCCCGGTGCGCCGGCTGGGTGCGCTGCCGTCGCTGCGGGCGCCGATCCGGCTGTTTCCGGCGCCTGGGCCATGCGTTCAGGGGCCATGCGTCCAGGTCTGTCCGGCGGCGGGGCTGGGGTCGCCGTGCCCGCGGCGGGCTGACCTGCGGCGGAGAGGCGCTCCGGGACTGCCATCGCCGCGGCGTCTTGGCCCGGGGTCTGCACTGCCTTGGGCGCACCTTGCGCCATCAAGGCCGGGACGGCACGGGCGAACGGCAGGTCAGGCAGCGCACCGCGCGTCACCGGCAACGCAGGCGCGGCGTCCGGCGCCGTCGCCGCGCCGCCAGCGGGCGCAGGGCGGAACGGAGCGGCACGGCCAGCCTGCGCCCGCAGTGCCCGCGGCGGGTCCAGCACGTCAATCACCACCCGGTTGCCCATTGCCGCCGGACGTGCCCGGGCGCCGGGCATGAGCAGCAGCGTGGCCGCGCCCTGCCCGCCCTGTATGTTGCGTACGTTGCGCGGCGGTGCGCCCGGGCTGCCGACGACGGGCGCCCCCTCGAACACCACGATCACCCGGTCCCCGCTCACGGCGAGGTTGAACTTGGTCGGTTCGTTGAACTCGAACACGACGCGGCCAAAACCGGGATAGTCGCCCGTGCGCACGGCGCCGGCATCCTGGGCCAGGGCGGCCCCTGGCCCGGCTGCCAGAATGGCAGCCACGGCGACAGCGACCGCGGCGGCATGCAAGGGGCCGGTCATCCCGAGACCCCCGGCGGCGCCGGAACAGCGGGAGCAGCCGCCCCGGCCGGCATGGCGGCGGACGGCAGGACCGGCGGCGCCACCGCACGAGTACGCATCGCCGCCAGCTGCGCCGTGGCGGTGCGGGCGCGGTCGGGCAGCATGGCGGCCAGCAGGACCGCGGCCCTGCCCTCCTTCATGCGGTCGAGCACCTGCAGCAGCACCGGCATCTCCAGCTCGTTCAGGATCGCCGCGGCGTCGCGCGGGCGCATGACCTCATAGGTCTTGACCAGGCCGCGCCAGTTCGCGTCGTCGCGTTCGCGCCGCACGCCGTCCAGCGCCTCCAGCCGGGCCTGCAGGGCCTGCAACTGCTCGACGCGCTCGCCGATCCGCTTCTCGGCGGCGGCCAGCACGGCGTCGCGGGCGGCAAGGGCCTGCTCCCGCGCCTCGATCTGCCCGCGCCGGGCGCGCAGGTCCAGCAACAGGGCACGCTCGCTCTCGCCGACCGGCGGCTCCTGCGGCGCAGGCGGGACCGCCGCCACGACAGCGGCAGCAGGTGCGGCAGCGAGAGCGGCTGACCCGGCCGCAGCGTGCGGCGCAGGTGCCGGCCCAGGTACCGACACAGCGGCGGCCGGCTTGGCGGGCGCAGGGGCGCCATGTGCGGCGGCCTCCGCGGAGGGCAGCACGGCGCGGCCGGCGCTCAGCAACGCCGCCGGGGCACCGCCCAGGACGTGGACCACATCCTTGGTCTTGACGACCAGCAGCAACGCCATGACCGCGCAGGAAAGCGGCAGCGGCCGGAACACCGTTAGCCATGCCGGACGCCCCAAAAGGGACGGCATCAAAGGCAGCCAGCGGCGGCTCATCGCGTGCCCCGCAGCGCCTGCAGCAAGTCCCGTTCGGCGGTGCTGCGCGGGCGCGGCGCGGCGTCGGTCCCGGACGGGGCCGCGCGCATCCCCTCCATCGCACGGCCGGCGCGCACGGCGGCCTCCAGCCGGTCGGCCAAGTGCGCGCCCCGCTCCGCCAGGAAGGTCAGGTCGTCCTTGAGGGCGGACGCCTGCTCGATCTTGCGCGACACCTGCTTCGCCGCCTCCCCGGTCAGGCTGTTCAGCTTGCCGATGCCCTGCTCCGCCGCCCGCGCGCTCTGGTCGAACCCGGCCACGGCGTCGCCCAGCGCCCCCCGGTCCCGCCGCAGCACGGCCAGCGCCCGCTCCAGCCGCAACGCATGCAGCAAGGTCAGCGCCAGCAGGCCGATCAGCAACACTTCCAGCACCCAATCCACCGTTCCCATCCTGGGATCTCCGTTGTTGCCGCCGCTATTGGACCAGCATTTCCGTGAACAAGACGTTCAGCACGCGCGCCGGATGAGCGGCGATGTTGGTGCGGGCGATCAGCTCCTCCCGCAGGCGGTAGGTGCCGGCGGTGCCGCGCAGTTCCTCCGGACGCATCTCGCGCAGGTAGGACTGGAACAGGTCCACGATGCGCGGCATGGCAGCTTGCAGCGCAACGGCGTCCTCCGGCTTCGCCAGCTCGAACTTGGCCTTCAGCTTGATGAAGGCCGGGCGGCGGCCGGCGTTCAGGTTGGCCACCATGTCGGGCAGGTCCATGAAGGTCGGCGCCTTCGCGGCCTCGGCCTTGTCGCCGGCCTTCTCCCTGGCCGGTGCGCCGTGCTCCGCGTGCGCCGCCTCGCCACGGCCCAGCAGCCGCGGCAGCACGCCGGAGAACCATGCGCCCGCCCCGCCGCCCAGCAGCAGGACCGGCACGGCGATGAGCAGCAGCTTGCGCTTGCCGCCCTTGGCCGGGCTGCCCGCCGCGCCGCCCATCGCCGCGCCGCCCATCGCCGCGCCGCCCGTCGCCGCGTCCGCCATGCCGTCCGCCGTTGCCGCTGCCATGCGCTGCATCCCGTTGCTGCCCGCACCTTGCCGCAGCAATGGTTAAGCAATGGTTCGCAGCGCATACGACCCGGCATTTTCAGCCGGGTGGGCGTCCCGCGACGGCAGGAAACGCCCATGCGCCGGGCGTTCAGCCTTGGCACGCGCCTTGCGCTGATGCTGGCAGACCCGCTGGCAGACCTAGTGCCAGACCCGCCGGCAGCCCCCTGGAGACCAGCATGGAACTCACCACCAACGTCGCCCTGTCCCGTCTCGTCGCGCAGCAGCGCGCGCTGGACGTGACGGCGACCAACCTGGCCAACGCCAGCACGCCCGGCTTCAAGGCGGAGCGCGTGGTGTTCAGCGACTGGCTCAGCAAGCAGTCCGGGACGGACTCGCCGCGCGGCGGCGGCACGGTGGCCTTCATGCAGGACCGCGCGACCTACCGCGACCGGCAGGCTGGGCCGGTGCAGCACACCGGCAACCCGCTGGACCTCGCCTTGGGCGGCGACGGCTACTTTACGGTGGACACGCCGCGCGGGCCGCGGCTGACGCGCGCCGGGCGGTTCGCGCCGATGCCGGACGGGCGGCTCGCCGACGCCGACGGCAACGCCCTGCTGGACCGCGCGGGCCAGCCGGTGCGGCTGTCGCCTGCCGACACCAGCATCACCATCACCGCGGACGGCACCATCAGCAGCCAGAACGGCCGGCTGGGCCAGGTCGGCGTGGTGCAGCCGGACGACCCCAACCGCATGACCCTTGAGGGCGGGCGCACCTTGCGCGCTGACGGCCCGACCAGCCCCGTCGCCCAGCCCCGCATGATCCAGGGCGCGGTCGAGGACAGCAACGTGCAGCCGGTGATGGAGATGACCCGCATGATGGCCGACCTGCGGCAGTTCCAGTTCACCAGCCAGTTCGTGCAGGCCGAGGCCGACCGGATGCAGGGCGCCATGAACAAAATCACCCGGCGGGGAGCGTAGGCGATGCGCTCCCTAGACATCGCCGGCACCGGGATGCAGGCGCAGCAGACCAACGTGGAGGTCATCAGCAACAACATCGCCAACATGACCACGACCGGCTTCAAGCGCCGCCGGGCGGAGTTCCAGGACCTGATCTACCAGAACCTGCGCCGCGTCGGCTCCAACAGCTCGGACAACGGCACCGTCGTGCCGTCCGGGGCGCAGGTGGGGCTGGGGGTGAAAACGGCGGCGATCTACCGCATCGGCGAGCAGGGCAACCTGCAGCAGACCAGCAACAGCCTGGACCTGGCGATACGCGGCCACGGCCACTTCCAGGTGACGCTGCCGAGCGGCGAGACGGCCTATACCCGCGACGGCACCTTTAGCCTGTCGCCGGAGGGGCAGATCGTCACGTCGGACGGCTACCCGGTCGCGCCCGGCATCACCATCCCGACCAACGCCCGCGACGTGACGATCAACGCCACCGGCGAGGTGCAGGTCAAGATAGACGGCACGACGGCGCCGCAGACCGTGGGAACCGTGCAGTTGGCGACCTTCCCCAACGACGCCGGGCTGGACGCGCAGGGCGACAACCTGCTGGTCGCCAGCGCCGCATCGGGTGCCCCAGTGACGGGCGTGCCCGGCAGCCCCGGCTTCGGCAGCATCATGCAGGGCTTCGTCGAAAGCAGCAATGTCAACGTGGTGACGGAGATCACCAACCTCATCACGGCGCAGCGGGCCTACAAGATGAACAGCCGTGTCATCACGGCATCCGACCAGATGCAATCCACCCTGACGAACCTGCGGTGAGCACGATGACGCATGAAACCGGCCTAATCCCTTGTCGTCATTGCAAGGAGCGCAGCGACGCGGCAATCCAGGGGCCGGCGCGCGCCGGCTTCATGCCGGCCCGCATAGCTGCTGACTTGCTTCTGTCGGGACTGCTGGTGAGCGGGTCGGCTACGAGAACCAGGTCAGCCTCAACGCGGGACGGTATCAGTCCTTGCGGCCCCTGGATTGCCGCGCCGCAAGCGGCTCGCAATGACGGCACCTCAGCAAAGGGCAACCTGGCGAAAGCGGCTGCGATCACCCTCGCGCTGGCCTGCATCGCCCTGCCCGCCGGTGCAGCGACCCTGCGGCCCTTCACCACCCTGTCCCACGCGGTCGTGCGCCTGTCGGACCTGTTCGACGCCGCCGGGCTGGACAGCGGGCTGGACCGGGCGCTCGGCCCGGCGCCGGCACCCGGCAGCCGCATCACGGTGGAGGCCGCGCAGCTCGGCGCCATCGCCCGGCAGTTCGGCGTGGACTGGCGGCCCGCCGGCCCGGCGGACCGCGCCGTGCTGGACCGGCCCGGCCGCACCTTGGGACGGGACGACGTGCTGGCCCCGTTGCGCGCCGCGCTGGCCGGCAGCGGGGTGCCGCGCGACGCCGACCTGGAAATGCCCGGCTTCACCACGCCGATGCTGCCGGTGGACGCCACCCCGGCGCTCGACGTGACGCAGTTGGAGTACGACGGCGGCACCGGGCGCTTCACGGCGCTGCTGTCCGTATCGGCAGACGGCGTGCCGATGACCCAGCTCCGCCTGTCCGGCCGCGTGCAGGAGATGGTGGAGCTGCCGGTGCCCCGCCGCCGAATGCTGCCCGGTGACGTGGTGCTGGCCGATGATCTGCAATGGACCCGCCTGCGCGCCACCCTGGCCCGCGGCGAGGTGGTGCGGACAACGGCGGAAGCGGTCGGCCAGGCGCTGCGCCGCCCGGTGCAGCCGGGCCAGCCGATCCTGCTCGCCGACCTCGGCCGCCCCGTGCTGGTGACGAAGGGAATGCCGATGCTGCTGGCGCTGGACGGCCCGGGCATCCAACTGACGGCCACCAGCGTCGCCACCGAACCGGCGGGGCTGGGGGAGCGCGTGCGCGTGCTGAACCCGGCGTCCCGCGTCGTGGTCGAGGCGGAGGTGACGGGACCGGGCCGCGCCCGCGTGCTGCCGGGGTCGCAGCCCGTCCCCGCCCCCAACCGGATGGCCGCACGATGAGCCGCACCCTGTCCGTTCTGGCCCTGGCCCTGCTGCTGCCGGGCTGCGGCACGCTGACGCGGCTGTCCGAGGTCGGGCGGGCGCCGAGCATGACGCCCAGCAGCGACCCGACCGCGGACCCGTCCTACCGTCCCATCAGCATGCCGATGCCCCGCGCACAGACCGCGCCCGCCGAGGCCAACAGCCTATGGCGCACCGGCAGCCGCGCCTTCTTCAAGGACCAGCGTGCGGCGCAGGTGGGCGACATCGTGACGATCCTGGTCAGCATCACCGACAGCGCCGCGCTGACCAACAAGAGCAACGAGGGCCGCACCGGCAACGAGAGCATGGGCCTGCCCAACCTGTTCGGCCTCGAATCCGCGCTCCCCCGCGCGCTGTCCCGCGCCGCCAACCTCAGCCAGCTCGTGTCCGCCACCAGCGCCGGGAACGCCACCGGCACCGGGGCGATCAGCCGGGCGGAGAGCATCACCCTGCGGCTGGCCGGGGTCATCACCCAGTCCCTGCCCAACGGCAACCTCGCCGTCGCCGCCCGCCAAGAGGTGCGGGTCAACAGCGAATTGAGGGAGTTGCAGGTCAGCGGCGTCATCCGCCCGCAGGACATCGGCAGCGACAACACCGTGCGGCACGACCGGCTGGCGGAGGCGCGCATCGCCTATGGCGGGCGCGGCCAGTTGTCCGACGTGCAGCGGCCCCGTTACGG
>JAABUN010007692.1_pt1 | contig 11436 bp, 11 predicted proteins | sample 5559311 | NCBI WGS metagenome assembly JAABUN01 (sample SAMN10711877, study PRJNA513370) | rock metagenome | isolation source: Antarctica rocks | place: Antarctica: Victoria Land, Siegfried Peak sud | reverse complement strand
TAGCCAACCGCCTGGGTCGTCAGCACCTCAGCATTCCACCGTTGGACTCATCAGATGTGGCGACGACCGACGCCGGCAGCAGGCGGTAGTTCGCCAGGTCGGAGGTGAAGGTGCCGCGCAACACCTTGGCGGCCCCACTCGTGAGGAACGCGGCAACCACGCTCACCGACACGGCGAACGAGCACGCGCTCATCAAAACCCCCGTTGGCAGGACACTCTCTGCCTAGCACCAGCAGCAGGATCCGTCAAGGGCTCTCAACGGCGGTTGCAGCCTTCGTTATCGAGTCGTGCTTGATTCACCTCACGACCGCCGCGACGATGGGTGAGACCAGAGGAGTCGGCGGGAGGCCCCATGTTGCAGATGATCGCTGCGCAGGTCCTGCGGCGACGGGGCCGGAGCCTGGCAGTCGTTGCCGCGATCGTCGTAGCCGCGGTTTCGTTCTCGCTGCTGACTTCGGCGGTGGCAACTTCCAAGCTTCAGGTGAAGGGCACTGTCGAGGCCAACTATCGTACCGCCTACGACATCTTGGTGCGGCCCCCCGGCTCAACTACCTCTCTGGAGCGGACGGAGCGGTTGGTGCGGCAGAACTTCCTCTCCGATATTTTCGGTGGTATCACCATGGCTCAATACCGCCAGATTCAGGAGATGCCCGGTGTCGACGTGGCGGCCCCCGTCGCCATGATCGGCTATATGTTGCCCAGCCTCTACCTGCCGATAAGGGTGGATGCCCTAGAGACCAGCAACACCCAGCAGATCTTTCGGGTAAGCACAGCTTCGGTGGCGCAGCGTGGCCTTTCTGTTTACCCAGGAGGGACCGGATACATCTACGTCACCCGGCAGAGGCTGGACTTCAGTCGAAACGGAATCGCTTCGCAACAAGATCCGATTTCGGGGACGCCGGTCCGGGTTTGTCAGAGTTTTACTGAGCAGGTGCCGGTGGCACGATCGGCTTTCGACCAGAGGGCCGTAGAGCTCGCCTGCTATTCGACCCAATCGGTCGCTCCTGGTTCAACCGGCCTCCCCGGTGTCGCTAGGGGCGAGGAGGGAGTATTTTTCGACTACCCCTTTCCTGTCCTGTTGGCGGCAGTCGACCCTGTCCAAGAGTCAAGACTTGTCGGGTTGAGACAGGCGATGGTGGCGGGCAGATATCTGCGTTCGGACGAACGTCCTCGCCTGAAGTCATCTCGACCGGAGGACCCTGACTCACTGAAATACCGTCAGGTGCCGGTCATGATGGCGAATCGCACGCTGATCGACGAGAAAGTTCGCATCGACATACGTCAGCTCGACATCTCACAGCCCCGCCAAGTACCTGGACGGTTGGCGGGGCTGTGACGCGTCAGCGTGGCTGGAGAACTTATCCGGGCGGCTGGTGCGCCGATCAACGGTGAAAGCCGCGAGCCTGTATCCGCAACTTCTTGAGCAGTACTCGAGCCCGAAAGCGTATCTTGCGCAGGCCCAGTACTGGTCATCCGGTCCGGTGAGCTACGGACGCTCGCCCGACGGTCATTTGCAGCCGGTGCCTCGACGCAACCCGCCGTCCACCTGGACTGACCTTCGTAGCGGCTTTAACGCGCCGCCGGACGACGCTGATGTCGGGTTTCGGAAGCTGCAGGTGCATCTCGGTAGCAACGCGATTCTCCCGGTGGACGGGAAGGAGGTCTACGCATCTCCCATTGTGCGCTCGGTCGGGGCGTTCGACCCAGCGGAGATCCAGGGATTCAGTCGGTTGTCGCAGGTGCCGTTGACCACCTACTACCCCCCTGCGGCGGCACCCGGTGACCAGCGCACCAGCGAGTTGTTGGGTGGCAAGTCACTGCTGCCGGACGCGAATCTGGCCGGCTACCTGCAGTCGCCGCCGTTGATGTTGACCAACCTCAGGTCTCTCGGCGCCTTCACCTCATCGTCGGCGTTCAGCGACACCACCAAGATCGCGAAGGCCCCGATCAGTGTGATCAGGGTCCGGGTCGCTGGGGTGACCGGCGTCGACAAGCTGAGTCAGGCGCGGGTGCGGCTTGCCGCCGAGCAGATCATCCGACAGACGGGTCTGGAGGTGGACGTCACAATCGGCTCGTCACCAACCCCGCAGATGATCGACCTGCCAGCTGGCAAATTCGGCCGCCCGCCGCTCACCTTGCAGGAGGACTGGGTACGTAAGGGTGTCGCGGTTCAACTGTTGAAGGCAATTGACGCGAAGAGCCTTGCCCTGTTCCTACTGGTGCTGATCGTGTGTCTGCTTTTCTTGGTCAACGCCACCGTCGCAGCTATTCGGACCCGACGCCCGGAACTAGGCGTGTTGGCCTGCCTGGGCTGGCCAGCCCGGCGGATCTTCGCGCTGCTCGAGGCCGAACTCGTCGTGACCGGCCTGGTTGCCGGCTTGGTCGGCTCCGGCATCGCCGCGACCTTAGTCCGCTTGTTCCATCTTCAGGTCAGCTGGTGGCAACTGGCCGCGATCATCCCTGTGGCGACCGCGTTGGCTGCCCTCGCCGGCGTCGGACCAGCCTGGCGAGCCTGCCACGCCACGCCGCTGGAGGCGATCACTCCCGCGGTGCGTGCGCCCCGAAAAGCGGCGCGCGTCAGTTCGATCAGCCACCTCGCGATGGTCGGAATCGCCCGCTGGCCCGGTCGTACCGTGCTCGGCGCGGCCAGCCTGTTCGTCGGTGTCGCCGCCCTCGCCGTCCTGATCACTATCCAAGTCGCCTTCCAAGGCGGCGTAGTTGGGACCGCCCTCGGCGATGTGGTCGCCGTCCAAGTCCGGGGCGTCGACTACCTCGCCGTCGCACTCACCATTGGATTGGGCGCATTCGCGGTGGCGGATATCGCCTACCTCAACATCAGTGAACGGGTCAGCGAGATCGGCACCCTACGCGCGAGCGGCTGGGGCGAGTTCCATCTGCGGCGCCTCTTCGGCATGGAGGCCCTCGTCACCGCGACCCTGGGCGCGGTAACCGGTGCCGCGGTTGGTGTCACCACCGCCGCCCTCGTCCTGCCCATCTCGTTGCGGATCACCCTGCTCGCCGCCGGGGGAGCCGCCGCCGTTGGGCTGGTTGCTGCCCTGCTCGCGCTCATCGCGCCTCTCGCCCGGCTGAGTCGGCTGGCTCCCGCCGCTGCCATCACGACCGAGTAGGCACCAACCACATAGGCGGACTCCGGACCTTAGGGTCCGCTCCGTAGGACTGAACCCACAGCCAGCGGCGTTGCTGGCGCTAAGGGGTTCGCGTCTTCTCGTCGAGGTTGAAGTCGTCGCCGCCTACCATGCCACCGGTCTCGATGCCGAGGTGGCGGCCGTCTTGCCCGTTGGCGCCGTGGCCGTTCTCCAGCGCGTGCGAGCCGTTGGTCGCATGATGTGCTGCCGCGTCGATCTCAGCCTTTGTCGGCTTGCTGACGTCGTCGGCGTACCAGAAGGAGAACAGCCGGACACGCAACCGCTCCTTGCCCTGGGCGGGCGCTTCGACTCCGTTGGCGTCCCGACCAGCAGGCAGCTCGAGCGGCGGACGCTGCTCATGGGTGGTCAGCTCGTATGCGCGCACCGGGTCGATCGGCCGGTGAATCTCGGCGTACGCACCATCGGGCGAGCGGACGATGACACCGGTCTCGTAGCCGTGGAGCACGACTTCTCGGTCGTGGCGCTGCAGCGACAGGCACCACCGTCGGGTGAGGACGAACACGAGGACGGGCACGACGAAGATGGCTCCCCGCATGAACACCGTGATCGCGTTGAGTGAAACCCCGAACTCGACGGCCAAGATGTCGTTACCACCGGCGATCCACAGCAAGCCGTACGCCGTCATGCCGGCCACGCCGAACGCGGTGCGGGTCGGCGCGTTGCGCGGCCGGTCGAGCAGATGGTGCTCCCGGTCGTCGCCGGTGATCCACCGCTCGATGAAGGGGTAGAAGGCGAGCAGCATGAAGAGCACGCCAAGGAGCAGCGCTCCGGGGACCAGGACGTTCCACGAGACCGTGAAGCCCCACAGGTTGGTCTCCCAGTTGGGCATCATCCTCAGACCGCCCTCGAGCCACCCCATGTACCAGTCGGGCTGGGAGCCCGCGGTGACCTCAGCCGGGTTGTACGGTCCGTACGCCCAGATCGGGTTGATCTGGAGCAGGCCACTCATCAGCGCGGTGATGCCGAAGACGATGAAGAAGAAGCCTCCCGCCTTGGCCATGTAGACGGGCATCAACGGGAAGCCCACCACGTTGTTGTTGGTGCGTCCGGGGCCGGGAAACTGGGTGTGCTTGTGGTAGACGAGCAGCAGCATGTGCGCGGTGATCAGCCCGAGCAGAATGCCCGGAATGAGCAGCACGTGCACGGTGTAGAGCCGAGGGATGAAGTCGTCGCCCGGGAACTCCCCGCCGAACACGAAGAACGAGATGTAGCTGCCCACCACCGGGATCGACAACATGATGCCCTGGGCGATCCGCAGACCGGTGCCCGACAGCAGGTCGTCGGGCAACGTGTAGCCGGCGAAGCCCTCGACGATGCCGAGCATCAGCAGCCCGAGGCCGATCATCCAGTTGATCTCACGCGGTTTGCGGAACGCGCCGGTGAAGAACACCCGCAGCATGTGGATGGTCATCGACGCCAAGAAGAGGTTCGCCGCCCAGTGGTGCATCTGTCGCATGAGCAGTCCACCGCGTACGTCGAACGACAGGTCGAGCGTGGAGGCGTACGCCTCGGACATCTGGATCCCACGCAGGTTCGTGTAGGTCCCCATGTACTCGACCTCGGTCATGCTCGGCTTGAACCAGAACGACAAGAACACACCAGTGAGGAGCAAGATCACAAAGCTCCACAGCGCGATCTCGCCGAGCATGAACGACCAGTGGTCGGGGAACACCTTGCGAAGCTGCTTCTTGGTCAGCCCACCGAGACCGAGGCGCTCGTCGAGCCAGTGCACCACTCCCGCCTTGGGGCGGGAGGAGGAGTCGGCCTTCGACCTGGCAGGAGTCGACGTAGTCATCGAAGCATCACCCTCGTTCCCAAAAGCTTGGGCCGACGGGCTCGAGGAACCCGCTCATCGCAATGAGGTAGCCCTCGTCGTCGACCCCCAGCGGCAGCTGCGGAAGTGACCGTGCCGCGGGCCCGAACAGCACCCGCCCGTTGGCGGCCAGGTCGAAGGTCGACTGGTGACACGGGCACAAGACGTTGTGTGTCTGCTGCTCGTAGAGGCTGATCGGGCAACCCACGTGGGTGCAGATCTTGGAGTAGCACAAGATGCCCTCGACGCCCCACTCACGAGACTTCAACGACTTGATCTCCTCGGGCGGAATCCGCACCAAGATGACGGCCGCCTTGGCCCTCTCGACCTGCAGATGTGCACCCTCGAACTCAGAGGGGATGAGCGTGCCATTGGCGTCAGGGTGCTCGAAGAAGACCTCCGGCTCGGCATTGACGAGCTCGCCGATCTGCAGTTCTGAGGGTCGGATGGGCGTTCCCGCGACATCGACAACGACGCGCATGCCACGCCGCCACACGGTCTGCTCGAGCTGGATGCCCGGCAGCGGGCCGAGGTCACCGAACACCACCACGGCGGGCAGGCCCAACATCGCCATCGAGCCGAGCAAGCTGTTGCGGATCAGTTTGCGACGTCCGAAACCAGACTCCTCCGAGCCCGCCTGGAACGCGGCAACCGCCTCCTCGCGATCGGCTTGAGTGCCGGCGGCCGAGTGCCGGTACTCGATCATCTCGTGGTCTGACATCAGTTTCTTTGCCCACTGGATGGCGCCGATGCCGATCAGCAGCAGGGACAGACCGAGAGTGAGCCCAAGAGCCAGGTTGGACGCCCCCAGACCCAGGTAGCGGCTGTCGAGGTCGACGGTGAAATAGGCCACGCAGAAGGCCAACGCCAGGACGGCAGCGAGCACGAACATCGCCGAGACCTGCAGCTCGGCCCGCCGTTCCAGCGCGGGATCGACGTCAGTTGGCCGCTGCTGGTGGGCTGGCAAGCCAGGGTTCTCGAGCGGCTCCTGCGCGCCGATGGGCAGCAGCGAAGCGTCACCTTGGCTCGAGGAGCTCGCGTCGGCAGGCCGGTACGGCTGGTCGTCGCTCATTGCTGCTGCCTTCCCGCCCGCACTCCGTTGTTGGCGATCCAGACCGCAGCGAGCACCAACAAGCCGATGCCGACGGTCCACCCCCACAACCCCTCGGTGACCGGGCCTCGGCTCCCGAGCTCCAGGCCGCCGTACGCTGTCTGCTCCTCGAGCATCTTGATGTAGGCGATGATGTCTCGCTTGTCAGCCGGCTTCAACACTTCGTCGGAGAAGACCGGCATCTGCTGCGGCCCGGTGAGCATCGCCTCGTAGATGTGCCGAGGCTCGACGCCGAGCAGGGTTGGCGCGTAGCGACCCTCTGGCAGGGCGCCGCCGGCCGCGGCGTAGTTGTGGCAGGCCGTGCAGTTCGTCCGGAAGAACGCACCGCCCCTGGCGATCTGCTCGTCGGTAACGGCCGAGACGTCATAGGAGTCCGCGGCGGGGATCGCCGGCCCAGGTCCCAGCGAGGCGATGTAGGCCGCCAGCTTCTCAACTTCGTCGTCGCTGTAGGTCGGTGTCTTACGGGGAGCCTGGGTGTCCGGCCGCGCCAGCGGCATCCGTCCGGTGCTGACCTGGAAGTCGACCGCCGCGGCACCGACGCCGATCAACGGTGGACCGGAGTTGTTGTCACGCTCCGTCACTATGCCCTCGGCGTTGAGGCCGTGGCAGGTCGCGCAGCCGACCACGAACAGCTGCCGTCCATCGGCGATCAGCTCCGTGTCGGACTTCGACGACTCGTCAGCCACGGCTGGACGGAAGGCGGAGTACAGGCCGCCCGCCACCACGAGCGCGAAGAGCACCACGACAAGGCCCGCTAGGGGGTGCCGGCGGCGAGTCGACAGGAACCTCACGAACGGATCTTCCTCCTTCCGGCGTTACTTGAGCAGGTAGATGGTGGCGAACAGGGCGATCCACACCACGTCGACGAAGTGCCAGTAGTACGACACCACGATCGCGGTGACAGCCTGCTCATGGGTGAAGGTGCGCGCCAGGAACGTGCGGCCCAGGACGAGCAGGAAGGCGATGAGGCCGCCAGTGACGTGCAGACCGTGGAAGCCGGTGGTGAGATAGAACATCGTGCCGTACGACGACGAGGGCAAGGTGACATTCTCGCCGACAAGGGCGGCGTACTCGAACACCTGGCCGCCGATGAAGAACGCGCCCATCGCGTAGGTGAGCACGAACCACTCGCGCAGACCCCACCGGGCTACGTTCAGCAGACCACCGGAGCGGCCGACCTGCCCCCGCTCCGCTGCGAACACGCCGAGCTGACAGGTCACCGAGCTGAGTACCAACACGGTCGTGTTGGCGAACGCGAACGGGACGTTGAGCTTGACGGTCTCCTGGTCCCACAGCGCAGGAACCACGCCGCGGATCGTGAAGTAGCAGGCGAACAACGCCGCGAAGAACATCAGCTCGCTGGCCAGCCAGACGATCGTGCCGACACTGACCATGCTCGGCCGGTCATGTTGGCCGTGCAGGCGGGAAGTGGAGATCGCCGTCGAAGTCGCCACGTCCCCATTATGTCCGGCGATCTGACTGGGAGTACGGCGACCCCCCGCCCCTTGGGTCGAGCCTGTCGAGACCCTTGGGTCGAGCCTGTCGAGACCTATCTAGGCTGACAAGGTGACGTTCGTTGCGCACGCCGACCAGCTCGACCCGGTGCCGGCGGTCACTCTGGCGCGCGTCTTCACCGCGTGGACCTTCGAGCCACTGCCGCTCGCGCTGGTCGTTGTCGCGGGTGCGACGTACCTCTTCGGGGGGCGGGCGCTGCGGCGCCGCGGCGACACGTGGTCGGGGTGGCGAACCGCGAGCTTCTGCGTCGGCGGCCTCGGCAGCCTGCTGGTGGCAACGTGCTCGTCGCTGGCGACGTACGACACGGTGTTGCTGAGCATGCACATGGCCCAGCACATGGTCTTGTCGATGGCGGCGCCGGTGTTCCTGGCTCTGGGTGCGCCGGTCACCTTGGCACTGCGTACCCTCGCGCCGGCTCCGCGGCGCTGGCTGCTCGCGCTGCTCCACAGCCGGTTGGCCGCCGTGCTGGCCTTTCCCCCCGTCGCGTTCGCCATCTTCATCGCGAGCCCGTGGGCGCTGTACTTCTCCGGCTGGTACGAGGCCACGTTGCGCTCGGGCCTGCTGCACGACCTGCTGCACCTGCACTTCGTTGTCGTCGGCTGCCTGTTCTTCTGGCCGTTGCTGGGCCTGGATCCGGTGCCGGGCAGGGTGGCGTACCCGTTCCGCATGCTCACCGTCTTTGCCACGCTGCCGTTCCATGCCTTCCTCGGCGTCACGATCATGTCGATGGATGAGCTGCTGGCGGGCGACTGGTATCTCTCGCTCAACAGGGTCTGGCTCCCGACACCGTCGGCGGACCAGCACCTGGCCGGTGGGATCTTGTGGGGGTCGGGAGACCTCGTCGGGTTGTTTATCTTCGCGGTGCTGTTCGTGCAGTGGGTGCGCCAGAGCGCCGGCGAGGCAGCCCGCGAGGACCGTCGGCTCGACCGGGAAGAGGCGGCCGCGCAACGGTTGGCGGCGGCCGATCAGGCTCATCCCGGCTGACCGGCCGAGCGGGGCGGCGCTCGCTCAGCCGGTAGCATGCCGCTTGAGCACCTCCATCGACAAAGGCAGGTGATCGCTCATGAGGGTTCTGGTGTACAGCGACGACTCCAACACGCGAGCCGAGGTCAGGCTTGCGCTGGGCAAGCGTCCGCATCCTGACCTGCCAACCGTCGAGTATGTCGAGTCAGCCACCGAACCCGTCGTCATCGCCACCATGGACGCCGGCGACATCGACTTGGCGATCCTTGACGGAGAAGCAGTGCCAGCCGGCGGCATGGGCATCTGCCGACAGCTGAAGGACGAGATCTACCAGTGCCCGCCGGTGCTCGTGCTCATCGGGCGTCGAGAGGACGCGTGGCTCGCAACCTGGTCGCGCGCCGACGCGGTCGTGCCTCATCCTCTCGATCCGCTGCTGCTCGCCGAAACGGCGACAGCTCTGCTGCGGCCAGGCGCCGGCATCGCCGCCGGCTGAGCCGGCTCCGATCGTCAACAGGCTCGACATGACAGAACTCTTCTCGTGGCCGTCGTTGCTGTCGGCATTGATCGGCGGCAGCGATCTGTCGTCAGCGCAGACAGGCTGGGCGATGCGACAGGTGCTCGCCGGAGAGGCGACAGCTGCGCAGATCGCCGGCTTCGCGGTAGCGCTGCGGGCAAAGGGTGAGACGGTGGAGGAGGTCGAAGGCCTCGTCGACACGATGTATGAGTTCGCCACCCCGTTGAGCTACCCGGGGCGTGCCGTCGACATCGTCGGAACCGGAGGCGATCGCTCGCAGACGGTGAACATCTCCACGATGGCGGCGCTGGTGACGGCAGCGGCTGGGGTGCCGGTCGTCAAGCACGGCAACCGGGCGGCGTCGTCGTCGTGTGGCTCCGCGGACGTGCTCGAGGGACTCGGCATCCGGCTGGACCTGCCAGTCGCGGCCGTCGAGGAGATCGCTGCGGAGGTGGGTATCACCTTCTGCTTCGCCCCGGTGTTCCACGCGGCGCTGCGGCACTCCGCCGTCCCACGCCGTGAGCTCGGCGTGGCGACGACTTTCAACATCCTCGGTCCACTGGCGAATCCGGCGCGCCCGGCCGCCCAGGCTGTCGGTGTCGCGGATGCTCGGATGGCTGGACTCATCGCCGATGTGCTGGCCCGCAGGGGCGTGGACGGATTTGTCTTTCGAGGCGATGACGGACTTGACGAGCTGACGACCACAACGACGTCACGGGTATGGGTCATCGTCTCCGGGGAGGTCAGCGAGCACAGCCTCGACCCCGCCGAGCTTGGGTTGCCTCGGGCGGTGCCGGCGGACCTGGTCGGAGGTGACGTCGCAGTCAACGTGGCAGCGGTGCACAGGTTGCTGGCAGGTGAGAACGGGCCGGTGCGCGACGCCGTACTGCTGAACGCGGCCGCGGGGATCGCGGCGCACGACGCGACGTCGGCGGCGTTGACCGCCCGGCTGGCCGATGCGCTCGCGAGAGCCGTCGAGGCGGTCGACTCCGGAGCGGCTCGGGCCAAGCTCGCCCAGTGGGTCGCCGCCGTCGAGAGGTACTGACCTCACCGCCTCGGCTGGTGATATCAGGTGCTGGTCGCCACTCATTCGGGCCCGAGAGAGAACGCCGCCTCCAGGTCGTGGCTCGAGTAGGTGCGGAAGGCGATGTGCGTCTCGGTCGACAACACGCCAGGCACCTTGTTGATGGAGTCGGGAACAAGCTCCGCGACCTGCTCGTGACGTCGCACCCGAAGCAGCGCGATCAGGTCGATGCCGCCGGTCACGGAGTAGACCTCGCTGACGCCGGCCAGGGCGGCGACCTGCTCGGCCACCTCGGGTATCTGCGACACCTCAGCTTTGATGAAGACGATGGCGGTGATCACGGGCTGCTCCTCCTCGACGGTGGTGGTGAGCCTAACCCCAGGGACTACGACGGCCGCCGCGTCGCCCCTCGACGGGTCATCGAGCCGGCCGGGCATAGGTGCGGGATTGGCGGGGTGTGTCGAACGGCGACAACGTGGTCCGGGACGCCGTGATGGACTCGAGCAGCTCGCGCTGCGACTCCGCTCCGGCGACCGGACATGCCCACACGCCGTCGAGGTGCACCAGCCGGACGCCCGGCTGCTCCAGCCACCTCAAGATCTTGTCGGACTCCTCGGGGGTGGCGGCAGGCGCCGGGCCCGGCCCTGGCACGACGGTTTCGGAGCTCTGTCGTAACGCCTGAGTCCACTCGCGAGCGTTGGCGGCGGGTGGGATGACTCCGGCACCGACCAGCCGGCCGAAGCGGATGACATGGACCTCCCACGCCGACGAGGAGCGCAGAGCCGCCACGATCTCAGGGCAGGCGGTCAAGGACCGCAACCGCTGCCCGCGAGCCGCGGTGCGAATGAAGCTCGTGAGTCGATTGCGGTGCGCGACGGCTTCTTCGTAGCGTTCGGCCGAGGCCAGCGCCTCCATCCGCATCCGGATCGCGGCCGTGACGGCTGCTGGACTCGCATGCAGCGAGGACCGTAGCTCGGCGACGGTGAGCGCGTAGTCTGCAGCTGACGCCGTACCGTCGCACGGGGACAGGCAACGCCCCATCTCGGCGAGTACGCAGGCGCTGCGCGCAGGGCGCACGGGAAGGCGGCCGGAGCACTGCCTGATGGGAAACGCCTCGTGCAGGGCAGACATCGCCGACTCGGCGGTCTGTCGGGACCCGAACGGCCCGAGGTAGTCGGCCCCGTCGTCGAGGACCTGTTTGACCAGCGAGAGCCGCGGCCAGGCCTCCACAGTGAGCTTGACCCAGCTGACTCGCTCAGGGAACTTCGAGCGCCGGTTGTAACGAGGCTTGTGCTCTGCGATCAGCCGGAGCTCACGCACCTCTGCCTC
>JAABUN010007691.1_pt1 | contig 11437 bp, 8 predicted proteins | sample 5559311 | NCBI WGS metagenome assembly JAABUN01 (sample SAMN10711877, study PRJNA513370) | rock metagenome | isolation source: Antarctica rocks | place: Antarctica: Victoria Land, Siegfried Peak sud | reverse complement strand
CGAAGAGCAGTTCCTCCTCGCCGCGCCGGGCGTTGGCACTCACGCAGATCGGCTCGCCGTAGCCGAGGCGGAACAGGTCGCTCGCGCCCACGTCGTGCTTCATGTCGTCGGCCTTGTTGGCGACGAAGATGACTGGCTTGCCGACACTTCGCAGCCGCTGGGCCACGATCTCGTCGAGGGGCACGACGCCGTTGCGGATGTCCACGACGAAGACCACGACCGTGGCCTCCTCGATGGCGATGCGGATCTGCCGTTCGACCTCATCGGTCAGGTCGTCGATGTCCTGGATGCCCATACCACCCGTATCGACCAGCTCGATGAAACGGTCGCGCACGGCGACGGTCGTGGCGATGCGGTCGCGCGTCACCCCCGCCGTCGGTTCGACGATGCTGATGCGCCGCCCGGCGAGCATGTTGAACAGCGCGGACTTGCCGACGTTCGGTCGGCCCACGATCGCCACCATCGGAAGTCGCATCGCTGTCTCTCTCACCAGAGCGTGAAGCCGCCGTCGAGCACGAGGGTGGCTCCGGTCATGTAACTGCTGGCGTCGCTGGCCAGGAACAAGGCCGTGGGGCCGAGTTCCGCCGGTTCGCCGAAGCGGCCCATCGGGATGTGGTCGCGGAACGATGCCTCGAAGTCGGGCTTCTCCGCGAACCACTTGCGGTTCGGCCCCGTGGCGAAGACGCCGGGGGCGATGGCGTTGACGCGCACCCCGCGGTCGGCCCAATCCGCCGCCAGGGACCGCGTCAGCGCCGCGAGCGCCGCTTTGGCCGCCTCGTAGTGCCGGCCGCCGATGCCGCGGATGGCGATCGGCCCCGCGATGCTCGTCACGTTGACGATCGACCCGCGGCCGCGGTCGAGCATCGGCTGGCCAAGTTTCTGGCAGCAGACCAGGGCGCTGGTCAGGTTCAGGTCGAAGAAGCTTTTCCAATCCGCGATCGACACATCTTCGAGGGCGACATCGGCCCGCCGTCCGCCGACGTTGTTCACGAGGATGTCGATGGGCTTGTCGAGGCTGAGGGCTTCGTCGCAGGCGGCCGCCGCGCCGGCCGGCGTCCCCACATCGGCGACGATCATGTCGACATCGCATCCGTCCTGGCGCAGCTCGTCGCGGGCCGTTTTCAGCGCGTCGGAGTCACGCCCGACCAGCACGAGGGCGGCCCCGGCCTCCGCCAGCGCCCCGGCCATCGCCCGGCCCAGCCCCCGGCTTCCGCCCGTGACCAGCGCCCGCCGCCCCGTCAAGCGGAAGGAATCGAAGACGCCCATTTTGCTCCCGTCCCGCGGCACCAACTGCTAATGTAGCAGGTGGAGTCCCGGAGGAGCGGCGAAGACATGGCGAAATGCGATGAAGGCTACCCGTGCGGCGTCTGCGGGCAGATGGTGGAAGCCGTCGTCGATTCCGATTTGTACCTGCGTTACATCCTCGGCGAAGTGCCGCTCGAAGCGCTCCACCTTAACCCAGAGCGGCACGTGCGCTGCAACCCGGCCCTCGCGCAATACATCGTCGCCGACGGCTGGGAGCCGGTGATCTGCGAGGGGCCGTTCGATAAGCGGACGTTGTCTGCCGATTACGTGGGAGTCGAGGAAGCCCGCGTGACACGCGGCTGGCGACGCTTGCAGGCGATCCCGAAACTACGGCTGGCCATCCCCGAGTACCCGCTGTCGATCACCCCGGATTGTTAACCGTGCGCGCTGGGCGAGCGCGCGACCGATTCGATTGCGGGGCGTAGGGCGGTGTTGAGTCTGCGAAACCCGCCGCCGTGCCCAATGGATTCGCGGAGCGGCCGTGCCACAGGGGACGCGGCGGGTTTCGAGGACTCAACACCGCCCTACGCCTGGGAGCAGGTGGCGGGTTCCGAAGACTCCACCCGCCCTACGAAGAAAGCTCACCCGTCACTTCCCCACCTTCGCCCCGATGCAGATCAAGCTCTTGTCGCTGCGGACGAACACCGCGCCGCCGGAGATCGCGGGGGTGGCCAGCAACTCCTCGCCGACTTCGCTGACGCCGAGCAATTGGGCCTCGGTGCCGCCGGCCTTGAAAACGGCGACCGTGCCCGACTCCGTGAGGACGTACACCTTGCCGTCGCCGGCGACGGGGGACGCGGAGAAGGTTTGCTTCCCTTTGCCGGGCACCTTTTCGTCCCAGACGGCTTTGCCGGTCTTGGCATCGACGCAATAGACCGTGCCGGTGCCGGGAATCGCCGCGTAGATCTTGCCGTCGTAGTACAGGGCCGAGGAATAGCCGGTCTGGTACTTGGGCGACTTCCAGACTTCCTCCAACTTGTTCTCGACGGGCTTAAACAACGATAGGCCGCCGCTGCTGCTCAACAGTACCCCATCCGCCAAGGTCGGCGTCGGCGAGGAACTGCCGACCTTGTGGCTCCACTTCTTCTTGCCGTCGGCGGCGTCGTAGGCCACGGTCTCCTTGGCCCCCTGGTAGAGCACCTCGGCGTCGCGGCTGCTGAGTTCGCGGACGACCGGCGTGACCCAGTTGATGTCGCGCGGCCGCTCCGTCTTCCAGAGGTTCTTGCCGGTCTTCGTATCGAGTGCCGCGAGGAACGATTCCCCGGCGTTGTCCATCGGTACGATCAGCTTGCCGTTATGCAGCACCGGCGACGACGCCATGCCGACCTGGTTGGAGATCGTCGGATAGTCGCCGGTGAGGGAGCGTACCCAGAGCACCGCACCGTCGTGGTCGCAGGCGAGGATGTCGCCGGTGGCGAAGAGGGCATAGACGGCGCTGTCGTCGGCAACGGGCGTGGGCGCGGCCATGCAGGTCTTCGGGTGGGCGGTGGTGCCGCCGGTGGCGACGATGCGGCGCTGCCAGAGTTGTTTTCCCGTGGCGGTGTCGAAGGCCAGCAGGTGCAACTGGTCGTCGCGGACGCCGCCGCTGCACGTGACGAACACCTTGCCGCCGACGACCACCGGCGACGACACCCCGCGGGCGGGGAGCGCGGCCTTCCAGCGCAGGCCGTCGTCGCCTTTGAACTTCGTCGGCAAATCCTTCTCGGCGGAAACGCCCGAGCCGTTCGGCCCCTTGAACTGTGGCCAATCGGCGGCGAACAACGGCGAAGCGACCAGGATCATCGACAGGGCTATTATCGTGCGCATCATTTGTTCTCCTTCGGGGGCGCGGGGGCGAGTTCGCCGAGCGGAGCCATTTTGCCATCCACGAGTTGTTGCAGCTTGAGCGGCCCACCGGTGCCGTCGCAGATCCGGGCCGCGAAGCCCCACACCTGCGCCCATTCGTAGGGCATGTCGTTCTGGGCGACCTTCAACATCACCGTATTCGCACCCTTGGCGAGAGTCACCTTGGCGACGTGCTGGTCCATCCTGGTGCCGTGGTGATACTCCTCACGGGCAAAGACTTCCTTGCCGTTGAGGAACACCTTGATGGCGTTCTGGCTGGCGACGCGGATTTCGGCCGGCGTTTCCGCTTCGGCGACGAGGTCGGCGGCGACGTAAACCACGGCGTTCATCTTCTTGCCGACGGCCGCGTTCAAGTCGATGAACCCGTAGGCGGCGCTCCCCTGAGTCGGCTTCCACCCTTTGCGTTCGGCCGATGTTTCCGGAGCGTAGGCCTTCGCGTGGCCGACTCCGTCGGTGTTGTCGAAGGTTTCCGACAGGCTCCATCGCGTGATGTAGCCAAAGTGCTTCGTGATGTCGGCGGGCATTTTCAGCTTTTCGAGTTCCTTGGCGATGGCCTCGACCTGATCCTTGTCACGGGCCGCGGCGAACAATGCCGACACCTCTTCGGCCGTGGCGGGCTTCGTCTGGCCGCGCACGCGCTTGAGGGCGTCTTCGATGGCGGCGCGGCGGAGTTCGAGGCTCGGATCGTTCAGGAATTTCGGAAGCATCGCCTGGGCCGCGGCCTGGTCCGCTTGCCGGATCAACTCGAACGCGGCGGTACGCGACGCCGCGCTCCCCGCGCTACCCGCCAGATACTTGCCGAACGGGGCCGTGTCGAGTTTCCGGCCGGCTTTCGTTTCGCCTTCGGCGATGGTATCGACGGCGGTGCGGAGCCAATTCGCGCCTGTCGGCTGGTCGTCGCGCATCGCCTGCAGGATCGGCACGAGAGCCTCGGGGCCGGCCTTCACCACGGTCGCCCAGGCTTTCGCGGCCTCGGCGTTGCCGAGGCCCTCTTTGCCGACGGCGTTGATGGCGTCGAGGGCTGGCTTGAGGTCGGCCGGTTCCGCGGCGAGTGAAGCCGGCCCGCAGAGGAGCGCGGCGAAGAGTGAGGCCGAGGCACGCATCGAACGGTCTCCGAGTGGAGGGAAGCGTCTTCCGATCGTGGCGGCGAGTTGGAAACTCGCTGCCACGGTTCGGACTCAATTCAACGGCGTTCGCACGGCCACCTGGCTTTCCATCTTCTGCCGCAAGTCGGCGAAGTAGCCGGTCAGTTCCGCGGCCGAGTTCACCTTGCCTTTGCTGCACGACGAGCCAGTGCCGCAAGCCCCGGTGCTGCACGAGGAGCAACCCCCCTCCGCGGTGCCGCAACCAGGCTTGTCGCACGTCGTCTTCGGCTCGGGCGGATCGACGGGGGGCTTGCCGCGCGAGACATCGTACAGGCGGGCGGCGAGGCCAAAGCGTTCGGATAGCCCCGCGAGTAGATCGTCGAGGGCGCAGTCGCCCCACGGCAAGGCGTGCAGAACCGCGCCGCGTCGGTCGAGCGTGGCTTCGCAGTCGAGGAAAGTCACGGCCTGGTCGGTGAGGTTGGCGACTTCGAGGATTTCGACGGCCAGCCGTTCGGCGTGCCCGCGCTCCGCTTCATCCGCAGCCGTCGCCGCGCGGATAACTTCGCCGTCGAGGTCGAAGGCGGTCGCGGGCGCTTCGCAAAGCACCGAGCCGGTTTCGAGGCCGCGCGGGGACCGCACGACGACCGACGCCCCGCGCGTCAAGCCACGATCGTCGGAAGCGGAGAAGCGGCCGACGAAGGCGGACACGCCGTACTGCACCAGGAAATCAGGCATGGTTCACAAGCTCTTGGGTTCGTCGAAGCCCATGTAGCCGCGCATGTGCTTGTCGTACTCGCTCTGGCCGAACTCCGAACTGAGGTCGAGCCGGAGTTCGTTCACGACCTTGATGCTGTAGTCCTTCACCCAGCCGCTCCAGCAGTCGGCACAGATCTCACCGAGGATGCGCAGGCCATCCGGCCCGTCGATAGGCGGCGCGTCCAGCGGCTTGGCCCGCTTGCCCATCGCGCAGCCGGGCCGCTGGCAACGGAAGCCGGTGTCCGGGCCGTCGTCGGCGGCCGCGGCGGGCGGGGCCGCGTTCGGCACCGGCGCCCCGAGCTTGCCGAGGGCCAGTCCCATCGCGTCGCGCGGCATCTTGTCGCCGCGCTCGTCGGCCACCTTGTACCCCGCCGTCATCACCTCGATCGCGTTGGCGGTGTCGCCGAGCTTCGTGTGGCATTCGCCGAGCAACTGGTAGACCTTCGAGAACTGCGGCGAGAGTTCCAGCGTCCGCTCGAAGGACTTGATCCCCTCGGCGTGCTGGTTGTTCTCCACGAAGAGTTGACCGAGGCGGAAGTGCCCGAGTTCGTTCTCCGGGTCGTCGGTGGTCATCTTCTGGAACTGGGCGATGCGGTCGTCCAAGGCGCTCATGATGGGAAGTCTCGAAGGAGAGGCGAAGGAACCAACCACGAATAACACGAATCGCACGAATGGAGAGGACCGAGGAGGCTTCGCGGGACTTTGGTTTTCCCATTGGTGTGATTCGTGTTATTCGTGGTTCATTTTTCTCCGGCGAGGATGAGCACCGGCAGATCGACGCTCACGGTCTTCTTCGCCACGGCGTCGGTGCAGCTCAGGCGGATGGTGAATTTGCCCGGCCGGGTCATCGGCAGCAGGAAGCGCACGGTGTAGTTCGGCAGCTTGTCGTCGAGGTCGATCCCCTCGTGGAAGAGCGGCTTCTTCATCAGCGGCTTGCCGGCCTCGTCGAGGGGGATCATCTCGAAGCGCAAGTTCGGCTGCTTCTTCTCGGGATCGCGTTTGAAGCCGACGGCCGTGTAGTTCACGAAGATCGCCTGGCCGACGACGCCGGTGGTGGGGGCCGCCGTTTGGCCACGCTCGTCGAGGCTGGCGTAGACCGCGACGATGCCGAAGTCGGGCGCGAGCACCTCGAACTTGCGTTCGAGCGTCTGGGTCGCCTTGTTCGACCGGTCGGTGACGGCGACTTTCATGGTGAACTCGCCGGGCGGGTGGTCGACCCCGAGCGTGACGAAGGCCCGCGCCGCCAGCCGGCTGCCGCCGAGGGGCACGAGTTCGATCTTCTCGTAGGGATCTTGCTTGAGCGTGGCCTTGCCGTTCTTGTCCAGTACCTCCATGACCATCGAGTAATGCACGCGGCCTTCGTCATTGATGGCGATGCCGTCGATGTCATACGAAACGAAGAGGATGTCGCCGGGCAGGAACTTGCTGTCGGCCCGCGTCGGCCCGAGCACGCCGTAGGTGTTGCGGACGTTGGCGATCTCCAGCTTCCCCGCGGCGGCCGGGGCCTGCGCCGGGGCCAAGGCGAGCAGCGTGGCGACGATCAGCGACGGCGACATGGGCGTTCCCTTTCAAAAGCGGAATCGGGGGCGTCTGCGGTCCATCGTATCAGAACGACGGGGGAAAGGCAGGTCGCCCGACCCTGGATGGACTGCGAATCCCGTTCCAATGAGCCTGCCGAACCGGTTGGAGTCGAGGTGCCGGAAGAGGGGGGCGATTTTCTTCGGTCCTTCTCGGAAGAACCGCTTGATTTCTGCCGGGCCGTGTGCATAAACTATCTTCGTGGATGTCGTGGTCCCGTTCCACGACTGGCAAAGAGGCCAGAGGAGTCCCAACTGGTTCTGGAGCTCCCGCGGTGAAACCCATTACGAAGGAGGTGCTCATCTTGAAATACCATAGTAGCCAGGTTGGGCGGCTGTCCTAACAGCCGCAGACGGGTTGCTGTCTGCGATGGCCGCCCTAGTTTGTGCAAGCCCCGGCGAGGTCGCCGGGGCTTCTTCGTATCCACATATCTGCCCTGACATACCTCGTCTTGTAGCATGAAATCTTCCGCGATCCGCCGAATCGTTTCACTTGGGTTTGTAAGTGCTGCGTCGCAAGGGACGAAGTTGCCAAACTGAGACGCTACCCGAGAATTCTTGTTCTAGCTTATTCGCCCAGAGGTTCTGATCGTCAGGACTTGCTGCCTTCACGCTTTCACTGCGTGAATAGACAATGCACCAAGTGCGCACCTGCGCAGAAGGATACGTCAATGCCAGATTCGAAAAAGAATACGAGGGTCGGGCCTTGGGATGGGCATCACGTGAAGAAGAAACTCGCAGACGACCGCGCGAAGAAACAAACCGTACGCAGACGCTCCGGTGATGGACGACCCGTCGCGGTGGCCTGGAGGGTGGAACGTCGATAGCGCGTGCCGGCCATCTCGTGGGGGCGCTGGCCGTGTACTGGTAGAGAGTCGCCGCTTGTTCCGCGAAGCGATGGATTGCTCGCGGAGCCGCGGATCTTCCGAAGACGGCTCTTGCGGTTCCACCGATGAGCCGGTACATGGTAGAATTGATTGTGAAAAAGGCTGGCGGAGTGGTCAGGACAGCTTGATCGGGTCGAATCGCACGGAGGCGACGATGGGTGTGCTACCGGACTGGATGATCGAAGCCCAAGTCAAGATCGAGCCGTTCGCGCCGCAACAGCACCGGCCGGGCGTCATCTCTTACGGCGTCACCAGCTACGGCTACGACGTGCGCGTCGATCGCCGCTACAAGGTCTTCACGAACGTCTGGGGCAGCACCGTCGATCCCAAGAACTTCGACCCGAAATCGTTCGTCGATGTCGAGGGGGATTTCTGCATCATCCCTCCCAACAGCTTCGCCCTCGCGGAGACGGTGGAGTACCTGGAGATCCCGCGCGACATCCTCGGCGTCTGCCTGGGCAAGTGCCTGACCGGCGACACCCGCGTCGTGGACGCCGCGACCGGCGATTACCTGCCCCTGTCCGAGTTCGTGGCCGAACGACGTGGAACTACGGTGGCCCTCGGCGACGACTGGAAGCTCAGGCCGTCTGTGGTATCGGACCACATCCCGAACGGGACACAACCCGTCTTCCGGTTGAAGACGAAATGCGGCCTGGCGATCAGGGCCACGGCCAGCCACCCCTTCCGCACGATTGACGGCTGGCGGCCCCTCGCCGAGTTGCGGCCGGGGGACCGGATCGCGGCGGCGCGATCCTGCCCTGTGTTCGGGACGACCGACCTGCCGAACCACGACGCCACCCTACTTGGGTTCTTGATTGCTGACGGCCAGTGCCGCACGCCCGGAAGCAGCCCACGGTACACGACCAACGATCCGGTTCTGGTCGAGGCGTTCACGGCCGCCGCCGAACGGTTCGGCTGCCCTGTCTCCCCGGTGGGGCCGATGGGCTACAACATCGTGAACCGCCGCGGGCGGGGGGGCATCGCTACCGCAAACCGGGCCGCGGTTTGGCTGCGGGGTCACGGGGTCGATTGCCTGTCGATCCACAAGTTCGTTCCGCGCGCTGTCTTCCGCGCCCCGAAGCCGCGCGTCGCCGCATTCCTGCAAGCCCTCTTCTCGGGCGACGGCTCGGTCTACACCTCCACGTCGAAGAAGGGCACCGTCGGCGTCTGCCTGGAATACGCCAGCTCGTCCGAACGGTTAGCCCGCGACGTGCGCCACCTCCTGCTGCGCTTCGGGATTTTTTCGCTGGTGCGCGACCGCATCTCGGCAAGCGGCCGCACCGCATACTGCGTCCAGGTGACGGATTTGGGGATGGTCCGCCGCTTCGCCGCCGAGATCGGCTTCGTCCCTGGCAGTCGGAAGCAGAACCGACTCGGGGAGTGCTTGGCCGAGGTCGCCCACCGTGAGCCGGCCCGGACGAATTTCGACACCCTGCCGTCCTCGGCGTGGGGCCGCGTCCGCGAGGTCGCCGTCGCCGCGGGCCGCTCCTTCAACGGAATGGGCCTTCATGCGACGACCAACCAATCGGTGCCGTACTCGTTTGCGCGGGCCGTGGCCGCGGCCGCGGTCGACCAACGGCTCGCCGCCCTCGCCCATGCCGATGTAGTGTGGGACACCGTGGCATCCATCGAGGCGGCCGGCATCGAAGCGGTCTACGACCTGACCGTTCCGGGCCAACACAATTTCCTAGCGGACGACATTAGTGTACATAATTCAACTTACGCAAGGTGCGGCATAATTGTAAATGTTACACCTTTGGAGCCCGAGTGGCGCGGCCGCGTGACCATCGAGATCAGCAACACGACGCCCCTGCCGGCCAAAATCTACAGCGGCGAAGGGATCGCGCAGATGCTCTTCTTCAAGGGGGAGGGGATTTGCCGCACGAGCTACGCTGACAAGAAGGGCAAGTACCAGGACCAAACCGGTTTGACCCTCCCTTTCGTGCCCGCCTCCGAGTAGCGGATGCGCCGATCAACGCGATGGCGAGGCTTTGAAGAGCAGACAGGTTGACGTAGATAGAATTCCACTATAATGTACACAGAGGAACCGAGTGCGACTTCGTCGCGGATGCGGTTGCGCATTTTGTGACGTGGCTGCGAGCTGGGCGGATGGAAGCGACTGGGTAGTTGCCTTAATTGTGCAAACCCCCCAAGCTAGCACTCTCAAACCTTCCCAGTAGTGCATTGTTCAAAGCTTTTCTTCCTCGGAGCTTTGAGCAGACCCATGCAAATCCCCCGTCGCTTTACCAAAGCCGGACAAGATCCTTTCGCCGGGCTGCGCTTCGTGCCCCGGTCGTCCCGCATCGTGAACCCGAACGGCTCCGTCGTGTTCGAGATGACCGACATCCGCGTCCCCGAGGGGTGGTCGCAGGTCGCCGTGGACATCCTCTCGCAGAAATACTTCCGCCGCGCCGGCGTCGCCGCCGAGACGGTGAGGGTGAACGAACCGGATGTGCCCGCGTGGCTCCAGCGCAGCGTCCCGGCGTCGCCCGATTCGCCCATCGTCGGCGAATCCGACAGCCGCCAGGTCTTCTCGCGCCTCGCCGGGTGCTGGACCTACTGGGGCTGGAAAGGGGGCTACTTCAGCAGCGAAGCCGACGCCCGTGCCTTCTTCGACGAGTCGGCCTACATGCTCGCCGCGCAGATGGCGGCCCCGAACAGCCCGCAGTGGTTCAACACCGGCCTCCACTGGGCCTACGGCATCGAGGGGCCGGCCCAGGGGCACTACTACGTCGATCCCGACGGCGCGCAACTGAAGCGCAGCACGAGCGCTTACGAGCGGCCAGCGCCGCATGCTTGCTTCATCCAGGGCGTGACCGACGACCTCGTCAACGACGGCGGCATCATGGATCTCTGGGTCCGCGAGGCCCGCATCTTCAAATACGGCTCGGGTACGGGGTCGAATTTCTCCGCCATCCGCGGCGAGAACGAGCCGCTCTCGGGCGGCGGCAAGTCGTCGGGCCTGATGAGCTTCCTGAAAATCGGCGACCGCGCGGCCGGGGCCATCAAATCGGGTGGCACGACGCGAAGAGCCGCGAAGATGGTCGTACTAGACTTAGACCATCCCGACATCGAGGAGTTCGTCAACTGGAAGGTCGTCGAGGAGCAGAAGGTCGCGGCCCTCGTCTCCGGGTCGCGGTTGCTCAACAAGCACCTCAACCGGATCTTGAAGGCCCTCCACGCGTATTCGGACCAGGCGAAGCGGTACGACCCGACGGCCAACGGCGACCTTCGCAAAGCCGTGCTCGACGCCCGCACCGCGCTGGTGCCCGAGAACTACATCGCCCGCGTCATGCAGTTGGCGAAGCAGGGCTACACGAGCATCGACATCGAGGAGTACGACACCGACTGGACCTCGAAGGCGTACTACACCGTCTCCGGGCAGAACAGCAACAACTCGATCCGCATCACCAACGACTTCATGAAGGCCGTCGAGACCGACGGGCCGTGGCACCTCTACTGGCGCACGGAACTGGAGAAGGCCGCGCAGAAGCACCGCGCCCCCAAGCCGAGCAAGACGCTGCAGGCCCGCGAACTGTGGGACCAGATCTCGTGGGCCGCGTGGAGCTGCGCCGACCCCGGCGTCCAGTTCAGCACCACCATCAACGAGTGGCACACCTGCCCCGTCGACGGACCGATCCGCGCGAGCAACCCGTGTAGTGAGTATTTGTTCCTAGATGATACCGCATGCAATCTCGCGTCGCTGAACCTCCTGAAGTTCTACGACACGCCGTCGTCCACCTTCGATGTGGACAGCTACCAGCACGCCATCCGCATCTGGACGTTGATCCTCGAAATCAGCGTCTACATGGCTCAGTTCCCCAGCATCCCCGTCGCGCAGCGCTCCTACGACTACCGCACGCTCGGCCTCGGCTACGCGAACATCGGCGCGCTCTTCATGGTGCAGGGCATCTCCTACGACTCGCCCGAGGGCCGCGCCCAGTGCGGGGCGCTCACGGCCATCATGCACCACGGAGCTTAC
>JAABUN010007690.1_pt1 | contig 11439 bp, 8 predicted proteins | sample 5559311 | NCBI WGS metagenome assembly JAABUN01 (sample SAMN10711877, study PRJNA513370) | rock metagenome | isolation source: Antarctica rocks | place: Antarctica: Victoria Land, Siegfried Peak sud | reverse complement strand
TAGGACCAGCCCGCCCGCGGCCCGCACGAGGCCGGACCGGTCTGCGCTCGATTTAGCCATACACCGGTTCGAGGCTGCGCCAGGCCCTCATGTCGTGACCGACGATGATCACGGCGCCAGGCGTCTGCTCGCGGTAGAGCTGGATCTCCCGCAGCGAGCGCCGGAAGAGGTGCTCGTCCTCGGCGCGGGCGGGCATATGGCCCGTCTCGAGCGTGCGCCGGGTATAGGCGGCGTCACCGGCGATCAGGACCTCCCCGCCCGAGGTCCGGGCCACCACCGAGAGGTGGCCGTGGGTGTGCCCCGGAGTGGATACGAGCTGGACGCTACCGTCGCCGAACAGGTCGAACGAGCGCCCGAAGCTCGCGAACGAATCGGCGTCCTCGGATTCGAAGTCCAAAGTGCGGTAGTCGAAGCCGTGGTCGAACTGCGACTGCACGTAGCCGCGCAGCAACGAGCGCGGCGCCGTGGCCCCCGCCCACTCCCGGCGATCGAATACGAAGGTGGCGTCGGGAAAGTCCGACATCGCGCTTGCGTGGTCGAGGTGAAGGTGGGTCATGACCACCGTGCGCACCGATGCGGGGTCGAGACCGCGAGCGCGGAGCTGGGCGGTCACGGCCTGGGCGGGCTCGGTCTTCAGCTCCTTCAGGATCAGCTTGCCGAACCGACCGAGGTTCTGCTGGGGGTCGATGGCCACCGAGGGGTGAAGGCCCGTGTCCACGAGAACCGGCCCGGCACCCGGGTGCTCGAGCACGAAGGCCACGGTCGGAACCGGCACCCACTGGTCCCGGGGCACCCTCACACCCAGCGCCTTGAGGGTGGCTCCCCGGCCCTCGACGCGGTGAAAGTAGGCGGGCGGACCGATCGAGGTACCGCTTAGCAGCGGGTGAACTCTCACGGTCGCCTGGGGGCGGCCACCGGCGAAGGGCAGCTCGGCGGGCTGAGGGTCTGCGACGGTGGCCATCCCCATCGACCTTAACGACGCCTACCCATCCCGGCCGAACGCCGACCCGTTCGGACCTGCAGGTAACCTGCCGCGCCCATGCCCTCCCGCATCTTCGCCCCGGGGCTGCTCGACGGCCAGGTGATCGTGGTCACGGGCGGGGGGTCCGGTCTCGGCCGGGCCACGGCGCTCGAGTTGGCGGCCTGCGGCGCCCACGTCGTGGTCGCGGGACGGCGGCAGGAGCCCCTGGACGAGACGGCCGGGATGTGCGAGGGCGGGCGCGGCGAGGCGGTCGCCTGCGACATCCGCGAGGAGGACCAGGTCGACTCGCTGATCGACGGGGTGCTCGAGCGCCACGGGACGATCGACATGCTCGTGAACAACGCCGGCGGCCAGTACATGACCCCCGCGGAGGCGATCACGCCCAAGGGCTTCCGGACGGTCGTGCGGCTGAACCTCGAGGGCACCTGGCTGATGACCCACGCCGTGGCGACGAAGGCGATGATCCCCGGGGGCGGCGGCAAGATCGTGAACGTGACTCTCTCGCCCCACCAGGGGCTGCCCGGCATGGCGCATTCGTCGGCGGCCCGGGCGGCGGTCGAGAACTTGACGCGTGTCCTGTCGATCGAATGGGCCCGCTACGGCATCCGCCTCACCGCCCTCGCCGCCGGACACTTCGCCACGGAGGCGATCAAGAAGTACCCGAAGCCCGTCTTCGAGGGGGTGGCCCGCACGGTGCCCATGCAGCGCCTCGGTGAGCCGGACGAGCACGCTTGGCTCGTGGCCTACCTCGCCTCACCGGCCGGCGACTACCACTCGGGTTCCGTGCTCACCGTCGACGGGGCCAGGGACAACTGGCTCGGCCCGTGGCCGCCCGAGGCCCTCACCGACGCGGGTGGGGATCCGCTGACCGAGGAGCGCAGGCCGAAGTAGCTACCGCCTGTGGCACTGCTGGCGCCCGCCGCGCCGGCCGCCCTGGTGCGAGCGCTGGTTCGGACCGCCCCCGCAGCGCACGCTGCTCCGCCGCTTGGGCCGTGGACGCGGCTTTGGATTGGGACTCGGGCGAGGCTTGGGCTGCGGACCGGCCTGCGACGAGAACGGAGTGGCCACGAGCAGCTCCACGTTGCGGTCCTCGGGCTTCCCGCGCGCCGAGCTCGCGGCCTCCTCGGTGCCGGGGTCCGGATCCTCATCCGCATCGGGATCGTTGAAGGCGAGCTCCCGCGAGATCGACGCGAGCAGGTCGGGCAACCGCCCGGGTGACGCGGCCAGGCCGGGATCCGGGTCGGACGCGTGATCCACGACCGTGCCGAAGATCGACACCGTGCCGTCGCGGTTGTCGAAGAGGTCGATGAGCCGCGACTGCTGCGGGAAGTCGATGTGCGAGGCCGTGTTGACCTCCCAGAAGCCGTGCCGGCTCGTGGTCCCAGCCCGCGTCGATCCTCCGACCGGCCCAAACGGTGTCACGCGGTTGTTGTGCTCGTGGCCGTTCACGTAGGCGATGACACTCGGATGACGTAGGAAGAGGCACCGCACCGTTTCGGCGGCCGTCGGCTCGGCGGTCGCGCTGGTCGAGGGGCAGGCGCTGTCCTCGGCCCCGCCGAGGTGCACTTCGCGCGTGGCCTCTCCGCCCTGGTCGCCGGGGGGGAAGGGACTTTCCGCCTCTTGATCCATGGTCTGCAGCGAGTGATGTGCGAAGAGCATCACGAGCTCCCTGGCTTTGTCGGCCTCGACGAGCTGCCGGTGCATCCAGCGGAACTGTGGGTCGTCGATGTTGCCGCCGTCGCCACCGCCCTCGTTGATCGAGTCGAGAACTATGAAGCGCAGGCCCTTCCGCGGCTTGAGGACGAAGTTGCCCTGGCCGCTCTCGATGTTTGCCTGGGTAAACCCGTGTCCGACCGGGGCACCTGTCGTGCTGAAGTGCTGCCGGATGTAGTCCGCCTTCTTCAGCGGAACGCGCATCGGATCGCTCGGCACCTTCATGAACGAACCGCCGAAGTTCTGGGGGTTGCCGCTGAGCAGCGGCGCGATCTCGCTGAACAGGATCTGGTTCACGCGGCGCAGGTCCTCCTCTGTCACGCCGTCCCGCCCGATGAGCTCGATCTCGGCCTGCGCCGCCGGTGACAGGCTGCTCGGCTTGTTGCAGCCGGTGGCGATGGCCTCGAAGGCGGAGTTGCGCGGCTGGTTGCCCTGCACCAGACCGTCGTGGTTGCCGAAGACGCCGTACCACGGTACGCCGAGGCCGGTGGCTGCGAACGGGCGGTTCATGTCCTCGTAGAGGCCAGGGAAGTCGCGCGACTGGATGCGCTTGCTCTCGGCCATGACGTTGTCCGCCTCGTTGGGCGAGTAGCCGCGCCCGTCCACGCCCGGACCGCTCGCGTCCGGCTCGTAGTACTCGTTGCCACCACGCACGCCGTCGTAGAGGCCGTCGCGAGGCTCGCTGCACTCGTCGAAGCCCACTCCAGAGTCGGGGTTCACCTGCTTGCCACCGTCGAGGAGATCGATGTACCAGCGCGTCTCGTTGAGCTGGGTGTTGTCCGTGTTGTCGCCGGTGGTCATCACGAGCTCGAGTGCGCGGCCGTCGATCGAGCTCCGGGCTTCCCGGACACGCCTGACCATCCGCTCGAGCACCTGCGCCGTGATCCCCTCCTGAGGCCGCCAGGCCGCGGTGAAGGGAGGGCCGACCCGATCGAGGAACTCAACCCGCAGGGGCGACTCCTCGTCCACCACGTGGGTGTCGGTCAGCTGACCGAAGAAGATCTTCTGCTGGCGCCGAGCCGCGCGGCCGCTCCCGACCTTGGCCAGGTCCTCGCGCACCAGATGACGCTCGCCCGGGCCCAGCTCGAGGCGGTTGTCGCCGTTCGCGTCGAGGATCGTCCGATCAAGCGTGCCCGTTGCGGCAGACGCCGGTCCCGCGCTGAGCGCAGTCACGACGCCGATGACCATCCCTGTCGCCGCCAGGCGCCCGCGCTTCCCTCGAATCACCCTCAACCCTCCTGGTTAATGACCTGTGAAAAAGCTGTGAACGAGGATGGTGCCAGAGGCGGGTTGCGGGGGCGCCGATTGAGGGGCGGGTGGGCAGCGTCTCCGGCCGTTGACAGCAGACAGTTGACAGTTGAGCCCGCTCTCGGACCGCCCCGTCAACTGTCAACCGTGAACTGTCAACCCAGACTCAGCTCGTCATCCCGGTGAACTGCCCCCCGGTCACGTTGAGCACCTGTCCGTGCACGTAGTTCGACCACGGTGAGCAGAGGAAGAAGATGCCGCCCGCGGCTTCCTCCGGGGTGGCTGGCCGGCCGATCGGGATCAGCATCGCCGCCATCTGGCGCATCTGCTCGGGGATGCCGAGCTTGATCGACTCGCCCTCCATCTCGATCGTGCCGGCGTCCTCCTTGGCGGCGGTCAGCCGCGTCTCGACGAAGCCGAAGGCCACGGCGTTCACGTTGATCTTGAACTGGCCCCACTCCTTGGCGAGCGTCTTCGTGAGGCCGACCACGCCCGACTTCCCGGACGAGTAGTTGGCCTGGCCCGCGTTCCCCATCGTGCCGGAGATCGAGCTCACGTTCACGACCTTGCGGAAGACCTCGCGGCCCTCCTCGCGCTCCTTCTTGGCCGGCTCGCGCATGTGCGGGGCGGCGGCGCGCAGGACCCGGAAGGGCACCACGTTGTGGATGTCGAGCATCGCCTGGAACTGCTGGTCGGACATCTTGTGGATCGGGCCGTCCCAGGTGTAGCCCGCGTTGTTGACGATGATGTCGATGGCGCCAAAGGACTCCATGGCCTTGGCCACCATCGAGTCGGGCACGCCCTCCTTGGTGAGGTCCCCGGCAAACGACACGCTCTCGCCACCGATCTCTCCCGCGGCCTGCTCGGCCGCATCGCCGTCCAGATCGTTGATCAGGACCCGGGCGCCGTGCTCGGCGAGCATCTCCGCCGTGGCGCGGCCGATGCCGCGGGCCGAGCCGGTGACGATCGCCGCCTTGCCGTCGAGTATTCCCACTGGTGCTGCCTCCTTAGCCGGAATCGATTGGAGGCGGCATTGTGACGGCCCGGCTCCGCGGGCGCGTCCTAGCGGGCACTACTCCTCCTCGGCGGCCTCTTCCTCTGTGGCCGGAAGACCGTTGCGCAGCCACTCGGACTCGTCGAGGCCCGAGGCGTTCGGACCCGGCGGCGGCGGCTCGGAGTCCGCTCCGTGCACCGACTGCCAGAGGATGCGGTCGAGTACGCGCTGCGGCGTGCGGTCGGTGCCGCGCGGCAGGCGCTGGGACAGGCGTGCGTTCGGTGCCGACGCCGTGTTGCGTTCGGTCAATGCCTGCTTGGGCACGATCGCGGTGTAGGGCTCGCCGTTGTCGCCCGGATCTGAGTCGAACGCGTCGTACATCGGCACGGCGGTGGCATCGAAGAGGTTCAGCGGCTTCATGCCCACCACCAGCTCGAGCGTGCGGATGAAGGAGAGGAAGTCGTAGCGGGTGTGGATCACCGCGCTCTTCTTGGCGTAGGGGCTGATCACGAACGCCGGGATGCGATGGGCGTCAACGTGGTCGGCCCCGTCCTGCGAGTCATCCTCGATGACCATGATCAGAGACTTGTTCCATACCGAAGACTTGGAGATCAGCTCCACGAGCTGGCCGATCGCGTAGTCGTTCTCGGCGATCATCGCCGCAGGGGTGCGGAAGCCGGGGCGGGTACCGGCGGTGTGATTGTTGGAGAACGTCAGGTAGTTGAACTTGGGCAGCGTGCCCAGCGCCACCTGCTGATCGAAGTTCATCTTGAAGCAGTCGAAGCGCGAGCGGTTCTGCACCGGGTCCTGCTCGGCGAGCGGGAGGGCGGACAGGGACGGGTCGAAGACCTCCACGCCCCGGCGGATGACGTCGCGCCCGTCTGACGAGGCCGAGTTCGGGAAGCACTTGGGCGCAGGCTCGCCAAGGTCGGACTTCGAGAACTTGACACCCACGTCGTCGTTCTCCTCGGTGGGCCGGTCCACGTCCGGGAACGGCACCGTTCCGGCGATGGCCTCGCCGTAGTTGAAGTAGGGGATGCCCTGCTTCTCCGACTGGTCGAACAGGAAGCGCTGCGACGGCCAGGTGACCGAGTACACCCCGAAGTCGAAGGGCCGCTTGCGACCGGCGTAGTTCTGATGCCAGTTCTTGACCACGTAGTCCGAGACCGCTCCCGAGGAGGTCAGGAAGTGGCCGTCGATCGAGGCCTCCGAGTTGGCGTACACGTGATCGAGCAGCGGGAAGCGCTGGGCGAGGGCGTGTGCGTTCGGGGTCACGTCGTCCTTGAAGAGCGTCAGATTGGGATCGCCGTCGCCGCGCGGGTCGTCGCCCAGCACCTGGTCGTAGCTGCGGTTCTCGCGCACCACGTAGAAGACGTGCTCGATCTTGCTGCCGCCAGTGCCGGGTTCCACGATTGGCGTCCCCGGAGGCGGCTTCTGCTCGTTCGAAGGCCGGAGCTGCTTGAGCGCACGCGGTGTGAGCTTCTCGAGCTCTGCGTCGGTGGGGTAGGCGAGCACTCCGGAGTTGCCGAAGACGATGTTCGGCAGGTAGACGGGCCGGAACCTCTCGGGCGCTCCTCCGGTGGCCGAGCCGGGATCGGCGCCGGGCACCGGCGACGGAGCCTCGGGGTTCGAGCCCGCCCCGATGTCGTTAGGGCCGACGCCGAGGCCCTTGGCGGTAAGCCAGATGAGCTTGCCCCGACCGGGTGTCGCGGCGGCGAACACGGGATAGGAGCCGACCGGCACGCGACCGAGGAGCTGGAACTCGCGCGGCAGCTTTTGAGCCGGGCGGGCGCGCTTGGCGGCCTCGGCCCGCTTCTCGGCCTTCTCGCCGAATACCTCGGCGGCCTCCTCGTCCTCCGACTTGCTCAGGTCGACACCCCGCCGGCCTTCGCGTTGCAGGAAGGCGGCGGCACGCGTGGACGCACTCGCGCTGCGGCCCTGCTGTCGGCAGCGCTGCAGACCGGAGCGGCTCTGCACCTGGCGGCGGCACCCGTTGTTCCGCGAGCCAGGTCGGTTGCGAGGCTTGTTCGGCCGCGGCTTCGGACGAGAACGGGGCTTCGGGCGCGGCTTGGGCTTGGGTGTCGGCGCCTGAGCCTTCTTGACGCAGGCCTGCTCGGCGGACAGGGCGAACACCGCCACGGCGTCCTCGCCGGAGTTGGCCACGAGCAGGCTGCAGCCGTCGGGCGTGGGTGTCGCCGAGATCGGTGCGGTGCCGATGCACTGATCCTGCGATGTCGGCTGGCGGTTGCGCTGCTGCGGCTCGTTCACCCCTGGGCTGCCGCACTGGCGCAGGCCCGAGGCCGCCACCGAGAGGGTGCGCTCCACCTCGAGCGAGTCGGTGTTGAGCACCGCCACCACGTCCTGGTGGTTCATGGCCACGTATGCGCGCGGTCGCTTCGGGTCGATCGAGATGCTCTCGGGGTGAGAGAGCACCGGGCCGGCCTGGATGTCCTTGACCTTCCTGGCGCCCTGGAGGTCGATCACCGACACCGTGCCCGGAACCTCGTTGGAGACCAGGCCGTGCTTGCCGTCCTTCGTGATCGCGGCGCCGAACGGGAAACGACCGGTTTCGACGTAGCGCACCGCGCGCGTCTGGGTGTCGATCACCGCCGCCCGATCGGACAGGTTGAGGGCCGCGAGCAGGGTCCTGCCGTCGGGGCTGATCGCCACGTCGCGCGGCCAGGATTGCGGAGCCTGCGGCGTTGGAAAGTTCTGGCTCTGAGGCGACCCTGGGGGGGGCGGGACCGCTATCACGCCCGCCCGGGCAGCCTGGCCAGTCTTCGGGTTCACGTCGAACACGTGGATCACGTCGCCGTCCTGGCCGGGCACGTCGTCCGAGACCTTCTTGTCGCTGTCGCCGGACTCCGGGACGCCCGAGACGTAGGCGCGCTTGCCGTCGGGCGAGATGGCCATGCCACCGCTCAGCCCGGGCATGACGATCTTCTGCACGACGGTGCCGGTCCGCTCGGCTCGCGTGCGCCGGCAGTCCGCCCCGGAGCGCCCGCTCGGACACTTGCCGCCCGGCTGCACCTCGACGATGCGGATGTCGTTCACGCCTCGGCCCGCGGAGGCCGTCCACAGGAATCGGCCGTCGGGAGTGAGCGCCCCGCCCATCGGCAGATTGCCGAGCTTGGTGATCTTGCCGACCGGGTCGAGCTGACGGCCGCTCGGCTGGATCTTGTTCACAGGACCGATGCGGCCCTGTTCCTTGGAGTCCTGAGCCACGGCCACGCCGGCGACCAGAGCGGCGACCGCGAGCACGAGAACGAGCAGTCGGCGCCTCACGCGGCTATCTAATCACGGCCGGGCTATGGGCTGCGTCACTGGGGGTAACGAGAGCCAAGCAAGTGCGGGTCGGCAGCGGGCCTCTCACAGCCCGATCTGCTTGACGAGGATCTCCTTCATCACCTCGTCGGTGCCCCCGCCGATCGGGCCGAGCCGCGCGTCGCGCGCCGCGCGCTCCAGGCCGGCATCCTCGCCGTAGCCCGCGAGCCCGCGGAGCTGCAACGCCATGTCGGCCACCTCGAAGCAGTCCCGCTGCGTCTTCAGCTTGGCGATCGTGACCTCGCGCACGGCGTCGTGGCCGCCGGCGAAGAGCCGCAGGGCGTTGTAGGTCACGGCCCGACCCGTCTCGAGCTGGGTGGCCATCCTCGCCACCGCGCGCCGGGTGTCACTTCCGCCGCCGTTACCCGAGAGAGATTCGACGGTGTCCTCCAACAGCCGCTGCATCGCCCCGACCGCGCCGAGCGCCATCAAGAGGCGCTCCCACTGGAAGTTGGCCATGATCAGGTAGAAGCCGCCGTTCTCGTGGCCGAGCAGGTTCTCCTCGGGCACGAAGACGTCGTCGAAGGCAAGCTCGCCCGTGTCTGAAGCGTGCCAGCCCATCTTGCGGAGCTTCGAGGTCGTGTAGCCCTCCATGCCCTTCTCGACGACGACGAACGAGAGCCCGTGATGGCCGCCTTCCTGGGTCGTCTTGACCGCACAGACCACGAAGTCCGCGCGCACCCCGTTGGTGATGTAGGTCTTTGAGCCGTTCACCACGTACCCGCCCTCGACTCGCCGCGCGAACGTGCGGATGCCTGCCACGTCGGAGCCGGCGCCGGGCTCGGTGATCCCCAGCGCGGCGATCTTCTCCCCGCGGATGGCAGGCACCAGGAAGCGCTGCTTCTGCTCCTCGGTGCCAAACTTCCACACCGGCGGCGTCGCGATCCCGATGTGGGCGCCGATGCCGGCCGCCAGCCCGCCCGACCCGCAGCGCGAGAGCTCCTCGGTGAAGACGGCGTCGTCGAGGAAGTCACCGCCCCGGCCGCCGTACTCCGTGGGGTACTTCAGCCCCAGGTAGCCCCGTTCGGCCAGCCGCTCGAAGACTTCGTGAGGGAACCATCGGGCGTCCTCCCACTCCTGAGCGTGGGGTTGCAGCTCCTTCTCGATGAACTCCCGGACCTCGGCCCGGAGCAGCTCGTGCTTCTCGACGAACGGTGGCGCCGGCCGGCGAGGCGACGCCGATGTCGCATGGGGGCCGGTTGAACCGTCAACTGTCAACCGTGAACCGTCAACCGAGGACGACGCCACGAATCACAGCACCGTGTGCCCACGCCCCGCGTGATCGAAGCCGATCAGATCCCCGCTGCGGTTGCGCTTGCCACCGTGGAAGTAGGCACGCACCTCGGCGATCTTCTCGTCGCGAAAGAGGAACCACTCGCTGCCACGGTCGAGCCGCCGCTCGCCGGTCTCGGCGTCGCGCCAGGTCATCGTCCACTCGATGCAGGCCTGCCCGCCTTCCTCGATGCCGTTCTCGACGAACCACTGGCCCTCGATCGTCTCGACCGCCCACTTGGTGTGCTCGCCGATCGTCTGGGCACCCTCGTGTGGTCCCAGGCGTGTGTAGTAGTGCACCGCGTCGCTGGTGAAGTGCGAGGCCACCAGGTCGGGATCACCCGTATTCAGGGCGTCGTAGTAGCTGCGGACGTGGTCGAGGCGCTTGCCCACGGGGTGCCTCAGGCCGCCGCGGCGTGCTCGAGCTGCCGGCGGACGTCGCCGGTGACCGGATCGGCGTGACCGGCCCAAACCTCGCGTGGGTCGAGCGCCGCCAGCTTGCGGATGCTCTCGCGCGCCTGCGGCGTGTCCTGGGTATAGAAGGCATGGGGCACGCGCGCCTCGCCGAACTTGCCCGTCTGCGGGTCGAGGGTGTAGATCGTGTCGCTCACGAGCGCCAGGCGGTCGGACTCGCGCCACAGGCCGATCAGACCGGGAGCGTGGCCGGGCAGGTGGCGGACCTCGAAGCCCGCCACCTCGTCCCCTTCGGACACCGTTCCCGCCACCTTCACGGGCCCGCCGTCCCACTTCTTGATCAGCGCCGGCATGGCCTTGCGGGTGATCGGACTCTCGAGCTTCTCGTAGTCCACGTAGGCGGGCTCACTCGGGTCCTCGGCCTCCGCCACCTCGTCGGGATGGCAGTAGACGGGGGCGCCGAGCCCCGGCGCCGAGCCGCGGTGGTCGGCGTGGGCGTGGCCGAGCACGATGCGCTTGAGGCCGCCCATCCGGTTGGCGATGTCGCCGATCCACGGCGTCATCTCCTGTACGCCCGCGTCGAACATCGTCACCCCGCCGTCGTCCTCGAGGAGGTACACGTTCATCGTGCGCTTGGGAAGGTGCCCGCGCAATGCCTGCAGGCCGAGCGCTCCGGCGTCGGCGCCGCCGCGAAGACACCAGACCCCGGGGGCCACCGGCTCGAGCGTGGGCTTGGCAAGAACGTTTGCCGCGCGGTAGGGAAGCTTCGCCATGCCGTCCCCTACAGCCCGTAGGAGCGGCCGATGACATCGAGCATGACCTCGTCGGTGCCCGCCCCGATCCGGTTGAGGCGCATGTCGCGCCACACGCGCTCGATGCCGTACTCGGTCATGTAGCCGGCGCCGCCGTGGATCTGGATGCACTCGTCGGCCACCTCGACCGCGATCTGCGAGGCATACAGCTTGGCCATGGAGATCTCGCGCACGGGGTACTCGCCGTTGTTGAACCGCCAGGCCGTGGTGTACACCATCTGGCGCGCCGTCTCGATCTTGGTTGCCATCTCGGCGAACTTGTGCCGGATGGCCTGGAACTTGCCGATCGAGCGCCCGAACGCCTGCCGCTCCTTGGCGTACTCGAGCGTCTTGTCGAAGGCCCCCTGGGCGCCCGCGACGCAGCCCGCCGCACCGATCAGCCGCTCGCCCTGGAGCTCCCACATGATGTGGTAGAAGCCCTTGCCGACCTGCCCGAGCACGGCGTCTGCCGGTACGCGCATGTCGTTGAAGGCGAGCAGCGCGGTGTCGGAGGCGTGCATGCCCAGCTTCTTGAGCTTGTTCTCGACGATGAAGCCGGGCGTGTCGGTATCGACGATGAACAGGGTGAAGCCGTCGTAGCCGGCGCTGTCGTCGGTCTTCGTCACGAGCACGATGTAGTCGGCGCGCGTGCCGTTGGTGATGTAGGTCTTCGAACCGTTGATCACGTACTCGTCGCCGTC
>JAABUN010007689.1_pt1 | contig 11440 bp, 13 predicted proteins | sample 5559311 | NCBI WGS metagenome assembly JAABUN01 (sample SAMN10711877, study PRJNA513370) | rock metagenome | isolation source: Antarctica rocks | place: Antarctica: Victoria Land, Siegfried Peak sud | reverse complement strand
CCCGCCGTCAACCGATTGTTTCACTGCTGCGGCGGTTCGCCAGCGACGGGTTGCGCGAGCGCACAGATTCCACCCGGTCGCGGTCAAGGTCGCCGGTGGCTACCGCCTCCTCGTCACCCAGCGAGCAGACGATGACCCCCATCGGATCGACGATCATGCTCGCACCGACGTAGGTGGAGCCCGTCTGGCCGGCCGCGACGACGTACACCGTGTTCTCGATCGCGCGGGCCCGCAGCAGCGTCGTCCAGTGGTCCTCCTTCAGCGGTCCGCGCACCCAAGCGGCGGGTACGGCGAGGACGTCGGCGCCCCGGTCGACCAGCGCGCGGGAGAACTCGGGGAAACGCAGGTCGTAGCACGTCATCAGCCCGACCCGGAACTCACCGATCGGTACGACGGTCGGCTCGACATCGGCCCGGCTCAACCGGTCGGACTCCCGATAGCCGAACGAGTCGTACAGATGAGCCTTCCGATAGGTTGCTGCGATCTCTCCGTCGGGCCCCACCACCACCAGCGTGTTGAAGGGCCGCGCGGCGTCCTCGGATCGCTCGAACATGCCCACGACGACCGTCGCGTCGCACGCCCGCGCGAGGTGGCGGATGTCGCGGGCGAATCCGCCGTCGAGGGACTGCGCGACCGGACCCAGTGGCAGGTCGGAGGCGCCGAAGTCATGCATGGCAGCCTCGGGCACGACGATGAGATCGGCGCCGGCCGACGAGGCGTCGCGCACCAGGCTGCTGATGCGGGAGAGGTTGGCCGCGACGTCGGTCGAAGCGGAGAACTGGACGACAGAGGCTCGCACCGGGCCAAGTCTGCCAGTGGCACGATGACATCCATGCCGTCCTTCGACGCGATCGTCCTCGCTGGCGGCCGCGGGCGCCGCCTCGGCGGTGTCGACAAGGCGGGCCTCAGGGTCGGCGACAAGACGCTGCTCACCCGCGCACTCGACGCAGTGGCCGGCGCTTCCCGACAGGTCGTTGTCGGTCCACCGCGGAGTCTGCCTGGCGGAGTGGTCGGAGTCTCGGAGGAGCCGCTGGGAGGCGGACCCGTGGCAGGGCTGGCGGCAGGGCTGGCGGAGATCCGACAGAGTCTCGTTGTGGTGATGGCCTGTGACATGCCACTTCTCGACCGGCACGTCGTGTCAGAGCTCGTCGCAGTCGCTGTCGCAGCGGAAGCTGAAGCCGAACACTTCGACGGCGTGCTGCTCGTCGACGCAGAGGGGCGCCGGCAACCGCTGGCCGCTGCCTACCGCAGCGACTCCCTTCGTACGGCGATCAACAGGCTTCCCGGCACCCGCGACGCTGCTGTGCGCGCTCTCATCGCGCCGTTGGTGCTGGTCGAGCTGCCGGCTGGGCCGGGAGCCACCTTGGACTGCGACACCTGGGAGGCTGTGGCCCGCTCCCGTTACTTGTTGGAGGAAGCATGAGCTTGACGAGCTGGTCGGCACAGGTGTGCGAAGCCTTGGACCTGGACCTCGACGTGGACATCGACGCGATTCTCGACCTGGCGCGCGACGCGGCACACCAGGTGGAGCGACCGGCGGCACCGTTGACCACCTTCTTGGTGGGGTACGCCGCGGGGCTGCGTGGCGGATCGGCCTCCGACATCGCCGACTGTGTCGACGTCGGCACCAGGCTCGCTGCCTCGCATGGCCAAGTCACCCCGCCATCGCCTGAAAGCTGACCTTCCCCGCCCGGTTACCCTGCACGCCATGCGCGCTGTGCTGTGCCGAGAACCGGGCGGACCCGACGTACTCGAGGTGCGTGAGCTCGAAGACCCCACACCCGCCCCCGATGGCGTCGTCATCGACATCGCCGCCTCGGCGGTGAACCGGGCCGACCTGATGCAGCGCCAGGGCCGCTACCCCCCGCCCGCGGGCGGGTCCGACGTGCTGGGGCTGGAGTGCTCGGGGACTGTCGCAGCGACCGGCGAGGACGTCACCCGGTGGCAGGTGGGTGACCGGGTGTGCGCTTTGTTGACGGCCGGTGGCTACGCGGAGAAGGTCGCCGTACCCGCCGGTCAGGTGCTGCCGGTGCCGGCTGGCCTCGACCTGACCGAGGCGGCCGCGCTGCCGGAGGTCGTCACGACCGTGTGGTCCAACGTCTTCATGATCGCCGCCCTTCAGCCTGACGAATTCTTCCTGGTCCACGGTGGCGCTGGCGGCATCGGCACGATGGCGATCCAGCTGGCCAAGGCGCTCGGTGCCTCCGTCGCGTGCACCGTCGGGTCCGCGGACAAGGCCGAGGCGTGCGTGAGGCTGGGTGCCGATCTGGCGATCAACTATCGCGAGCAGGACTTCGTCGAGGAGGTACGCCGGTTCGACCCCTCGGGCGTCGACGTCATCCTGGACAACATGGGTGCCTCCTACCTGGCCCGCAACGTCGACGCCCTGGGCAACGAGGGGCGGCTGGTCGTGATCGGGCTGCAGGGCGGCGCCACCGGCGAGCTCGACCTGCGCACGCTGCTCGGCAAGCGGGCAGCGGTCATCGCCACCTCGCTGAGGTCGCGGCCGGCCGGCGAGAAGGCCGCGATCGTGGCGAGCGTGGAGGAACATGTCTGGCCGCTGATCGCCCAAGGGCGGGTGCGTCCGATCGTGCACTCCACGGTGTCCCTGGACGACGTACGTTCCGCGCACGAGCTGGTGGAGTCCAGCGGACACATCGGCAAGGTGGTGCTCACGACGTAGGCTTGGCGGATGACCACTCCCTTCTCCGCACAGCAGCAGCCCACAGAGGGTTCTCCGGTGCTCCTCGTCGGCCCGGACGGTACGCCGGCTCAGTCGCAGGGTGACGATGGTGGCCCCGACAGGTCCATCACCGATCTGGTCGAGCAACCAGCGAAGGTGATGCGGATCGGCAGCATGATCCGCCAGCTGCTCGAAGAGGTGAAATCCGCACCGCTCGACGAGGCCAGCCGCACCCGGCTGGCCGAGATCCACCAGGCTTCGATCAAAGAGCTCGAGCAGGGACTGGCGCCGGAGCTGGTCGAGGAACTGGAGCGGCTCAGCCTGCCTTTCGCCGAGGAGACACCCACCGAAGCTGAGCTGCGGATCGCGCAAGCCCAGCTCGTCGGTTGGCTCGAGGGGCTGTTCCATGGCATCCAGACGGTCATCTACGCCCAGCAGATGGCGGCTCGGGCTCAGCTGGAGCAGATGCGAAAGGCGTTGCCACCGGGCTCGATGCCCCAGCAAGGTGACCCGCAGCTACCCGGGCCTCCCGGCCAGCCGGACTCCACCAACGGCATGTACCTCTGACCCGACGCCGACCGGCCAATCCGTTGGCGGGTTGGTGACGAATCCTCTTTGTGACACCTGTCGGCAGGACCCGCCTCGGTATCGGGGCGAAGGCTGGCCTGCTGTCGGCGGTCGCCGGTGTCGGCGCGTCACAGGTGGTGTCGGTCCTGGTGGGCGGCGCCCCCACGCCGGTTACAGCCGTCGGGTCACGCGTTATCGAGGCGACACCCGCCGGCCTCAGGGAGTGGGCGATCCGCACGCTCGGCATGTACGACAAGGTCTTCCTGGTTGGTGGCATCTTCATCGTGCTCGCGCTGATCGCAGGCGCGACAGGTGTCCTCGCCTGGCGCAGTCGTCCGCTGGCGCTGGGTCTCACTGCGGTGCTCGGCTTGGTCGGAGTGGCTGCGGCGTACGCCGACCCCACCGAGCTCGTCAGCCCCTTCAGCCGGTTGGCTCCCGCGCTGACGGCACTTGTCGTCAGCGTCGTCATGCTGGCCTGGTTCACAGCCGGCTGGCGTGAGCAACCTCAAGAGATCGGCGACGAGCTGACCCGACCGGACGAGCTGGCTGATCATCCCATGGCGCGCCGCGGCGAAGCCGAGAATGCCGCGCCTGCGGGCTTCGACCGGCGGACCTTCCTCGCCGCCGCGGTCGTCAGCGGCGCGATTGCCACCACTGGCCTCGCCACCTCACAGCTTTCTGCAGGCGCCGGGACCCGCTCCCGCAAGGCCACCACGCTGCCCAAGCCGGCAAGCCCAGCGGCGGCGCTCGCCGCCGGCGCGACGCTGGCTGTCCCCGGGATCACGCCGTACCTCACGTCGAACAACTCCTTCTACCGCATCGACACCTCACTGTCGGAGCCGCAGATGTCGGTGGCCGACTGGACCCTGAAGATCCACGGACTCGTCGACGACGTCGTCGAGCTCACGTTCGAGGACCTGCTCGACATGCCCCTGATCGAGCGCCGCATCACGCTGACCTGCGTCTCCAACGAGGTGGGCGGCGACCTCATCGGCAACGCCACCTGGCTGGGTGTGCGGATCGACGACCTGCTGAACCGCGTCGGTGTCAGCGCCGACGCCGACGCCGTGAAGTCAACTGCCGTCGACGGCTTCACCGTCGGTACCCCGCTCGCCGCTCTGACCGACGGCCGCGACGCGATGATCGCCATCGGCATGAACGGTGAGCCGCTGCCCGTAGCGCACGGCTTCCCGGCGCGAATGGTGGTTCCCGGTCTCTACGGCTACGTGTCGGCGACCAAGTGGCTCGTCGACATGGAGGTCACCCGGTTCGCCGACTTCACCGCCTTCTGGACCGACCGTGGTTGGGCCCCCGAGGGGCCCATCAAGACGATGAGCCGCATCGACGTGCCCGCGGCGTATGCCAAGGTCAGGGCCGGCAAGGTCGCGGTGGCCGGCGTCGCCTGGGCGCAGCACACCGGCATCGAAGCCGTCGAGGTGCGGGTCGACGGCGGCGCCTGGCAGGCCGCCCGACTTGCCGCGCAGGACACCGTCGACTCCTGGCGCCAATGGGTCTACGAATGGGACGCCCCAGTGGGCTCACACAAGCTGGAGGTCCGCGCGACCGACAACACCGGTTACACCCAGACTTCCCGCTGGGCGCCGCCTGTACCCGACGGGGCCACCGGTTGGCACAGCGTCGACGTGACAGTCACGTGATGGCTACCTTGACAGCTCTCCGCGACTCCAGGTGGCTGCCGTTGTCGCAGCCGCGGGCGACTGGCACAGTTGAGCGCATGCGCCAGCAAGCCCCACGACAAGAGCTTGTCATCGCGATGACGCGGATTGCCGCGGGCGATGAGGTGGCCTTTGCGCGCCTCTACGACGCCACCTCCCGCACCGTGTACGGCATCGTGCTGAGCGTGCTGAGAGACCGCGCCCAGGCAGAAGAGGTCGCTCAAGAGGTGTACGTCGAGGCGTGGCGGTCCGCACCCGGCTACGACGCCCACCTCGGCTCACCAACCGCCTGGCTCAACACGATCGCGCACCGCCGTGCCATAGATCGGGTCAGGTCGGCCGAGCGCAGCACTGCTCGCGACCAGCGGCACTACGAAGCGGAGGGCATGAACCACTCCGCAGACACCGCCGACCTCGTCGTCAGGGCCGACGAGGGCCAGCGCGTCCGGCAGGCGTTGGCGGGCCTGCCGGAGGCACAACGGACCGCGCTGCAGCTCGCCTACTTCGAGGGCCGCTCCTACCGAGAGGTTGCCGAGCTTCTCGGGGTGCCGTTGGGCACCGTCAAGACTCGGATCCGAGACGCAATGAAACGACTCGAGAGACAATTAGGCGAGGCATCGCAATGAACGACCTGCACGAACAGGCCTACCCATATACCGTCGGCGCTCTACTGCGTCCCGAGGCGGAGGAGTTCGAGGCTCACCTGATCGGCTGCACCCGGTGCGACACCGAGGTGGCAGAGCTGCGCGTCGTGACGTCTGAGCTTTCGCAAACAGTCGCCACTCCTGCCCCAGCGGCCCTGCGGGATGCTGTGCTCGCGGCGATCGCGCAGACGCCCCAGCAGGCGGCAACCAAGCCCGCGTCGACGCTTCGCGGCGGCTCCGCCTCAGCGGGGATCCCGGCGCAGCGTGACGACTTCCCACCGCAGCGCCCGACACCGACGGTCGTGCCGCTGCGACGCTCACAGCCGAGCCGACTGCCGGCATTACTCGCTGCTGCCGCCGTGGTGGCCGCCCTAGCTCTAGGTGGGTGGGCCTTCGAGAGCCAGCGGTCAGCCCAGCAGACCGCGCAGCAGGCCACGGCCAGGACTGAGCAGCTCGCCGAGCTACTCAGCGCCCCCGACGTGAAGACGGTGTCCGGCCGGATCGTGACCACCGGCGGCGCCGGCACCGTCGTGCTGTCCCCAAGCCAGCGCCAGGCGATCTTCGTGACCACCGACCTTCCTGACCTGCCTGCGGGAAGGATCTACGAGGCGTGGACGATCGATCGCAAGCCCGTCCGCGCCGCCACCTTCTCGGCTGAAGACGCCAAGACGGCCGTCAGCTTGCCGTCAGCCGCCTTCGACGCCCGAAGCGTCGCGATCACCATCGAGCCCTCGGGTGGATCGGAAGCGCCCACCACCCACCCGATCTTCACCGTCAGCGTGCCTCAGCAGAGTTGACAGCCCGGTTCAGCCTCACCGGGCTGCGCGGTGCGGGTCGACGACTTGCTCGAAGGCCTCGAAAACTTCGTCCATGCTTGGCAGCCGCCGCCCGCCAGCCGATGCAGTGGTCCCGGGCGGAGACTGGCTGCGAGCGCGCCGCAGGTGGCGTTTTACCGTAGACAACGAGCAGTCCAACCGGGCGGCCAGCATCTCCAGCGAGTCGTCTGGATGGGCAGCGCGCATCCGCACGACCTCCTCGTGATCGACGGGCTGACGCGTCCCGCGAATGCCCGCCAATGCGTCGACGTCCTCGGGCTCGATCCGCACGCCGAGGATCCGACGGATCGCTGCCCGCTCACTGGCAGAGGTGCACCCGACGTACCCGGAGACATCGGTCTGGGCGACCGCCTTGTAGAGGCAGTCGTCAAGGATGGGGCAGGCGGCGCAGGAGGTCCTGGCCGCAGTGGCCATCTCCTCATAGGTTTGCCAGGTGGCCACCGGCACCGACGACCTCACTGGTGGCTCCTCCAACAACGGGTGCAGATAGAGCTCGACGTTCGTCGAGCAAGGGGTGGCGGTGAAGGTGTCCTCGGGCGGCCTGCGCCCGAAGCTGCGATCCCCGTTCATCCCTGACCCCCATCATCGATGTGGCCAACCCCCAGTGAGACGGCTGCAACCGACCTTGCCTCGAATACTAAGCGCCCTGCCGGTCGAGCTCGAACCACTGCGCGAGCTCGGTCACGACCCCGTCGTCGTGCAGGGTGCCTGTCACGGCATTGGCCGCTGCTTTGACCTCCGGGGGGGACTGTCCCATGGCGACCCCCCGGCCCGCCCAAGCGAGCATCTCCAGGTCGTTGCGCCCGTCGCCGATCGCGAGTACTTCGGCCTGCTCGACGCCGAGCTCGGCCGCCACCTGAGCCAGCGCGGCAGCCTTCGAGACGCCAGCGGGAGCCAGGTCCAGCCAGGCCGTGTAGCCGACGAAGTAGTTCGTGCCGTGCAGGCCCACGCGCTCGGCGAGCGCAACGAAGTCCTCGGCCGACGACTGCGGGTCCCGGATGATGACCCGGGTGACGGGCTCCTTGACGAGCTCGTCGAGCGGCTCGATCCACATCTGACCGGTGATCTCACCTTCGGGGAAGTGGTGGGTCGCCCGGTAGCCGCGACCGACCACCTCCACGGCTACCAACGCGTCGGGCACATGTTCGAGCACTACGCGGACCGCGGGTGCGGCGTCGAAGGTGAGCGCCGACGTCACCTTGACAGGTGGGTAAGTGAAGATGACTGCGCCGTTGCTGGCGACGCAGTACCCATCCGGCAGTCGAAGCACGTCGATGATCCGACCGATGCCGTAGACGGACCGACCCGTCGACAGCACGACATGCGCGCCGGCAGCTCGGGCGGCGGCTACCGCTGACACCACAGCAGCTGAGGCGCGCTCCGCAGAGTCGACGAGTGTTCCGTCGATGTCGAGCGCGAGAAGGCGGAACCTCACTCCACCGGGTCTAACGTCTTTCGACCTTGCAGGTAGGGCTGGAGCGCCTCTGGCACCGCGACCGTTCCGTCGGCCTGCTGGTGATTCTCGAGCAGCGCGACGATCGTGCGTGCGGCGGACATCAACGTGCCGTTAAGCGTCGCGACATGCTTGACGCCGTCGGCGAACCGGCTGCGTATGTTGAGGCGCCTGGCCTGGAAGTCGGTGCAGTTTGACGTCGAGCTGACCTCGCGGTACCTGCCCTGGGTCGGGATCCATGCCTCGCAGTCGAACTTGCGGATCGCGGATAGGCCGAGGTCACCAGCCGCGGTGTCGATGACCCGGTAGGCCAGCTCGAGTTTGCCGAGCCAATCCTTCTCCCATTTCAGCAACCGGTCATGTTCCTGGTAAGACTCCTCGACCGTGGTGTAGGTGAACATTTCGACCTTGTCGAACCAGTGCACCCTGATGATGCCGCGGGTGTCCTTGCCGTAGGAGCCTGCCTCCTTGCGATAACAGGGGCTGAAGGCGGCATAACGTCGGGGCAACGAGCCCCCCTCGAGGATCTCGTCGGAGTGGTACGCCGCCAGGGGAACCTCCGACGTACCAACCAGATAGAGGTCGTCGTCGGGAAGGTGGTAGACGTCGTCGGCCGCCTGGCCGAGGAAGCCGGTGCCCTCCATCGCCCTTGGCTTCACCAGCGCGGGCGGGATCATCGGGGTGAAGCCGGTTTCCCGGGCCTGGTCCATCGCCATGTTGACGAGGGCGAGCTCGAGCTCTGCGCCAACGCCGGTCAGGTAGTAGAACCTGGCACCGGAGACCTTGGCGCCGCGCTCGATGTCGATCGCCTGGAGCCGCTTGCCGAGCTCGACGTGGTCGAGGGGCTCGAAGCCCTCGGCGCCGAAGTCGCGGGGGATGCCTACGTGCTCGAGGACGACGTAGTCGTCCTCGCCCCCGGCCGGGGCTTCGACCGAGGCGAGGTTGGCGAGCTGTCGCATCACGGAGTCGTAGTCGGCTTCGGCTCCCGCCTGAGCAGTTTCGGCCCGCTTCACCCGCAGCGCTAGCTCGCGGCCGTGCTGGAGCAACTGCTCCTTCTCGTCGCCGCCGGCCCGCGCGACCTGTCTGCCCAGTGACTTCTGCTCGGATCGCAGTTGCTCGAATGAGGAAATCGAGGTACGCCGGGCTTCGTCGGCCGAGAGGATCTCGTCGATCAGCTCAGGCGAGGCGCCCCGGCGGCGTTGCGCTTCGCGGGCCCCCTCAGGGTCGTCTCGCAGGATGCGGAGATCAATCACCCGGCTAGGGTATCCAGCCGGGCGAGGCTGTTCGACCGGATATGCCGGCCGCGTGAGAAGGTAGCCCGTTAGCACTGGTAGGTCGGCGCGAGGCGGCGCCTGATCGGGCCCGTCGCCTCATTGTCGAGGTGAACGAAGCCACCCCTCCTGAGGCTCGAGACAGGCACGTGACACATTCATCGGCTAGGCGGCGTACGGCGCTGGCTGCGGTCGGGTTGATCTTGCTCTTCGGCCTGGTGACGCTGCTGGTTGTCACTCGCTATCCGCCGCTCATGTCCCTTGATGCCGGTGTCGTGTCTGCCTGGAGCGGCGTTGTCGAGGACACCCCCTGGCACCCGTTCTTCGTCGTGGTCGCGGTGGCGAGCCAGCCCTGGGTCGTACGCGCGCTGTTGGTTGCGATCGCCGCCTTCCTGGTGCTGCACAAGGCTGCGTCAACGGCGGCCTGGGTGGTCACCGTCGCAGTCGTCGACGCCGTCGCCTGGGGAGTGCTCAAGCAGGTCGTGCACCGTCCACGGCCTGACGCGTTGGACCAGATCGCGGGTTGGTCCTTTCCTTCGGGCCACGCGACGGAGATCGCCGCGGCGACGGGAGTGCTCCTCGTACTGACGGTGTCGAGGGTGGCGCGTGCGTCACTTCGTCGGGCGATGGTCGCTGCCGAGCTCGCCGTTGCCGTGCTGGTCGGCTGTGACCGCGTGTTCCTCGGCGCACACAACCCGAGCGACGTCGTCGGCGGCTGGCTGCTGGGCGCAGCGGTCGTCCTCGGGACCCGAGCAGCGTTCGGCGTACCGGCCGTCGGCGTGGCCCTCCCCCTCGACCTCCCAGCCGCGGCGCTCCCCGAGCGCCACCGCACTCTTGGGGTGGTCCTGAACCCGATCAAGGTGGCCGACGCCGATGCGTTCAAGACCCGCGTCGGCCGCGCCGTCCGGGCGGCCGGGTGGGACGAACCGCTGTGGTTCGAGACGACGGTTGACGACGCGGGCGGCTCGATGGCGCGCGCCGCGGTGGCGGCCGGCGCTGATGTCGTCGCGGCGGCGGGCGGCGACGGAACCGTGCGGGTGGTGTGCGGTGAGATGGCCGGCTCCGGCGTGCCGGTCGGCGTGATCCCCTCGGGCACAGGGAACCTGTTGGCCCGCAACCTCGGCATCTCGCTGCTGCCCGAGCAAGCCATCGACACCGTGCTTCGCGGCCAGGACCGTGCCATCGACGTCGTCCGCCTCGAAGGCGATGGGTTGGCTACCACGCGTTTCGTGGTGATGGCCGGGCTCGGCCTGGACGCCGCGATCATGGACGGCGCTCCCGACGCCCTCAAGGCGAGGTTCGGCTGGCCGGCTTACGTGATCGTTGCGATGAGGCACCTGCGCTACCCCGCGGTCCGCGTCGACATCACCGTCGACGGCGCTGAGCCAGTACGTCGCCGAGCTCGCACCGTCGTGATCGGCAACGTCGGGACCCTGCAGGCGGGGATTCCCCTCCTGCCGGATGCCCGGATCGACGACGGGATCCTCGACGTGGTCGTCATTGCACCGAGACGCATGTTCGGCTGGGTCGGCCTGACGTGGCGCGTCTTGACCAAGCATCCACGCACCGACGAGCGTCTCGACCGCTACACCGGTCGATCGGTGGTCGTCAAGGCGGCGCACGCGACACCGCGTCAGCTCGACGGCGACACCCTCAGTGCCGGCACCGAGCTCCGTGCCGAGATCGAGCCCGGCGTACTTCTCGTCCGTGTGCCGCGCTGACCAATTGCCGGACTGGGGTCCTGGTCAGTCTCCCTGCCGATGCCACGCGCGTCTCGGCTTCGGCGGGAAATGCGACGATTAGGCTCTTGCGAGTGCCCCTCGACAAGACGTTGCTCAGCTGGCTCGCGGTTGCGGCAGTGGCGCTGGCGTTCCTTGCACTCGTTGTGGCGGCCGCCGCCTGGCGACGCTCTGGCCGCGCCGGTGGGCGGACGATGGGTCGGGCCAAACCGCCGCGCCGGCTGCCTGCCAGCCGCGGTGCTGGGAGGGGGCAGCCGCTGGCGGCAGACCAGGTGGCGGCTGAGATCGATGCGCTGCGCGCTGACGTGTCGAGCTCACTGCGTCACCTGGCCGTGGTGAGGTACGACGCCTTCGGCGACATGGGCGGCCACCTGTCTTGGTCAATGGCGCTGCTCGACGATGCTGGGGACGGCGTCGTACTGACGTCGATCCATGGCCGCAGCGACTCGCGCACCTACGCCAAGAACGTGGCGTCGTGGACCGCGAACCAGCAGCTCTCTCCTGAGGAGGAGGAGGCAATCGGGTTCGCCCGGACCGGCCAAGACTGAGCACCGGGGCAAACGGTCACCCC
>JAABUN010007688.1_pt1 | contig 11440 bp, 12 predicted proteins | sample 5559311 | NCBI WGS metagenome assembly JAABUN01 (sample SAMN10711877, study PRJNA513370) | rock metagenome | isolation source: Antarctica rocks | place: Antarctica: Victoria Land, Siegfried Peak sud | reverse complement strand
CCTGCGCGAGCAGGGCCTGCAGGTCCTCGACCTGAATTGGCGCTGCCGGGTCGGCGAGATCGACATCGTCGCGCGGGACGGCGGGTGCCTTGTGGTCTGCGAGGTGAAGACCCGCCGGACCGCCTCGTTCGGCTCACCCATCGAGGCGGTGACCGTCAGCAAGCTGGCGCGCCTTCGGCGGCTGGCCGGCAGCTGGCTGGCCGCCCACGGCGAGCAGGGGTTCGATGACGTCCGCGTCGACGTCGTCGGTGTCCTGCGACCGCGGCGCGCCCCGTGCCGGATCGAGCACCTGGTGTCGGTGGCGTGATGGGGCTCGGACTCACCAGGGCGGTCGGCCTGCTCGGCATCGAGGGTCTCGCCGTGCACGTGGAGGCGGACGTCGCGGCCGGGCTGCCCAGCTTCACGGTCAGCGGGCGCCCCGACGCCTCCTGCCGTCAGTCGCCGGACCGGATCCGTGCTGCCGCCGCCAACTCGGGGCACCCGATACCGCAGCGCCGGATCACGGTCAACCTCTCCCCGGCGTCGGTGCCCAAGGTGGGTTCCGGCTTCGACCTCAGCATCGCCGTCGCGGTCCTCGTGGCATCGGGCGCCATCCCGGGGCACCTGGTCGAACGGGTCGCCCACCTCGGCGAGCTCGGTCTCGACGGGTCGGTCCGCCCCATCCGCGGGGTGCTGGCGCTGGTGCTCGAAGCAGCCCGGTCGGGGGTGCGTCACGTCGTCGTGCCGGTCGCCAACGCCGCGGAGGCCCGGTTGATCCGTTCGGTCCGGGTCCACCCCGTGGCCCACCTCGCTGAGCTGGTGCGCCGATACCAGCTGATGGGCGGGGGACGCACCCCGGACGAGGTCCCTGACGTGCCCACCGTCCGCGCCGAGCCGGAGGCCGTTCCGGACCTCGTCGACGTCATCGGTCAGCACGAACCGAGGCGCGCCCTCGAGATCGCGGCGGCGGGCGGGCACCACCTCTACCTCGTCGGCCCCCCCGGCGCCGGCAAGACGATGCTTGCCGAACGGCTCCCCGGGCTCCTGCCCGCGCTGGACGACGAGCAGGCCATGGAGGTCACGGCCATCGCCTCGATTATGGGGACCCTGGGCGACCAGACCTGCCTGCAACGGCGGCCACCCTTCGTCGCGCCGCACCACGGGGCGTCGATGCCGGCGGTCATCGGGGGCGGGAGCGGGCACATCCACCCCGGGGCCATCACCCAGGCCCATCACGGTGTCCTGTTCATGGACGAGGCACCGGAGTTCAAGCCCCAGGTCATGCAGGCCCTGCGCCAGCCGGTCGAGTCCGGTTCGGTGGTCATAGCCCGGGCGTCGGGGCGGGTGCGTTACCCGTGTCGCTTCCAGCTCGTGCTGGCAGCGAACCCGTGCCCCTGCGGCATGGGCTTCGGCAAGGGGGTGGGCTGCTCGTGCCCGCCGCAGCGGCGGCGAACCAACCTCGGCAAGCTCGTCGGGCCCCTGCTCGACCGCATCGACCTGCAGGTCTTCGTCCCGGCCCCCTCCCGGGGCGACCCTGGTGATGGAGGCGGGGGAGAGCACGGCTGAGGTCGCCGCGCGCGTCCGGGTCGCGCGGGCGCGCCAAGCGGAGCGATGGGCGGGTTGCGACTGGCGGCTCAACGGGCACGCCCCCGGCACGGTCTTTCGCCGCGGGCGACACCGCCTGCCACGGACGACCACCGCCGACCTCGACTTCGCGATCGACGCGGGGATGATCAGCATGCGCGGCTACGACCGGTGCCTCAAGCTAGGCTGAACCTGAAAGTTGCATAAGTTTCAGGCGCCTGCCTCGCCAGCTCCTGCGCAGCATCTGGGACCGTGCCGATGTCGCGGATCGGTACACCGTCGTCGACGAGCTGGGCCACGAGCTGCTGGCGCAGCGTGGTGGCGTGCCTGTGCAGCTCGGCCGCGCTGTTGCGAAGCCGGGTGACCTCCCCGGCGTCCGCGGTGACGTCGCGGCCTCGCACGTTCACCGAGGCGCGGCGCAGCTGCACCTCGGACGGGGGCACGTCCTGGTCGAGCGAGATGTACGACCGGGCAATGTCCTCGACGTCGGTGAGGTGACGAGCCTGAGTCAGCCCGTCGATGGCTGGGATCTCGACCATCCACCACTTCCCCTCGCGGTACGCGCGGTAGTCGTAGGTCGTCACGTTCCCTCCTCGCATTCGTCGCCGGCTACGCCAGGACGATCCGCTCACGCCTGGTAGGTCCGATGCCTGGGTCTCAAGGCGCGATGGAGGTCTTGGGCGAACTGCTCCGACTCGGGTGGGGTGAGGGTTGCGATCGTGACGCGCAGCGCCGGGGGGCTGTCCTGTCGGAAGCGTTCACCGGGGCTGACCGCCCACCCGGCGTCGAGGAGCAGTCGGCTCGGGGGGTGCTCTTCGGTGACGGGTATCCACACGTTGAGTCCGGAGCGCCCATGGGCGGCGATGCCCTGGCCGGCGAGCTCGTGGAGGAGTGCGGTCCGGCGTTGGCTATAGGTGTCGGCTGCGGTGCGGAGCAGGACATTGACCTGTGGGTCGGACCAGAGGGAGGCCACCACGCTTTGGAGGAGGTGGCTGACCCACCCGGTGCCCAGCAGACGACGTCCCTCGACGCGGGCGATGGTCGAGTGGTCGCCGGCGATGACGGCGAGGCGAAGGTCTGGTCCCAGTGTCTTTGAGGCGGAGCGGATGACGGCCCAGCGGTTGAGACCGGAGACTACGGATTGGCCAGGAACCCCGGCTATCGGGCCGGAGTGGTCGTCCTCGATGACGAGGGTGTCGGGAAAGTCCCAGAGAATGGCAGCCAGTTCAGCGCTTCGCCGGTCGGTCAGCGCCCCGCCGGTGGGATTCTGAGCCCGAGGTGTGATAGCCACGGCACGAGCTCCTCGTTGCAGCGCCTTGAGTAGGTCGGCTGGCAGGGGGCCGTCGTCGTCGACCCGCATGGGCTCGATCCTGAGGTCGAGAGCTCCGGCGAGATCGATCAGGTTGGCGTGGCCGGGGTCTTCCACGGCGATGCGATGACCTCGGTTGAGGTATGCCGTGAGCAGGCGTTCGAAGGCTTCCATCGCGCCGCCGACAACGGTGAGCCTGCCATCGGGGATGCCGTCCGCATCGAGCTGGTGGCGCGCCGTCTCGAGAAGCGCTGGCAGGTTCGGATCGGTGCCGTACAAGTGGGGAATGGGGTCCAGTTGCGCGAGCGCTGATGTCAGCGACGGGAGCAGCGCAGGGTCGGGATTGCCGTCGGCGAGGTTACGCACCCCGGGCGAGACGTGCACCGGGCCTCGGGTCGCCAGCGGCGGTCCCAGGCTGAGGGCGGTCCCCAGCCGCCCGCGCGTCACGATGAGACCTCGTTCCCTCAGGATTCGGTAGGCGGCTCCGACTGTGGCTGGGCTGACCTTCAGCTGCCGCGCCAGGAGCCGGACCGGCGGCAACTGGTCCCCCGGGCGCATTCCGCCCTCGCGCACGCCGGCCTCGATGCTCTCGGCGATCTCGGTGGCCCCTTGACCCGTGATGCGGCCGCGACTAGATTCCGTGCTGGACATACATTGGATTGTACTAGCACGAACGGGGCGGTGCAATGACCATCAGCGAGCATGCTCGGCGTCGTGGTCCGGTTGATCCTTCGGCTGCCGCACTTCTTCGGCGGGGGCGGGGTTGGCGTCATGTCCTCGCCTGAGCTGCGGGTCCCCGAGGGCGAAGGCGCGACGGGCCTAAGTCGGTCGGCCCGCACCGTGATCGCTGCGAGCTTCATCGGCACGACCATCGAGTGGTACGACTTCTTCCTGTACGGCACGGCCTCCGCGTTGGTGTTCAACAAACTGTTCTTTCCCTCGATCTCGCCTGCCAACGGCGTGCTGGCCGCCTTCGCAACCTTCGCGGTGGGGTATGCCGCGCGGCCGATCGGTGGGCTGGTCTTTGGCCACTTCGGGGACCGGGTGGGGCGCAAACGAATGCTGGTGCTCTCGCTGCTGATCATGGGTGTCGGCACGATGGTCATCGGGCTGCTTCCCACCTATGACGCGATTGGTGTGTGGGCGCCGATCCTCCTGGTGACCATGCGTCTCCTGCAGGGAATCGGCATCGGCGGTGAGTGGGGCGGCGCCGTGCTCCTAGCAGTCGAGCACGCACCCATGAGTCGACGGGGCTTCTTCGGTAGCTGGCCCCAGATGGGTGTCCCAGCCGGGCTGCTGCTCTCAACGGTGGTCTACCGCCTCGTGCAGGGGGCGACCTCCGAGGCGAGCTTCCTCTCCTGGGGTTGGCGCATCCCGTTCCTGCTCAGCGCGCTCCTCGTGGTTGTCGGACTTGGCGTGCGGCTGAAGGTGGTCGAGTCCCCGGTGTTCCAGAAGGTCAAGCAGACCGACACCGCCGTCCGGGCGCCGCTGGTCGAAGCGCTCAGGGAGTATCCCGGCCGGATCGTCATCGGCGTCGGTCTGCGCGCCGCGGAGAACGTCATCTTTCCCGTTTACACGGTCTTCATCCTCACCTATGGCAAGCGGCTCGGAATCCCGGAGGGAACACTGCTGACGGGGGTGATCATCTCCTCCGTCATCGGCCTCGTAAGCATCCCGTTCTGGGCTGCCCTGTCCGATCGGTACAGCCGCCGTCGGGTGTACCTGGCGGGAGCGCTCCTCTCGGCACTGCTCGCGTTCCCCTTCTTCGCCCTGGTCAGCACCGGCTCAGCGCTGCTGATCTGGCTCGCGATGCTCCTCGGGGTCAACGTCGGCCACAACCTGATGTACGGCCCGCAGGCCGCGTTCTTCGCCGAGCTGTTCGGCACCAGGGTCCGCTACAGCGGGGTGTCGATCGTCTACCAGGTGACGGGAGTCTTCGCCGGCGGCCTCGCGCCGCTGATCGCCACCGTTCTGCTCGATGCCTCCGACGGCGGTTACCGCCTGGTCGCTGCCTATGTCGCGGGCGTGTCGCTGCTCACGTGCGTCGCGGCATACCTTGCGCCGGACACCCGCGGCCAGGACCTCGCCATCGACCCGAGCACACGTTCGACCATGAGCACGTCCCCGCACTCCGCGGCGACCTAGGGGACAACCGTGACCTGACGACCGGCGGGGGCAGATCGACCCGCAAGGACGCATCCGGTGCGACTCAACCACAGGAGAGACAGATGGAGATCGCGATCCTGCTCTTTGACGGCATCACTGCTCTTGACGCGGTCGGTCCCTACGAGGTGCTCAGCCGCCTGCCGGGCGCACAGGTCCGCTTCGTGGCCCCGGCGGTCGGGCCACAGCAGTGCGACACGGGCGCCGTGCTGCTCACCGCCGAGCACGTTCTGGCCGATGTCCCGTCCCCGGACATCGTGGTGATCCCGGGTGGTCCTGGCACCCGCCACCTGGTCACCGACGCGGAACTGCTCGATTGGATCCGAACCGTCCACCAGACCTCGACGTGGACCACCTCCGTGTGCACCGGCGCGCTCCTGCTCGGGGCGGCCGGCATACTCGCCGGCCAACCGGCCACCACCCACTGGCGAGCCATGGACGCCCTGACCGCGTACGGGGCGCGCGCGACCACCGCGCGAGTCGTGGAGGCAGGGAAGATCATCACGGCTGCTGGCGTCTCCGCCGGCATCGACATGGCGCTAGTACTGGCCGACCGAGTCGCCGGCGAACAGGTCGCCCAAGCCATCCAGCTCATCATCGAGTACGACCCCCAACCTCCCTTCGACACCGGGACACCCGAGCGGGCGTCACCAGCCGTCACCAGCCTGGCGCAGGAGCTGCTCCAGACTTCCCAAAGATCACGCGACGGGTCGTGAAGCCGGGGCATGACCAGGACTGATTGGTTGTCCGCCACGACTCGAGCGGCACCCTCGGGAGGGTCGTCACGGATGCAATTTCCTCGAAGTCACTTCCGGCATCATCGAGCGCGTCGACCCGATCTTCTACGGCGACCCGAAAATGGCTGCGCTCAAGGCTCTGGCGGTCCGTGAGTAGAAGGCGGTCACCACCGGATCTCCCGCCGGACAAATTGCCGCCCCGGAGGCGGTCACGTACGCGTCGCGGTGCGTGTCGTCGTCATCAACGTCCGCCTCAGGTGGTTGACGTACGACTGTGCGACAACTCCACCGAACGCTTCTTGGCGTCGGTGAAGCCGACCTCGGTCACCCCTTCCGGTGGGGTGAGCTTCATGGGCGGCTCGGCGTGTTGCACCCCAGCAGCCCCCCAAACCACCCACGGCGCTTCACAAGAGTTCTAAAAAGTTGAATATTTCATTGACGAACAACGCCATGACGGAATGCGGCGGTACCGTCACCCTCAGCGACCTCACACCGGTCGCAGCCCGCCGTCGACGTCGGCCCACACCCGGGTGATGATCGAGCCCACCGTGCGGTCGGGATGCAGCAGCCGTCGCTATACGCCTATTCATCACACGTCCACTTCAAGGTCAGCCACCCTGGCTACCGGACCCTGACAACGCAGCTGTTCTTCACCGCGTACGCCTTCGACGAGACGCGTTGATCACGTCGTCGATGAAGCGCTGCAGGAGCGCCCGGAGGTCCTGCTGGACGGCAGAGCTGGTCATGGTGCGGGTCATGATGGTTCCTTTCGATGGACGGTTTCAGTGAGCGGGTGGTTCACGGGGGCAGCGGGTGGCGCATCACGCCGGCGCCAGGAAGTCGTCCGCAGAGGGGGCTCTGGTCGAGATGGTCGCCGAGAACTTCGTCGAGCTGAACCCGCTCCCCGGCCAAGGCCCCGGCCGGGCCGGCCTGGCCGACGTCCTCGGCATGATGTTCGCCGGCTTCCCGGACCTGCGCTGGACGCTCCACGACACGCTCGTCGAGGGCGACAGGGTTATGGGCTTCTCCACCTGGACAGGCACTCACGAGGGTGAATTCATGGGCATCCCGGCGACCGGACGCACCGCCACGATCGAGGCCTGGACCATCGACCGCTTCCGCCGGCGGCATCTTCGTCGAGAGCCGCATCATCATGGACGTTGCCGCACTGCTCGGCCAGCTCGGCGTCCTCCCGGCCCCTTAAGCCGCCTGACCGCGCCTGCAGAGCGCGGCGTCTCCCGCACGAAGGGCGGTCATCTTGGTGCCCAGGTCTTCGAGGAAAACCCCCCGAGTCGGGATGCCGCTAGGTGCCGAGACTCCGGCGCCAAGGAGGCTGTGGGATCGCAGTTCATCAACCACCTCACCGGCAGCCCTCGGGCCGACACCAAGGTGGTAGCGAGGCCGCGGTGCAGGCAGGCTGGCGAGCACCCTAGGTCAAGGCATACCCCGCGAACCAATGTGCGAACTCAAGGATCCAGCAACGGCTCGACGAAGGTGGGGGGGCTCGTAGCGCGTCATTCTGGAGCCCACTAACTGGTACGCCGCAGAGTCGGTGCTTGGCGTCAAAGCCCTGACACCGACGCCGGCGACTTTAGGGCGCTGGCATCACTGGGGCGGCAGCGTGGCCGCGGGTCATTCGACTGGCTCTTACGTAGATCTCAAGTCCTCCACGCTCTTGGCCTGAGACGCGGGAGCTTGCTGGCGACTCCTGGGAGCGCGGGATATGGTGGTTGGGCGGCTGGGGGCGTGTCCGCGACGCCTCTACTCGCCGAGAGCTGGTGGTGTCCTACTGTTGCGGAGTCAGGAGCCACTGGCACGCTCCGTCCATGACGGCGTTGGAAATCTTCCCACGCCGCCCACCCGAGTCGGAGGGCGACGCCGTCCAGGTCGCTGTGCGGGAGGTGGCTGGCGAGGAGCCCGGTCTTCGGGTCTTGGTAGCAGGCATGAGCCACCCGTAGAGCCGGCTGCGGTCTAGGCCCTGCATCGAGGAGGGTCGCGTCCGCCCCGGCCTGAGCGCTGTAGTGCCTCGTGCGGTAGTCGAAGTCGCCGCGCACGTGATGAGCACGAGCCTGGCATCTCGCGCTGGTCGAGGATGAGTTCCACGGCGGGCTTTTTCAGGTTCGCAGCAGCCCTCGTGGCGAGAGGGAGTGCCGACGACGGCAAACTACGCTTCACCTGTGGCGGCACCCAGCTTCGGCACCACCCCCCCCGGGGATGCCATGGTCGCTGACGTCATCGTCGTCGGCGCCGGCCTGGCCGGGCTGCGATGCGCTATCCGACTGATCGAGCTCGGGCGCGAGGTCGTCGTCGTCGAGGCCGCGGACGCCGTCGGCGGTCGGGTGCGCACTGACGTCATCGACGGCTTCCGGTGCGACCGCGGCTTCCAGGTGCTCAACCCGGCCTACCCGGTCGTCCGTCGCTGGGTCGACCTTGACGCGTTGGTACTGCAGTCCTTCGGCGCAGGGGTCATGGTCAGGAAGGAGGACGGTCTGCGCGTCGTCGCCGACCCGGTTCGGGAGCCCCGCCTGCTTTCCGGGACACTGCGGAGCGGCTACCTGCGACCAGTTGAGCTCGCCGCCTTGGCACGATGGGCCGGGCGGGTGCTCTTCGACCCGCGCGCGGTGATGCGCCAGCCCGACACGACGCTCGCGGCGTCGCTTGATGCGGCCGGTGTTGGTGGTCGACTACGGCGTGAGGTCCTGGACCCGTTCTTGGCCGGAGTTCTCGTCGATAGTCACGGCGTGTCGTCGGCGAACTTCGCCAAGTTGCTCGTGCGGATGTTCGCCTTGGGCCGCCCTGGCCTGCCCGAGCAAGGGATGGGCGCCCTTCCATCGCAGCTCGCGGCGCGGCTGCCGCCAGTGCGGTTGGGTATGCCGGTCGTCGCCGTGAGTGCCGATGGTGGGCGTGGGGCCAGCGTGGTTGCCGGCGGGTCGACCCTGAGGGCCCGTGCCGTTGTCGTTGCCACTGACCCGGTGACGGCTGCCCGGCTCACGCCGCTGCCAGAGCCGGCGACGAAAGGGCTGGTGACGTGGTGGTTCCAGGCACCGGAGGCTCCCTCGATACTCCCGCTTCTCGCCGTGGACGGTCGGCGCTCCGGTGCCAAGGCACCAGGCCCCGTTTGGAACACCGCGGTCGTCACCGCAGCCGCCCCTTCCTACGCCCCACCGGGGCGCCACCTCGTCGAGGCCACCTGCCTGCTCGATCGACCAGATGGTGACGCTTCCGAAGCCGAGGTGCTTCGACACGTCGGCAAGATCTACGGCGGCGGCACCGCAGGGTGGCGGACCGTCATCCGGCACCGCATACCCGTTGCCCTGCCTGCGATGCCGCCGCCGCTTCACCCCCGCGCGGCGGTGTCGCTGGGCGATGGGGTGTTCGTCTGCGGCGACCACCGCGACACGGCCTCCATCCAGGGCGCCCTTGTCTCCGGTAACCGCACGGCCGAGGCCGTGCACACAGCGCTCGCCTGACCGCGCAACCACCGTGTGTCGGTGTCGTCAGTCCACGGGGAGGGCCGCTGCGATGGCAGGCCAAGACGCGTCGTCGGGGTCGCCGCAACCGCGGGCAAGGATGGTGCCGTCGCGGTCGACGACAAGCGCATGCACCTCGTTACTGCTCGGGATGGCCAGGAATCGCTGAAAGACGGCTACGTCGGTGTAGACCGTGATGGTGCGGGCCAGCACGTCGGGGTCACCGATGCCTCTCGTCATCCCGCCGTCGATGAAGCGGCGCACCGGCCGCCACCGAGTCGACAGGACGGGGACCTCGACGACGGCGGCCGGGATGGGTCCCGTTGCACCACGGGTGGTCGGCGGCACCCCAGCCGCGACCGCGCGGTCGATCCAGCGGTCTACGCAGGATTGCTGGCGCTGCTGAAAGGCGACGACAGCCAGGGTGCGATCTGCCGGGAAGTCGGCAGGCAGAGCCATATTGGCTCCTAGAAGGGTGCGGCCATCAACGGCCGGGAAGGCGGCGGGGCTTTCCGCTTGGTCTCGTTTGCCGGAAGGTCCCATGGGTTCAGCATGTTCGAACACCCATGCCGCGTCCAGCCCAGGAACCCGTTGAGGTTGGCCTGTTAGGCGCGTTCCGTTCACTCAGCCTGCACCCGGACGGGGCTGTGAAGCACAATTACCTCATGGGACCTCGTCCCCCCACGCCGGCCACGCGGATCCTCCCCGGCCCCGGTCAGGAGTCCGTGTGGGACTTCCCGCGCCCCCCTCGGGTCGAGCCGAGCGCCGAGCGCGTGGTCGTCCGGTTCGGTGGGCAGGTCGTCGCGGACAGCGGTGACGCTGTCAGGGTTCTCGAGACGAGCCATCCGCCCGTCTACTACCTCCCGCGAGCGGCCTTCGCGGAGGGGGTGCTCGTCGAGGCACCAGGCTCCTCGGTTTGTGAGTTCAAAGGGGCGGGGAGGTACCTCGAGCTGCGGGTGGGCCGAGCCGTGGCGCGACGTGCCGCCTGGTACTACCCCGAACCGTGGCCCGGCTTTGAGCAGCTCCGCGACAGGGTGGCCCTCTACCCCGGCGCGATGGACAGCTGCACGGTCGACGGCGAGAGCGTGATCCCCCAAGAGGGCAGCTTCTACGGAGGCTGGATCACCTCACGCGTGGTCGGCCCGTTCAAGGGGGGACCCGGGACCCGCGGCTGGTGATAGACGCGATGCCACTAAGCGGGCGCGTTCAGCGACGACTTGCCCGACGGCTCCCACGACGTGATCGGCACCAAGGCCTCATCTCACGCGCCGAGCTAGCCGCCCTGGGCGGCTACTGCGACCGTTGCGACCTTCTTGTCGGCCTGGACGGGCTGCGCGTGATCGCGGTCGAGCGTGACGACGGCGGGGCGTTGACGGTGGGCGTGGAGTCGGAGCCGGGGCCGATGGGCTGCTTGGCTTGCGGGGTTCTCGCCCACGGCCGGCTTGCGGTTACGTTGGTCGATGCGCCGTGGGACGGTCGACCAGTGCGGGTGATCTGGCGCAAGCGGCGCTGGGTCTGCCCCGAGCCGCTGTGCCCCGTCAGGTCGTTCGTGGAGCAGGATGAGCAGCTCGCCCGCCCCGCGGGGCTGTTGGGCACCGGGCATGCCAGCGGGCGATCGAGCAGCTGCGCCGTGAGCACGCCTCGATCGCCGGGCTGGCCCGTCAGCTCGGGACGACGTGGAACACGGTGTGGACCTCGATCAAGCCGTTGCTGCAAGTAGCCTCCGACGATGAGTCCCGCTTCGAGAACGTGACCATCCTCGGCGTGGATGAGCACGCGTGTGACCTAACAGGGCTGCGCCCCCGCCCGACGGGTCGTGTCGTGGTCTTCGGGCTCCGGTCGGGCGGTTGAGACCGCTCAGCGGGTGGGTATGTCCTTTGGCGTCCCGCCTCGGACGTCCCCGGCCAGCAGGACGACATGAACTCGGGGAGCACCGCGATAGGCTTCAGCCACGGACCGCCTTCATGCTCGGCAACTGTGACTTGGGTAGCCACTGGTTCTCAAGCAGCACGGGTCCTTCCGTACATTACGAACCCGTGTCACCCCACCAACCAACGAGTTTGATGAATTCGACGAGGCGAACCCTTCATGAGCGGGACGCGGGTCGGGCTGTGCTGCGGCTACCTGGACCCGACGCGGGACGGGGTGGCCGACTACACGCGCCAGCTCGCCGGCCGCCTGCGCCGCACCGGGCTCGA
>JAABUN010007687.1_pt1 | contig 11445 bp, 13 predicted proteins | sample 5559311 | NCBI WGS metagenome assembly JAABUN01 (sample SAMN10711877, study PRJNA513370) | rock metagenome | isolation source: Antarctica rocks | place: Antarctica: Victoria Land, Siegfried Peak sud | reverse complement strand
CCAGCTGGGCGTAGCCGCGGAGGGTGTCACCGCTGGCCAGGTCTGCACCGTCGGCGGGCAGGGCCAGCACGTGCTGCACATCACCTGGGTGCTCGAGGGCCAGCAGTGCGGCCTCGTTGAGGGCGCTCCCGCCGTCGACGACGGCCGCGTCCGCAACCAGCCGGCGCACCGCGTCGGCCTCGACACCACTCAGCCGGTCGAGCGTGGAGGTCCGGACCGTGCGCGCCATACCTGGAGACAGTAGGGGACCTATGCTCGACGGTGCGAAGCGCACGGCGACGCACGGAGGGGACGCGGATGCGCGACGAGGAGTACCAGGCCGACCAGGTCGCTGCCTACGGCGCGAGCGGCCAACCGGCGGTCGCCGCCCGGATGAGCCCGCACCTGCGGATGACCCAGGTGGGCGCGGGTGCGGCGCTCGGCTCCGTGCTGGCCGCCGCCGGCGCCCTCGGCACCTTCCCACGGTTCAGCACGGCCACCGACTCGGGCCTCGGCTGGGCCGTGCTCCTGCTGGTGTGCACCGTGGCGATGGTGGGCATCTGCGTCCTGCAGCTGCTGGCCTGGCGGCAGGCGATGGCCTGGTGGCGCGGCGAGCGCGACACGGCTCCGGCCACCCTGGCCCCGTTCTCCTGGTGGGCCCACGTCCTCTCCTACCTGGTGGCCCTCGGAGCCCTCTTCGCAGCGATGGCCGCCAGTGCGGCCGCTGGCTGGTCGGCCACCGCAGCCGTGGCGGCGGCGGTGGCCCTGGTGCTGCTGCTGGCCGCCCAGATCCTGGCCGGCGTCCAGTACGTCCGCCCCAGCGGCCCTCCTGGGACGGTGCCGGCCCACATGCGTCGGCTGCTGGCCCGCGAACGGGCCCGGCAGCAGGCCGCCGCCGCCATCGTCGAGCGGGACACCCCGAAGGCGGCCGGCGATGCTCCGCACAGCTGAGTGGCTCGGCTGGCGGTGAGCCCGCCCGTGGTGGTTCCGGCGCTGCTGGCCGCCTCCCACCGGCTCTACTTCGGGGCGGCCGGCGACCGCTGGATCGCCGACCTGCCGCGGCTGGCGGCCGGCTGGCTCGAGCGCTGGGAGCTGACCCTTGACGGCACCCCAGTCTCCGGCGCCGTGGCCCTGGTGCTGCCCGCCCGGCGCTCCGACGGCTCCCCGGCGGCACTCAAGCTGCAGCCCGTCGACGACGAGACGGTCGACGAGGCCACGGCGCTGCGGCTGTGGTCCGGGCTGGGGGCGGTGGCCCTGCTGGAGCATGACCCCACCAGCGGCACGCTGCTGCTGGAGCGGCTTGACCCCGCACGGTCGCTGCTGCGCGGCATCGACGACGAGGCGGCGACGACGGTCATCGCCGGGCTGCTGGTGCGGCTGAACGCACTGCTCGCACCCCCAGGTGTGCGCCGCCTGGGCGACGTCGCCGGCGCCACCCTGGCGTCCCTCCCGCAGGCTCTGCCCCGGGCGTCGGACCCGGTCGAGCGGCGCCTGCTGCAGACCTGCGGGGGTTTGCTGAGCGAGCTGCTGGCGGAGCCGGTGGCCGACCGGCTGCTGCACTGGGACCTGCACCACACCAACGTGCTGGGCACCCTCGACGGTTCGGGCTGGCGGGCGATCGACCCCAAGCCGCTGGCCGGCGACCCTGGCTTCGAGCTGCTGCCGGCGCTCTGGAACCGCTGGGAGGACGTGGTGGCGAGCGGGGACGTCGCCGCCGCGGCGCGTCGACGCTTCGACCTGATGACCGAGGTGATGGGCCTTCGCCGCGACCGGGCGGCGGCGTGGACCCTGGCCCGGGTCCTGCAGGACGCCTGCTGGGACCTGACGTCCGGTCGGGCGGCCACGCTCCGCCCGGAGCACCGGGCCGTGGCCGAGGCGGTGCTCGGGGTCTCGTCGGGGGGCTGACCGCCAGGCTGGGTCGGTGGACCCTCGTTCACCACCCGGTAGCCAGGGCGTCGCCGAGCTGCGATACACCATGGCCATGACCGAGACCCTGTCCAGCCCGGGGCTGCGCGCGCAGCTGCTGGCCCTGAAGGAGCGCTACGGCGCCGAGGACTTCACCGTCGAGGAGCTGGACGACGACGACCCGGTGCTGCGGGCCGTCGACGGCACGATCGTCGACACCTGGCGCGAGGGATACCCCTACGACGAGCGCATGTCCACCGAGGACTACGAGCGCGAGAAGCGGCTGCTGCAGATCGAGCTGCTGAAGATGCAGCGCTGGATCAAGGTCACCGGGGGGCGGCAGGTGATCGCGTTCGAGGGTCGCGACGCCGCCGGCAAGGGCGGGACCATCAAGCGGTTCACCGAGCACCTGAACCCGCGCAACGCCCACGTGGTGGCGCTGGAGAAGCCGACTGACTACGAGGCGCGGCAGTGGTACTTCCAGCGCTACGCCGCACGCCTGCCCGCGGCCGGGGAGATGGCGCTGTTCGACCGCTCCTGGTACACCAGGGCCGGCGTCGAGCGCGTGATGGGCTTTTGCAGCGATCTCGAGCACCAGCAGTTCCTGCGCCAGGCGCCGCGCTTCGAGGAGCTGCTGATCGACGACGGTTTCGACCTCGTCAAGCTGTGGTTCTCGGTCTCGAAGTCCGAGCAGAGCACCCGCTTCCTCATCCGTCAGATCGACCCCGTCCGCCAGTGGAAGCTGTCCCCGATGGACCTCGCCTCGCTGGACAAGTGGGACGCCTACACCCAGGCCAAGGAGGAGATGTTCGCCACCACCGACACCGACACCGCCCCGTGGACGGTGGTCAAGAGCAACGACAAGAAGCGGGCCCGGCTGGAGGCGATGCGCTACGTCCTGCACCGCAGCGACTACGACGGCAAGGACGTCGATTTGGTGGGCGTCCCCGACCCGTTGATCGTGGGTCGGGCCACGGAGGTCTACGAGCTGGGGGAGCGGGAGGGCTCAGGGGCTTGAGAGCCGCGACGCCCTCCTCGGCGTCAGCTCGAGGCGACGCGGGTGCTCTCCTCGGCCTGGGCGACGAAGCGATAGCCCACGTTGCGCACGGTGCCGATCACCGACTCGTGCTCTGGGCCCAGCTTGGCCCGCAGCCGACGCACGTGGACGTCCACCGTCCGGGTGCCGCCGTAGTAGTCGTAGCCCCAGACGTCGCTGAGCAGCTGTTGACGGCTGAACACCCGACCCGGGTGCTGAGCCAGGTACTTGAGCAGCTCGAACTCGGTGTAGGTGAGGTCCAGCTGGGTGCCGTTGAGCTTGGCGGAGTAGCCGGCCTCGTCGATGACGATGCTGCCGGTGTGGATCAGCGGGTCACCCCCGGTGGTCGCCGACGGGGTCATCGCCAGCCGCAGCCGGACGTCGACCTCGGCGGGGCCGGCGGTGGCCAGCAGCAGGTCGTCGAAGCCCCAGTCGGACGAGAGGGCCGCGAGGCCACCCTCGCTGGCGATCACCATCAGCGGTGCCTCCTTGCCGGTGGTCTCGATCAGCCGGCACAGCGAGCGGGCCCCGACGAGGTCGCGGCGCGCGTCCAGCAGGAGGACGTCCGCGGCCGGAGCGTCGAGCAGGGCCGTGGCCTCGGCCTGGGCGACCTTGACGTGGTGGGGCAGCAGCTCGAGCGCCGGCAGGATCTCCGACGACGTGTGCATGTCGTTGGTGAGGAGCAGCAGGGTCGCCATCTCGGGCCTCCTCGGCCTGGGGGTGGTCATCGGTGCTTGGTGCTGCGACAGACCCCGGCCCAGCGACGAGGCCACGGCGCGTAACGGACACTACTGCAATGCCGAGCGTTCATCTCCACTACTGGGCCGGGGCCCGCGCCGTCGCCGGGACCGCGGAGGAGCAGGTTGAGGCCCACACCGTGCGTCAGGCGCTGGAGCTGGCCGCCGCCTCCCGCGGCGCACAGTTCTCCCGTGTGGTCGCCGCCTGCTCGCTCCTCGTCGACGGTCTGGCTCTGCATCCTGACGACCTGGACCGAGCGCTGACCGGGCCCGTCCGGGTGGAGGTGCTGCCCCCGTTCGCGGGTGGCCAGCTGAACGGCGGGTGAACAGGACCGGCGCCACCCGACCGGCAGGTCAGGCGTCAGGGTCTGCCCTCGTCCAGCATCCGGACGGCTGTCTCAACATTCGGTACCACTGCTTGGGATGCCTCCCCCGGCGTCGTAGCCTGAGGCTTGTGACCATCGAGAAGGTGTGGGCGCTTGTGCTCACCCGGCGCAGGGCCGTGGACCACGGCCGCATGCGCTCCTCCTTGTGTCGATCCCCCCGGCGGTAGGACGCCCTCTGCACGTGCCGGCTCGTCGCCGCACCCCGTCCCGCCGGTATCCGCCCGCTCACGCACGGTCTCTGCGTGGATCCGCAGCGTGCCCGGGATCGCCGGGCACCAGCACACAGGAGTGGTCAGCAGATGAGCAGGTCAGCAGCACTGGTCGACATCGACTGGGTCGCCGAGCACAGCGGCGATGCGAACGTCGTCCTGGTCGAGGTCGACGAGGACACCACCGCCTACGCCGGCGGCCACATCGCGGGCGCCGTGAAGCTGGACTGGCGGACCGACCTGCAGGACCCGGTCCGACGCGACTTCGTCGACCAGGAGCAGTTCGGCGCCCTGCTGTCCGAGCGCGGCATCGGCAACGACGACACCGTGGTGCTCTACGGCGGCAACAACAACTGGTTCGCCGCCTACGCGTACTGGTACTTCAAGCTCTACGGGCACCGCGACGTCCGGTTGATGGACGGCGGCCGCAAGAAGTGGGAGCTCGAGGCCCGCCCGCTCAGCACCGAGACGGTCACCCGGCCTGCGGCTAGCTACACCGCCTCGGCACCCGACCTCAGCATCCGCGCGTTCCGCGACGAGGTCGTGGCCGCTATCGGCACCAAGAGCATGGTCGACGTCCGCAGCCCTGACGAGTTCGCCGGCCGGCTGCTGGCTCCCGCCCACCTGCCGCAGGAGCAGTCCCAGCGTGGCGGCCACATCCCGACCGCGGTGAACGTGCCGTGGAGCAAGGCGGCCAACGACGACGGCACCTTCAAGTCCGACGACGAGCTGAAGAAGCTCTACGGCGAGGCCGGGGTCGACTTCGAGGGCGACATCATCGCCTACTGCCGGATCGGTGAGCGCAGCTCGCACACGTGGTTCGTGCTGCAGGAGCTCCTGGGCCAGCCGAACGTCAAGAACTACGACGGCTCCTGGACCGAGTACGGATCGCTGATCGGCGTGCCGATCGCGCTCGGCGACGAGCCCGGCCGGGCCTGACGGTCCCAGCCCCTACCCCTGACCGCGGACACCCCGAGGAGAACACCATGTGCGGAGCCACCACCGGCGGCCTGAGCGTCGCCGGCATCAACACCACGAAGGAAGCGGTGATCCAGGGGCGCGTGCTGCGGTCCGGGAACCCCGTGTCCGGCGCCTACGTCCGGCTGCTGGACGCCGACGGCGAGTTCACCGCCGAGGTCCCGACGTCGGCGACGGGCCACTTCCGGTTCTTCGCCGGCGACGGCAGCTGGACGCTGCGGACCCTGGCGCCGGGCGCGAAGGCCGACCGTGTCGTCCGCGCCGCCCGGGGCGCCGTCGCCGAGGTGGACGTCGAGCTCGAAGCCGCCTGAGCTCAGGGCTGCGGCTCAGGAGTCGACGACCAACGTCATCGGGCCGTCGTTGGTCAGGCTCACCGCCATCTCGGCTCCGAAGACCCCGGTCTCGACGTGGGCGCCCCGCGTTCTCAGGGCGTCGGCGAACGCGTCGACCAGCGGCTCGCTGACCGGACGCGGCGCCGCAGCGCTCCAGGACGGCCGTCGGCCCCGTCGGGTGTCGGCATAGAGGGTGAACTGGCTGACGACCAGCAGTGGCGACCCGTCCTGGGCGGCTGAACGCTCACCGGCCAGGATCCGCAGGTTCCACACCTTCTCGGCCAGTCGGTCCGCGTCGGCCGGCGTGTCCTCGTGCGTCACGCCGACCAGCACCAGCAGTCCGGGCCGGGGCAGCGAGCCGACCACTGCTCCGTCGACCTCCACCCGGGCCGTCGACGCCCGCTGCAGCACCACCCGCATGGGACCGAGTCTGGCACCGGGGACCGACGGTGCGCCGGGCGTGGGGGGCAGCTCGGCGGACCCTCCCGGATCAGCGCAGCCGGATCTCCGGCATCCGCAGCTCGGAGCCTCCCGGCAGGTGCAGCGCAGCGGCCAGGTCGCCGAGGCCCGGCCAGGTCGCCACCGCGGACGCGGCCCGCGGGTCCTCGCTGTTCCGGGCGTGGCCGATCCGCATCGCCGGCGGCAGGTGTACCGCCGGCCCCACGGGTGCGTCGTCAGGCAGGTCGGCGCGCTTCCGGGCGATCCGCACCGCATCCCGCAGGCCGCCCAGCTCGTCGACCAGACCCAGGTCCCGGGCCTCGCGGCCGGTCCAGACCCGGCCGCGGGCCAGCGGCTCGATCTCCGTGGCCGGCCGGCCCCGCCCCGCCGCCACCTTGCCCACGAAGTCGTCGTAGATGGCGTCGACTCCTGCGGCCAGCCGATCGCGCTCCTGCTCGCCGAAGGGCTTGCGGGAGGAGTACATCCGGGCGTGCTCGCCCTGCTGCACGGCCCCGGTGGTGAGACCGGCCCGGTCCAGCAGGTCGCTGATCACGAACTTGCCGCCGAAGACGCCGATGGAGCCGGTCAGCGTGGCCGGCAGGGCGACGATGACGTCGGCTGGCGCGGCGATGTAGTAGCCGCCCGACGCCGCGAGAGCCCCCATCGAGACCACCACCGGCCGGCCGGACTCACGCACCCGGCACACCTCGCGCCAGATGGTCTCCGAGGCGATGGCCGAGCCGCCCGGGGAGTCGACGTGCAGCACGACCGCCTTCACCTGGTCGTCGGCGAGCGCGGCGCGCAGCTCGGCGGCCACCGAGTCGCTGCCCAGCTGGCGGCCCATCGGTCCCCGGCGGCTGCGGCCGCTGCCGATCCCGCCGTGGGCGCGGACCAGGGCGACCCGGCCAGGCTTGGACCAGGGCAGGGCCGGCAGGCTGCGACGCGGCGACCAGCGGTCGGCGAACAGCAGCTCGGCCTCCTCGCCCACCTCTGCGCGGACGGCGGCGTGCACCTGGTCCCGGTAGCCGAGGCGGTCGACGAGCCCGACCTCGAGGGCCTCGGCTGCAGTCCGGGGGCCGGTGTCGACGAGCTCGCGGACCCGCTCCTCGCTCAGCCCGCGGTCGGCGGCCACCCGTTCGACGGCCTCGTCCAGCAGCGAGCGGGTGAGCTCCTCGAGCGAGGCCCGGTGCGCCTCGGTGAACCCGGTCCGGGTGAAGGTGTCGACCGCGTTCTTGTACTCGTGCCGCTGCTCGAACTCCGGCTGGACGCCCAGCTTGGCCAGCGCGCCGCCGAGGAAGGTGGTCTCCGCCGCCACGCCGAGCAGGCCGACGCCGCCGCCCGGCTGTAGCCAGACGGTGCCGAAGGCGGTGGCGAGCACGTAGGAGGCGGTGTCGGCGACCTCGCCGAAGCTCTCGGCCCAGGCCACGGTCGGCTTGCCGCTCGCCGCGAACGCCTGGACGCCGATCCGCAGCTCCTGCATCGCCGCCCACGGCAGCGCACCGCCGACCTTCGCCACCAGCCCGACAACCCGGGGGTCGTCCCCGGCCTCGTGCAGCGCGCGCAGCGTCGGCCGCAGCAGCCGCTTGCCCCGGGTGCGCAGCCGGGCGAGCGGGTCACCGGGGTCAGGGTCGACGGGGAGGTCGGTGAGGTCCAGCTCGAGCAGCAGCGCCGTGCGGGTCCCGGGGATCGAAGGCATGACCCAACGGTAGGTCGGCCCGTCGGTCGACGGCTGAGAACAGCGTGCCGGAGGCGCTGAGCGCTCCTCAGGTCGCGGCGGCCCTCCGGCGCGGCCGGGCGCGGAGGTGCAGCCGTTCGCCCTGGGGGCCGAAGAGGCTGAGCACCTCCAGTGGCGTCGGGCCGGCGTTGTCGAACCAGTGCGGGGTGCGGGTGTCGAACTCGGCGACCTCGCCCGCGTCCAGCGTCAGGTCGTGGGGGCCCAGCAGCAGCCGGAGCCGACCGTTCAGCACGTAGAGCCACTCATAGCCCTCGTGGGTCCGCTGCTCCGGGAGCGGGCCCGCGGCGGCGGGAGACGGCGGGTAGACCATCTTCCAGGCCTGCATTCCGTCGGGCCGGCGGCTGAGCGGGACCATCGTCACGCCGAAGCGCACCACCGGGCGCGGGTGGATCCGCGGATCCCCGGTCTCGGGTGCCGCCACCAGGTCGTCCAGGGGCACCTGGTGCACCCTGGCCAGCGTCAGCAGCAGCTCCAGCGTCGGCCGCCGTCCGCCCGACTCGAGCCGCGAGAGCGTGCTGACCGAGATGCCCGTCGACGCCGACAGCGCGGCCAACGTCGACCCCCGCTGCAGGCGGACTGCCCGCAGCCGCGGACCCAGCGCGCTCAGTACGGATTGGGGCACCGGCTCGTCATCGCTCACCAGGTCAGTCGATCAGATCCTTGCCGTTCCGGCAACAGATGTTGTCGATTGAGCCCGACGTCGGCAGGCTGGGAGCACAACGAGACCTCAGGAGGGGACATGGAGCAGGCTGCGGGGCGGAACGCGTACGACGTCGTGGTGGTGGGGGGCGGTAGCGCCGGGCTGAGCGGGGCGCTGACGCTGGGCCGGGCCCGCCGGCGGGTGCTGGTGGTCGACGCGGGCAGCCCGCGCAACGCGCCCGCCGACGGGGTGCACAACTACCTCACCAGCGAGGGGATGCCGCCTGCGGAGCTGCTGGCCGCCGGCCGGGCCGAGGTGACGGGCTACGGCGTCGAGGTGCGGAGCGGGGAGGTCCGCAGAGCATGGTCGCTCCCCGAGGACGCGTCCGGCTGGCCGGCCTTCGCTGTCGCACTGGCCGACGGCTCATCGGTCACCGCCCGCCGACTGCTCGTCACCACCGGGCTGACCGACCTGCTGCCCGACGTGGCCGGGCTGGTCGAGCGCTGGGGGCGTGACGTCGTGCACTGCCCCTACTGCCACGGCTGGGAGGTCCGCGACCAGGCGCTGGGCGTGCTCGGCACCGGGCCGCTGGCGGTCCACTCGGCCTTGCTGTTCCGGCAGTGGAGCCCCGACGTCGTGCTGTTCACCCACACCGCGCCGGCCCTGACGGCCGAGCAGGCCGAGCAGCTGGCCGCCCGGGGGATCGAGGTCGTCGACGGCGAGGTGGTCGGGGTCGAGGTCGAGGACGACCGGCTGGTAGGGGTGCGGCTGGCGTCGGGCTCCGTCGTCGCGCGGCAGGTGGTTGCGGTCAGCCCCGGTTTCGCCGCCCGGTCGTCGGTGCTGGAGGGGCTCGGGCTGGCCGCCGAGGACTTCGCGATGGGCGAGCATGTGCTCGGCACGGTGGTGCCCGCCGACCCGATGGGCGCCACCACCGTGCCCGGCGTCTGGGTGGCCGGCAACGTCAGCGACCCGATGGCCCAGGTGGTGGGCGCGGCCGGTGCGGGACTCAAGGCCGGTGCCGCGATCAACGCCGACCTGGTGGCCGAGGACACAGCCGCAGCCGTCGCCGAGCGTCGCGGCCAGGGGGCCTACGCTGATGCCTCGTGACCGACGACGCATCGACAGCTGTTCCGTCCACCCGCCGTGCCCTCGTGGTGAGGGGGGGCTGGGAGGGCCACGCCCCCGTCGAGGCCACCGACGCGTTCCTGCCCTTCCTCCGCGAGCAGGGCTTCGACGTCTCGGTCGAGGACTCCCCGCAGGTCTACGCCGACGCCGACCAGATGGCGGCCACCGACCTCGTCCTGCAGTGCGTGACGATGAGCGAGATCAGCAAGGAGGCGCTGGCCGGGCTGATGGGCGCCGTCGAGGCAGGGACCGGGCTCGGCGGCTGGCACGGCGGGATCGCGGACTCCTTCCGCAGCTCTGCGGCCTACCTGCACCTGGTCGGCGGGCAGTTCGCCGAGCACCCGGGCAAGGCGGAGGCCGAGCGCATCGGTGACGCGTCCGACAACTACGTCGACTACACCGTCGAGCTGACCGAGGCGGGCCGGCAGCACCCGATCATGGCCGGCGTCGAGGACTTCGCCCTGACCACCGAGCAGTACTGGGTGCTCACCGACGACTATGTCGACGTGCTGGCCACCACCACCCAGGCCGTCCGGTCGTGGGACCCCTGGCACCGTCCCGTCACCTCGCCGGCCGTGTGGACCCGCAGCTGGGGGGCGGGGCGCGTCTTCGTCGCCACCCCGGGCCACAGCGTCGACGTGCTGGCCCGTCCCGAGGTCCGGGGGATCGTCGAGCGCGGCCTGCTGTGGGCGGCGAGGTGAGCGCGCCGCTGCGCGTCGGCGTGGTCGGCGTCGGGACGATCAGCGCTCAGTACTTCGCGGCGCTCCCGCGGCTGCCCGGGCTCCGGCTGAGCGCCGTCGCCGACCTCGACGCCGAGCGCACCGCCGTGGTGGCGGCCGAGCAGGGCGTGACCGCGCACACCGTGGAGGGCCTGCTGGGCGCCGACGACGTCGACGTGGTGCTGAACCTGACCATCCCGGCGGCCCACGTCGCCGTCGGTCGTGCAGCGCTGCAGGCGGGCAAGCACGTCTACGCCGAGAAGCCGCTGGCCCTGGCCCCGGAGGAGGGCGCGGGCCTGCTGGCCCTAGCCGAGACGTCGGGGCTGCGAGTGGGCTCCGCGCCGGACACGGTGCTGGGCACGGGCGTCCAGACCGCCCGCCGGCTGCTGGACGACGGCGCGGTCGGGGAGCCGCTCGGCGCCGCAGTCGCGTGGAGCTCGGCGGGCCACGAGCGCTGGCACCCCGCGCCGTACTTCTACTACCAGCCGGGTGGGGGCCCGCTGCTGGACATGGGTCCGTACTACCTGACCGCGCTCGTCACGCTGCTCGGCCCCGTCGAGCGGGTGATGGGGGTCAGCCGTCGCTCCAGCCGTGAGCGCACGGTGGGCGCCGGACCCCAGGCCGGCTCGCCGGTGCCGGTGCAGACCGACACCACGATGAGCGCTGTCCTCGAGCACCGGGGCGGGGCGACCTCGACGCTAGCCATGTCCTTCGACCGGTGGGCCACCCGGCAGCCGCTGTTCGAGGTGTACGGCACGCAGGGCACCCTGGCGGTGCCCGACCCGAACCACTTCGACGGCACCGTGGAGCTGTTCACCGCCGACGCGCAGGAGTGGTCGCCGGCCCCGGTGGCCGGCGGCTACGCCGAGGCCGGTCGCGGTTACGGGTTGGCCGACCTCGCGCACGCCCTGGCCACCGACCGAGCGCACCGGGCCTCCGGTGAGCTGGCCCTGCACGTCCTCGAGGTGATGGACGCCGTCGAGCGCTCGAGCACCGGGCACGTCGTCGTCGAGCTGACCACCTCGGTGGAGCGGCCCGACCCCGTACCGATGGGCAGCACTCCCGACAGCTGGTAGCTGGGTACCGACGAGGACGTTGCTGCGTTGTGCCGGGTACTCACGGCCAACGCAGCAGCGTCCGAGCCGGACCTCAGACCCGGCCGGCCAGCCGGCCGGCGATCCGTAGGTAGGTCTCCCGGTCGGTGGGGTCGTGGTCGATCCGAGCGC
>JAABUN010007686.1_pt1 | contig 11445 bp, 8 predicted proteins | sample 5559311 | NCBI WGS metagenome assembly JAABUN01 (sample SAMN10711877, study PRJNA513370) | rock metagenome | isolation source: Antarctica rocks | place: Antarctica: Victoria Land, Siegfried Peak sud | reverse complement strand
AGCGGACTCCTTTCCTCACACCCCAGCTGCGGACTTTGAATAGGCCCTACCGCTGCTGCTATAGTCCGATGGTGAAATGTTGGGTGGATAGGAGAAGTTGGCAGTACATCGATGGCAGACAACAATGACGTATCCAATAGCCGGTGTCCGTTCTGCGGATACACACATCTAGCGCGCTACCGGCAACGCGCCGACAACCGCTGGGTGTTGCATTGCCCGCGTTGCGACCTCGCATTCGTCGATGCATATCCAAAAAACTGGCGCGACTGGTATAGCGAGGCGTATTTCGAACAGAAGGCCGATAGCAAGCCCCACATTGGCTACGAAGCGTACGAAGGCATCGACTATACGTACATGCTGTGGGCAACCGCGCTCATCGCCCTCACCCGCGCCACGGGCGCGCTCTTCGATGTCGGTTGCGCCAACGGCCTGTTCCTCGATCTCGCGCGGAATGCCGGCTTTGCGCCGCTTGCGGGTGCCGAACTCGCCCCCGAATATGCCGCCCAGGCGAGAGAGAAGGGCTATGATGTAACGAGCGGCGACTTCCTCGCGCTTGATACTCGCGAAAAATATGATGCCGTGACCGCTTGGGCCGTCATCGAGCATATCCCCGACGTCATGGGAGCGCTCGCGAAGATGCGACAACTCCTCAAGCCCGATGGACTCCTCTTTTTCGAGGTTCCCTGCCTCACCTTCGACGATCGCGACGAAGTCTGGCTCACGAGTTCGCTCGAGCACATCTATTATTTCACCGAGAAGAGCCTTCGAAGTATGCTGCATTCCGTCTTCGATCACGAATATATCGGACGCGTCGCGACCGTCCCGGGCTTTGGGGCAACGATCATCGGATTTATCAGTCCGAGCGGCGAGCGTATGGAGCGGCTGCGCCCCGTTGCCTCGCTTCTCCATCCCGACACGCTCCCAGCCACCGAGGCGGACCCGGACACCCTCATGCATGTTCTCGTCTTCTACACACGATACCTCGGCGTCCTCACCGCCACCGACTCCATAGCGGAACGGCTCGGCGCCGCCGGTACCGAGATCGCGCATCGCTACCTCGCCTACTTCGGTCGCTCCTACGCCCGTGCCGCGGCTGACACGGCGGCCTACGAGGGGGCGAAAGCGTATCTGACGCGGCAAGTGGAGCAGCGCGACCGCCTGCTGGCCGAAGCGAACGAGCAGCACGAGGGGGCGAAAGCGTATCTGACGCGGCAAGTGGAGCAGCGCGACCGCCTGCTGGCCGAAGCGAACGAGCGGGAAGAAAGACAGGCGCGTGAGCGTGCGATCGACCTAGATGAGGCACTCTACTTGCGCACCCGTGTGGACCAACTCGAAGGGCTCATCGAGGATTACGTTCACCAGTTGGCGTTCGCCGCAAAGATCGCCGCGTTGCCGCAGATCGACGGACCGGCGATGAGCGATGCGCGACCGGCAACCTCCGTGATGCCATCGCTCGTCTCCAACCCTGCCGCCACGACGCGGGTCCTTTTCGCGCTCCCTTTCACGATCCACGGTGGGGCAAATCGACTTTTCGTCGCCCTGGCCGACGCGCTCGCCGCGCACGCGTTCGCCATCACCGTCGTGACGACTGTCCCACTCTCGCCCGAACAGATCGAAAATCTCGGCGATAGCACGGATGACCTCCTGCGCTTCACCGACCGCGTCCATCATCTGCCGCGCCTGCTCGATGAAGCGCAGTGGGCCAATTTCCTCTTCGCCGAGATCGCCGCCCGCGATATCCGGATCGTCTACCTTGCCGGCTCCGCCTTCATGTACACGCTGCTCCCGGAACTTAAGCGCCGGTTCCCGCACGTCATGGTGGCCGACCAACTCTTCAACGACTTCGCTCATATGCCGGACAACCGTACCTTCGCGGACTTTATCGACCTTAACATCACCGACAATGCCACCGTCGGGGCCAGCTGGCTGAAGAAGTACGGCGAGCGTCCCGAGCGCGTGCGAATCATCCCGACGGGGATCGATCTCCAGCATTTCGCCCCCCTCGCGAGCGATCAGCCGAGGTTAACGCTCGCCGATTACCCGGCCCTGATCGACAAGTTCGTTGTCGGCTTTTTCGGTCGATTCGCCGACGAGAAACGCCCCGAGATCATCGTCGAGATCGCCGATCGCCTTCGCGACCGCGACGACCTCGCCTTTATCATGTGCGGCGGTGGACCGCTCTTTGCCGGCGTGCGCCACATGGTCGAGGAGCGGGGCCTGCGGGGTCGTGTCCATCTGCTCGGCTACGTTCCCGACGAGGAGGTCCGTCGTCTCCTGGGGCACTGCCACGCGGTTGTTCTGCCATCCTCGATCGAGGGTCGCCCGTACATCGCGATGGAGAGCCTCGCGATGGGCATTCCCGTCGTCGCGTCGCATGTCGGCGGTTTGCCGGACCTCATCATACCCGGCGGGAACGGCGAGCTGTGCCCGGCGGGCGATCCTGGCGCGTTCGCCGCCGCCCTCGAGCAGATGTGCGCCGATCCCGTTCGACATGCTGAGATGCGCCGCAACGCCCGGCGATTCGCGCTCGAGCACTTCGACATCGAGGCGATGCGCGATGCCTATGTTGCGGTGTTCCGCGAGCTCGCCGCAGGCACTCCGGCCGATGTGGCGACGCGCATGGGAGGGAAGGGATGAACTGGGCGGGGCAACGCGTGCTCGTCACGGGCGCGGGGGGGTTTATCGGCAGCCATCTGAGCGAAGCGCTGCTCGACGCCGGGGCCGATGTCACGGCGATGGTCCGCTACAACGGGCGGGGCGACTGGGGCAATCTCGAGTATTTATCTCCCGCGCGGAGGGCCGCGCTCAACATCGTCGCGGGCAATATCGAGGACCGCGACTACGTCCTGCGCCAGATGCGCGGCCAGCAGGTCGTCCTGCATCTCGCCGCCTTGGTCGCCATCCCCTACTCCTACATCGCCCCCCTCAGTTACGTGCGCACGAACGTCGAGGGGACGTTGAACGTCCTAGAGGCGGCGCGGCTCTGCGAGGTCGAGCGCATCGTCCATACCTCGACCTCCGAAACCTACGGCACCGCGCGCTATACGCCGATCGACGAGGAGCATCCGCTGCAGGGCCAGTCTCCGTATTCCGCCTCGAAGATCGGCGCGGACAAGATCGCCGAGAGTTACCACCGGTCCTTCGATTTGCCGGTCGCGACGATTCGCCCCTTTAATACGTACGGTCCGCGTCAATCGGCGCGTGCCGTCATCCCGACGATCATCGGCCAGGCGCTCAGCCAGACGACGATCAGCCTCGGCGCGCTCGACCCCGTGCGCGATCTGGTGTTCGTCGATGATACGGTGCGGGGGTTCCTCGCCGTCGCCGGCGCGCCCGCTGCTATCGGCGAGGTGGTCAACGTGGGGACGGGGACGGGCGTGACGATTGGCGAACTCGCCGCCATCATCCTCGAAGAGATGGGCTGCGACAAACCGATCGTCACCGCTGTGGAGCGCGTACGACCGACCAGGAGCGAGGTGGGAACATTGCTCTGCGACGCGCGGAAGGCCACGGCGCTGATGGGCTGGCAACCCCAGGTGCCGCTGCGCGAGGGCTTGCGGGCGGCGATTGATTTCGTGACGGAGCATCTGCATCTCTACAAGACGGATCGCTATGTCGTGTAGCGCGGCGGGTGACGGCATGAAGGGGCGGGACGCGCGGACATACGCGGGGGGTGCACGATGCAGGCGGTAATCCTGGCCGGTGGGAAAGGGACGCGGCTGCGCCCCTACACGACGGTCCTGCCCAAGCCGCTCATGCCGATCGGCGACTATCCGATCCTGGAGATCATCATGCGGCAACTGCGGCATGCCGGCGTCGATCATGTCATCCTCGCCGTCGGCCACATGAGCCAATTGTTCCAGGCCTTCTTCGGGGACGGTTCCCGGTACGGCCTGCGCATCGACTATTCGTTCGAGACCGAGCCGCTCGGGACCGCCGGGCCGCTCTCCCTCGCGCTCGACACGCTCGAAGACGACTTCATCATCATGAATGGAGACCTCCTGACCACGCTCGACTATACGCGTCTCTATGCGTTCCATCGCGCGCACCATGCCGCCGCGACGATCGGTCTCTACCCGCGCAGCGTGAAAATCGACTTCGGCCTGATCGAGCAAGACGCGGATGGGCGGTTGAGCAATTACATCGAGAAGCCGACCTACGATTTCACCGTCAGCATGGGCATCAATGTGCTGCGCGCGGATGCCATCCGCCCATACATTATCCCGGGCCAATATCTCGACCTCCCCACGCTTCTGATGCGCCTGCACACCGATGGACACCCCGTCTATTGCTACCGCGAGGATTGCTACTGGCTCGACATGGGGCGCGTAGAGGACTACCGCATCGCCAACGAAGCCTTCGATGCCGACTCCTCCCGCTTTCTCCCCGGCCTTCCTCCCGTCCCCCCATCGGACGGTGGACGGCGATGATGCGCGCGCTCGTCACGGGGGCGGGAGGCTTCGTCGGTCGCCATCTCTGCGCGTCGCTCGACACGCGCGGCGTGGAAGTCCGCACAATCGGGCCGCGCCCGACGAGTGCCGCGCACCTCACGGTTGATCCGATCGATCTTGTCGCCCTGACCGCCGCGGTGGACGCCGCCCGGCCGACCGCGGTCTTCCATCTCGCGGGTGTCAGGGCCAGCGCCGACCCGACCGATTATTACCGCGTGAACGCCGCGTTCGCCGCCGGGCTCCTCGCCGCATTGGAGCGGAGCGGGCAGGCGGGCGTGCCGGTCCTGCTCGTCGGTTCCGCCGCCGAGTATGGCCCGATCGGGCCTGCGTCCCTCCCCGTCAGCGAGACAATGCTCGCGTGCCCGATGAGCGATTACGGCATCAGCAAGCTCGCCCAGACACATCTCGGCCTCGCGGCGGCCGCGCGCGGCCGCCCCGTTGTCGTGGTGCGCCCCTTCAACATCATCGGCCCCGGCATGCCGACCGATCTTGCGGTCGGCAGTTTCGCCGCCCAGGTTGCGGCGATTGTCCGGGGCGACGCGCCGCCCACTTTACGCGTCGGCAATCTCGCGAGCGCGCGGGACTTCATCGACGTGCGGGACGTCGTCAGGCTATTTGTCGCGCTGCTCGCCCATCCCCGGGCCCGCGGCCGGGTCGTCAATGTCTGCACAGGCGTCGCGACCGCGATGCGGACGGTCGTTGCCGACCTCATCGCGCTCGCCGGCATGGAGATCGCTGTCGAGCGCGAGCCGTCGCGCGTCAAGGAGACCGACAGTTCCGTTCACTACGGCAGCACCGCGCTCCTCAACGCGCTCCTTGGCCCGCTCGCGCCGCGCCCCGTGGACGCGAGCTTGCGAGAGGTTCTCGCGGCGCGCCTATCCGACATGCCCCCCCGAAGCCCCGGCGCGGGGTGAGGCCCGGGGCCCGAGGGGTCGATCACCGCTCTATTCCCGCGGAAAAAGAGCGATACAAGGCAACGCGCAACGGAATGGGCAAGATGGGGAGTGGGGCATGATGGAACGGACACCGACGCAGCGGGATGGACATGCCGGAGATGGCGCACCCGGTGCGCCCGACAGCCCGCGTATCGCGGTCGTCATCCCCGCATATCGTCAGCCGCAATATCTGCCCGACGCGGTCCTTTCGGCGACGCGCCAGACGATTGCGGACCAAGTACGGACGGTGATCGTCAACGATGGATGCCCGCTCGAGCGGACGGACTGGACCGGGCGCTTCTTCGCGGAAGCATTCCCCGATCGCGTCGCATATCTGAAGCTGCCCAACGGCGGTGTGGAGCGCGCGCGCAACACGGGAATCCGCCACGCGCTCGAGCGGTGGCCGACGATCGAAGCGGTCTTCCCGCTGGACGCGGACAATCGGCTCTCGTCGATGTCCCTGGAGAGACTCTGGCGGGCGCTCGAAGGGGAGGATGCCACGGTGGGATGGGCGTTCCAGGACATCACGCGTTTCGGGACCGCCGAGTACGTCGAGCGACGGGACGTCCCCTTCTGCGCCTATCGCATCATGCACGAGAACTATTGCGATACCGGCAGTCTCGTCCGTCGCGCGGTCTACGAGTCGGGGATTTGGTTCGATGAGAAGCTCCGCTCGATCCAGTCCGGTTACGAGGATTGGGAATTCTACCTCCATGCGAGTCTCCGAGGCTTTCGCGGCATCCATGTCGCCGGGACGGACTTCCTGTATCGCACGCACGGCCACTCGCTCGTCGCCGATGCACAGCGCAAGCACGATGACATCGTCCGATATTTCCATCGCAAGCATGCGTCGGCGTACGCGCCGGATGCCATCGTCGCGCGAGAACATGTCGAACTGCCACGGTTCGCGTTCGTGCTGCCCGACCTCGACGCCGTTGAATATATTACGAATCCGCTCGATACGCCATCGCGGGCGGGCACGGTTGGGGAATTCGTGCGCAACGTGCGTGCCTATGCGGGGGAATCGCGCCCGCAGAAGACGTATCTGCCCCCCGTCGTCGTTTTCGCGCACAGCCAGGCGATCGCGCTGCTGCGCGCACAGGGGGTCCTGCCGGGGCTCCTGTGGACGGTGCAGGAGCGTCTGCATTCCGGAGCGGTCACCGCGACGATCTCCATCGCCGACTCCCCCTTTGCGCTGGATCTCGACGCCCCACGGGGAGAGGGGGAACCTTTTCTTGTCGCCACGACGGCGCGGGCCGTCGTGGCGGCGACGAGGGGCACCCCCGTGCCCACCCCGATGACCGGGGAGGCGGCGCACGACGTGCACGTGTCGGTCGGCATCGCGCATTACACGGGGGCGCCCACCCCGCTGCTCCAAGCGATTGCGGCACATCGCCTCGGGCTGCCGGAGGACGTGCGCCATTGCTGGGAAGCGTTCGGGATGCCCCGATCTGTCTCCCCGCGACCGGTTGCCGACCGCGACCCCGATTTCCGGATGAGTTCGCACACCGAGTTTGCCCTCACCATGCAACTCGATGCGCGCGACGGCCATTTCCCGTACTACCCGCCGCGGGTGTCCGGCGAACGTCCCCTCGATGTCTTTTTCGTCGTGCCGTGGTTGAAACTCGGCGGCGTCGACCAATGCATCCTTCGCCTCACCGCCGCATTACGGGCGAATTCGACGCGCTATCGATTCCGCCTCGTCATCACCGATAGCCCATCGATCGAGGTTGCGCCTGCTTCCCTCTCGCCCTTCGATACCGCCGCGTGGATACCGTCGGGCGGCGATACGCAGGCGCGCAGGGCGATGTTGGCCCGCCTCCTCGCCGGGGCGGATGTCATCGTGAACGCGAACAGCGCCCCCGGTTATGAGGTGCTCGCCGAACTGCGCGCGCACCGCCGGATACCGACATTCAGTTACCTGCACTCGCACGCGATCGGTGCGGAGGGTGTCCCCTTCGGCTATCCCTTCATGGCAGCCCGCGAGTACGAGCAATTGATCGATGGTTTCATCGTCATCTCGGAGCCGCTCGGCCGCCTGTGCGAGCATCTGGGCGCGCCGGCGGAGAAGATTCACCTCGTGCCGAACGCCCCGACCGTTCATCCCCCGACGATCGCCGCCGCGCTTGCCATCGCCGAGCGGAAAGCCCGTTCGTATTCCCCGGCCCGGCCGCTCCATCTGCTCGCCGTCGGGCGTTTCGACCACGAGAAGGGGATGGACCGCGTGGCGCGCGTCGCGGCGGATCTCGAGGAACACAACCTGCCGTGCGATGTGCGGATTGTCGGCAAGCCGGTCTTCCCGGGCGCACCCATGGTGGCGCCGAATGTGGCGATATCGCCGGCGGTCTTTCGACCCGAGGCGCTCGCGGCGTATTATACCGACGCGGACGCGATCCTCCTCCTGTCCCGCTCCGAGGGCGTGCCCCTCGTGCTCATGGAGGGGATGGCGTTCGGGAATATCGCGATTGCGACGGATGTCGGCGCGGTGTCGAGCCTCGTCATCGATGGCGAGACGGGTATCCTGATCGACGCGCAACAGGAGGAAGCGGCGATCGTCGCGGCGGTACGGCGAGCGGTGAAGGCGCTCATCGCGCACCCCGACGCGTTCGCCGAGATGCGCAGCGCGGCGACGCGCAGGGCGATGGGGTACACATGGGAGTGCGCCGCGCGACGGTTCTCGACGGCAATCGAGTCGGTCGTGGGCCGATAGACATGGATCGGCGAGGGCCCTTGTGGGGTGATGGTGGAGAAGTGGGAGAAGGCGACATGGGGAGACGACCGACCGAGCGAATGGCCCCCGTCCCCGGGGCCGATCGCGTCGCATCGGCCGGTGCCGAACCGGCGCCGGGTGGGGATGTGCCGGACGAGTCCGCGCCGATCGGAGAGCGGCATCGCGCGTTGATCGCGGCGCATGTCGACACGCTCGCGCGACTCTCGGATTTGCAACTCGAGTACTCGCGCCTCCTGAATGCCGCGACGCGCGCCCAGCAGGAGATGGAGCGGCTCCGCGCCCAGCAGGAGATGGAGCGGCTCCGCGCCCAGCAGGAGATGGAGCGGCTCCGCGCGCTGGAGCGCGAAGTGGCGGATTTGCATCTTAAACTCGAGGGGCTCTGGCGCAACGGCATCGCGCAGGCGGATGAAGCGCGACGCTACGCATCGGGCCTCGAATCGCGCCTCGATCGCGTCAATCGCAGCATCGTGCAACGCGTGCGTCGCCGCGTAACCGGCACCGTCGCGTAGTGGGGTGCCGGATATCGAACGCTTCGCCCCTCCGGCGGACCATTGTCGTGGCCTGCCACTCATCCGACGGATGCCCCGGGCCGATGGCCGATACCGAGTCGAAGGCGTGCTCGGCCTGAGACACGGCCAATTACGTAGTGTCGCTGCGCACCGTGTGTGGAGATGCGGTCGTTGCGATATCATGCACGAGAGACCGCACCGCGGCGGTGCATACCCGACGCGAAGGAAAACGCCGGTGGACGTGCTGTCGGACGTCCCCTTCGGAACCAAGCGCGGTTGAAGCCGGAATCCCACGCGCCGTTCGCCGTGGCGGTGTCTAATGACGCTCGTGCTGTATAGGTAGATCCTCCCCGAGGGGAACGCATCTAATCGATGAGGTGAGAAAACATAGTGGACCCAGCAGTGATTACGCGGCGACCCATCTACACCAGCGATAGCAACCGTAGCCCGTGGGCCCACCTGCGCGAGTTGTATCTGCGGCGCAATCTCATCTGGGAGTTGACGGCCCGTAATCTCAAGGTCCGTTATCGCCGCTCGGTCTTCGGGTTCCTCTGGGCCATCATGAACCCCCTCTTCAACGCCTTGGTCTTCAACTTCGTCTTCAGCATCCTCCTGAAGACGCCGATCGAGCGGTTCGCGCTCTTCATCACGGTCGGTCTCGTCGCCTGGAACGCCTTCGCCACCTCGGTGATCGAGTCGATGAGCACCGTCACCGGATCCGCCCACCTGGTCACGCGGGTCCGCTTCCCGGCCGAGGTGCTCCCGCTCTCCACGACGCTCACCACCATGATCAACTTCGTCCTGGCGACCCCGAGCATCCTGATCATGATGGCCGTCACGCGCACGCCGTTCCACGTCCAGATGGTCATGTATCCATTGGCTCTCCTCTGCCTCTTCTGCTTCTCGCTCGGCATCGCCTTCATGGCGGCGGCGACCAATGTCTTCTTCCGCGACACGCGCAACTTCCTCGACGTGGTGATCGGCCTCTGGTTCTTCCTCACCCCGATCATCTACAATCTCGACGCGGTCTTCGTCTCGCCATCGGGGCAGCGGCTGGTCTATTGGCTCAACCCGATGGCATCGATCACCACCCTCTTTCGCCACATGTTCTACGTCGGATACTGGGACGCGCCGAGCTTCGTGCTGCGCACCTTGCTGGTGAGCGTCGCGACGATGATCGCCGGCTGGCGCTTCTTCCTCAAGCTCTCCGACAAGTTCGTCGAGGAACTCTAGGGGACCGAAAACGAGGCGTCGGCGTGGCGGACGACCGCCGGGTGTCCCGACAATAATCCCGAGGCTATTGCGCTGCTCCCGCGGAACGACTATACTGCGGCGGTACCGCGCAATTCCTTCCACACTCTTTCCTAGCCGACGCCCACCCCCACGGTGGGCGTCGGCGCGCTCGCCGTGCCCGCATTGCCGCGAACGGGCGATGCCCCACCCATCCGGAGGGCGGCCACGGCGGCCGACCGTCCGGCGATCGCCGCCCCATCGACGAGGGCACCGGCGACGAGTGGGGTGTCCCCGGGGGTCGTCTTTGCTCGGCATTCGTCGCTGAGTAGTTCTATCGCACAGAATACAAGCACGTGCAGGGCTTATTCAAAGTCAGAGAAGAGGAAGGGTTCATCCGGTAGGATAGGCGGTGCTGAACCAACCATCCGCCACGGAGGAACCCATGTCGCCTATCGTACCACCACTCGCTGATGTGTTTGCGCTGATTCCTGATCCTCGCCATGCGCGCGGCAAACGCCATCCCCTCGTCGCACTCCTCTTGCTTGCCTGCGTCGCGATGCTGACCGGGGCGCGCGGGCCATCCGGCATCGCCGACTGGGCGAAGAACTACGGCGAACCGTGGCGCGCCCGGTTGGGATTGACGCATCGCAAGGGGCCGAGTCAGTCCACCTTGCAACGCATCTTTGCGCACATTGCCATTGAGACAGTAGAAGCGCAGTTAGCGCGCTGGGCGCAGCAGGTGATTGCCGCCCTCCCGCCGACTGACCCGACGACGCTGGATGGTGTGGCGATGGACGGGAAGGCATTACGGATGAGCGCGCGGTGCGGCGCATCCGCCCCCCACCTGCTCAGCCTTTATAGCCATCGGTTAGGTCTCGTCCTTGCACAGCTCGCGGTCGTGGACAAGACGAATGAGATCACCGCGAGCGATGAGATATTGGCGCGGTTCCTGCTCACCGGCGCGGTGCTGACCGGCGATGCCATCTTCACCCAGACCGCGATTGCCCAGACGCTGCTCGCACAGGGGAATGACTACCTCCTCGTTGTCAAGGAGAATCAACCGACGCTGCACGATGATCTGGCGACACTCTTTGCCGATCCCGATGCGCCAGTGCAAGTGGTCGAGCAGCAAGACACGCACAGCCAGCGGATCGAGCGCCGCCGCTTGGCGGTCTCGACGGAACTGGTCGGGTACAGCGCTTGGCCGGGACTGGCACAGGCGCTGTGCATCGAGCGGCGGGTCACGGACATGCACACCGGGCAGACGAGCGTCGCCGTTGCCTATGCGGTCACCTCACTGCCACCAGAGCGGGCAACACCCCTGCAACTGCTGACCTTGTGGCGTGCGCATTGGCGGATCGAGAATCGGCTGCACTATGTCCGCGATGTGACCTATGGGGAGGATCGGGCAACAGTACGCATGGGCGTGGGGCCGCAGGCATTAGCGGCGATCCGCAATCTGGCGATTGGGCTACTGCGATTGGCAGGAGAGACGAACATCGCTGCGGCGTGTCGCCGCTACGCCGCCCAACCCGCGCTCGCCCTCGCCGCTGTCGGGATCACCTGACGACTTTGAATAAGCCCTG
>JAABUN010007685.1_pt1 | contig 11445 bp, 8 predicted proteins | sample 5559311 | NCBI WGS metagenome assembly JAABUN01 (sample SAMN10711877, study PRJNA513370) | rock metagenome | isolation source: Antarctica rocks | place: Antarctica: Victoria Land, Siegfried Peak sud | reverse complement strand
TCGCCACGACAGCGGCAGGGGTTCCCAGGAGGGAGTAGAGGGTCGTGCGCAACTGTCACAGTACTGACACGGCGACATCCGACTTAGTGTCTGTCCAGGTCAGAGCTTTCGCGCGGAGATTCCCGCCGCCTCCACCATGTACGTCTCGATCTCGTCCGACCCGACAATGGCTTGCATCTCGACCTCGGCGATGGTTGATCAGTACCTCGACCGAGGGGAAGCACGTCGGCCGGGTGGCCACGAGCCGAGCGCATCGAGGTCTTCGACTCGTAGAGCTCGCTTCACAGATTGATGGCGACGGGTTTGTGTCCTATGGGGCAAGTCCCCGTCCCTGGTTTGACCACGGCGTCACACGCTGTGGATCTGTTCGCAGGAGCCGTGGGCCGGATGGCAGGCGATGTCGAGGCGCTGGTGGCCTGGGAGACTGGGGGCCATGGGAAGTCGCATCCGACCGGTCTCAGAGCCGGAGCCGAACGAGCAACTGGACCAGCGGTTGGTGGGTATGTCGCACGAAGGGCTGGTCGACCTCGTGCTCGCTTTGGTGGCTCGGGGCCCCGCGAATGAGCGGTTCGTCGCCTTGCATACGGCGACCGTTGGTGACGACGTGAATCTGGGGAAGCACCTGGCCGAGGCGGTGCGCTTGGTCCTGCCGGGCAGCGGTTTCGTGGACTACCGGCGTGGCCTGGCGGTTGCCCGGGAGGTCCAGGAGGTGTTGGACGAGGTCGAGCAGGTGCTGGACTCCGGTCAGGCCGACGCGGCGGCACCGGCGTTGAAGACAGCGCTGACCAGGGTGCGCACGCTGACGTTGCGGGCTGATGACTCCTCGGGGTCGTTGGGCGATGCCTGCCAGCGGGCGGCTGACCTGTACGCCAAGGCGTGCCGGCAGGGGCACCCGAATGGGGTGCGGTTGGCACGGTGGCTGGTGAAGTTCCGGTGCGAGTCTCCGGGTTGGCCGAACCTGACGTTGGAACAGTTCGCGTCGGCCTGGGACGACAAGGCTCTGGCCGCGTACCGCGCCGGGGTCCAGGAAGCCAGCGTCAGGGGGGCCGGTGACGACCATTGGAGTCGCTTCGAGATCGACCTGATGCTCCTTGAACTGGCGGACCACGACGGTGACATCGATGCCGCCGTCTTCTTGTTGCGTCAGCGTGAGCACCCGGAGTACGGCGCCATCGTGGACCGGTTGCGGGCCGCGGATCGATCAGCCGACGCGATTGCTGTGCTGGATGAGGCCGTGGCCGCCGGGCGGGTTGCCCTTGAGGGCAACCAATTCTGGATCGGTGCCCAGGACGCGGCCGCCACGTACTTGGACATCGGGCGACCCGACGATGCCCTCGCGGTGTTGCGCGGCATCTTTCGGGGCAACCCGTCGAGGAGAACGTATGCCGCTCTGGTGTGGGGCGCGCAGCGTGCGGGGGCGGGCGAGCAGGAGCGGCGTGCCGCGTGGGACTACGCGGCCGGACGCTCCGAGCGGGCCGGTTCGGGGGCGTTGTTGGTGGACCTTGCGTTGGAGGAGGGGGACGCGGAGCGCGCCTGGGCACTGGCGGAGGAGCGCGGAGCAGGGCAGTCCTGGCCGGCGTTGGCGGCCGCCGTGGAGGATGCCCACCCGGACCGGGCCGCTGAGTTGTATGAGGCAGAACTGGCCACCGTCTTGGGGCCCGCAGAGCGGCGGTCCTACAAGCAAGCGGCTCGGCACCTCCAGCGGATACGAGACCTGCGGCGCAGCGCCGGGCAGGAAGAGGCGTTCACCGAACTGCTCAGCCAGGTCCGGGAGCAGCACCGACGTCGAATCTCATTCCTGACCATCTTGGACCGCGCCGGTCTCACATGGCCCCACCTGCCGAAGCGCCGGTAGCGCCCCTAGCGCCGACGCAAGGGTACTGATGAGCCAAAGTCAGAGGCCGGACGGTGGCGCGCTACCTCGACGACCGGCATCCGCTAAGGGCACGTCTCGGGCACGCGCTTCGCGGTCCGTGGCGTTTACGCAGGTCAGGCGAACATTCTATTTCGCCATAGGCAGAATTCGAACCTGTCGAATTACGGTGGTGGCGAGACCGAGGATGACAGAAGTCGCGTCTGCGGGCTGTGCAAGTCCGCGACCAGGCAAGCTGGTTCCGTCCCGGCTGTCACGAGTCGTGGCCGCGTTCGGCCATGCGGCTGAGCGCGGCTGCGATCTCGGAGTCTCGGCCGCCGGCGACATGTTGGTAACGAAGGGCGGCTTGTGGTGTGGAGTGACCGAGTCGCCCCATGAGTTCTGCGAGAGTGGCACCGGTCTGGGCTGCGAGTACTGCGCCGGTGTGTCGTAGGTCGTGCCAGCGTAGGTCCGGTCGGGCAGCTTCGATTCGGGCGCGGTAGAAGACCTTGTAGAGGGAGGCAGGCGCCATGTGGCGAGAAGTATCGGTTGCCGATGGGAAGAGGAGTGCGTCGCGGCCGCTTTGAGTATTGGCTCGAAGGTGGTCAGTGAGGGCCGGGTGGAGGTGCGGGGGCACGGCGACATCTCGTATGCCGGCGTCGGACTTGGGTGTGCCGATCACGTACTCGCCGTCGACCCGGCTGACGCCGCGTCGCACCCGGATGACCCCGCTTTTCATGTCTATGTCTCTGCGCCGAAGTTCCGTGAGCTCGCCGAAACGCAGGCCGCACCACGCTGCAAGTAACGTCATGACCTTGTAGCGGTCGGGCATGGCTGTGACGAGGGCCTCAAGTTCGGACAGAGAAGCAGGCTGGATCTTGTGGATTGCTTTAACGTTGCTGGCTCCGCGGATATGGCACGGGTTGGCGGGCACGAGGCCGTCCTCGACGGCAGTCGTCAGAATGGCCCGCAGCAGTGAGTAGCAGTGCGCTCGCAGAGTAGGTGTTCGGTTGCCCATGTGGGCATGCCAGTCCCGCACCGATTCGGGGGTGATCATAGGAAGAAGCAACGGGCCGAAGCGGGGGAGCAGGTGGCTGTCCAGCAGTCGTCGGTAGTGGGCTCGAGTGCGGGGCTTCAGGTCCCGAGCACGTAGCCATGTCTCTGCGTATGAAGAGAAGGTCGCTCGTGATTCCTGGCTCGCCGGCTTCCATTTCCCCAAGGTGATGTTGGCTCTCTGGATCGCCAGCCACGCCTGGGCATCGCCCTTGGTGCTGAACGTGGTGGGCGCCTTGTGGGTCAGTGCGTCTGGGCCCGTGTAGCGGGCCTGGATTCGCCCAGAGGGCAACCGACGGAGCGAGCCGAAGCCCGCCCGAGGTCGTCGAGGGCTGCTTCGCGCAGTGCGGACTTTCTGTGTCACTGGGTATCCTCCGGTATCGCCTTTGGGATCGGGCTCGTGCCATATACGTGCCAGATCGAAGGGCAATCCATGGCCTCAAGTGGCCACACCTGTCCCTTCAGTTCCACTGCATCAGTGCAGGTCAGGAGCCTATCAGCGCTGGTCAGCGCTATGAGCACATGCATCCAAAAATCTGATTCGATCCCAGTATCGCCCACCACTTGAAAACAGCCCCTTACCTGGGAAAACCCAGGTGAGGGGCCCACCGCCGCTTCGGAGTCGGACTCACCCTCCGGCTTGGTAGCCGCGTCAACCAGAGCGAATAGGCTGAGCAGATGCAGTGGAGCACCCTTTCTTATGAGCACGATGGTCACACCTATCTCGTCAAGCGGCTCGGCCCCGCCATGGGGCCCCAATTCGTGTTGGTGCACGGCATCGGTGTGGCCTCCCGCTACTACGTCCCGTTGGCACGCATCCTTGCCGAGTCTGCGGGGGTGCACGTGATGGAGTTGCCGGGCTTCGGCGGTGCCCCCAATCCTGAGTCCCCGCTGTCGGTCCAAGACCTGGCAGCTGTGGTGAACGACTACGTCCGGTCGGCCGAGTTGGACCAACCGGTGCTGGTGGGTCACTCGATGGGCGGGCAAGTCGTGGTGGAAGCGGCGTCGCAGGGGCCGGGCCTCTTCCCCGTCGTAGTGGCGATGGGGTGTGTGGTTGATCCTCGCGCTCGAACCGCCCTCCAACAGGGACTGCGGCTCCTGCAAGACTGCCTGCGCGAGACGCTGTCCGCGAACTGGACGGTCCTCTGCGAGTACGCCCGTACCGGACCGCGCTGGTATCTGCGGACACTGCCATCCATGCTCGGCTATCGAACAGAGGAGACCGTCGCCCAGCTGTCAACACCGCTGCTCGTCTTGAGAGGAGCCAGGGACCCGATCGCCGGCCACGAATGGGCAGAGCAACTTCAACGGCTGGCGCCTACTGGACGGCTCGTCGAGGTTCCCGCGGCAGCGCACGTGGTGATGTACACGCATCCTCAGCAGGTCGCCGCACACATCCTTCCGCTGACCCGATCACTGGCCCAGCCTCCGGCCCACGAGGACGCGTAACGGGGCTCGCTGAGTGTAGCGACAAACCTCCCAGAGTACGCCCAACACACAATCTTTTACACCGCACCCCCCACAACCGAGTAGAAGTCTACCGTGGCAGACTTTTATGGTGCGGTTGCACACGTCTGACTATGTGGGACGAGCGTTAACCGCTGCACTGCCTTCGTCCCAACTACGTGTTTAGAAGGGCTTGACATGGGTGATCTTCCCGAGCTTTCCGCCACTACATTCATCCTGATCGAGGGGGCCTTTTCGCTGGGCTTTGCTACGTTTGCGGGTGCCGCCATTCTCTTCTTGGCGTGTCGACGAGACGTAGCCCCGGCCTACCGGGCCTCGGTGACCGTATGCGCCGTTGTCGTCGCTATCGCCGCTTACCACTACTTCCGGTTGTTCGAGTCCTTCGCCGGGGCGTACGACAACAACGGCGACGTCGCGGCTGTTTCAGGCGAGGTCTTTAACGAGGCCTACCGTTACATGGACTGGCTCATCACCGTTCCCCTTCTCGTGGTCGAACTGGTTTTGGTCATGGGCCTACTCGGCGACAAACGACGTGGCCTCCTGATCAAGCTTGTTCCGGCGTCGTTTGTCATGATTGCTCTGGGCTACCCGGGTGAGTTGTCCAATGACACTGGCACTCAGTGGTTGTGGTGGGCTCTAGCGATGATCCCGTTCGTCTACATCCTGTTTGTGCTGTTCACCGAGGTCAGCAAGGTGATCTCGAGCCAACCCAAAGAGGTGCAGCCGCTGTTTCAGATGGTCCGCATTGCCTTACTGGTGAGTTGGCTGTTCTACCCGATCGCCTACCTTTTCCCGATCCTTCTGGGCAATACGGGGACGGCGCTGGCGTTGGAGAACGTTGGTTACGCGGTGGCAGACCTCACAGCCAAGGTTGGTTACGGTCTCATCATCGTCCTCATCGCCTTGAAGAAGTCCGAACTCGAGCGCGCAGAGTTGGACGAATCACGAAGGGTCGCCCAATCAGCGCATTGAGCGGGTCGGTGTAGCACCCACACCCAACGCTGCACAGGTCACCGTTACTCGATCTGTGCAGCGTTTCGTGAAGTCTCATCACATGAACGGTCCGGGCTTTGCGTAATTGCGAGAACAATGACCTGATTGGTGATCTACGATCAAAAAGGGTGCGGAATGATGGCTTGTGTGTGTACCAAATGCGGTATTCGTAACCCTGTTTTCTCTTCTGGCCACGATTCGCCGCGCCGTCTTTACGGTTGTCCTCGGGGGTGTTGACGAAGGATGTCAAAGCCCGAGCGCGAGTTAACAACCAATCCCCTGTCTTCGGGGTGTCTCGGCGCGGCGGAAGTGAGCGCGTCGAAGGTGCTGGCGTCGATGCGGCGCCGAGTCTTCACCCCGATTAGTGTCGTGTTTTTCCTCCTGGCGCTGTTCTTTGCCACCGGGCCAGACTTACCCGCGTGGATCGTCTTCGCTCCGCTGGTCGTTAGCGTGTTGGTTTTTGGGCTCCCGCACGGTGCTTTGGATCACCTTGTGCCCGCACGGTTGGCGGGCAGGCGCGCGGGGATCGGTTCGATCAGCGTCGTCGCGTGTCTGTACGTAGTGCTGGGCGCGGGTGTTCTCTTGCTCTGGAACATTGCACCGTTCGTCGCCTTTTCCGCCTTCATCGCGCTGACGTGGTTCCACTGGGGGCAGGGTGACCTATGGGTCGATCTTGCTGCGCATCACGTGGGTCGGTTACGCGGATGGATCTTGCAGGCCGGAACCATCATCGTCCGCGGGGGTATACCGCTACTTTTGCCTCTGTTGTTTCATCCGGACGCCTACGAGAAGGTGCGTGCGGGCACCATCGAGTTGTTCGCCGAGCCAGCCACGGCTGGGAACTCATGGGCTCTTGGGCCAAACGTTAGGCTCACTATCGGACTCGCCTTCGGCACGGTCATGTTCCTTATGGCGTTGGCCACATGGCGCGCGGCGCGCACCTACGGACACCGGGCCGCTTGGGCCCAGGACCAGGCCGAGATCGCCCTCCTCGGTCTCTTCTTTGCGCTCGGCCCCCCGATCCTGACAGTCGGGATTTATTTCTGTCTATGGCACGCGCTGCGACACATTGTCCGCCTTGAGTTGCTCGACCCGGACGGAGCGGTTTTCCTGAGCCAGGGCAAAATGATCGAGGCCGCACGACGCTTCGCCGTCCAGGCTGCGCCCATCACCGCGATCGCCCTGGTGGTCCTTGCTGTGGCTTACGTCTACCTTCCGACCGCCACCGGCTCAGCAGAAGGCCAGCTCGGGCCGTACCTCGTCTTGATCTCCGCGCTTACCGTTCCGCACATCGCCATCGTCACCCTTATGGACCGCAGGCAAAACGTCTGAGACAGGTTCGGGCTCGTCCGCCGGGGTACCAACCCGTTCAGCGCGGGATCAGGTGGAGAGCCCAAACTAGGGTTTGTCCCGGACCTGAGCGAAGGAATGTGTATGCCGAGCACGAGTCGATGTGTCGCGGCCGCAGCGGTTGTCGCGATCAGCCTCTCTGGATGCGCGAACGACGCGTGGAAGAGCGTCGAGCCTGATCGGGAAGTGACGGACCTCGTCACAGATCACGTCAGCCCGTCGTCGGGGGAGCCCGGCGACGACGGTGACGTGGCGGACCGCCTCAGCGCGCTGCTAACGGTAGCCTCAGAAGAACTGGGGGAGCCGTACGAGTGGGGCGGCGACGGCCCGAGCATCTGGGACTGCTCCAGTTTCGTTCGCCACGCCTACTCCGAAGTCGACATCGGTATGCCGCGCACCGCCAGAGCCCAGCGTGACTGGATGGCCGACGGCAACGGCGTCCAGATCGCCGCAGGAGATGAACAGCCGGGTGACCTCGTCTTTTGGGACGACTATCTAGGCCCGGACACGATCGGGCACGTCGCGATGGTCTGGGATCCGGACGAATCAAGCACCATCGAGGCACGGACGCCCGAGACCGGCTTCTACCGATACAAAACCAAGGCCGACCACTCGCTATTCGAGGTATGGCGGGTCGCGGAGTTGGACCAGCCTGGGGATTAGGCTGATCGGCATGCCGCCTAGCGACCCGACATACAGCAAGATCCTTCTCGACGAGTCGGAGATGCCCACGCAGTGGTACAACGTGGTCGCGGACCTCCCAGAGCCGCCGCCCCCGGCGCTGCATCCGGGCACCCACCAGCCGGCCGGGCCCGAAGATTTTGCGCCGCTGTTTCCGATGGCGCTCATCGAGCAAGAGGTCAGCACGCAGCGATATATCGACATTCCTGGGGGAGTGCTCGACGTCTACAAGTTGTGGAGGCCGAGCCCGCTCTTCCGCGCTCGGCGTCTGGAGAAGTTGCTCGACACCCCGGCTCGCATCTACTACAAGTACGAAGGGGTCAGCCCCTCCGGATCGCACAAAACCAACACCTCGGTGCCCCAAGCGTGGTACAACCACCAGGAGGGCATCACCAAACTCACCACCGAAACGGGTGCCGGTCAGTGGGGCAGCGCGCTCGCGTTCGCCACGGCGCAGTACGGGATGGCGTGCGAAGTGTGGCAGGTCGCCGCCTCCTACCGGGCAAAGCCGCATCGCCGCACCATGATGGCGATCTGGGGAGCCTCCGTTCACTCGAGCCCATCACAGGTCACCGACTACGGACGCTCACTGCTCGCTCAAGACCCGGATCATCCAGGCTCGCTGGGGATCGCGATCTCCGAGGCGGTCTCCATGGCGGTGACTGATCCGAACGCCCGCTACGCCTTGGGCTCGGTGTTGAACCATGTCTTGTTGCACCAAACGATCATCGGCGAAGAAGCCCTGCTACAACTGGCCAAGGTAGGGGAGACCCCCGACCTCTTGGTCGGCTGCACCGGAGGCGGGTCCAACTTCGGCGGGCTCTCCTTCCCGTTCCTGCGCGAGAAAATGGCCGGACGGATGGACCCCACCATCCGATGTGTCGAACCTGCTGCCTGTCCGAGCCTGACCAAGGGCGAATACCGCTACGACTTCGGCGACACCGCCGGGCTGACCCCGCTGATGAAGATGCACACCCTTGGTCACGGCTTTATCCCCGAGCCGATCCATGCCGGCGGTTTGAGGTATCACGGGATGAGCCCGCTGGTTTCGCACATCTACGAGCAAGGTCTGGTCGAGGCCATCGCCATCCCGCAGACCGAGTGCTTCGCCGCCGCACTCCAGTTCGCCAAGTCCGAAGGTATCGTGCCTGCGCCAGAGCCAACACACGCCTTAGCGGCCGCCATCCGCGAGGCACTGGCGTGCAGGGAATCCGGCGAGGAGAAGGTCATCCTGACGGCCCTATGCGGTCATGGCCACCTGGATCTGGCATCGTACGAGACCTACCTCAGCGGAGCAATGTCGGACTACACTCTTCTCGATGCCGACATTGCCCACGCTATGAGGGATGTGCCCAACCTCTAACGCCGCAGGGTGTCAGCGACACACGGCAGTGGCGCTGGAGTCGCTGAGTCGCCTCGGCCCGCCGAGCAACACCTGGAGATCGGTGCCCAGCTCGTCCATCGCCCTCGCCACAGATCGGGGACGGCACGACTTTCGGGCCAGGAGCACAGGGCTGTCGCTGAACGCTGCGTACTGCGTGCCCGCGATCGCGTCGATGCTAGCCACACCTTGGGCAATATATGCCCGAGAGCTGGTGCCGAAGCGTTGCCTGGAAATCATCGCCGAGGTGTCGTAGCGGTCCGGTCCGCCAATGCGGGTCAACGTGGCGTTCGGGACGGCCTGGCGAATCTTTTGCATAATTGCGGTAGGCACGCGGCGTTTCCCGCCTAGCACCACCACCTCGCGTGGTTGCAACCGCGCGAGTTCACGTGACGTGGTCGCAGGGAGCAGTCGATCGAGGGTGAGCAGCAGCGGGGCGTCATCGTGAGCCGCAGCCGCCCCACCGGCCAACGAGTCCGCCGATTCCTGGCCCGAGGCGACGTAGACCACCTTGGAGGTGGACCACTCCCGCGCCAACGTTGCTGCCAGGTCGTACTGATGGTCGACGTCAATGCGTCGAACCGGGGCTTTGGTCACGCTTTTGATGGCAGACAGAACTCTCGAATTGATCCGGGACGGACCACCGACGACCACCACTTCCTTGGGCTTGAGCATCTTCAACTGGCGTGCGGTGGCCTCGGGCAGGTCGTTGGTCCTAGTCAGCAGGAGCGCATCGTCCTGACGTGCCGTTGCCGCCCCCACGGTCAGGGACTCAATGATGTCCTCACCGTGTGTGATGTAGACGGTGTCGACCCCGAACGGATGCGATGCTTGCGCCAAGTCCGCCGCGGTGGCGTAGCGGTCGCTGCCTGCTACGCGCTGCATGGCTTTGGCGTCTCTGGAGTAGGACCCGACCTTGGACCGGAACTCGCGCATCCGAGAGTAGAAGCGTTGCCCCGGGCAGGTGGTCTGGTTCACATCGCGGTGGCCGTGGATCGTGCTCAGCGGACCGCGCACGTCCAAGCTGTCGTTGAGTTCGGCAAACGTTCCGCTCGCAGATACCCCGTGGGTAGCCAATTTCCACGCGGTGACCCGGGCCAGTCCGTCGAAAGCGACCCTAGGGACGCTCGTGGTGCTGTAGTTCCCCACCAGCGCAATTCCTGCCGAGTTGTCGTTCATGCCCACGGCATGAGCCTGGCGCAACGACCTCTCGGGGCCACCGCGCCGACCTTCCCAGGCGCGACCGAAGCGGTCTACGAACATGCTGTACCCCACGTCACCCCAGTCGCGGGTCACGGCGTGGTATCGATAGATGCCGCGCAAAATCGCTGGCACCTGTGCCGCCGAGTAATTGTTCGAGCCAGCGGTGTGATGGATCGTGACGCCGTTGGTTTCTTTCATGTAGTTCGGACTCCACTTGCGTAGCGACTCATCGGCTCCCCACTGAGCCCGCGTGCCGATGACGACAGTCTGGGCAGACGCCGCATCGGGTGAGCGAACGTCGTCTGTGCCTTGGGTGCGCGGCGCGACCAGCGTGCCATCGACACGTTGATCCAAAGCGCCCTCGTCCGAGACCTGTTCGGGCACATTCAACAGGGTCAAGGTTGCGGCCTCTGCCTTCGCCTCAACCTCAACTTGAATATCGGTTGCGTCCACCACCACGTCGCCCTCGGTGCCGGTCGATGTGTCGGTCGCAAGGACCGCCATCTCCGTCCACGGACCCCACGTACCCTCGGATCGGGTGCGGAAACGCGCTTCACCAGTGGGGTCCTGAGCGGACAACGGCTCCCAGGTCACCCCAAGAATGTTGACCCCTTCGCCGCTGGTTGCCTCCCCGGTCCACACGCCTCCGGGTTCGGTTCGGACCATCTCGATGGTGGTTTCGTCAGTGTCTGACTGGGGCGGAACCGCATCGACGGTGGGCTCCATCGTCGATGCGTTTGCGAGCCCCCCGGTGAGGACAAGCGCGATGCTTAAGCCCAGCACCATGAGGTGGTGGAAGAAAAAACGCACGATAGATCTCCAATTTGTATAGCGCAATAGGTCGGAGTGAAGCGACTCTGAAGAACTTTTTGCCTCGTGGTTAAAGGCTTGATCCGACAGAATCGAAACCATAGTACATGCCAAATTAATAAGTTTACGAGGACTTTTCCTTTCCGGATAAAGCGAGGAAAAAACTAAAGGCTAGGCAAGTCGTATGGTCCCAAAGTCAGACTTCAGTACTACTCGTATGGGCGAACGGCAAATAAGTTTAAGGGCAACGATCTGGTCCACCAGAGGTACGACGAGTAGCCTTGTTTAAACCCTGCCCGGCGTGGTCGCGACCCCCTCCAGGCAGCACCATGACACGCCCTTCGCCGCGCCGCAGGGGGCCAATAGGTGTGCCGGCCTGCGCCGTGAGACCGACCCGTCGATGGACATCCACGATGTTCATCGAAAGGCGAAAAGGGCCTGTACGCAATAACGATTCGCCAAAAAAGTTAATCTATTATGGGTGGAAGTTCGTGAATGATCCGTCGCGCTTTAAGCGCGTCGTTTGACGGCTCATCACAATCCAGGGTGTAGTTGCGGTCTGAATCCGCCGGTTTCGAGTAGGGATCTGGCGATGTAGTGGGTGAGGTTGCGGAAGCCCAGGGCCAGGCCGCGGAGGTGCTCGAGTCGACCGTTG
>JAABUN010007683.1_pt1 | contig 11446 bp, 9 predicted proteins | sample 5559311 | NCBI WGS metagenome assembly JAABUN01 (sample SAMN10711877, study PRJNA513370) | rock metagenome | isolation source: Antarctica rocks | place: Antarctica: Victoria Land, Siegfried Peak sud | reverse complement strand
ACGCGCGGCCACGTGAGCCTGTACGCATATGGGCCACGCCCGTGGCAAAAGAGGACGCCGATTGGCGCCACGGGTATACTCCGTCCCACACTGGCGTGAGGAAATCTGCGGTGAGGACGCGCGATGCCCCGGCAGAAACGAACACCCATCCCGCCCACCGAGGAGTGGAGTCAACTGGAGCTGCTGGTCGGCTCGACGGAGCAGCGGGTCTACGAGCTGATCCGGCCCGTTGTCCTCTTCGGGTGCCCGCCGACGATCCGGGCGCGGGAGACCGGTGCCTCCCAGCGGACCCTCTACCGGCAGGCGGATGCCTTCGACCGCGACGGGATGGCGAGCCTCTTCCCGCCGCCGAAGCCCGACAAGCACCACACCCTGCCGGACGAGATCCGCCGGGCGATCCGCGCCCTCAAGGCGGAGCACCCGCCGCTCAACCTGCGCGAGATCGCCACCATCTGCGACCTCCGCTTCGGGCGCAGCGTCAGCCACCACACGGTCAAGCGCGTGCTCGCCGAGGGGCCGGTGGTGCTCGCGCCGGTACGGCGCTTCCCGCCGTATCAGGAGAACGCCGATCCGGCCGAACGCCGGCTGGCGATCATCAGGCTGCACAGCGAGGGGTGGAACAAGGCGAGCATCGCCGCCTACCTGAGGTGCAGCCGGGTCACGGTCCACGAGACCCTGAAGCGCTGGGTCGCCGAGGGGATCGCCGGGCTCGACGACAAGTCGCACGCCCGCAAGGACGGCCCGCACAAGGTCGACATGGCGGTCATGGCCCGCGTGCGGGAGCTGGCGAAAAACCCGGAGCTCGGCGCGTTCCGGCTCTACGCGGCGCTGACCCAGGTGGGCATCCACCTGAGCGTGCGCACCTGCCGCCGACTCCTCGCCAAGAACCGCGCGCTCTACGGGCTGGTCGCCGGCCGCATCCTCGCGCACGATCCGCTCGCCCACCGCCCAGTACATCGCGACCAGCGCCCGGTTGACCGCCCCGCCCGGCCGCGATGATCGCCCGGACATCGGCCAGCAGCCGGGCGGAGTCCTCGTGGGCTGCGATGGCTTGCCCGGGTTCAACGCCCATGTGCCCCACCGACGCGCATTGTTGTCGCCACTCGCCCAACCAACCGCAGTTCCCCTCATCGCTCTCACAGCCGCTAGTCCCCGGAGATGCGCGTCTGGGGCGGGCTGTCCTGGCTCGTATATGAGGGGTGTTCCGCGCTGGCGGTGAGGGCGCTGTACTGGCAGCGGCCTCGACCGCGGCAGGTAGCTGGCCCCCCGCCATCGTGGGACGGCCAGCGCCTGGACCGTCTCGCGTGGCAGGGACCACGCAGCACGAGCGCAGGCCAGGGCCGTCCCAGGGAACGGTCGGCACGTGGCCCTCTGGTGCGGGAGGACCGATGGCAGAGGGAGGCGTGGCCTATCAGGTGTCTGTCGGCATCGACGTCGCGGCCGCGACGTCGATGCCGCGTGGCTCGCCCTGGGCGGGCAGCCGGGCACGCCGGTCACCGGGGAGCAGACGCCGGCGGCCTTCGCCGCCCTGGCGCACCGGCTCCGGGCCACCGGCATCCCGCCGGCCGCCACGCTGGCGGTGCTCGAGGCGACCGGGAAGTACTGGGTGGCCCTCGCGGTGGCCCTGCACGAGGCGGGCGACCGGGTCGCCGTGGTCAACCCGCGCCAGGCGCACCACTGCGCCAAGGCGCAGCTGCGCCGGGCGAAGACCGACGCGCGCGACGCGCGGGACCTCGCGCAACTCGCCGCCGCGCTCCGCCCCGCGCCCTGGACCCCGCCGCCGGCGGTCGACCATCCGGTGCGGCAGCGACTGGTCGCGCGCGACGGCCTCCTGGCGATGCGCACGCAAGCGCGCCACCAGCGCCACGCCCTGCTGCAATGGCCCGTGGTCGTCGCGACCGTCCAGCAGCACCTCGATGCGGTGATCGCCGACCGCGACTGGCGGGTCGCCGCCCTGGAGGCCGCGATCGCGGTCGTGCTCAAGGAGGGCGCGTGGGCCGAGTCGCTCGTGTGCCTGACCAGCGCGCCCGGCATCGGCCTCGTCACCGCGTCGTGGCTGCTGGTGCGCACGCTGCACTTCGCGCTGTGCGCCGGGCCGGAGGCGCTCACCGCCGCCGTCGGCCTCGCCCCCGTGCCCCGCGAGTCGGGGCGCACCCTCCGGGGCCGGCGGGCGATCGGCCACGACGGCAACGGGCGACTGCGCACCGCGTTGTCCATGGCGACCCGCAGCGCGGCGCGCCACAATCCGGCCACCAAGGCCTTCTCTCAGCGGTTGCGCGCGGTCGGCAAGCCGAAGAAGGTCGCACGCTGCGCCGCCGCCCGGAAGCTGCTGCACCAGGACTGGGCGCTCGGGAGCAAGTTGCAGCGCTGCGACCCGGGATAGCAACAACAACAACACGACGCCGTGCCCGACCTCGCGGCTTGACCGGGGCTACGGAGATTTCGCGGGCCAGGGGCTTGACATTCAATACCGTATCTACCGTCGCCAGCCGGCCCGAATTCTCAGCAATCCCGGGTGCCGAGTGCCAGGATGACGCCGCGGATGGCGACGGTAGCCAGGACAGGGGTCAAAGCGGCTTTGACCCCCATCGACGCCTATTCCCGGCCCAGAACCGCCTGACATAGGGTCCGATCGCTCAACGCTCATCCTCCTGGCCGACATGCCGATGCATGCTGTGGAAGGTCTCGATCCACCATGCGGGCACCGGATCACCCTCATGCCAACGGCGCAGCTCGGATATTATCGCCTCATTCTGCGGTGGATGGGCGCGGAGGAATTGCAGGAAGAGCCTCCCCACGGAGTTGCCCCAGGCGGCGACGGCCGCGGGGTGGTACACAGGTGTCGCGTCGCCGGGGAGGCGCGGGTGGTTGTCCGCCGCCTCCCCCACGTCGGGGGGGTCAAAGCGGCTTTGACCCCCCGGCACCGATCCGGCATCGCTAGCCGTCCCCTGGTCATGAGCCATGCCACCCGCTGCGGTTTCGGGGTCAAAGCGGCTTTGACCGTCCATGGTCGCGCCCTCATGTGGGAAAGTACCAGCTAGCGGCGAGGTCGGTGAGACGGCACTCCGGCGGCCGCCGCCGGTATACCGGGGATTGAGTACCCCGTTCGCGCGCAGACGTTCGCGCACCGTCATGAGGTCGGCCTTGCGGAGGCGCTCGCCTGCGGCGATCCGCTCCTTCAGGCCCAGCACCTCGTCGTCAGGGAGCTGCTGGAGGATACGGGCGGCCTCGACGGTCACCTGACGACGCTCGACAGCATCCGAGATCACCTGGTCGGCGAGCAGGCGGAGGCGATTGCGGACGTGCTGATCGGACACGTGTACCCGGGCGGCGACTTGGCGCGGGGTAAGCCCTTCGAGATCGAGCAGCTCCTGGTAGGCACGCGCCTCATCGAGCGGGCTGAGGCTCTGTCGCTGGAGGTTCTCCAACAATTGGAGGACCCGGACGCGCGTCCCCTCGTCGCCTCGGACGACGACCGGGACCATTTCAAGCCCGGCCCGTTCGGCTGCGGCGCGTCGTCGACCACCGGCGATGACGATATAGCGGGCCCGTCCGTCGGGCAGCGCGCCCTCCTCGCACACGACGAGCGGCTGCAGGATGCCGAATTCGCGGATGCTCGCGGCCAATTCCTCCAGCCGTCGTTCGCCATCGTCGTGGGCCCAATCCTGGCGGGGCTGATGCGCATCCGGCAGAATCTGCGCGAGTGGTACCTCCAGCGCCCCCTCGAGCCTGCGGACGACGGCCCCGCTGGCATAGGTTTCGGGCCGCGCCTGTGTGACGGCGCGGAGCTGGAGCCCACCATCGCGCGGTCGCTTCTCACGTACCGACACCGGACACCTCCTCTCCCGCCAGCACGGCGGTGACACGGTCAGCGAGGCGGCCATAGGCCGCCCAGGCCGCCCCCCCACGCTTCACCTGGCCGAGCGGTCGCCGCTGGTTCCAGGCCTGCTTGATCGCGACGGTGTACGGGATCGGGTCGGCGACCAGATCGCCGAAACTATCCCGGAGCAACCGGACTCCGGTACTATCCACCGAGTCGCGGTGGACCGCGTTGGGCAGGATTGCGAGGCGACGAGCACACACGACCCCGTCCTCCTGGAGCGCATCCAGCAACGCGAGCGTGTCCATCAGCGCGTCAAAATCCTGCTGCGTCGATTGGGTCGGGACGATCACCCACCCTGCCGCCCGTAAAGAGCTCTCGAGCGTGAAGCCCAGGGTCGGCGGAGTATCAATCAGGATAGCGTCGTAGCCGACGATCGGCGCGAGGACATCGCGCAGGCGGCGATACCCGCGCGGGCCATGCAGGTTGCGATCCGCCGCCTCGATCGAGCGGTCGCCGGGGATGAGGTCGAGGCCGCAGTCGGTCGGCATGATGTGATCCTGGGCGACGAGTTCGGGCCGGACGAGGCACGAACCGATTCCGCCATCCACCCCGCCCGGGTCGCTCTGGCCGCAGAGGACCCGGCTGAGGGAGGCTTGCGGATCGAGGTCGACGATGAGCACACGCAGCCCCCGCGCCAGCAGCTCGCCTCCCAAATGGAGGGTCGTCGTCGATTTCCCTGCACCACCCTTGCCAGAGATTACGGCGATCGTCTTCTCACGCGGCGTCATGCGGGTCTCCTCCCGGCGCGCCGATCAGATGCCGGGAGGCGCTGTGGCACTCCCGATCGATCGCGGCGACATAGTCGCTCAAGATGCGGCCGACGAGTTTGTTGCGCGTCAGCCGTTGCCCGCGGGCCAGCTCGGTCAGCCGCTCCACCACCCCCTGGGGGATATAACAGTTCAGCGTGGTGCCCCGCTGTTCCTCCGGCACGGGCGGGCGCCCCAGCCGCTTGCATCCCTCGCTATGTTCCATTCGCTGCTACCCCCCTTCGCCGCTCAGCTCTCCACACGCCCTACCCCTCTGGCCACCCCCGCAATACATTTACTGCAACAAAGCGTACGTACAGGATAGACCGCTGACGGGCGTCTGTCAATGGACGCGAGGTCCAGCGCGGAACTGGCACGCTGGACCGCATGATCGTGGACGTTTATCGGCGGTCGGGTTGGTAAAACGCCAAGCGCAACTTCGGCTCCCGCACTTACTTTTTTGTTCGTCGCGGCCTAGTTTTCTTGCCATGGTCATAACTTACACATGTCCAGGCTCAGGTGGCCGCGTGTGCTGAACTGGTCAGCTGAGGTTCGGGAAGCGGGGGGAGACGAGGGCCTTGACACCAGCCTCGGCGCGCGAAAGGTGTCGTTCGTCAACAGGAGGCAACGCAGCGCGCCAGCGACCCGGCGGGGCGACACCACTGTACCGCGCTAGTCAGACTCTCGGGCCCTCGCGATGAGCAGAGTGACATCGTCTCCGCACCCGACACGCCCGATGACGACAACGGGACGCACCGCCGACGGTGTTTAGCGGGTCGGACGGGACGTCGACCCACCATCCGCAGATACCAGCAAGGTCGCTTCCGGCTGCCGCAGCGCGAGGAGATCATCGTAGACGAAGTAGCGGATGGCGTCGCGGATCCGGGCGGCCAGTGCGGGGTAACGCTCGAGCAGACGGCGCTCGATCTCGCGCCGTGCGGCGACATACGCCGCACCCTGAGCGCGAACACAGGCATCCCGATCACGGAAGATGACCACCGGTGGGGTGTGATCGGGCGCGCCATTAGGGGGATAGAACAGGGCGTCGGCGAAGATCGACGGGAGCCGGTGCCGTGATGAGGAAGTGATCGACGTCCAAACTCGCTGGTCCTCCTCGCGAAGGCCGAGCGCCTCGAGGGTGGCCAGCCGCTCTGCCGTGCCGACTTCCCGTGGGGCGAAGGCACGATCGGCCTCAGCGGCCAATGGCCGCTGGCGTGTGGCTTCGGTCTCGCACGCGTCCATCGCTCGTCGCTCCCGTTCTGCGGCGGGGATAAAGTCGCGCGGCGGGACCCAATTCTCCTCGATCATCAACCGCAGTCGTCCTGGGGTCAAGCGCTCATCGTCCTCGTCGGCCTCGCGCAGCCAGTCGTAGACCTCAATCTGCCGCATCATCGTAGTGGTTGGCACCTCGCGAGCGAGGCGCTCGGCCACCTTACGGGTTACCCCGCGAGTGAATAGTCGCTCGGACAATATGGCTGGATCGGGAACAATAACAACAAGGTCTTCCCCCTGCGCATCACCTGGGCAGGTTGCCTCCGCTCGGTGTTGTTGTTGTCTTGTTTCTTTGCTCTCTTTGGTGTTCTCCGTGATCTCTATAAGAGTAGTGGTTGGAAAAATGGCACCCTCGATTCGGAAATCTGGCGCGGACGGGGTTGGAGAAATGGCAGGCTGCACTTGGAAATCTGGCATATTCACAATCGGAGGATTGGCATCTACGCGCGGTCTGGTCGATTCGGAGATCTGGCGCGTTCGTAGTGGGAGAACAGGCACGTTCGTACTCGATGATCCGGGTACAGCGGTCGCGCGTACCGCGATTTCAGCGGTCTTCCCCGCGTCTTCGGCACGATGCTTGCTGTTCCGGGCGGTGTGAAGGGTCCGCACCGCGACGAAGTCGATCGTGTACCATTTGGTGTGATCGACCCCGGCGGCCTCCGGATGGCGAGAGAAGTGCGCCGATTTGAGCAACCCCTTCTGCTCCAGGCTGAGGAAGGTCCGCTGCACCGTGCGCAGCGAGAAGAACGGGAATTGCTCCCGCCAGTCGGTATACGTGTTGTAGATCCAGCGCTCCCCGTCGCGGACCTCCGGCCTGCGCCTATCATCGAGCCAGTAATAGATCTGCTGCAGGACGATCGCCTCGTTCAGCCCGATCTCCTTCGCCAGCTTCGGGATGATGAATAGCGTCTCGCTGTCGACGAATAGCGCGTCGCGTGGCAGCGGGGTCGCGGCCAGTGCGGCGGCGCGCTCGTCCCGCCGACCGGGGCGGGTGGCCGACGCTGGCTGCTGCAGGTGCCGCGCCATCGCCAGGTAGTCGAGACGCGTGAGGGCATCATCGGCGATGCGGTACCATTTCGTGCGGCCCTTGCCCTCCTCAGGGAAGGCCTCTTCGAGGACATACCCATCCCCCACCAGCGCGGCGAAGGTGTCCGCGATCGTGTCGTTGCACCAGAAGGGGAAGCTCGACAGCCGCCATTCCGTGACCGTGCGACCGACCCATGCCCGTCCGCACTCATCGCGCAGGATGTCCCGATCCTTGCCTTTACCCTTGCCGTGGGTACAGAAGCGCAGCTGCTGGAAGACGATGGCTTTCGGCAGGGTGAGCACCGTGGCGAGCCTAACCCTCAGAACAAGGATCTGCTCGTCGAATAGCAGGCTGGAGCTTCGCGGCGTGTTGTCGGCGCTCATAGGGACGCCGGAATGGCACATCCGCGAGCCGGATGGCGGTCGATTACGCCCACCTCGAGCCGGGGTGGGGGTCCGTAGGCCGGGGCGATCGACACGCTGACCCTCCTTCCCCGGCGTACAAGCCCTCGATGCTCCTGCCCGGACCGCAGGATCGTGCCACACGTATCTTGCTCAAGGAGAACGTACGTCGACCGCCGTTCGGCAAACGCCTGGTTATTTGCTCTTAAGTTCCCCCCCTCGGGGTACCGGCACATTGTGGCGCTCATCTGTCGTATCCGATCGTGTCCCCTCGCCGGTCGTACCGTCGTCCGGCGGCACCTCCGCCGATCTCCCCCTGAGCCTCCCGACTGCCGCGGCGCGGTCGCTCACCGGGAAGTCGTCCGCTGCCATCGGATCAGTGGGGCACCGCGCGCGGTCGCGGCCCCCTGCCACCACCATTGTATCCTCCCCCACGCCCCGCTCCGTCAGCGACCGCCCGCCTCCGCCATGCATGAACCCTCCCCCCCTTTAGCCATGCATAATTCAATCCCGCCACGCTGATTTGGCAGCTATGGTGCGGAGAGTATCGGCCCGGACACTGCCGGAACTTCCACGATGATGCGCCCGGACGCCGACGCTGAGCCTGGTGGATAGCCTGTTTTCAGGCACGATAGTGCGCCCGGACTATGCATGCCCTCTGCCTGCAATCAAGGTATTAGCTGTATCGGGCGCACCATCGTGGAAGTTATGCATGGGGTGGTGCTACCCCGTCAGGCGGTCGCGAGCCACGCAGCGATGGCGTCCCGCAGGTCGGTGGAGAAGGTTCCCGGGTCGACGAGGCCGCGCTCGATCTTGCTGAGGTGGCCCTGGGAGATGCCAAGCAGTCCTGCCAGCACATCCTGGCTCAACTTGAGGACCTGACGCGTCGCCTTGATACGGCTGTGCAGGGGGGAAGGTGGGGTTGTCGGCGTGGCCTGGGCCGTCGCAGGTGCAGCGCCGCCCCCCGCGACACCTGTCGCGGGGGGCATGGTGAGGGACGCGGAGGCGGCGCGCGTCGCCAGGACGGGCGCGTCTTGGCGACGGTGCGACAGGTAGTGATCCTCGACGGTCGCGGGGGGGGCGATCAGGATGGTCGCCTCGAGCCAGGTCGGCCACCACCCGCGTCCCTGGGCGCGGGACTCGTCCCAGCGGTCGTACCGCCAGCCTGAGATGACACCATCGTCGTGGAGGGTATCGAGCGCCTTCTCCAAGCGCTCGCGGGTGAGCACGGGCTTTTGCCGGTTGATCTCCTGGCCGGCCGCGTCGAGCAGCGTGGCGACCCGGTACGGGCGCGCTAGCTGGTTGGCCCGGGCCTTGACGCGCCATTGCCAGCTGAGGTAGCGAGCGAGCCGTTTCTCCCACTTCTGGCGGTAGGGATCGTAGCGGAGGGCCATCGCGGAGAGGAGCGCCGTCTGGCTGCCCGGACCGGTCAGGAACCGGGCGAAGACCTCCCCCGGGCGGAAGACGAAGGCCTCGATGTCGACCATCGTGCCGGTGGCATCGATCGCGCCGACCCGATCGGTGATGACGAAGGCGCGGCTCTGGATGACCCGGGTCATACCGTCCGCCCGCGCGACGGCCTTCGCGTCGCCCTCGATCGTGATCGTGATGTAGAGGTTCTGGATGTGGACCAGCGCCTGCATCGTGTTCTGGCGTTGCTCCTGGGTGTAGCCGACGCGATGGTGCTCGCCCCGCTTGCGCTGCTTGATCCCGCGCATCTCCAGCAGGCCGTCGACGTGGGCCACCGCGCGGTCGTACTCCGAACGCGCCTGGTAGAGCCAGATCGCGCTGAGGGCATCGAGGGCATCCGCGTCGGAATCGGAGAGCTGCTCGCGCTGCTTCCACATCTCGGCCTTCCACGTCTCAAGCTGGTCGGGGGCGACCGTCGTCAGCCCGTCGACGCCGGGCGGGCGCAGCTGGGCCTGGGCCGAGACGCCGCCGCGCGTCAGCCGGGCCGTGGGCCAGGGGCTGCCGACAGCAGCCCCGAATTGGTTGTCGTAGAGCGCCTCGCGCAACGCCTGGTAGTGGCCGGAGCTGAAGACCTCGTAATGCTCGTCCGACGGGCGGGGCAGCATCACGCGCCGCCCGTCCGTCGGGAGCGACGCCGGCAGGAGGGCGGATGGATCGTCGACCGGTCGCAGTGCCAGCAAGAGTTCGTGCCGGGTGCGGCTGGCACCGGGCAGGTCGAGCGTGTCGACCACGGCGCGCGCCAGCTCCTGCGCGAACGCGATCAGCGACTGCGCGGAGCGCGCGCGCAACTCGGCCCGGTCCGTGCGGGCGAGATAGCGGGCGATGGCCCGGCGATGGTCGCCGGGCGACATCTGGCGCACCGTCTCGTGGCCGAGCTGCTCCTGGATCGCGGCACCGGCCCAGGCACTCTGGTGCGACCAGAGCCACTCCGCGAGTTCGGTCCAGGGATCGTAGGCGTCGGCGACCGGCGTGTCGTAGAGGAGGGCCAGCACGGCGACGAGGTTCGCGCGCACGGTGGTCGTCGCCACCGATTCGCCCTCGTCCTCGTCGTCCCCCGCCTGCGGTGCACCATCGGAGAGGATATAGGGAGCGATCAGCGCGGCCGTGAGCGCGTAGAGAGGTGTCAGCGGGCGCAAGAGGGCGGCGAGGTGGCGCAAGCGCTCCTGCAGGCGCTGGTCGCGGTCCGTGCGCCCGGGCCAGTTGGCGGGGTCGGCCAGCACCGCGACCAGCGGATCGATGCCGCCCGTGACGTCGACCTGCCGTGTCGCATCGGCAACCCATTGCGCCGGGTTGAAGGGGGCTATGCCGTCGCCGCCGTTCGCCACGTCCCCCTCCCCCCTGCCACGCTCCTCGTCGCAGGCCACCGTCCATAACCGTCCGTACACTATGTCGGGCATTGTAGAGGGCGGGCGGTGTCGCGTCAACGCCCCCCGCCCGGATAGTCCACGGCCCTCGATCCTTGCGATATCGACAGCGGCCATCTGCGCCCGCCGTGCAGGGTGCGGCGCTCGCTCGAACCTGGAGCGAGCGGATATCGTACGACCGGGCCCGTAGGCACCGACGTCCACGCTGTTCACACGATACCGCGAAGGCCAGGGCAATTGCACGTTACTTGTGCAGTCCGGCGAGGACGGTGAGCAGGTAGTCCTGGTCGAGGGCGGCGCGGAAGCGCCTGGTGGCGAGGCCGCCTTTCGCGGTGCGCTCCTAGCGCAGGAGGTTGAGGGCGAAATGGCGCAGGACCGCCAGGTTCTCGGCCCCGTCGCCGAGGCGGACCCGGCTCTCGTCCTCACGGAAGGCGACGTCGAGGACCCAGTGGACGCGATTCTCGATCCCCCGATGACTGCGCACGGCGTGTCCGAAGGCCGCGGCGTCACCCCGTGCGCTGAGCAAATAATGGCGTGTCTCGACGCTCACGGTCGTGCCGACGCGGCGCTCACGCTCCACCAGGCCGATGGCACGCAAGCCCACCCAGGCGTTGCCTTGATTGAGGTAAGCAATCAGGGCGGGGTCGCGAATCGTCCAGTAGCGGCGTTTTTCCAGCCGCCCGTGGTCCTTCTCCACCGTTGCCCAGTGATCGTAATCGGTCGGGGCATAGTCGGCGAAGGCGGTGGCACGGGCCGCAGCAAAGGCCGCCACGACCTCGGCGTGCAACGTCGGGTGGTTATCCTTCAGTGCCAGCGCGTAGTCGGCCCCTTGCACGACGATCTGGGCGGCGATGGCGGTCTGGCACCCCAGCGCGTCGATCGTCACCGTCGCCCCGTCGAGGGCGAGCAGCCGCAGCAGCGCGGGGATCGCGGTGATCTCATTCGACTTGTCATCGGCCGCCACCTGCCCCAGCACCAGCCCACGACCACAGGCCCAGGCACTGACCATGTGCAGCGCGGCCTTGCCATTGCTGCGGTCGTGCGAGCGGCGCAGCGTCTTGCCATCGAGGGCAACCACCTGCCCCGCCGTCTCCGGCACCACCGCCCGCACCCAGTTCAGGAAGCAGCGCTGGAACTCTGAGGTTGGCCTGATAGCACGGCTCTCCCGCACATTCGATGCTTAAGGTTTTGCCAGAGGGATCTCGACGCGAATGATCGACTGACGCTCGTCAGATGGTAGCGACGGTCACCGTTTTCGGGCCGTCCGCGCACGCTTTTCGTAT
>JAABUN010007682.1_pt1 | contig 11447 bp, 11 predicted proteins | sample 5559311 | NCBI WGS metagenome assembly JAABUN01 (sample SAMN10711877, study PRJNA513370) | rock metagenome | isolation source: Antarctica rocks | place: Antarctica: Victoria Land, Siegfried Peak sud | reverse complement strand
CCAAGGAGCTGAGCATCCACCCGCAGACGGTCGGCTACCGGCTCAACCAGCTCAAGGAGCTCTTCGGGGACGACCTCGACGACCCGCAGGTGCGGTTCGAGCTCGAGCTCGTCCTGCGCGCCGGCCATGCCTGACCACTCCCCACGAGACTGCGGCCCCATCAGCCGGGTCCGCCGCCTGTTCGGAGTCGAGGGCCCTCGATCCGCTTGCACCCATGCTCCCCGCGCCGATGCCGTGGTGGGCAGACGTCTCGACGACACCGTTCCAGCTCATGGCTCCCCCCTGCTCCGCCGGCGAAGCGTTCACACCGCGCTGATCACTCAGCGGTCTCTCGCGGCGTCCGGAGCCGCTCGGCGAGTGTTCACGCAACGATCCGGCTGGTCGGGCTCGCCCGCACGGCGTGACACAATTGCTCGCCGGTGGACTGCAGGAGACTGCGGCTTCTGCCCGCCCTCGTAGCTCAGGGGATAGAGCACCGCTCTCCTAAAGCGGGTGTCGCAAGTTCGAATCTTGCCGGGGGCACCAACCTGTTTTCGCAGGTCAGCCAGTTTCTGCCTCGTATCCCCCGTGCTCGTCCACCGCCTTGGATTCCTCGTTGTGGCGCGTTTGTGGCACAAGAGAGTCCATCGCCAGGGCCACGACGTCGAGGTCGTCGTCAAACAGCCCCGAGTAGACGTCGAGGGTCATGGCCGCCGAGGCATGTCCGAGCATCCTCTGAACCACCTTGACGTTCGCGCCCGAGCGGACGGCGAGCGAGGCAGCCGTATGGCGCAGATCGTGAGGCTTGAGGCCGGCAATGCCCGCGCCCTCGCAGGCCAGAGCGAAAACACGTCGACGCCAGTTGTTGAGGCGAAGAACTTGCCCATTGGATGAGGTGAAGAGCACAGCGTCGGCGGGTCGGCCGACTGCGCGGGACAGGAGAGCCGGTACGAGTGACGGCGGCACGGACACCTCCCGCGTGCGGTGCGTTTTTGGGGTCGTCCAGACCATTCTCGATCCGACGACCGAAACGCTGGCGCGGATCGTGAGCCGCCGACGCATCTCGTCAAAGTCGCCAACTCGCAGCGCGGCGAACTCGCCAAAGCGCAGACCTGTCACGGCCAACAAGGCGATTTCGTCCCCGTGATGGCCCGCAGCTGTGACCAGTCGGCCGAGCTCCTCGCCGCTCAGGAAACGGGGCGACGATGCCACTTGGCGTGGCAGCCTGATGCCCCGGGCGGGGTTGCGACCGATCAGGGAATCCACCATGGCGGCATCGAGGATGAGCGACAGCACGCGATGAACCTTGCGCACGGTACCGGCCGAGACACCGGCCGCGTGAAGGCTCTTCAACCACTCAGCGATGTCCCTCGTCGCCATCCGGTTCACCGACCATCCGCCCCACTTCGGAATCAGGTGGTGCCGGACGATGCTTGCGTATCGGTCCGACGTCGATGCCTTGAGGTGCATCTGCGACGACGCCCACCGAGCAGCCATCGACCGGAAGGAGACCTTCCCGGCGACCGGATCGACGTAAGAACCGCGCGCCATTTCCGCCATCAGGTCGTTCAGGAACCGCTCGGCATCCACCTTGCGCCGGAACGACTTCTTGCGCTGGGCACCACCCGGATCGCGCCAGCGAGCCAGCCACGTTCCGTCGCGAGGATCACGCTTGACCGACGACACGTCATCCCTCCTGATCTCCGACCCACGCCCGGACCGACTGCGGCACGTAGCGCAAGTGACGGCCAAGCTTCAACACCGGAGGTCCCTCCCCACGGTGATGCCACTGGTAGAGCGTGGCCACCGGGATGCCCAGGAAGACGGCCACGTCTTGGATGCACCAGAGACGATCCGCCTCCGCTTCCGTTCTCCTTGTCACGTCCCCGCCCTGTCTCTCGATACGCCTCTTACCGATGCTGCCGAATGGCCGTCCACAGGTGGTGAACCGCGTCGTGCCGCAATGGTTTTGGCGTGCTCGTACTGCGCGCGCCAGGTGCGTGCTTGGCGGAGTGACGCGGCGATGACGGCGACGTAGTCGACGGAGCTGGGTTCGGCGTCTTCCCAGACGAATCTCGGGGTGCCGTCGGGCAGGGTGTGCTCGGCGGCGAGCCGGTCGGCGTCGCCGGGGTCGATCCCGGCCTCTTGCAGGACTTGGGCCACGACGGCGCGTCGGTCGGCGCGGTGCTCGGTGAGGGTTTTGCCGGACCATTGCCGGGAGACCAGGACGCGGCGGCCGCCGAGGCCGAGGTTCTCCCGGTCGTGCGCGGGCGAGCAGCACTGCCCTGGCACCAGGCCGGGGCGGGGGTCCTTCGGGGTGACGCCGTATTGGAGCCAGTTGGCGCAGGTGGGCGAGCAGGGCAGCCGGCGGACCTCGGCGTGGAGACGGTCGGTGTGCCGCTGGTAGGCGTCGGACCATTCGGCGTTCTCGTCGGCGTAGGTGTCGGCGACGTTCTTGGTCAGGTACTTGCACAGGTAGCGGACGGTCCGGTCGGAGTCCTCGGTGCCGCCGAGCAGGCCCTTGATGTCGACCTGGGTGCCGAACCGGACGACATGGGCGGGCTCGTCGAGATCCTCCGTCGCCTGCTCCCAGGTCGGGAGGGCTTCCCCCGTGCCTACGTCGATGTACGTTTCCGAATCCTCGTCCCAGGTCGGCCAATCACTGCCGTGGTCATAGACGACTCGGTTGAGGGCCGGCCACCAGGCGGCGTAGTAGGTGGCCCGGGTGACGGCCTTGATGACGCGTCTGGGGATGGCGCCGCGGACGGCGGCGTGCAGGTGTGGGGCGAGGCGGCGTTGGGCTTCGATGGCGGAGAAGTACTGGACCTTGTACCCGGCGCAGCGACGTAGGTTCTGCCAGAACCGGTCCAGCAGCCGCGGCCAGAGCAGCGCGTCGAGGGCGGCGCGCCGGTAGTCGTAGCGGGCGGGGTCGAGCGGGATGCCGCGGCCGGGGATCACCTTCCCGTAGGAGGGCAGGGTGAGGGTGAGGAACATCGACGGTCGGAACGTCGCCCCGGTGGTCGGGTCGGTGAACGCGCGGCCGGTGGTGCGGTCTTCCATCGGGACGGTGGGCAGGTCCGGGATGCCGTCGAGCCGCCGGGTGGAGCGAGCCCGACGAGCGCCACCCGCGTCCCGCTCTTGGGCCAGCTCGTCGGTGTCCGGGCCGCCGTCGAGCCCTTCGTCCTCGTCCTCGTCCGAGTCGTCGAGGGGGCCGGAAAGCTCCGTGTCTCCGGCGTCGGCGTCGGTGCGGTGCCAGCCTTCGCGGCATTGGTGCATCCGCAGCCGGCGGGCTTTGGTGGCGCATGGCCCGCAGACGGCTTCGCGGGTGGAGCCGCAGGGGATCGGCACCGACGCGGTCGCGCCGGTGAGGCGGTCGGTGACGGTGCGGACGTGCGGGCGGATGCAGACTCCGGCGGACTCGGCGGCGAGGACGGCCATGTCGGTGCCGACGTCGAACGTCTGCCCGAACCGGTGGCGGCCGCTCACGCCGCATCCCCTCCCGAGGTCGAGGTCGGGGCCGGCTCCCAGCCCGTGGAGGACCCGGAGGTGGTCAGGCCCCGTCGCAGGCGGGTGCGGTCGGCTTCGGACGCGCCGCCCCAGACGCCGAACCGTTCGGGTGCTTCGAGGGCGTACCAGAGGCATTCGTGGGTGACTGGGCACCCGGCACATAAGGCGGCTGCTCGTTGGCGGGCGACCCACTCGGCGTTGGCGACGCCTTTCGGCATGCCTCGGTACCACGCGTCGGGGTCGGGCGCGTCCGCGCATTGGCCGTGCTCCCACAGGTAGGCCAGGACCACGGACAGGTCCCGTCGTCCCTCCGGGCGCAGGTAGCCGACCCCGTCGCCGCTCACGAAGACACCCCCCGACCCGCAACCGGGCCAGCGTCAGGGATGACCTGCGTTTCCGCCTGGCTGTCCCGGCTCGAGGCGCGAGTTCGAGGCGCCCGGGGAGTGCGGGGCGAACGCGGTGCCCGTGGCGCGCGAGGACCCCGCTCGGGTTGCGCCCGAGTGGTCACCGGCTCGCCCTCGTCGTCGGCGTCCGGGCGGGGGATGTCCTGTCTGACGGGGGTGGCGAACAGGGTGGCGGCGTGGCGGATCGTGTTGTCGTCGGTGTAGCCGGCGCGGACCCGGACGGGGTTGCCGCCGTCTTCGGGCAGCACGTAGCCGGTGCCTTGGGCGTGCCGGGTGATCCGGTGGCAGGGGGCGAGGTCGACCAGGGCGCCGTCGCCGAAGACCATCGCGACCTCGGAGGTGTCCCGCAGCCGCAGCCCGATGGTGACCTGGAACAGGCCCCGTTGCGGGACGACGTCCTTGCGGGGGTCTTGCAGGAACGCCCAGACCACGAAGGCGGGCGCGCGGCCCTGGGAGAGCAGGATCGACAGCGCCCGGTCGGCACGGTCCCGCAGCTGCCGGTCGGCAAGGTAGGCGGTGACCGCGGCCAGCTCGTCGACGATCAACAGGTGCAGCGGCTCGGCGACGGTTGGGGTGTGGGAGCGGACCCGCCCAGCAAGGGCGTGGGTCCGGTCGACGCAGGCGACGGCGAGCCACTCCAACAGGTCTACGGCGTCCTGCGGGGTGGTGGCCATGGTGGAGAACAGGTCCCGCCCGAGGAGGAGTTCCATGCCTCCCTTGAGGTCGATCCCGTGCAGCCGCACCGACCCGGCGCGGACCCACGGCCCGAGCGCCAGGACGACGCCCCACAGCACGGAGCCCTTCCCTGCTCCGGCGGCGCCGGCGACGAGGGTGGAGGGTCCGACGGGGACCAGCCACGCCCGGCCGTCCTCGACCCGCCCGAGCGGCACCGAACGCGGCACCGCGGACACGTCCGTCGAGGCCGGGTCGGGGATGGTGGAGGCAAACGGGTTCCCGAGCAGGTCGCGGACGGTCAGGGTCAGCCGTGCTCCGGCGTGCCCGTCCGGGTCGACCAGCACCCGCGGGACGTTCGCGGCGACCGCCAGCCGGGGCGCGGCGCGCTCGACATCGGCCACGGTCAGCCCGGCGACGAGCCTGACCCGCAGGACCACCAACGGACCCGTCACGGTCACCTTGACGAGTCGGGGCACGACGGTGACCGACCGCCCGTCCCGAGTCTTTGCCCGTCGGTGGACGGACAGGCCGACCTTGTCGGCGAGGGACTCCCACCGGGTCGTGTACCAGCGCTTGGTGTGCCACCGCTCGACCACCGCCCGCCACGACCGCGCATGGAGGCGCGGCCAAAGCAGCAGCGCGGCACCGAGGGTGGCGCCGCCGGCGACGACGGCGGACACGTCCGCCAGCCACCCGACCAACACGGTGACCGCCACGACAAGGTGGAGCCACAGCAGCAGCCGCAGCGACCGACGCACCGACCGCACCACCGCTCCGACCGGCTGCCACGCCGAGGCGAGACGGTCCGACACGACCCGGGTCTGGGCGGGCATCAGTGGGCTCCTCGCTCGTGGCGGGCAAAGCCGGCCCGGACCTCGACCAGCTCGTCCGCGGCCGAATCGAGCAGGGACACCGCCTGACCCAGCCGGACCGACACGTCACCCGGCGAGGAGCGGACCCGGTCCTGGAGGCGCCCGACGGTGTCCGCGCGGGCCTGGACCCGGGCGCGGAGGTCCTCGACCACCCCGACCGCGTCATCATCGTTCGACACCCCCAGCGAGGAGGCCCAGCCGTCGAGGTTGACCCCGCCGGCCATCACGCAGCCGCCTTCCCCGACGGACCGCCCGAACCAGCCGCCTGACCCGTGGCTGCGGTGGGCTTGTCCTCCGGCTTGCCGTCGGCCAGCCCTTCCGCCCGCCACGACTCGCCCAGGCTCCCCGAGGCCCTGATCACCCGAACTTCGACCGTTAGGCCGACGAACGCGACCGGGGCGAACTCGGCCAGCACCGGCCGGACTGGCGAACCCACCGTGACCGTCCCGGTCGTGTTCGACTCCCGCCCGAACGACACCTGCCGGTACAGAACCTCCACCGCCCACAACGGCATCCCCGTGTCCTCGTCATGGGCCTGCAACTCCGACGGCTTACGCTTCCCGTCCCGCTCAACCCACTCGAACACCTCGTTCACGATCCCCGTGGACCGCATGGCCTGCCGCTGGCTCTCCACTGCGTAGAACGCCATCTGCTTCCTCTTTCATGACGAGAGGGCTGATTGGTCCCCCTAGGACGTATGAGTCACACTAGGGGCAGTATGCGTCCTGTGCAAGGGCACATCCGCCCCCAGGGAAGAAACCTGCCCCTCCGCGGGTTGATCAGTCCCTTGGGGCTGCCAGACTGGGAGGGTGGACATGCCGGAAGTGATGCGCACCCGCCGCACAGCGGTCGGGATGTCGCAGGCCGACCTGGCGGAACGCGCGAACATCGACAAGCGCCAGATCCGCCGCTACGAGGCCGGCGAAGCGCAGCCCAGCCTGTCCGTCGCCCGGCACATCGCCGACGCGCTCGAAATCACCCTGGATGAACTGGCCGGCAGCGACACCAAGCGCGTCGGGCTCAACGGCGAATGGTGGGCGTCATGGCAGACCGTCCAGAACGGCGCCCCCGTGCAGACGCTCCAACCCGTCAACCTGCGGCAACGCGGAGACCTGGTCCAGATCGCGGCCGAGGATCGGGGCAACGTCACCACGGAGGAGGGCGGCTACCTCTGGCGAGGCGAGCTACGACTCTGGGACAACGAACTCCTCATGGGGTGGTACGCCGCGAACGACAACGCCGTGCGATCCAAAGGAACCATGTTCTTCCACATCCACACCCACGGCCAGCGCATGCTTGGACGATGGGTAGGGCTCAGCCACGATGGCCCGATCATCACCGGATGGGCCGCACTAGCCAAGACCGAAGATGAAGCACGCGACGCAGTTGCGAGAGCCATCACAGAGGAGGCCACGGCATGACCGACGCACCAGACGTGGTCGAGGTGATCATCACCGGACCGCGCGACTTCATCGGCCCGCACACGACTAAGCTCATCGACGACCACCTCATCGCCTGCGCCCAGGTCGCCAACATCAACTCGACCTACAGATGGGAAGGTCGCGTCGAACACGAAGACGAGGCACGAGCCACCATGCACACGACCAGGGCCAACGTTGCCGCCGTCTCGGAGTTCACTCGGCACGAGCACCCCTACGACGTTCCATGCATCCTCGTCATCCCCGTTGAGTCGGGCGACCCCGACTACATGAAGTGGGTGTGCCGCGCGGTCGAAGAAGCGTCCAACGGAGGCCGACCCGCCAGGTGATGCCCGTGCCCTCGTGCTCGTCGGTCCCGGACAGCCCGTAGGAGCGCACGGGCGACGTGATACGCGACCAATCCGCGCGCGGCCAAGGAGCCCGCTTCCATCGAGGCTGCTGCCGAGCGGTCAGCCGCCAGCATGGCCAAGTCGGGCGCGCCCAGCTTCGTCAACAGCTTGGCGCCAACCACGTAGGCATAGACAAACGCGAGGAGCGTCGCTCCCGGCAAACACGGTTTCGAAGTGTGGTAGATGTCGTCAAGTGAGGTGCCCACCCTGCGACATGAGAGTTGGCCCCAGATGGGTGAGCTTCGACGCGCCACCTCGGTCCCGCGCTCAGTTCGACAGGTAGTCGCGGGACCTCAGACCGTAGGCCGGAGGATGAAGCGCTGGCTCTCGATAGCGTTGTGGACGGATTGCAGGCTGCTTTGGCGGTCCTGATCCGAGGTGTCCAGCGCGTGGGCTTCCAGCTCGCCGAGGTCTGCGAACTGGTCCCACATCCCTAAGACGGGGTCCCGCTCGGTGAGGGCAGTGGGGGCTGTCCGCTGCTGCGCTCGTGAGAGAGTGACTCTACGGTCAGGGCGCAGAACCACGTAGTGCAGTGGTAGGTCAGGGTTTTGCTGTGCCCGGTCGAGGTAGTGGTGAAGCATCCACGGACCGACGACACCGTCGACGATGGTGGTAAAGCCGCCGAGCGCGTAGGTGTACGCGGCGCCGGCGATCACGTCCACGACAACGTGGTTCTGCTCGAACGACGCGGGCTCGTATGGCGGGATGGACCCAGAGACGATGTAGCGCCAGAAGTCGTCTGTGCGCAGGTGCACCCCCCTGCTCTGGCGTCGTGCGAGCTCGGCCGCAATGGTTGTTTTTCCTGCACCCGGCGGCCCCGTCAGGAGGATTATCGGACTCTTGGCGTCGGGCATTCCAACAGCATCGCAGGCAGCACAAGTATCAAGACGTTCAAACGTACGAACGGTTACCGTCCGTCCCCGCTCTTCGGCACCGGCCGCTGTCCGTCCAGCGGCGGCGTCTCGCGGCCGGACTGCTGAAACCCGCTCTATGCAATCAAGGGCGCGGCTCCGCCGCGCCGACCTGGCGCGCCCTCCCGGCTCACGGCAGGGACCCCCGCGCTCCGGCGCTGCGCGCCTGCGCGCACCCCCACCGCTCCCCGTCCAACGGCACCAGGCCAGAGAGGCACCAGGCCAGAGAGGTATGAGCAGCTGCCAATGTCCGAGATCGACTCACCTCCGAGCCGCCGACCCGGCGCTTGAGCATCCGCCCGACTCCGGACCGTATCAAGAGCGCTGACGCGTCGCTCCGCGATGGACTCCGTCCACCCTTGACCCGGCCACTCCGCCAGGCTCTACTGCTCCGCTATGGGTTCGGTGGCTCTCCCTGCCCCATTGCACGTTTCCCCTTCTACTCGAAACGGAAGGCCCGACATTGACTAGATTCATGCCTGGAGTCCAGTCGCGCTGATCAGGCCAGTTCGGCCGGAGCCGGCGAGACCCCAGACCCCGGCGAAAGTGGAGGCATCGATTGTTCAGCAAGCAGCAGATCCTTGACGAGATCGTCCGGACGGCGGCGATCAACGGCGGGGTCCCTCTGGGCCAGAAGGCCATGGTGAAGCAGACCGGCATCCAGCAATGGGACTGGCGCGGACGCTACTGGCTCAACTGGAGCGATGCCCTGGCCGAGGCCGGGTTCGACCCGAACACCTGGAACCCGCGCGTCGACGATGACGTGGTCCTGCAGGCGCTCGCGCTAGAGGTCCGTCGGTTGGGCGACTTCCCGACGCGTGCACAGATCATGATGGGACGACGCCGCGATCCGACCTTTCCATCTGAGGCTTCGATCAGGCGTCGGGGGTCCAAGTCCGAACTCATCCGGCGAGTCCTGGAGTTCTGCGAAGGTGAGCCGGACCACTACGCAGATGTACTGGCTGTTCTGCGCCCCCTGGCCGTGATGCAAGAGTCTTCTACCGAGCAAGCGCACGATCAGACTTCAGACACGCTGGTCGTCGGGCACGTGTATTTGCTAAAGCTGGGGAAGCACTACAAGGTCGGTCGATCCAACTCATTCGGGCGGCGTGAGCGCGAGTTGGCTATCCAGATGCCAGAGCGCACAACGACCGTGCACGTGATCAACACCGACGACCCGGTCGGCATCGAGGCTTACTGGCACCGGCGATTCGCAGATCGCCGAGTGCGGGCTGACGCAGAGTGGTTCGAGCTGACTCAGGAGGACGTACGCGCGTTCAAACGACGAGGATTCCAGTAGGGGGCGCGCCTGTTCCGAAACCAAGGCCCTCCCCCCAGCTGTGAGTGACTAACTGAGTGATAGTCGGCCCGGAATCCGGCGGACGCTCATGGACTACCGAGGACTCGCTCCGTGCTCGCGGCGACTCCGCCAGCGCGCATGCGTGCTTCGGGACGAAGCAGCTGCCCGCGCGGTAAGGACGTCAGTCCCCTTCGAGCCGCCGACCCGTCGCTTGAGCATCCGCCCGACTCCGGACCGCATCAAGGGCGCTCCGCGTCGCTCCGCTATGGGCTCGGTGGCTCTCCCTGATCGCGCCCCAACTTGACCCTCCGATGGCGCGCTGAAGTCCTGTATCCGGTATCGGTGCTGAGTCGTTTCAGATTTGGAGCGTCTGGCGACTGGTCCCTTGAGAACCGTCCTCGTTGGTCCAGAAGACGTGGCAGTTCACTCTTTGCGGCGAACCCATATGAAGGACCGCTCGATATTGGGTGCTTTGACCCGCGGGTAGAAAGTCCAGGGCCTCGTCCGCGCCCATCACCATCCAGCCCTCAGTGCCGTCTCCGGTCTCCGTTCGCAGAGTCACTTTCTGTGCCTCGCCTCCACCGTCATTCGTCAACACCACGAAGTACTCGTTCGCTCGGTTGCTGACTAGATTCGCAGTGACATGGGCTTTGGGTGCCGAAGGCGCCGTGAGAGCTGCATCCGTCACCCCGAAGCGCTCCCGCACAATGCGGCTCAGGGCGCTAGCTACCTGGCGTATCAGACCCGGGACATCATCGAACTGACCTACGAGGCCCTTGGCCAGCTCTTCATCTCGAAATGCACGCAACGCGGATAGTTGCTCGGTATCGATCGTGTCGGCAACCACAGGACGCGAAGAGAAGAACAACGAAACAGACTTGCCCGCGTCAGTGAAGCGCCTGATCTCTTCGACAGTGCCACTCTCCGCTTCACCGGTCGCCGTCCCTAGTCGGGTCCAGAACACACCCAGGAGGATGTCCGCACCGTCCACTATCTGCCTGTTCACGATCGCCTGCGGCCGATCCCCCGATTCAGCAGTCGCCGATGTCTCCCACCGCACCGGCATCAGAACCGTTCTTGACGTCTCAGCGTGATCAGCGTTCCAGCGATGAATAGCGCTCTCGATCCCGTCCCGTTCGCCGACAACGTCGGACGGGGAGGCAATGAGAACCCGAACGACCTGGGCTTGGAAGGTCATTCCGACACAGTCGCACGCATCGGCCAGGTTGCCAACCAAATGCCCGGCGCCACGTGTGGCGCGGGGACACCCAACGCCAGCACTCGCAGCGTTGCAGTGAGTGAAAGCCCGGCCACGAGGTCATGGACGCATCTAGACATCCGGGACCGATCGGGACAGGTCACCGTGCGGAAGCGTGCCTCGGGGAAACAACGGTCTTGGTCAGGCTCTCGAAGAGGGCACTTCCGTGCCCACTCCGTGCCCAATGGGCGGTCACAAGTGGGCACCGACGGTCAATCGCGGACGGTGCATCTGAGCAAATGGCCCCTGGGCGGGCTCGCTTCCCAAGCTGGACGCGCGTGGCACGCCTGTGGCACACCAAGGGACCAGACAGCGGGCAGCGACGACAACCACCGACAATCTCTCACCAGCGGAAATGCCCGACGCGGCACCTCGAAGAGCAGCCTCGGTGAGCCTCCTAAAGCGGGTGTCGGCAGTTCGAATCTGCCCGGGGGCACTCTGATACGTCGCCGGTCACCTGCGCCGATGCGGGGCTCCTAGACGTTTCGGGGTGAAGACGACGCGACCGCAACCTTGCATTCCGCCAGCGTTCCGCCATGCCGCGGAAGTCACGGGGTCCCCACCCGGGCGGTGCCAGGACTGCTGTTTCTTCTAGGTTACTGCACGATTGACTTATATGGCTAATATTGCAGTATGCGACAAGCGGACATCCTCGAGGCCGTGAGCGGCACGGCCGCCGGGCAGTGGGGACTCTTCACCACTGCACAAGCACG
>JAABUN010007680.1_pt1 | contig 11448 bp, 10 predicted proteins | sample 5559311 | NCBI WGS metagenome assembly JAABUN01 (sample SAMN10711877, study PRJNA513370) | rock metagenome | isolation source: Antarctica rocks | place: Antarctica: Victoria Land, Siegfried Peak sud | reverse complement strand
TGGACTGCTACAAGTGGGCCTACAAGCTGAGCCCGGCCGTGCCCAGCGACCTCGTCGCGGACTGTTTCGACCTCGCCCGCGAGATCCGCACGCTCGACATGCGTGCCGCGCCCTACGACCTCAGCGAGCTGGGGTACGAAGCCGTGCCGATCGAGACGCCAGCAGGCAGGACGGCATACGTGAAGGCGCAGCGAGACTTCGCGAGCCGGTCACAGCAGCTGCGTGGACGGCTCCTCGCGGTCTGCGACGAGGTCCTTCGGGCCAGGTCGCTCTAGCCCGCCCGCAGTGGTTCGCGACACCCCGGGCGAATGGCGGGTGCTCAGGGACAGGAGAGCTCGAGAAGTGGCAGGATGCGTCCCGGGATCGAGCCGCTGGCAACCTCCCCCACCTTCCACGCTCCGTGGTGGAGGTAGAACCCCTCGGCTCCGGGATCTGACTCGATCCGGATCGACGTCCAGCGACGGAGGGCCGCCGCCCGCGTCGCATCAGCGAGCAGGACCGAGCCGACCCCTGAGCCGATGCGGTGCGGGTCGACGAAGAGCATGCGGAGCATGCGCAGCTCGCCAACCCCGGCAGGCAGCTGCGGGTCGGCTGCCAGGAGATGGAACCCCGAGACGACTCCGTCGACCTCGGCGACGACGGTGTCCACGGCACGCTCCAGGCCGATGGCCAGCTCCGACCGGCACGCCTCGAGAAAGTCGGCGTCGTAGCCCCAGTGGCCCTTGCTCCGCAGGGCGAGCGCGCTGAGCTCGGCGGCGTCGGCAGGCCGGCCGGGACGCAGGTCGACGTCAGTCCGTGTCACGGGCGAGGCAGGCTCGACGACACCCCAGGTGGGCGACCGTGCCGGCAGGTCGGTGAAGAGCTGGTCAAGGTCCTGGCGCAGGATCGCACCATGTGCCTTGGTGGTGCGGGCCTCGTGCTCGGAGGGGTCGAGCCGGCCTTCCTTCCAGTGCTCGTTGAGGATCTGGATTGCGCGACCGCGCTCCGCGTCACCGAGCCGTTCCGTCGCGCTGCCCCCGGTTGTGCCCATGGTCACATCCTGCCAGCACCGCCTCCCGACGACACATAGGTGCCAGGGAAGCGGGTAGGCACTAGTGGAGCCGTGCGGCTCCGAGCTCCCATCAGAGCTCATCCCGCGAGGAGGACACACGTGAGCAGCAGCGACAGGCCGGGAGAAGAGTCCGCCCTCGGTCGACACGAGGACGGGGGCGCCACCGCAAGCCGCGGACGCGACCGCGACGGGGACGGCATCGACGACAGCCGCGAGCGGGGCGTCCGCGAGCCGGTGACGGAACGCCGCGGCGGGCTGGGGGGTCGTGGCGCCGTCGCAGCCCGGGTAGGCCGGCCCCATGTCGGGATCAACTGGGGTTCCGCCTTCTTCGGTTGGGTCGCCGCAATGGGTCTGGCGGTCATCCTCACGGCACTGGCCGCGGCGATCGGCGCAGCCATCGGGGTCACCCAGTCCTCGAGCACGACGCAGGCAGCCGACCAGCTGTCGCAGAACGCCAGGAGCATCGGCATCGGCAGCGGGATCGTCCTCGCCGTCATCATCTTCCTGGCGTACTTCTGTGGCGGCTACGTCGCGGCCCGGATGTCCCGTTTCGAGGGTGTCAAGCAGGGCTTCGCCGTCTGGGCGTGGGCGGTCATCATCGCCATCATCGTGGCCGTCATCGCGGCGGTTGCGGGTGCGAAGTACGACGTGCTCAGCTCGCTGAACACCTTCCCGCGCCTCCCCGTCAACCAGGGGACCCTGACGACCGGCGGGATCATCGCCCTGGTCGCCTTCCTGCTGATCTCTTTGCTCGGAGCTCTTCTCGGCGGCCGCGCCGGGATGCACTACCACCGCAAGCTCGAGCAGGCGGAGCCGACCGTCGAGCGCTGAGAGTGGCTGGCTTGGCGCCACCCCGCGTCTCCGGTGCAGGCGGGTCGGGCGGGTGCGCTGAACGTGAGGTGGGTGGGTGGCTCTGGCGTCCCGCCGTCAGCGCACCGGCACGTCGTGGCGGAGCAGCCCGAAGGTGATCCCGTCGACGAGGGCCCTCCAGGACGCCTCGACGATGTTTGGTGCCACGCCGACGGTCTCCCACGACGTCTCGCCGTCCGAGGTCTCGATGAGCACTCGAGTCACGGCGTCCGTGCCGTGTGCGGCGTCGAGGATGCGGACCCGGAAGTCGATGAGCTCGAGCTTCTCGATCTCCGGGTAGACCTTCGCCATCGCCTGGCGCAACGCGTGGTCCAGCGCGTTGACCGGTCCGTTGCCCTCACCGGTGGCGACGAACCGCCGGCCGCCGGCGACGAGCTTGACCGTCGCCTCGGACGTCGCGTCGGCGGAGCCCCGGGCGTCGGTGATCACGCGCCAGGACTCGACCTCGAGGTACGACACCGGCGCTCCGCCGAGTGCGGCGCGAAGCAGGAGCTCGAAGGACGCATCCGCCGCGTCGAAGGTGTAGCCCCGCAGCTCGAGATCCTTGACCGTAGCGAGCAGCCTGGCGACGAGCTCGGGCTGTCCGCTCAGGTCGAAACCGAGCTCCTTGGCCTTGAGCTCGATGCTCGCCCGTCCGGCCATGTCGGAGACCAGTGTGCGCATCGAGTTCCCGACCGCGTGGGGGTCGGTGTGCTGGTAGAGATCCGGGTCGACCTTGAGGGCGCTCGCGTGTAGGCCGGCCTTGTGCGCGAAGGCGCTCGACCCCACGTAGGGCTGGCGGCTGTAGGGCGGCACGTTGGTCACCTCGCTGATCGCGTGGGCGATCCGCATGGCGTCGCGCAGCCGGGACGGCGCGAGCAGGTCGTGGCCGCCCTTGAGCTGGAGGTTGCTGACGACGGTGAGCAGGTCGGCGTTGCCCGTGCGCTCGCCATAGCCGTTGATCGTGCCCTGGACGTGGGTGGCCCCGGCGGTCACGGCCGCCATGGAGTTGGCCACGGCGCACCCGGTGTCGTTGTGGCAGTGGATCCCCAGCCGCGCCGAGGTCGCCTCGAGCACGCCAGCCACGACGTCCTCCACCTGCGCGGGGAGCATCCCGCCGTTGGTGTCGCAGAGGGCGACCACCTCCGCGCCGGCCTCGGCCGCGACAAGGACCACCTCGAGCGCGTAGGCGCGGTCCGCGGCATACCCGTCGAAGAAGTGCTCGGCGTCGAGGAAGACGCGCCGACCTTCGGCGCGCAGGAACGAGACCGTGTCCCGGACCATCTCGAGGTTCTCGGCGAGCGTCGTGCGCAGGGCCTCGTGGACGTGCCGCACGTGGGACTTCGCCACCAGGGTCACCACGGACGCACCGGAGGCGAGAAGTGCTCGCACGAGCAGGTCGTCCGCCGCCACCGCGCCCGCACGGCGGGTGGCTCCGAAGGCGGCGAGGGTGGCGTTCTGCAGCTCCAGCTCCTGCTGGGCGCGCGCGAAGAACTCCGTGTCCTTGGGGTTCGCGCCCGGCCAGCCGCCCTCGATGAAGCCCACGCCCAACTCGTCGAGGTGCCGGGCGATGGCGAGCTTGTCGGGGACGGAGAGGTTGAGGCCCTCCTGTTGCGCGCCGTCGCGCAGCGTCGTGTCGTAGACGTGCAGGTCGGACATGGGCTGTCGCTTCCGTCGGGTCCCCCCTCGCGCTCAGGGCGGGCGGGGCTGTGGTGAAGCCTGTTGTCGTCGTGATTGTCCCCCTCCCTGTCGCTGCCTCCCGGGCGAGGGTGGTGACCGGGAAACAAAAAGACCCCCCGGGTAACGGGAGGTCAGCGCGACGAGGGAGTCTCGTCGCGCTAGGTGATAATCAGCGTGGTGGTGGCCACTGCGGTCACAGGCTTCACGACAGACACCTTGCCTGGCTGTCCAGCCTCTGACAACCACGTCTCGCCATCTGGGCAGAGAAGGAGAGCCGGTATGCCGGCCAGCCGCGGGAACTCCGTCGGTCTCGACACCCACGCCCGACCTGGAGGGCGTCAGCGGTCCTGTCCGACAACTGTTTCCAGTGTCTGCGCCACGCCGTCATCGTCGTTCGACGGGCAGGTGTGGGTGGCGGCCGAGATGACGTCCGGATGCCCGTTCGCGACGGCGAACGAGGTCCCGGCCCAGGCGAGCATCGGCAGGTCGTTGGGCATGTCCCCGAAGGCCCACACGTCGGCGGCTTCGACACCCAGACCGATGCACCACTCGGCCAGGGCCACGGCCTTCGTCACGCCGGGCGCCGAGATCTCGGCCAGGCCGCCGGCGCCGGAGTAGGCGACGATCCCCCGGTGGCCGACGATCCGCGCCACAGCGTCGAGAAACTCTGTCGCGTCCATCGACGGGAGGCGGCCGAGCAGCTTGCCGACCGGTTCGCCGACGAGCTCCTCCACCGGACCGCGCACCGCGTCGTCGGGGATCCGGTGGAGGTTGGCGTAGCCCTGCTCATAACCGAAGCCCGACGCCCGCTCCGCCGCGAACCTCACCCCCGGCAGCTCGCGACGCAGGTCGGTCACCAGCTCCGCCACCACGTCAGGTCCAAGGCCCGTGTGCGACACGACCCTTCGGGATGGAACGTCGTACACGAACGCGCCGTTGCCGCACAGCGCCACGCCGCGGGGACCGACGATCGACTCGAGCTCGTCCAGCCAGCGCGGAGGACGGGCCGTGACCAGGACGGTGTGGATGCCGGACGCCTCCACCGCGGCGAGGACCGAACGGGTCCGCTCGGACACCGACCCGTCCGAGCGCAGCAGGGTGCCGTCGAGGTCGGTGGCCACCAGTCGCGGTGGCCGCGCCCGTGGCGCACCTTCCCGGCGGGCGGGCGCGGACGGCATACCGGGCGTCGCTCGTCCGGGCCTCAGGCGAGCCGGGTGAGCCAGCCGCGAGTGTCCTCGGTCCGGCCGTACTGGACGTCGAGGAGCTGCTTGCGGATGCCCAGGGCGACCTCCCCGGTGAACCCTTCCCTGCGGTGGTCGACTCCGCCGCCATCCCAACGCAGCTCGCCGACGGGGGTGATGACCGCGGCCGTGCCACACGCGAAGACCTCGGAGAGCTCGCCCGACGCCGCAGCGTCCTTCCACTCCTGGATGGGGATCGGCCGTTCTTCGGGGGTGAGCCCCAGGTCCTGGGCGAGCTCGAGGATGGACGAGCGGGTGACCCCTTCGAGAATCGACCCGGACAGCTCGGGTGTGACGATCCGGCCGTCCCGGTAGACCAGGAAGAGGTTCATCCCCCCGAGCTCCTCGATGTGCGTCTGCGTCGAGGAGTCGAGGAAGACGGCCTGGTCGCAGCCGTGCTGCATGCCCTCGAGCTGACCGGCCAGGCTGGAGGCGTAGTTGCCACCGCACTTCGCTGCGCCGGTGCCACCGGCGCCGGCGCGGGCGTAGTCCGTCGAGATCCACAGCGAGATCGGTGAGACGCCGCCGGAGAAGTACGCGCCGGCCGGGGACGCGATGACGGAGTAGGTGACCTCTGCGGCGGGCCGCACCCCGAGGAAGACCTCCGAGGCGAACATGAACGGGCGCAGATAGAGGCTCTTCTCGCCGGACTCGCCAGGCTCAGGCACCCAGTCGGCGTCGACCCCGACCAGGGCCCGGAGGGACTCGACGAAGTCCTCCTCCGGCAGCTGGGGAAGGGCGAGCCGGCGGGCGCTGCGGTTGAAGCGCGCCGCGTTGGCTTCCGGGCGGAAGGCCCAGATCGACCCGTCCGCGTGCCGGTAGGCCTTCATCCCTTCGAAGATCTCCTGCGCGTAGTGCAGGACGGCGGAGGCAGGGTCGATCAGGAGCGGCCCGTATGCCGTCACCTTGGCGTCGTGCCAGCCCTCGTCTGCCGTCCACGTCGCGAGGACCATGTGGTCGGTGAACTTCTTGCCGAAGCCCGGGTTGGCGAGGATGGCGTAGCGCTCTGCCACGGGGAGTGGGTCGGCTCTGCGGGTCAGGTCGAAGGTCAACCCGGTCGAGCCGGCCGTCTGCGTGCTCATGGGAAGCCTCCGGATCCGTCCGCAGCAGTGCGGACCAACGTGTCTGGTGCTGCTCTCGCAGGGTACCCGCCGGACCTCGCGGAAGGCCAAGGGGTGCGCTCCGGACGGGGGTGGAGCGGTCCGCTCAGGCGAGGCGGGATGCGATGGCGTCGCCGACGGCGGTCGTCCTGCGTGCCAAGCCGCCGCGCTCGGCGAGGTCGGCCGCTACCGCGGTCTCGACGGCACGCGCGTCGTCGGTGCGGCCGACGTGCTGCAGAAGCATGGCGACCGAAAGGATGGTGGCTGTCGGGTCGGCCTTGGCCTGACCGGCGATGTCGGGCGCGGAGCCGTGGACCGGTTCGAACATGCTCGGGTAGCTGCGCTCGGGGTTGATGTTCGCACTCGCTGCGAGGCCGATCCCGCCAGCGATGGCTGCGGCGATGTCCGTGATGATGTCGCCGAAGAGGTTGTCGGTCACGATGACGTCGAAGCGGCCCGGGTCGGTCGTCAGGAAGATCGTCGCGGCGTCGACGTGCTGGTATGCGGTCTGCACCTCGGGGAAGTCCTGCCCGACCTCCTCGACGGTTCGCCGCCAGAGATGACCGGCGTGGGTGAGCACGTTGTGCTTGTGCACCAGGGTCAGGTGCTTGCGCGGGCGCGCCTGGGCTCGGGAAAAGGCATCTCGGACGACCCGTTCGACACCGAACCGCGTGTTGACGCTGACCTCGGTGGCGACCTCGTTGGGGGTGCCCGTCCGCAGCGACCCGCCGTTGCCGATGTAGGGACCCTCGGTGCCCTCGCGGACGACGACGAGGTCGATCCCGTCCGGGGCGACCCGCTCGACGGCGAGAGGGCTCTGCACGCCCGGAAAGAGCTTGGCCGGGCGGAGGTTGACGTAGTGCTCGAGGGTGAACCGGATCGGCAGGAGCACCCCGCGCTCGAGGACGCCGCTCGGCACGGACGGGTCCCCGATGGCGCCCAGCAGGATCGCGTCGTGGCCGCGGACCTCCTCCAGGACGCCGGCCGGGAGGGTCTCCCCGGTGGCGTGCCAGCGGCGGGCGCCGAGGTCGTAGTCGGTCGTGGCGATCTTCAAGCCGGAGCCGGCGGTGACCGCCTCGAGGACCTTCAGGCCTTCGGCCACGACCTCGGGGCCGATGCCGTCCCCGCCGATGACGGCGAGGTTCAGCCTCTGGCTCCCAGACGTGGTCTCAGAGCCTGGTGTCAGCTGCGTCGCCATGGCACTCAGCGTAGGTTGCGTCTTGCCGATTGGGACCGGCGTCTCAGCTGACGAACGGCCCACCCGGGTGCGGGCTGGGCCGTTCGTCGGGTGCGGGCGTCCTGCCCGCGGTGCTCACTCGTCCGAATGGCCCTGGTCGCGCAGGTCCATGGACTCCTGCACTGCCCGTCGAGCCTGCTCAGCCTCTTCGCTCATGTGTCCAGTCCTTCGAGTTCGTCTGTGGTTGGGGGCTTCCGCTCGAACCGTATGCCGGTAGCGGGTGACCCTGGAGCAGCGGGATCTCCGCGTCGAGTGAGCTGACTAGCGAAGCTCGCCGCGACGGGGAATGGTGACCACGCGCCGCGTCATGCGTCGACACTACGTGGACGTCCAACTATCTGAAACTGTGATCCCACCATCCGGACCGTAGCCGGGGAAGCCAGCCGAAGGGAGTCACAGGTTGACGACCGAGAACGAGTCCGCACCCACCAGCTCGGCGATCCTGGCGGCGACGGCCGCAGGCAGCGCGACATCGACGTTGAGCAGCACGAGCGCCGAGTCCTTCTTCTCGCTGCGGGCGACCTGCATCCCTCCGATGTTGATCCCCTCGTCGCCGAGCACCTGGCCGACCTGGCCCACGACGCCCGGCCGGTCGGAGTAGGAGAACACCGCCAGGTGGTCGGTCAGCGGCACCTCGAGGTCGTACCCGTTGATCCCGACGATCTTCTCGACCATCCGGGGTCCGGTGAGCGTGCCGGCGACCGACACGACGGTGCCGTCCTTGAGCGTGCCGCGCAGGGTGGTGACGTTGCGGAAGTCCTCGCTGGCCAGGTCGGTCAGCAGGCGGACCTCACAGCCGCGCTGCTCGGCGATGACCGGGGCGTTGACATACGAGACCTGCTCCTCCACGACGTCCTGGAAGAGGCCCTTGAGGGCCGACAGCTTCCAGACGCTCACGTCGTGCTCGGTGATCTCGCCCTTGACGTCGACGTCGATCTGCACCGGCACCTGACCAGCGATCGCCGTGAAGATCCGCCCCAGCTTCTCGACCAGGGCGATCCCCGGGCGCACCTCCTCGTCGATGGCGCCGCCGGAGACGTTGACCGCGTCCGGGACGAGGTCGCCGCCCAGGGCCAGCCGCACCGACCTGGCGACGGCGACACCAGCCTTCTCCTGTGCCTCGTCGGTCGAGGCGCCGAGGTGGGGGGTGACGACGACCGACTCGAACTCGAAGAGGGGTGACTCAGTCGTCGGCTCCTTGGCGAAGACGTCGATACCCGCTCCGGCCACCCGACCATCACGAAGGGCGTCGGCGAGGGCCTGCTCGTCGACGATGCCGCCCCGGGCCGCGTTGATGATCCGCACTGTCGGCTTGACCTTCTTCAGGGCGTCGGCTCCGATCAGCCCCAGGGTCTCGGGAGTCTTGGGCAGGTGCACGGTGATGAAGTCCGACTCGGTCAGCAGCTCGTCGAGGCCGACGAGCTTCGCCCCGATCTGGGCCGCGCGGGCCGGAGTCGTGTAGGGGTCGTAGGCGATGATCTCCATCCCGAACCCCTTGAGCCGCTCCGCCACGAGCGCACCGATCCGGCCGAGACCGACGATGCCGACCGTCTTCTCGAGCAGCTCGACACCGCCGTACTTGCTCCGCTTCCACGCCCCGTTCTTCAGTGCCTCGTTGGCGGGAGCGATGTTGCGGGCCGTCGCAAGGAGCAGGCCGACCGCGAGCTCGGCGGCCGACGTGATGTTGGAGGTCGGGGCATTGACGACCATGATGCCGGCCTGGGTCGCCGCAGGGACGTCGACGTTGTCCAAGCCGACTCCCGCACGGGCGATGACCTTGAGCCGCTTTGCCGCACCGATGGCCGCAGCGTCCATCTTCGTGGCCGACCGGATGAGGACCGCGTCGACGTCGGCGAGCGCCGGGATGAGCTCGTCACGGTTGGCGCCGTCGACGGTGCGGACCTCGAAATCGGGTCCGAGGGCGTCGATGGTGGCCGGCGAGAGTTCCTCGGCGATGAGCACGACGGGCTTCGTCACGTGGCAGTCCTATCGAGATGTCCTGGGCGAGTTGGCCGCTGTCGGCCGCTGCGGGGAGCTGAGCTCGGCACCGCGCTGTGCCAGGCCCGAGTGTACGGCGGCTTACGACGGTGTTTCCGGACGCGCCCACGATGTGGGTCGCGACCGCTCAGCGGCGGCGGTTTCCGCCGAAGACCTCGATGGACATGCGCAGCACGATGAGCAGCGAGATGACGATGACGACCACTCCGACGATGACCGCGGGCCTGAACCGCGACGCCACGAGGAAGCACCCGACGGCGACGGCACCGATGAGGACGAGCCAGGACTGCCACGGTCTCGACGTCTGGTTGACCACACCAGGAGTCTAGGTGCTGGGTGGTTCCCGACTCACGCACCGTAGAAAGAAGCTTCTGCCCTGCCCCACTGGGTGGGGCAGGGCATAGTCGCATAGTCGCGCGCGCACCCCCTGCGTCCCAGCGCCGCGACGAGGTTGCCGGCGCCTCGACTTCGTCAGCGCCCGGCGGAACCCTCCACATAGTCGGAGTCGCTGGCAGCGTCGTCCTTGATCCAGCTCATCAGACCGCGCAGCTCCTTGCCCGTCGCCTCGATCGGGTGCTTGGCGCCCTTCTCCCGCAACGCCTTGAACTCCGGGGCACCCGCGTCCTGGTCGTCGATGAACCGCTGAGCGAAGGCGCCGCTCTTGATGTCGACCAGGACGGCTTGCATGTTCTCCTTGACGTGCGGGTCGATGACCCGCGGCCCGGAGACGTAGTCGCCGTACTCGGCGGTGTCCGAGATCGACCAGCGCTGCTTGGCGATCCCTCCCTCGACCATGAGGTCGACGATGAGCTTGAGCTCGTGGAGGCACTCGAAGTAGGCGACCTCGGGCTGGTAGCCCGCCTCGATGAGCGTCTCGAAGCCGTACTGGACCAGCTGCGAGGCGCCACCGCACAGGACTGCCTGCTCTCCGAAGAGGTCGGTCTCGGTCTCCTCGGTGAACGTCGTCCTGATGCCGCCGGCCCGCAGCCCACCGATCGCCTTGGCGTAGGCCTTGGCGACGTCCCACGCCTCGCCGGACGGGTCCTGCTCGACGGCAAGGAGCACCGGGACCCCACGGCCGTCGGCGAACTCGCGCCGCACAAGGTGACCGGGACCCTTGGGGGCAACCATGAGGACGTCTGATCCGGCTTCCGGCTTGATGTAGCCGAAGCGGATGTTGAAGCCGTGGCCGAAGAGCAGGCCGGCACCGTCCTTGAGGTTCGGCTTGATGTCGTTGGCATAGACCGTGCGCTGGACCTGGTCGGGGGTGAGGATGACGACGAGGTCGGCCTCCTTGACCGCGTCGGCGACGCTGCGGACGGTCAGGCCCTCGGCCTCCGCCTTCGCCCGAGAGCGGCTTCCCTCCTGCAGGCCGACGCGGACGTCCACGCCGGAGTCGCGCAGGTTGAGGGCGTGGGCATGCCCCTGGCTGCCGTATCCGATGACGGCGACCTTCTTGCCCTGGATCGCGGACAGGTCTGCGTCGTCGTCGTAGAACATCTCAGCCATGTGGCCAGCTCCTTCGTCTCTGTTCAGGTGCGGTGACTTCGTGCGTTGTGGGTCCAGCTGGTGCGTCGGTGCCCGCAGGACACCGTATGCCGGGTGGCCGCGACGCGCTGGCTCACGTCCGTCAGGCGGTCCGCAGGCTGCGGTCGGTGATCGAGCGCGGTCCGCGGCCGACGGCCACGACACCGGACTGGACCAGCTCGCGGACGCCGAACGGCTCCAGGACACCGAGGAGGGCCTGGACCTTCTCCGCCTTGCCGGTGCACTCGATGGTCAGGGTGTCCTGGGCCACGTCGATCACCTTCGCGCGGAACAGCCCGACGGTCTCGAGGACGTGGGTGCGGGTCACCGCGTCGGCCCGGACCTTGACGAGGACGACCTGTCGCTGGACCGACGCGACCGGGTCCAGCTCGACCACCTTGAGGACCTCGACCAGCTTGTTCAGCTGCTTGGTCACCTGCTCCAAGGGCAGTGCCTCGACGTCGACGACGACGGTCATCCTCGAGATGTCGGAGTGCTCGGTCGGTCCGACCGCGAGCGAGTCGATGTTGAAGCCACGGCGCGAGAACAGCCCGGCGATCCGCGCGAGGACGCCCGGCTTGTTCTCCACGAGGACGGACAACGTGTGCTTTGACATGGCTGCTTCTCCGTTGCCCTCGGGTCAGTCTTCGCGGTCCCACACGGGGGCCTCGCCCCGAGCGTTGAGGATCATGTCGTTGCTCACGCCGACGGGGACCATCGGCCACACCATCGCGTCACGGTGCACGACGAAGTCGATGACGACCG
>JAABUN010007679.1_pt1 | contig 11449 bp, 10 predicted proteins | sample 5559311 | NCBI WGS metagenome assembly JAABUN01 (sample SAMN10711877, study PRJNA513370) | rock metagenome | isolation source: Antarctica rocks | place: Antarctica: Victoria Land, Siegfried Peak sud | reverse complement strand
CTTCGGCTTCAAGTCACCCGACGCCCTGATCGCCCTCGCGATGCTCAACCTCGGCGGACACCGGCCCATCCTCCCCGGCCGAAAATGACCCACGGATCAGTCAGGAGAGCCAAAAAAAGCCGGAGCGCTGCGCAAGATCGAGTTCGCCCGCCGCAGCTCCTTTACCTCCCGCTCCAGCTCGGCCACAGTCGTCGACCTCGGCCTGCATCACCCAGCCCCGAAGCGTCTCCGGGTTGATGCCCAGCTGCTCACCGATCCGCCGACACGCCCCGGGCCTGCTCGCCAGGTCCCTACGAGCATCGACCGCCAACCTGATCGCCCGGTCCCGAAGCTCGTCCGGATACTTCCGTGGTGCTGCCATGACTCTCATCCTCCCTGGGTTGAGAGCCTCCATCAAACGGGGCGAGACACACCTAGTCGGCGGCTTCGATCAGAGCACCAGCAACCTCACCCGATGTCCGCGTTGTGCGGGGCACTGCCGACACCACGGCGAGCGCGTCAGCAGCTGCTTGACCTTCGTCCCCATCGGCTCAGAGCCCTTGATCAGGCCATCGACGCAACGTATCCACAGGCTTGAGGCATTCGTTGCGCGACGTACCTACCGTCGGAAGCGTTCGTTTCGTTTCGACGGACCCACGTTCGTCACAAGCCGACCGAAGGGTGGGGCCTCATGGTCCTCGATGCGCTCAACCAGCTCACCGCCGTCATCGTGACGGCCGTGCCGAACCCTGATCCGCAGGCGCCGCCGGGGGTCAGTGACCAGATGGCCGACATCCTCGGGTACGTGAAGTGGGGGGTCCTGCTCGTCATCATCGTCGCTGCCTTTGTGGGCGTCGGCTCGGTCGCTGGCGGTCGCGTTTTCGCCAACCACGGGGCGTCGAGGGTGGGCGTCTCCATCCTGGTGAGTACCGTGATCGCCGCCATCCTCTACGTCGGCGTCTACGCGTTCCTGACGTCCATCACGGGGTGAGGCGACATGCACTCGATCCGTCGCGCCCGCCAGGTGACCAGGGCTTGGCTGGCGCTGGCCGTCATCGCTTCCCTCGCGCTGGCGCTGCTCGCCGGCCTCATCGTCACGGTTGCGTCGACACTGTCCAGCCAGGCCTCGCCAGGTGAGTCATCCGGGCCGCCATCAACGGTGTCCGCCACGCGCCAGTCCGTGGCCCCGGCCGTGCGGGCCCAGGACCCAGAGGACGAGCTCGCGGCGCGACCCATGCTGCAGCTGGCACCCTCCGCGGCCCGGCCCCAGCCGCTGGTCGTCGAGACCGCCGGGCCGCCCATCCCGCTCCCTCGCGCGCTGGACACCACCACGCTGGTCCCGACCGGCTTTCCCCAGACACCCGAGGGTGCGCTCGCTCAGCTGGCCGCCATCGACTCGATGGCCATGCGCGACCTCTCCCCCGTCCAGCTGCGTCGGGTCCACGAGTGGGCGACCGCTCCCGGCGCCGTTCCCGTTGAGAAGTGGACGCCGTTCGTCGCCGCTTCTGCGGCGCTGGAGGCAGCGGGTGCCCCGGAAGGGGACTTGGAGCTCAGCTCGACGTTCACCCCCGTCGCAGGGCAGATCAAGGGAAGCCTCGGCGACGACTTCACCGTTGTGTGTGTCCTGGGCGAGTGGCAGGTCTCCTACCGCGACACCTCACGGGCGGGAGCAGGCGACTGTCAGCGGATGAAGTGGAGCGACGGACGCTGGTGGATCGGAGAAGGCGATCAACCGGCCTACGCACCGTCGGCGTGGCCCGGAAGCGCAGACGCCGTTCGCGCCGGTTGGCGGGTGCTGGCCGATGCCTGAGGTTCCGAACCCTCTCGGCGCTGTGGGCAGCGCCCTCGGAAACGCCGTCGCCTCATCCGCCACCAGCGCCATCGACGCTGCCGGCGAACGCATCTGGCAGTTCGCCCTGCTCCTCCTCGCCGGCTCGTTCGACCTGCTGGACCGCTTCGCCGCACCGGACGTGAGTCCGGCCTCCGGTGCCATGGCCGGACTGCTGCCGATGACGTTGTGGATCGGGGGCGTCGCCGCCCTTCTCCTGTCGTTCCTCCAGCTGGGAAGAGCTCTTGCAGCTGGCGGGAAGGGCCTGGGGCGGCTCCTGATCGGGCTCGGGCAGTACGCGGCGATCACCACCGCCGGACTCGGCTTCCTGGTGATCCTGGTGGCGGCCGCTGACGGCCTGGCGACAGGGATTCTAGCCAGCGGCCTGGACGCCGACTCTTTCGGTGCTCTCGCAGAGAGGAACACGTTCTGGCAGGACGCCGCTCAGTCCGCCGGCGGGCTGGCGATGGGACTCGTCGCACTGCTCTGCGTCATCCCAGCCGCCTTCATGCTGATGATCGAGGCGCTCGTCCGCCATGCCGCCATCCTGGTGCTGGCCGCGACGGTGCCGATCCTGGCCGCGGGCCTGGTGATGGAGTCCACCGCCCGGTGGTTCTGGACCGGGCTGCGATGGATGGTTGCCCTCCTCCTCCTCACCCCGGCCGTCGCGCTCGTCATGACCGTGGGGATGCGGGCAGCCGAGGGGTCCGTCACCGCCCTCTCCGGAGACAGCCCCGCGGCCGCGACCGTGGGCATGGCCGTCGGTGGGGTGACCATGCTCGTGGCCCTGCTGTGTCCGCTGGTGCTGTTCAAGCTGCTGGCGTTCCTCGACCCGAACTCCGTCTCGGGCGGCGCCGTGCGCGGCTTCATGTCCAGCGCGGGAGGGTCCGCATCGCCTGCCGCGTCGAGCACACCCGCTGCGGGTGGGGCGGATGACGGGGAGAGCGCGACTCAGTCGAGGTTCGGCACCTCGTTGGCCGCGATGACCGGCGTCGGTGGCGCCGTGGCCGATGCGGCCAGTACCCGCAGCGGTCAGATCCTGGACGCCGCCGGTGCCGGGCACCAAGGCGTCTCATCGAACGGAACTGCCAGGCAGCAGAACGGCGGTTCGCACAACGTCACTGAGGGACCGGTAGGAGGCCCTGGTGCCGGCTGCCCCGGCAATGGCGAAGCGATGGGACCTGACGACGCTTCCGTCGGATCGATCACCGACCCGCCGGTACCGTCCGCCCCCTCAACGGGCGGCGCCGGTGCAGGTGGCGCCCCCGGGAGCGCTGGCAAGGCGTCTGCGGCTGGGAAGGTCGGCACCGCGGGCGGAACAGCCGCCACCGCCGAGCAGGCAGCGGTGGTGGCGCTGTGAACGCCCCGCCGGCAGCAGGAGCAACGTACGAGGGATGGCGCCGTGAGCGGCTCGGCGTGTTCGCTGGGCTCACAGGTGGGCAGGCGGTCTTGGTGGCCCTCTTCCTCCTACCAGTCCTGGTGGTGATGGGCCGGTCCCAGTGGGCGGAGGTCTTCCAGCTGCTCCCGCTGGCCGTGGTCGGCTGCGCCCTTGTCGCCCTCCCGGTGCGCGGACGCCCCGCCTTCCGGTGGCTGCTCGACCTGGGGATGTTCCACCTCGGCGCGGCCATGCAGTGGAGCTCCTGGCGGTCGAAGGCCTCGAGCGGTAGCGCATCGCCACGCGACCTCGCGACCCCAGACCTGCCCGGGGTCTTGGCCGGACTGCGCACGCACGCCGGGCCTCGGTTCGGCCCGGACCAGTCCCCGGTGTGCGTCGTCCAGGACCCCCGGTTCGGCCGGTGGTCGGCGACGGCCAGAGTCACCCACGCCGGCGTTGCGGCCGCCGACGAGCAGACCCGGAACTCCTACGCGGACGCACTGGGTGGACTGCTCGCGGCGGCGGCCGACACCGGGACCGTTGCCGCCCTGTCTCTGCTGATCCGCACCGTTCCCGACGACGGCGCCGAGCGGGCTGCCTGGGTCGCGGACCACGCCGTGGACGACGTTCCCGAGGTCGTCGCGGCCGCAGCTCGTGGGCTGGAGGCGTCAGTCGTAGCGGCGTCAGTGCGGCATGAGGTCTTCCTGACCGTCTCCGTCGCGGAGTCCCGCATCCGACGCGCCGCGCGGGACGCCGGCGGTGGGGCCTGTGGCCGTGCCCGGGTGCTCTACCGGTACCTGACCGACCTCGAGCACGGGCTGCGGGCCATCGGTGCCACCGACGTGCACTGGCTTGACGCCTCCGAGCTCGCCACCGCCATTCGCACCGGGTACAACCTCGCGGAGGCGGCCGGGATCGCCCGGGCGGCACACGCGCGCCGACGCCTGGAGGACGTCAGCACCGGCACGATGTTGGGGGCGGCCGGACCTGTCCTCGCCCCGACGCCGAACGCGCGCACCTACACGCACGACGCGTACACCACCGTGTCGTACGCGCTCCTGCTGCCGAAGCGCCCGACCACGGTCGGCGCCCTCAGCCGCGTCCTGGCGCCGGCGACTGCTGGCGAGCGCCGCTGCCTGGCCCTGCACTACGAGCCGCTGCCCGCGGGCCGCGCGGACCGGCAGATCGAGCGGGACACGTGGGCAGCGGAGATGGCTGTGGACATCAAGGCCAAGCGCGGCTTCCGCGTCCCCCGCCGCGACCGCAAGCGTCTGGTCGAGGTGGCCGAGCAGGAGAGCCAGCTCGCTCGCGGACACAGCCTCGTCAGGGTGGCCGGAGCTGCCGCCGTCACCGTCCCAGCCGGCGACGGCATCGACGACGCTGCTGCGTCCTTCGAAGGGTCGGCCCGGGCTGCGGGCTACCAGCTGTTGCGACTCGACCTGGCGCAGGACACGGGGTTCGTCGCCGCCGTACTCCCCCTGGGTGTGGGCCTCCCCAAGCGAGGGGACCGCTGATGCTCGCGCCACGAGCGGGTGACGCCCCACCAGGAGGGCTCCGGCGGCGTCGCAAGTCGCCAGACACGGTCCGCGAAGACACCCTCTCGGCCCCCACTCTGGGCAGCCTTGTCGCCGCCCATGGAGAGGCCCGACCGGCGGCGCCAGCACCGCGAGGACGGATGACGGACCCCGATGCCGGGCTCTTCAGCAGCCCCGTCGGCAGGCGCGGGCATCGTCGGCCGGGCACCGGGTGGTCGCCGGTCCCGGCCCCGCTCGTGGGCTACCGCGCGAGCACGGCACAGATCGGTGGGGTGTTTCCCCTGCTGTCGGCCAACGGGTTGCCGCCTACCGGCGCACTGGTCGGTTACGACGTCCTCTCGGCGGGGGCGTTCTACGTCGACCCCGCCGGCTGGGTGCTCGCCGACCCCGCCATCGTCACGAACCCGAACCTCATCACATTCGGCAAGCCCGGGACCGGCAAGTCGGCCACGGTCAAGCTGTGCCTGTTGCGTCTCATGCGTTTTGGCGTCCGGACGATCGTGGCCGGTGATGTCAAGGGCGAGTACGAGGACTTGTGCCGGGCAGTCGGGGTCTCCCCCATCGCGCTCGGCCCCGGTCTGCCCGCCCGGATCAACGCGCTCGACCTCGGTCCGCTGGCGCACGGCCTGGCTGACCTGCCGCGAGAGGAGATCCAACGTCGCTCCAGCACGACCTTCTCCCGGTGGCTGGTGCTGCTACGCGCCCTGATCGGCGTGCGAGGCATCCCCGTGACCCCGTCCGACGAGGAGGCCCTGGGCGCTGTGCTGCGGGAGCTGACGGGTTGGAGTGTCGGCAGCACCAGCCTCACGCCGGTCACGATCCCCCAGGTGTGGCAGGCGCTGCGTGACCCGACCGAGTCGATGGCGGCCGAGTGCCGCTACGAGAGCCCGGACGAGATGCGAAGGCAGTGCCGTGGCATCACCGACGCACTCGGCGTCATGGTCCGTGGCTCGCTTGCTGGCCTGTTCGACGCCCAGACCAACGTCGACCTGGACTGGACAGCGCCGATCCAGTCGCTCTCACTGCAGCGTCTGCGCTCCCTCGGTGACGAGGCGACCGGGGTCGCCCTGGCGTGCGTGAACTCCTGGTGCTCGGCGATGCTCGAGCTCCGCCGCCCCGGGCAGATCACGCTCACCCTGCGGGACGAGGTGTGGCGACAGATGCGCCTGGGCCTCGGCGCCGTCCAGTCGTTGGACGCCGACCTGCGCCTGTCGCGGTCGGAAGGGGCGATCCAGTGGATGGTCGCCCACAAGCCGTCCGACCTGCTCTCGGTAGGGGACGCCGGGTCTCAGTCCGTCACCATCGCCAAGGACATGCTCAACCTCTGCGACACCAAGATCCTCATGGGCCAGGACGCCGCCATCGGGGCCGAGCTCGACACCCTCCTGGGGCTCGGCGGGATGCAACGCGACTGGGTCACGGGGTGGGCACGGCAACGGGTCGGTCGGGCGCTGTGGTTGGTCGGGGAGCGGGCATTCAAGGTCCAGACCGTCCAGACCGCTGCCGAGGAGGCGCTCACGAACACCAACGGCGCCCTGGGCGCAGGGTAGGTGGGGTCAGTGCGGATCTGGACGGCTGCGCTCGCCGGCGCCATCGTGCTCGCATCGATGGTCAGCGGGGGGTTCCTCGCGACCGTGAACCTGGCTGCGGCATCCGCGGCCTGCGGTGCGGCCGGCCCGGCACGGCAGGTCACTGGCGTCGACCTTGACGCCGAGCAGCTTGCCAACGCGAGCCTCATCGTGGACGTCACCCACCGCACCGGACTTCCCGCCCGCGCAGCGGTCATCGCAGTCGCCACGGCTCTCCAGGAGTCGAGTCTGCGCAACCTCGACCACGGCGACGCCGCCGGTCCCGACTCGCGCGGCCTGTTCCAGCAACGCATCCGGTACTACGGCGCCGACGTGGCCACTGACCCCACCCGGTCGACCCTCGCCTTCCTCAACCTCCTCGTCGAAGTCCCCCAGTGGCAAGCGATCCCGCTCACGGTGGCCGCGGCAACCGTCCAACGGCCCCGGGCCGACCTGCGCGGGGAGTACGGAAGGTGGGAGCAGGCGGCTACCGATCTCGTGTCCTCCGCCTGGCCTGGAACGCTCACAACCAGGCCGGCTCTGGCGACAGGCGGAATCGGAGTCGACACGCCCCCGCCGCCAACCGTTGCTGCGCAGTCGAGCGAGTGCCGCGCCGCCGGAGAGGGTCTGACGGGGCCAGGAGGGGGAGGCCTCCCTGCGGCCTACGCCCTCCCCACCGCCGGGCAGGGAGCTCGAGCGGTGCAGCAGGCATTGGCCCAACTCGGCAAGCCCTACGTCTGGGGTGGCGTCGGCCCCACAGGGTTCGACTGCTCCGGCCTGACCATGACGTCGTGGGCAGCAGCCGGAGTCGCCATCCCTCGCACCGCGGCAGCGCAGTCCACCACCGGCATACCCGTCCCTGGCCTGGCTTCGCTGCAGCCCGGCGACCTCCTCTTCATCGCAGGCAGCAACGGCACCGCCGCCAAGCCCGGTCACAACGGGATGTACATCGGCGAGGTGGACGGCGTTCCCTACCTCGTCCACGCACCGCAGACCGGTCGGTCGGTCGAGGTCCGTCCGCTCTCGCGCTGGGACGGGCTCATCGTCGCGATCCGGCGCCCGGTCGTGTCGGCAGCACGCGTCAACTGAGAGGTGGCAGGAATGCCGATGCGTGAGCCAGCCGCAGACGTGTCTGCATGGGAGAAGGGCATCCTGGTTGCCGCTGGCACGGGCGTGACCATCGGGGTTGCGCTTCTCACCGGCGGCGCCATCGCCTCTGTGGTGGCGGGCGGGAGCTGGGCCTGGCCCGCGCCGGATCTAGCAGGTCGGACAGTCGGCAGGTTGCTCACCGACCCCGGGGACCCGGGTGCGGCTTACCCACCAGCGACGGCAGGAGAGATCCCCGGCCCCATCACGTTCTGGTCGGTCACCGGACTTACGCTCGCGCTGGCCGTCGTCGTGGCCACCCTCGGGGTGATGGCCGTCCTCCGGCGCCGAACGCCCGACGGCATGGCCAGTCGCGGCGAGATCCGCGCGGCGATGGCTCCCGCCCGCAGGGCGGGAGCGCGCCCGTTCGCCACCTACCGGGGCGTGGACGTGGCCGCGCGGCCCGAGGACTCCTGCGTCGTGGTGGCCCCGTCGCGTGCGGGGAAGACGACATCCCTCGCGGCCCCGAGGGTCGTCGACGCCCCCGGCCCCGTGGTGGCGACCAGCACCAAGGCCGACCTGCTGCGGCTGACGGTCACGGCTAGGGCCGCGGTGGGACCCGTGCACGTCTGGGACGCGGACCGCATCACGGGATGGCCCGAGCTGGCAAGGTGGGACGTCGTCGCCGGCTGCGACGACGTCCGCGAGGCTGCGGGGCGCGCGAGAGCGATGGTGGCCGCGCGGCCGTTGGGTCAGGCGCGCAACGCAGGCTTCTTCGCGGCCACCGCCGAGACAGTCCTGCGCTGCCTGCTGCACGCCGCCGCCCTGGGGGGCGGATCCATGCGAGACGTCGTCACCTGGTCGAGGGACTTCTCGAACGACGAGCCCTACGCCGTTCTGCGCGACAGCCCCGGCGCTGCGCCGGGCTGGTTCGACGACCTGCGCAAGTACTGTCGTGCGGGCGCTCCCGAGACCACCAGCAGCACCGACATGTCTCTCGGACTGGTGCTCGCCTCTCTTGCCGACCCGCAGGTCCTGGACCTGGTGTGTCCAGCCGCCGGCACGGGGGTCGACGTCGATAAGGTCCTCTCTCCCGGACCCGACGGTCGTGCCACCCTGTACGTGGTCTGCGAAGGCGGCTCGGCGGCCTCGACAGCCCCACTGGCGACCGCGCTCATCTCGGCCGTCGTCCGGGCCGGGCGGCGCGCGAGCCAGCGGCGCGCGGACGGGCGCCTCGACCCCGAGTGCACCTTCGTCCTGGACGAGGCGCCGAACGTCGCTCCCATCCCCGAGATGCCCCTTCTGCTCTCCGATGGCGGGGGGCGCGGCATGCCCGCGTGGTTGTTCGCCCAGTCCTTCGGCCAGCTGCGGGCGCGGTGGGGGCGCGACGAGGCCGACACCATGTGGGGCTCGTCCCCGGTCAAGCTCATCCTCGGCGGGGCATCGGAGACCGACGACCTCGAGCGACTCTCCCGGCTACTGGGCGAGCGTCGTGTTCGCCGGATCTCGACCTCACGGAGCCACGGGTCCGGGTGGTCGAGGCAGACCAGCACAGAGAAGGAGCGGGTGCTATCCGTGCCAGACATCCGCCAGCTCGATGTCGGACAAGCTCTCTTGCTCTACCGGAGCCAGCCCCCGGCCGTCGTCGACCTCACGCCATGGTGGAACCGCAAAGATGCGTCCGCCTTCGGGCATGCACCATCAAGGCCCCCAGCGCCGAGGGTGGCGAGGTCGTGAGCCCCCACGTCCCGGGCTTCGGGGACGACGATCTGCCACTGGAGCCACTCGACCCGGCCCTGCTCGCAGAGACTCTCGCGGCCCTGTCCGACAGGCTTGCGGCGCAGGAGGACCTGATCGCCGCGTTGATCGAGCGCCTCGACCACGACGAGCACCCCGGAGGGCCCTGGGCCTGGCGGTACCTGACCGAGGCCCAGAGTCGGAGGCTGCTGCAGGAGCTCCAAGACTGGGTCGGCTGGCTCGTGGGTCGCTACGAGCTCGGGGCGACCCGACACCAGATCCCGCCTTGTTGGGACCAGCACCCCGTCGCCGTCGAGGAGCTCACCGGGCTGATGGTCGCCTGGAAGGCCGCGTACACGAGCCGGAACCGCGGTCCCAGCGACGACCTTCTCGCCTGGCACGACCGGTGGCTCTGGCCCTGTCTGGCACGGCTAAACGAGCAGCTACAGGTCTGGAACGCATGCCGTGCCGGCGAACACCGCGAACGGGGCGGCATCCGAACGTCCGCAAGAATCTGATCGACACTTGCCTCGATGGGTGGCAGAAGGACCGGCATTTGCGGCGGTATGACACACGTGATCGGCGTCCGCTCATCGCCGCATGTCGCGCCCCAGCCGGGAAGCAAGCGGCGCGCGCAAGCAAGCCTGATCGACCCGCCGAACGGGCGCTTTGCGCCTCAAAAAGGCGGCGAAGCACGGGGCGGGGCAACCGAGTCTTCGGACGCCTGGTGGCAAGCTACAGCCGTTACGCGATGTGGCCGCTGGCCCGCAGGGCATGCCATAGGGGCTCGCAGGCAGTCGCCTGGTCCCGTACGTCGAGTAGCGCATCGCGCGCATCGCCGACACTGAGGGCACGGACGTCAAGGCGTCGGCGCAGTCGTAGGTGCGCCGTGGTAACGAAGACGGCGGAGATGCCACTCAGGCCCGCAGCCGTCACCGCCCCGGGCTCGATCGTCTTGGTAGGCCGAGTGATCTCCCCAGAGTCAGCAACGACTTCGAGCCCCTGAAGCTTGTTGAGACCCTCCGCAAGCGCATCTAGGTGCTGCGCCCAAGCCGACTGCGCAGCAGCGGCGCCTGGACCCGGGATGCTCAGTCCGACCTCAAGTGCCGGATCGACGAAGTCAAAGGCGGCGTATAGGGAGAGGTTCGCCCCTACCTTGCGGCGCGTCGGCCAGTCCTTCGGCCAATACTGTGCGCCGGCGTGCCCACGCGTCCACTCGCGAGGCTTGCTCACGGCAGTGCTGGTCCCTCCGAGCCACATCCCGCGCCAGCCCGGCTGCGACCAGCCAATCTCATTGGCGTCCAGAACGCTGGTCAGTTCCTCCACGAAGGTGCGAATCTGCGGGTACAGCCGTTCTGCCGCTACATGTTGTGCCGCAGCTACCGTCCAGTAGTCCTCCATCGCGAACCCAGTGAACACGCGCCTCACCCCTCGTTGTTCCATTAGTGTCAGCAGGTCTGCCACGTGGACATGTTCGTGCCGCCCTAGCCCCGGGACCGCCTCGAGAGCCGTGCCGATTTGATGCCAGGACAGCCAGTCGAAAGTCGCCGCCGAGTGACCGAGGTGGGCGGCGTCCGCGCGTGCGACATCAAGGTCCTCCACCGGTCGCTGCGTCGACGCAGTCACTGCGACGACCCGTTCCAGTCTTCGTCCCGCACCGGCTGCCCAGGCGGAGACGGCGTGAAATTGCACAGCTAGTTGGTGCAGACCGTTAGGGACGGCACTCGCAGGATCTTGATAGCTCGTGTCGAAGGGCGAGTACAACTTGGCCTCGAACACGATCAGGCGCTTACCGACGCGGACGATCACGTCCGGCTCAACGAACTTCCCGGTCCAGCCGGCCAGCGGCACCTGCGGCCAAAGGAGGACCTCGCAGTCACGCAACTCTGCGGGTGTCATCGTTACACCGGCGAGGTCGAGGACCGCGGCCAATGCGGTGTCGTACGGCAGATGCCGGAGGGAACCGAAAACGGCGTCGGTCAGAAGGTCCTCGCTGCGCTCCACCGCATCGGCATGATCCGCACTGAGCTTGCCGTGAATCTCTGCCAGCACAAGCGCAGTATGCCTTGTTGCCTTGGCGGCCGTGACCGCGGTCGGGCTCGTTGCTGGACTGACGTCATCTTCGTTTCGCGATTGGGCGCTTTCGTGCGAACGGCAACCCGAGACGAAGGGCAGGGGCAGGTCTCCTCCGAGGCAGACACCACAAGATGAGCAGCTTAGTGGTCTCGCTCGGAAGTTCGTTGGGGGTCATGCTGCTCGGGCCTGGTTCGGGCTGGCTGTGCCGGTGGTTTGATGCCGGTCGAGGCGCTCCAGCAGGTCGGCGAGGTCGCTGGTGGTGAAC
>JAABUN010007678.1_pt1 | contig 11452 bp, 9 predicted proteins | sample 5559311 | NCBI WGS metagenome assembly JAABUN01 (sample SAMN10711877, study PRJNA513370) | rock metagenome | isolation source: Antarctica rocks | place: Antarctica: Victoria Land, Siegfried Peak sud | reverse complement strand
CCACCCGGAGGTCTAGACCCAAGAACGTGGCCAGCTGCTGGCTGGCGCGCTCGACTGAGTCGCGTTGCGGCCGGCTCAGGCCCGGGGCCAGCGCCACCTCGACGATCACCGACGGGCCTTGGACCTGCGACGCCAGGTCCCTACGTTGGTGGTGTCCATGATCACGCTGCCGATGTACAGGTCGGCGCTGGGCGGATGGGGATGATCCGCCGCCACCGCGAAGTTGAGCTGGGGGTAGCTGAGCAGGACCTCGTCGTACAGCGGGAGCAGCAAGGCCCGGTGGTCAGCACGGGCAGCGGAGTCAGAGTCCGCCGAGTCGCTCGACCACAGGGTTGTACCGTCGATGTCCCACGACTGCAGCTCATCGCGGATGGACGCCAGGGCCGCCTTGGCCACGGTCAGGGTCAGCGAGGACCACCAGGTGAAGTCTTTGAGGGACGCAGGCCCATGTCCGGCGAAGAACCGTCGCATCAACTCCGCCGCCGGCTCGACGGGTCGAGGCTCAGAGGCGGGCACTCGCTCGTCGAGCGCGGCGTAGGTCTGCTGGGCACCGCGCACTGGTCCGTTGCAGATCTGGCCTTCCAGCTCCGCGTTCATGATCAGGTATGCCAGACCGAAGCCGGCATGCGGCAGACCCTCGGCGGCCAGTCGTTCCGCGACCTCGGGCCGGGTGCGGAACCGGCGCTCCGACACGGCATCGAGAATCACCTGGGTGCCGTGGTCCAGCGTGGGTTGGTCGAGTTTCAGCTGGCGATACATGGTGCCGTTCAGCCGGTGTACCCGGGGGGCGGTGAGATCGAGGATCCAGCGAACGTCGGCGGCAGCGACGAAGTGCCACGTTGGTCGCAGAATATGGGTCCGCAGGAAGCTGCCGGCGTCAAACTCCGCCGCCACCTCGGCCAGGCCCAAGCCGACTGTACGCATCCCTAGCGACCAGCTGGCGTGCGCGGCCTCCTGCGACTGCACACAGGTCAGCAGCGACACCACGTCGGTGGCCGTTTCGGCCGCGGGTCCGATCAGCCGCTGAGCGCGCAGGCGACGCCGCAGGATCTCGACCGGCTGGTCGCTTGTCATGCCGGGACTGTAATGGCCGGTGTATTTCTGCCCGGCCGCGGCCCACTTTGTATCCAGTAGCGCACCTCCGCGCTGTCAAGCACGTGCCACCAAGTCATCAGGAGTCGAAGATGTCGGACATTCCCTTAACCAGCAAGGTTGGTCTGGTGGCGTTCTGGGTGGCTGGTGGCCTGCTCAGTATCCCGTTGTTCGGCCGCGAACTCCTCTGGGAGCCGGCGTTGATCTTGACCGGGATTGCCGCCGGCATCGGGGGCCTGGTGATCTTGCTCGTCGACGGCCTCAAGATCGAGTTCTTCCGCGGCAGCCGGGACTCGCAGCCGATCGACTGGTACACCCTGGCGCACACCATGGTCGGCGTCTTTCTCGGTGCCTGGTTCCTGCCGATCTGGTGGGTGCTGATCTTGACCATCGCCTGGGAGGTCTTCGAGGCGGTCGCTCCCGGCTTCGGCGAAACCGAGACCCTTGGCAACCGCATCGTCGACGTCGCGGTGGCCTGCTTCGGCTGGGTGTGCTGGTGACCGGCATCGCCGCCCTGACGCTCAACACCCAGATGCCGTTCATCTCGTCCCCGACGAGCTTCCTCTACAGCTGGCTCTAGCGTCGATCTCCTGAGTGCTGCGAGACCCGGCACTAGACCCAGTCACCGCTCACCATGGGGTGCAGGTCACTGCTCGGGGGTTGCCAGGTCGCTGGATCGGCGGCCACCTGCTCACCGGTACGGATGTCTTTGACCTCGCTGCCGGTCGCCGAGCCGAACCAGACGTAGGGAATGCGGCGCCGGTCGGCGTAGCGGATCTGGCGGCCGAACTTGTCGGCCTTGGGGGCGACCTCGGTGGAGATGCCGCGCGAGCGGAGCCGTTCAGCGATGTCGACCGCCTCGGACCGGGTCTCGTCCGAGTCGACCGCCACCAGCACCACGGTCGGGACCGGCCGGGACGCCGTGAGCATTCCCTTGCTCAGCAAGGGTGCGAGCAGCCGGGTGACGCCGATGGACAGCCCCACACCGGGATAGGTGGTCTTCCCCTCGCTCGCCAGTGAGTCGTAGCGGCCGCCGGAGGAGATGGAACCGAGCGACTCATAGCCGGTGAGCTCGGTCTCGTAGACGGTGCCCGTGTAGTAGTCCAAGCCGCGGGCGATCTTGAGGTCGGCGACCAGGCGACCGGGGACGTACCGGCCGGCCGTACGCACCACGTCGGCCAACTGTTCCAACCCGGCATCGAGGTCCGGGTGTTGCACCCCGAGGGCCCGTACCGCATCAACGAATGACTCATCCGCCGAGGAGATCTGGGCCAACGCCACGCAGGCCCGAGCCTGGGAATTAGTGATCGCCAGCTCACCGACGAGCATCTCACGGACTCGGTCAGGTCCGATCTTGTCGATCTTGTCGACCTGGCGCAGCACCCCGGCGGGGTCCGCGATTCCCAACCCGGCATAGAAACCCTGCGCCAACCGGCGGTTGTTGACCCGCATCAGCACCGGCGGCAGTCCAAGATCAACGTGTAACCGCTCCAGCGCACTCAAGGTCACCAGCGGCAGCTCGGTGTCGTGGTGGGCGGCCAGTTCCCCGGCGTTGATGATGTCGATGTCGGCCTGGGTGAACTCGCGGTACCGGCCCTCCTGGGGCCGCTCGCCGCGCCACACCTTTTGGATCTGGTAGCGCCGGAAGGGGAAATGGAGGGCGTGCGCGTTCTCCAGCACGTAGCGGGCGAACGGCACCGTCAGGTCGAAGTGCAGACCAAGATCATCCCGAAATTCCGCTTCGGCGTGCAGCCGGCGGATGACGTACACCTCCTTGTCGATCTCGCCTTGCTTCGACAGCCGGTCCAGGGGCTCGACCGCCCGGGTCTCGATGGAGGCAAAGCCGTGCAGCTCGAAGGTCTCGCGCAGCCGGTCGAGGACGAACTGCTCGACGATCCTGGCTTCGGGGGTGAACTCGGGGAAGCCCGACAATGCCCGGGGGCGACTCACATGGTCTCCTGCTCAAGGTTTCGGCGTTAGGTGTTCGGCCTGCAAATACGGATTAGTGGCACGTTCGGTGGCCATGGTGGTCTGCGGTCCGTGTCCTGGCAAGACCACCACACCGTCGGGCAGGGGCAGCACCTTGGTTCGCAGGCTGTTCAGCATGGCGTCGTGGCTGCCCCCTGGCAAGTCAGTTCGACCGATCGACCCGGCGAAGAGCACGTCGCCCGAGAAGACCACGAAGTCGATCGCGTCGTCAGCCGGGTAGGCCGTACGGAACAGCACCGAGCCCGGCGTGTGGCCCGGAGCATGAATGGCCCCCAAGCGAACCCCGGCCACCTCCACGTCGGCACCATCGGTCAGTTCGCGAACGTCGCCGGGTTCGCGGAAGGTCGGCGACCCACCGCTCAACCGGGCCACCAGCTGTCGGGTATCGGCGCCCATGGCCCGGAGCGGATCAGCCAGCAGCGCGCGGTCGTCGGAATGGATCCAGCAGGTGGTGTCGTAGTCCGCGCACAGCGGGGTAATCGAGAACATGTGGTCCAGGTGACCATGAGTGAGCAGCGCGGCCACCGGCTTCAGCCGGTGCTCGCGCACCAGGTCGGCGATGCCGTTGAGGGCGTCCATCCCTGGGTCGATGACAACGCACTCTGATCCGGGACTCGTGGCCACGAGATAGCAATTGGTTTGCCACGGCCCGGCCGGAAATGAGGCAATGAACACAACGTGGAGACTATCGGGCAGGATTGCCCCTATGACTGAAGGCGCGGGAACAGACGGCGCGGTGCCCGCGGACGTGAGCGCCGAAGAGTCGGGCGGCGGCGGCGGAGGTCCGGAAACGTTCGGGCGGGTGGAGCCGGACGGAACGGTCTACGTGCGAACCGGCGAAGGCGAACGCAGCGTCGGTCAGGTCCCGGATGTGCCCGCCGACGAGGCGCTGGCGTTCTTTGTCCGCCGGTTCACCGCGCTGGAGGTCGAGGTCTCGCTGCTCAGCACCCGGATCCGTTCCGGTGCCCTGTCCCCCGACGATGCCGGCGCATCGATCAAGACCGTACGGGCCGCAGTCGCCGATGCTCACGCGGTGGGCGACCTGGCCCGTCTGCTGGCCACCTTGGACGCGCTGGCCCCGATCCTGGCGGAGCAGCGCGCCGCCCGGAAGGCCGAACGAGCGAAGCAGACCGAGGAGACTCGAGCCGCCAAAGAGCAGTTCGTGCTGGAGGCCGAAAAGCTGGGGGCTGGCAACGACTGGAGAGGCGGTGTGAACCGGTTCCGGGCGCTGCTCGAGCAGTGGAAGACCCTGCCCCGCCTCGATCGCACCACCGATGACGAGCTCTGGCACCGTTTCTCCAGTGCCCGGACGACGTATACCCGGCGCCGGAAGGCCCAGTTCGCTCAACAGGTGGAGCAGCGTGACTCGGCCAAGTCGGCCAAAGAAAGGTTGGCGGCCGAGGCCGAAGCACTAGCCACGTCGACCGACTGGGGTCCCACCACGGGGGCCTACCGGGACCTGATGGCGCAGTGGAAGGCCGCTGGTCCGGCGCCGCGCGGGATCGACGAGGCGTTGTGGAAGCGGTTCCGCGGCGCCCAGGACGCCTTCTTTGCGGCCAAGACGGCGACACTCACCGAGCAGGACGCCGAGTTCAAGATGAACGCCGACGCCAAAGAGGCACTGCTGGTCGAGGGTGAGAAGCTGCTGCCCGTCAAAGACCTGGCTGCCGCCCGGTCGGCCTACCGCGACCTGCTGGAGCGCTGGTCGGCCATCGGCAAGGTGCCGCGCGACTCGATTCGACCCCTCGACAACCGGCTGCGCGCGATCGAGACCGCGATCAAGAACTCCGAGGACGAACGCTGGAAGCGGACGAATCCCGAAGGCCTGGCCCGCGCCGAGGAAACCGCTGCCAAACTCCAGGCCCAGATCGACGCCCTAGAGCAACAAGCGACCAAGGCCGCCGCCCGCGGCGACATCTCAGCGGCGCAGGAGGCGACCGCATCCGCCGCCACCTACCGCGAATGGCTCGCCCAGGCCAGGAAAGCCATCACCGACTTCGGCGGCTGAACCTCACTACCGGGCTAGGGGCTACTGGGAGACCCGGTAGACGTCGAAAACGGCGGGGACCAGACGTACGGCCTTGAGCACGTGGTCGAGATGGGTGGGGTCGGCGGTCTCGAAGGTGAAGCGGACCTTGCAGATCCGGTCTTTGGTGGTGTTCAAACCGGCGGACAAGATGTTGACGTGCTGGTCAGACAGGGCCCGCGTGATGTCGGACAGCAGCCGGTTGCGGTCCAGCGCCTCGACCTGGACTGCGACCAGGTACGAGCTCTTGGACGTCGGCGCCCAGGAGACCTCGATCAACCGTTCCGGCTCCTGTCGGAGGTTGGCGGCATTGACGCAGTCGGTCCGATGCACCGAGACGCCGGCCCCGCGGGTGACGAATCCCAAGATGTCGTCGCCCGGCACGGGAGTGCAACACTTCGCCAGCTTGACCCACAAGTCGCTGGCGCCGACCACCTCGATGCCAGAGTCGCTCCTTGAGGAACTGGTCCGCCGCCGACCGGTGACCACCCGGTCTTCGCTGGTTTCGTCGGCCGCCGCGTCGTCCCCGCCCTCGACACTGATCAGACGGTTCACCACCGCCTGGGCACCGACCGTGTTCTCACCGACCGCGGCGTAGAGGCTGGAGACGTCGGGCAGCTTGAAGAAGCCGGCGACAGCGGTCAGATGTTCTAGCGTGAGCAGACGCTGCAGCGGCAGACCGGCCTTGCGCATCTGCCGTGCCAGCGCATCCTTGCCGGACTCGATCGACTCCTCCCGGCGCTCCCGGGTGAAGTGATGCCGGATCTTGTTACGGGCCCGGGGGCTGCGGACAAACGACAGCCAGTCGCGGCTCGGCCCGGCTCCTTCGGCCTTGGAGGTGAAGATCTCGACCACGTCGCCGTTGGTGAGGACCGACTCCAAAGGCACCAGCCGCCCGTTGACCCGAGCTCCGATGGTTTTGTTGCCCACCTCGGTGTGGATGGCGTACGCGAAGTCGATGGGGGTCGCGTCCTGCGGCAACGACATGACATCGCCCTTGGGCGTGAAGGCGTAGACCTCGGTGGAGTTGATCTCGAACCGCAACGAGTCCAAGAACTCACCGGGGTCCGCGGTCTCGCGCTGCCAGTCCAGCAGCTGACGCACCCATACCAACTCGTCGGTGTTGCCATTGGCGGTCGCCGAGACGCCCTTGCCCTCCTTGTATTTCCAGTGGGCGGCGACCCCGAAATCGGCGCGCCGGTTCATCTCGTCGGTACGCAGCTGCAGCTCCACCGGCTTGCCCTCCGGTCCGAGCACGGTGGTGTGTAAAGACTGGTACATGTTGAACTTCGGCATGGCAATGTAGTCCTTGAACCGCCCAGGCAGCGGGTTCCAGCGGACGTGCATCACGCCCAGGGCCGCGTAGCAGTCACGCGGAGACTCGACCAGGACCCGCAAACCGACCAGGTCGTAGATGTCTTGGAAGTCGCGGCCGCGAACGACCATCTTCTGATAGATCGAGTAGTAGTGCTTGGGGCGACCGGTGACGGTGGCTTTGATCTTCGCGGCCTTCAGGTCGGCCTGCACCATGTCGATGACGTTGGTCAAGAACTCATCCCGGCTGGGCGCGGCCTGGGCGACCAGCCGGACGATCTCGTTGTAGATCTTGGGATGCAGGGTGGCGAACGCGAGGTCCTCCAACTCCCACTTGATCGCGTTCATGCCGAGCCGGTGCGCTAGCGGGGCAAAGATCTCCAGCGTCTCCGAGGCGATCCGGGACTGCTTGTCGGCGCGCAGGTAGTGCAGTGTCCGCATGTTGTGGAGCCGGTCGGCCAGCTTGATCACCAGCACCCGGATGTCCCGCGACATCGCCACCACCATCTTGCGGATGGTCTCGGACTTGGCCGAGTCGCCGTATTTGACCTTGTCAAGCTTGGTGCAGCCGTCGACCAGTAGGGCCACCTCCTCCCCGAAGTCGCGACCCAGCTGGGTCAAGGTGTACGCCGTGTCCTCGACCGTGTCGTGCAGTAGCGCCGCGCACAGGGTGGGCTCGTCCAGGCCCAGCTCGGCCAAGATCGTGGTCACGGCGAGCGGGTGGGTGATATAGGCGTCGCCGCTCTTGCGCAGCTGGCCGCGGTGGTGGCGCTCGGCCGTCTGGTAGGCCCGCTCGATGAGAGGCAGGTCGGCCTTGGGGTGGCTGGCCCGGATGACGGTGAAGAGCGAGTCCAGGACCGGCGTCTGTGGCCGGCTGGTCCCAAACCGGGCCAGCCGTTGCCGCATCCCCACCCGGGGCTGCTCGGGTCCGGTGGTCAGTCGAACAGGTAGACCGCTCGCCGACGCCCGCTTGACGCCGGAGTGGCTGTGGTCGGGGGTGCCGCCCGTCCCCGTGTTCGGAACCGCTGGGCTGGTGGGTGACGTCACCGGGATGGCTTCGCGCACCGAGGAATCCTCGGGTGCTGACGCACCCGAGTCGGTCACCGATCGCGACACACTGGTCCCGGGTTTGTTCAATCGCGGATCCTCACCTAGCAGGAGTTACCCAGTCTAGTGGTCCCGCCCGGCGCGCTCACTACTGCGATGCCGGGCTAGTGCTCAGCGACAGCGCGGACGACGACGACCTGGTCGCCGGTCTCCAGCACCGCGACCGTCGGATCATAGAAGCGGCGCAGCGTCTTGTTGCGGACCACCGCGATCACCCGTTCGCCACGGACCTCGTCGGGGGACCGGCCCACCTCGTCCTTGCTGACCTGACGCTCACCGACCTCCAGACCCTCCCGCGAGGACAGCAAGTCTTCGATCACCACGCCCAGGTTGGGGCTGACCGCCGACAGCCCGAGCAGCCGCCCGACGGCTTCGGATGACGTGACGACCGCGTTGGCACCGGACTGGCGGACCAGTGACGCGTTGTCCTCCTCGCGGACGGCGACCACCACGTGTGCACTGGGGTTCAGCTGTCGCACCGTCAGGGTGACCAGGATGGCGGAGTCGTCGCGGTCGAGGGTGATGATCACCTCGCGGGCTTTGATGATCTCGGCCCGCCGCAGGATGTCGCGGCGGGTGGCGTCCCCCTCGATGGCGGCGAACCCACGGATGTTGGCGTCGGTGATGGCCGAGGGCCGGGCGTCGATGATCACGACCTGGGCCGCGTTGGTGCCGTTGTCCTCCAGCGTGTCCAAGGCCGACTTCCCCTTGGTGCCGTAGCCGACGACCACCACATGGTTACGCATTTGCTTCCTCCACCGTCCATCGCGGAACATTCGGCGGCCCTCGTTGGCCAGCACTTCAAGCGTCGTACCAACCAACAAGACCAAGAAGCCGATCCGCAGCGGCGTCACGACGATGGCGTTGATGATCCGGGCGTGCGGTCTCACCGGGGTGATGTCGCCGTAGCCCGTCGTGGTGATGGTGACGGTGGCGTAGTAGATGGCGTCGATGAACGTTACCGAACCGTCGTAGTTATCGGTGTAGGCACCGCGGTCGAAGTACACCAACGACACGGTGATGGCCAGCAGCCCCAGGGCCAGCAACGCCCGCCGCCCCAGCTCCCGGGCCGGCGAGGATGAGCGGGCGGGCAGGCTCACCATCGCCTGGCGCGTCCAGGCCGATTGGCGGCGGGACTCACGACTGCGGACCAAGGGCCGGCTGATGCTCACTAGGCCTAGGCCTCCACGCTGAGCAGCGCCGTCACCGTGTCGACGCCGACCGACGCCAGTCGCTCCCGGCCGTGGAGAAAGGCCAGCTCCATCAAGACCGTAATGTGCACCAGTTCGCCGCCCAGCTGACGCACCAGTTCGGCCGTCGCCGCGATGGTGCCGCCAGTCGCCAGCACGTCATCCACCACCAGCACCCGATCGCCCGGGGTGATGGCGTCAGCGTGCAGAGCGAGCGTCTCCGAGCCGTACTCCAGTTCGTACGCCGCCGACACCACCGGACGAGGGAGCTTGCCTGGCTTGCGGACGGGCGCAAACCCGGCGCCGAGCGCCAGCGCGATCGGGGCGGCGAAGATGAACCCCCGCGCTTCCATGCCCACCACCACGTCGATATCGCGGGGGGAGGCTTCGATCATGGCCTGCGTGGCGGCCGCAAGACCATTCGGTGACGCCAGCAACGGCGTGATGTCCTTGAAGACGATGCCGGGCTTCGGGAAGTCGGGAACATCGATGATCAGGTCTCGCCACGCGGCGCTCACGGCCCGCTACTTCTTCCGCTGGCTGCGGGGTTTGTGCTGCGGCTGCGGACGTTTGGCCGCGCCCTCGTCGAGCGGGCGCACGTTGCCCACCCTCAGGGTCGGAGAGCTCGTCGACACGGTGATGCGCGGTTGGCGGGGGGCGACCGGGACCGGTTGCTGCCCGGCGGCGGCGAGTTCTTCATTGCTGGGCTCGTCGAATCCCGCATCCGCCGGCGAAGGGATCGCCGTCGCGGACTTGGGTGCCAGCTTCGCTCTCCGCAGGGCCACCCGAGAGGCCAGTTTGCGCATGTCGGGCTCTCGCTCCTTCAGCTGGGCCAGCAGCGGGATGGCGATGAAGATCGAGGAGTAGGCGCCCGAGACCATCCCGACAAACAACGCGAGGGCTAAGTCCTTCAGCGGCCCCTCACCCAACACGACCGCGCCGGCAAACAGCAGCGCCGCCACCGGCAACACCCCGATGATGGTGGTGTTGATGGAGCGGACCAGCACCTGGTTGAGTGCGAGGTTGGCGGCCTCGGAATACGTCTTCGTCGTGCTCGAGCGGATGTCGCGGACGTTCTCGCGCACCTTGTCGAACACCACCACCGTGTCATAGAGCGAGTAGCCGAGGATGGTCAAAACGCCGATCAGCGTTGCCGGTGTCACGGTGAAGCCGACAAGGGCATAGATACCGATCGTCAGCACCAGGTCGTGGCCGAGCGCCACCAGCGCCGCCAACGACATCTTGCCGTTGCGGAAGTAGGCCCAGATCACCAACGTCACCAGCACCAAGAAGACCAGCAGCGCGATCAACGCCCGCTCGGTGATCTGGTCTCCCCAGGAGGCACCGATCAGGCTGTACGCCACCTGGTCGCTTTGAATGCCGACCTCGGCCGCAATGGCCTGGCGCACCTTTGGCACCTCGTCCACCGCGTCCAGCGTCCGCGTCTGGACCCGCACCTGGTCGTTACCGATGGTGTTGATGGTCGCTTCACCGAGATCGGTTACACCCGAGCGCTCCAGCGCCGACTGCATGCTCGGGACGGTCTGGACGTTCACCTGGGTGCGGGCTTTGAAGTCGGCGCCGCCCTCGAACTCGATGCCCAAGGTCAGACCGCGGCCGAGCAGTGCCGCCAACGAGACAGCGATCAGCACGGCCGACAGGATGTACCACCGCCGCCGCCGCCCGATGAAGTCATAGGAGACCTCACCGGTGTACAGCTTGTGACCGAGCCGACCGAACTTCGACATCAGGCTTCCTTTCCCACGCGGACCGCCACCGGGTCGACCGCACCGCTCCGCGGCTTCCGTGGCCGCGCCCCCGGCAGCGTCGTGACTCCCAGATGGGCGGGGTCCAACCCGGACAGCCGGTGCCCGCCGCCGAAGAACTTGGTCCGGGCCAGCAACGACAGCAGCGGCTTGGTGAAGGTGAACACGACCAGGACGTCGATCAGGGTCGTCAAGCCGAGGGTGAAGGCGAAGCCCTTCACCGATCCGATGGCCAAGATGAACAAGATCACAGCCGAAAGCATCGAAACTGCGTCGGCGATCAGCACGGTCTGCCGCGCCCGCCGCCAACCGCTCTCGATGGCGGTCCGCAGGCTGCGGCCGTCCCGCACCTCGTCGCGGATGCGTTCGAAATAGATGACGAAGCTGTCGGCAGTGATACCGATCGCCACGATCGCTCCAGCGATCCCGGGCAGGTTGAGAGCGAAGCCGACCGACCCGCCGAGGAGGACCATGATCGCGTACGTGATCGCGGCCGCCACCACCAACGAGGCGACGACCACCAAGCCGAGCCCGCGGTAGTACAGGAAGCAGTAGCCGACCACCAGAATGAGGCCCACGAGACCCGCGATCAGGCCGGCGCGGAGCTGCTCGCCACCCAGGGTTGCGGACACATTGTTGACTTCTGAGACCTCGAACGCCAGCGGCAGGGCGCCGTACTTCAACACGTCGGCCAGTTCGGTCGCCGACTTCTGGTTGAACGATCCGGTGATCTCGGCTCGGCCACCCGCGATGGGCCCGCTCACCGACGGGGCGGAGATCGACTCGCCGTCCAAGACGATGGCGAAGCGGTTCATCGGCTCCTGGCGCTGGGCCAGGGCACCGGTGGCCGCTTCGAAGGCTGCTCCACCGGCGGCATTGAAGTCGAGGTTGACGACCCACTCGATCCGATTCGTCGGGATACCGGCGGTGGCACCGTTGAGCTCCTTGCCCTCGATCAAGGTGGGTCC
>JAABUN010007677.1_pt1 | contig 11452 bp, 15 predicted proteins | sample 5559311 | NCBI WGS metagenome assembly JAABUN01 (sample SAMN10711877, study PRJNA513370) | rock metagenome | isolation source: Antarctica rocks | place: Antarctica: Victoria Land, Siegfried Peak sud | reverse complement strand
CTCGGCGATCCGCCGCCGCAGCATCGGTGTCCTGGAGGTGCTCCGTACCGACCGGCGCGACCGCAGGTTGCGCGGCAAGTCCGACACCATCGACGCCGAACGCCGCCCGGGCCGTAAACCCGCCCTGGCCTCAGCTGTGGAGCCAGTCGGCCCCCCTCTCGAGCAAGACCTGACCAAGGAGTTCATCATGAAAATTCTCGCTACCGGGGCTACCGGCCAGTACGCCGGACTCGTCGTACCTGCCCTGGTCGAACGCGGCATCGAGGTCCGTGCCCTGATCCATGACCCCGGCAAGGCCGACCTGGCCCGCCGCCACGGAGCGACCGAGACGGTCGAGGCCGACCTCGCTGACCGGGCCAGCCTGGACGCCGCCCTGGACGGCGTCGATGGCGCCTTCCTGATTACCCCGGCCTTCCACCCTGACGCCACCCAGCTCGGATTGAACCTCATCGACGCCGCGGTGGCGGCCGGCGTAGGCAAGATCGTCTACAGCGGCGTCTACCACCCGTCGCTGGCGCTGGTCAACCACGCGAGCACGCGACCGATCGAGGCCGCCCTGTACGAGTCGGAGGTGGACTTCACCATCCTGGAGCCTGCGATGTACATGCAGGGTCTCGACTCGACCTATCAGCAGGCGCGGCAGCGCGGGACCATCGTGTTCCCGTGGTCGAAGCAGTCCAAGTTGACCTACGTCGACTACCGCGACGTCGCCGAGGTCGCGGCGATCGCCTTCACCGACGAACGGCTGTCCTACGGCACCTTCGAGCTGGCTGCCGAAGGGATGACCAGCCGTATCAGGCTGGCCGAGCTGATGAGCCGGGCCGCCGGCAGGACCATCACCGCCGAGGACATGCCCGAATCAGCCGGATCGATGCCCGATCAGCCGGGGGGGATCAGCGCGATGCTCACCGCGTACGACCGGCACGGCTTGCACGGCGGCAACTCCCTCGTCCTCAGCACGATCCTGCGCCGCACACCGCGAAGCGTCGCCGACTATGTCGACGAGCTGGCCACCCGGTCCGGCTGACGATGGCCCCTAAGACTGTCGTTGCCTAGTCCTGCCCGTCTTCCAGCTGCCCATTTAGCCAGCGGCCTGGATCCGCGGCCGGGCTCTGCGCGCAGGGTGCCGATGCCGACGAGGGATGGCTCGAGCTGAAATGATGTTGGGCAAAGGTGGCGAAGTCCTGGGCGGTGCGCGAGCGGTAGCCGTCCCGGACCCACGCGAGACCCAGCTGGACAGCCAGGGTCGGCGCGGTCAGGAGCAGGCAGGCCGGGTTGTTTCCGGACGACAGGACGCGCCTGAGGTTGGGCACGAACTGGAGACCAAGGCCCGAGCCCACCAACGCCCGCATCACCGAGACGTCGTCGGTCTCGCAGACGACATTGAGGCGAACGCCAGCCTCATGGCAGCTGCGGTCGATCAGCTCGCGCAGCGGGCCTCCCGTCCGGGGCAGGATGGCCGGCTCACCGTGCAGATCGTGCAGACGGACCTCGACCTGTCCCTGAAGTCGATGGCCAGGCGGCACCATGACATACACGTCGCCGGTGACCAGCGGGATCCACTCGACCGTCTCGAGGCTCGGGTCGGTCATCAGGCTGAGATCGACCTGACGTCGCTCGAGCTGCTGGATGATCTCGGTCTGCGTGCGCTGATAGAGGCGGAACCGCACCGCCGGCATCACATCGGAGAAGGAGGTGAAGAGATCTGTCGCCCAGAACAGCGAGACGGCCGAGATGACGAGCTCGTCGTTCCGCGCCGAGACCATGTCCTCGATTTCACGACGCCCGTCAGCGAGCGCTCTCATCGCCTTGTCGACGTGGTGCAGGAAAGCGCGGCCGAAAGCATTGAGTCGGACCCCCCCTCCCGTCCGCTCGAACAGGGCGACTCCCAACTCGGTCTCGAGGAGTCGGATGGACTTGCTCAGTGACGGCTGGGCAACACGATGATGGGCGGCGGCACGCGACATGTGCTGCGTCCGGGCCGTGCTCACAAAATAGCGAAGCTGCTGCAGTTCCACTCCCTCAGGCTATAGCCCCCGGTTATCACCTCATAGATAGTGACACGGAGACGAATTCAAGAATTATCCCTACAGTGAAGAAGTGATCAAGACTCGTCACAGTCGTGGTGTCGAAGTCACCTAATCGGGCCCGGCTCATACGCAGACACCAGAGGTTGTGAACATCACTACATTCGCGATATCAGGCCACCCAGGGGAAATCTCATGAGCGGCCCCTCGTCGGTCAGCACCATTCCTAGCTTCGTCAGCGAGGTCGCAGATGTCGGTGGAGTTCGGCTGCACTTACCTGGTGGGCGGCGACCCCGATGGCTCCCCCGTGCTGCTGTGGCACGGTTCCTTGGGTACCCATCGGGTGTGGCGCAACGTGATGCCGGCCCTGGCCGATGCATGGCTCGCGATCCTCGTCCCCGACATGCGCGGCTACGGGGACTCCGACAGGCCCGAGGGGCACTGCTGGCTACAACGCGCGGGCCCTGGCCGCAGAGTTCCGGGACCTGGTCCGCACCATCGGCTTCGGCGGCGGTCGGCCGCTGGTGCTGGTCGGCCACGACATGGGCGCGCCGCCCGCCCTTCTGTGGGCCGCCGACCATCCCGACGAGGTGGCGGGACTGGTGTACGTCGAGGAGCCGGTCATGCTGCCGGACGTGCTCAGCGGGGTCCTCGCCTACACGTCGGAGACCATGAAGGAAGGATCGATGTGATGGTGGATCCTGCCGTTGGCACCGGGGGTGCCCGAGCGGCTGGTCGTCGGTCACGAGCGGGAGTTCCTGACCTGGTTCTACGACCGGGCGATGGTCCGCCGCGACGCCATCACCGCGGGCGACGTGGACGAGACGCTACGCACGTTTGCCGGTCGTGGGGGTGCTGGGCGCCATGGGCGTCTACCGGGCCGCGTTCACCACCATGGACCAGACCCAGCCCCTGACCGCCACGAAGGTACGGGTCCCGGTCGTGGCGCTGGGTGGCGACCACGCCCTGGGCCAGAGGCTCATCCCGATCGTCGGCGCATTCATCCCCAGGTGAGCCTCGGCCAGATCCTCACCCCCACCCTCCACGCCCAGGTAATGACCTTGACCTTCAGGAAGGAACTGATCCGTGACGTTGACCCTTGGGACCGGTTCCCTGTCCACGCGGACCGACGGCACTCTCCTGCAGCACGATCACGGCGGCGGAACCTTTGTGCAGCCGTATCCGCGCCGGCTTCGTGCCCTCGCCGGCGGCCACACGATCGTTGACACCGAGCGCGCCCGCATGCTGCACGGGCCCGACGGACCACCCGCGGTCTGGGTGCCCCGCGAGGACATCGACCTGAACCTGGTCAGCACGTCCCAGCTGGTCTCGCCGCCCCAAGGCGACGACCCGGTGAGCGACGCCCTGCGCGGCTTCGTCCTGCTGCCCATGGACCAGGCCGAGCGCTGGTTCATCGAGGACGAGCCGGTGTACTCCCATATCAAGGACCCCTACCACCGCGTCGACGTCGTCGCGTCGTCTCGGCACGTGCTGGTCAGGTACGGCAACGGGATCCTCGCCGAGACCCGACGACCGAAGCTGCTCTACGAGACGGGACTACCCGTTCGCTACTACCTCCCATGGGCAGACGTCCGCCTCGACCGGCTCACGCTCAGCGACACGGTGTCGGAGTGCCCGTACAAGGGCGACGGTCAGCACTGGCACCTCGAAGCCAGCTCTGGTCGCGTCGAGAACGTCGCCTGGAGCCTGCCCCACCCACTCCCGGAGGGTGCCGCGGCAAGGGAGCACGTCTGCTTCTACGTCAACCGGGTCGAGGTCATCGTCGGCGGCCAGCTCATCGAGGCCTGATCCACCCATCTGCTCGTTCGAACTAAGGAGGTCGGGGATGCCCCGAGCTGTTCGGTTTGACCACTACGGCGACATCGACGTGCTCTACCTCGCCGAGGTCCAGGTGCCGAACCGGGCACCGGACAGGTCGTCGTACGGGTCGGCGCCGCCGGGGTCAACTTCGGGGAGAACGCGATCAGGTCCGGTCTGACCAGATGGCGCCGGCACACTTCCCCGAGGGCCAAGGCACCGAGTTCGCTGGCCTGGTCCACACGGTGGGCCCGGACGTTTCCGGCGTGTCGCCCGGTGATGCGGTCATCGGCTTCTCCGACACCCGCAATGCGCAGGCCGACTACGTCGCGCTGCCGGCCGATCACGTGCTGCCCAAACCGCCCCAGCTCGACTGGGGGGCCGCGGCCAACTTGCCCATCGCGGCCGGAACCGCCACCACCATGATCCGAGCCGTCCACCTCGCTGCCGGTGACACGGTGGTCATCGCCGGGGGCGCAGGCGGAGCGGGTGCGGTGGCGGTGCAGCTCGCACGGCTCCGAGGGGCGCGGGTAATCGCGACAGCCAGCGAACCGAACCACCCGGCTCTCCAGGCGTTCGGCGCTGAGCCGGTCCCCTACGGCGAAGGCCTGGAGACTCGAATCCGAGACGCCGCGCCCGACGGTGTCATCGACTTCCCGGCCGGCAAACGCCTCGGTATCAAGACCGACGGCATGTACCAGCTGGACGACATCCGTTCGGCCCTGGCCGAAGCAGCCGAGCTTGCCGCCCAGGGGCGGCTGGAGATACCGATCAAAGCGCGGTTCTCCCTGGACCGGGTCCAAGACGCCTACCGGACGCTCAACCAACGTAGCGGATTGGGCAAGGTGGTCCTGGACGTGTTCGCGGCCGAGACCGCTGTGACGACATGACGAAGCCAGCGCCGCCCCACTGCGGTGAATGTATTCCTCTGGGCTATCACCTGATAGACACGAAAGGGGAGAAGAATTCGAGGATTGTCCCTACAGTCAGTCAGGGGAGAGTCGAGAACCAGGGCGTCGGTTCCGGAAACGGAATTGCTTGTCAGCACCACATTCGCGCCGGGCGCGGCATCATCGAGATTCTTGCGATCGACGGGCGCCTTCGCCATCCCTGACCCGCCACCTCACATCAAGGACCACCGATGAACCTGCCCGCACCCGACCCGACCCCCATTCCGGCCGACGACCCTGCCCGGACGTTGACGATCGCCCGACCCGACAGCGATGAAGGCCTGCGCCACATCGCCATGGTGGGCGACACCTACACGATCCTGATCAGCGGTGAGCAGACCGCCGGGCGCTACTGCCTGATCGACATGCTCATCCCCCCGGGCGGCGGGCCGGCCCCTCACCGCCACGACTTCGAGGAGATGTTCAGCATCCTTGAGGGCGAGATCCAGTTCACGTTCCGCGGCGAGAAGTCCGTCGCCCGGGCCGGTGACACCGTCAACGTGCCGTCGAACGCGCCGCACTTCTTTAGCAACGCCACCGACAAGACGGTACGGCTGCTGTGCGTGTGTTCACCGGCCGGCCAGGAGGAGTTCTTCGCCGAGGTCGGCGTCCAGGTCGCGACCCGGACCACGCCGGCCCCCCCGCTCGACGACGCCGACCAGGCCGCCTTCCTGAAGAAGGCTGTGGAACTCGCACCGAAGTACCGCACCGAGCTGCTGAAGCCATGATCGAGCTGCTGGCCTGATGACTCGGACCGACGACTTCAACACCCGTAACATCGCCGAGTTCCGCGCCAACCACGGACGGGTCGGTGGGCCGTTCGAAGGAGCGCCGCTGCTGCTGCTGCACACGGTGGGCGCCCGCACCGGAACCCCCCGCGTCAACCCCATGATGTACCTCGACGACCACGGCCTCTATCTCGTCTTCGCCTCTAAAGCTGGCGCGGACACCAACCCGGACTGGTACCACAACCTGCTCGCGCACCCCGACGCGTCCATCGAAGTCGGCGACCGGACCCTCGAGGTGCACGCCGTCGAGCTCCAGGGAGCCGAACGCGACCGCCTGTTCAACCAGCAGGCGAGCCTGTACCCCGGTTTCGAGGGGTACCAGCGCAAGACCAACCGGGTCATCCCGGTCGTGGCCCTCATCCCCACCGAATCAACGACGTGATGCCAGCAGGAGGAAGAACCACATGACCGACAAAGTCATCGCCGTGGTCGGCGCCACCGGACAGCAGGGCGGCGCCACCGTCCGGGCCCTCCTCGACCAGGGCGCGACGGTCCGGGGGCTGGTGCGCGACCCCGAAGCAGCCAGGGCCCAGGCCCTGGCCGACCGCGGGGTCGAGCTGGTCCGCGCCGACCTGAAAGACCCCGCCAGCCTGCGCGCCGCCTTCACCGGGACCGACGGTGTCTTCGCTATGAGCACCATGGCCGGCAAGGGCGGACTGGCGGGTGAGACGGCCGACGGGTGCGCGATCGCCGACGCTGTCCGCGACGTCGACGTCCCGAACTTGGTCTACAACTCGGTCGGGGGGGCGGAGAGAAACTCGGGTATCCCCCACTTCGAGAGCAAGCGGCGCGTCGAGGAGTACATCACCTCGCTGGGGTTGTCGGCGGTGTTCGTGCGTCCCGTCTTCTTCATGGAGAACTTCTACCGAACCGTTCCGAAGATGGAGGACGGCACCCTCGTGCTCCGGATGCCCATGCCGGGCGATGTCAACCTGCAGATGGTCGCCGTCGACGACATCGGCGGCGTCTCCGCCGCCGCGCTGCTCGACCCGAGCCGCGTCCCTGGCGGCAGCATCGAGATCGCCGGTGACCAGCTCACGGGAGACCAGATCGCCGCGGCCTTCGGTCACGACGCGGGGGTCGAAGCTCGCTACGTCGCCCTCCCCATCGAGGTGCTGAACGGCAACCCTGACAACCAGGACATGTTCGCCTGGTTCGCTCAAACCCCCGCCTACCGGGCCGACTTCGCGGCCACCCGGGACCTCGCCCCGGGGGTCCGCACCCTCGCGACCTGGCTGAGCGAACGCACGACGAGGTAACCAGGTTCGGACCCGGCCCCGGCGAGCCCGGGACCGTGCCGTCGGAGAGGAGCAGGGTGCATGGTCGACGTTGACGTCCAGCCGTTCGAGATCGAGACCACGACGCGGCGGGGGGACGTGGTTCGAGCCGACGTCTATCTGCCCAAGGGCACGACGGGAGACCTGCCAGTTGTCCTCGGCGCTTCCCCCTACCAGAAGGCCCTGCGACAGCTCCCGCCGCACCCCTTGTTCCCGTTCACCGAGTACGACCCGATCCAGCTCAATCTGGACCACGGCTACGCCTACGTCGCCATGGACCTGCCCGGCACCGGACGTTCCGAGGGGACCTGGGACCCGGTCTCCCGCGACGAGGGTGAGGCGATCCACGACATGATCGAGTTCGTCGCCACCCTCGACTGGTGCGACGACAACATCGGCATGATCGGCATGTCGCACCACTGCTAGAGCCAGTGGAACGCCGCCCGTACCCACCCGCCGCACTTGAAGGCGATCGTGGCCTACGACGGCGCCACCGACATGTACCGGGACTGGATGTACCACGGCGGCATCCCCATCCAGGGCCAGCCACACCACCGACGTGTCGGACCCACCGTGCCGCAGGTAAGAAGAGCCTGCGAAGTAGAACGGGATGGGAGCAGCCCGACCGCGCAGAACTGCGATTGTGCGGTCCGTCAACGGAGCACCGTTCTCTTCGTGCTGACGAAGGCGGCGCGACGCGACGCGACGGGGCGATCAGCCAGGGGTGCTCTTCTGGCCGGGTCCGCCGGCAGCGTTGAATGCCTCTGTCGTGTATTGCAGGCCTGCGCGCTCGGTCATCAGCGCCTCCGCCTCGGCCTGGGTGACGCCAAGGTTACTGGCGTAGACCGCGCGTCCGCTCGCGATCCGGTGGGGTAGTGGCGTTCTCGGTCATAGGCAGGATCCTGGGTCGTTGCTCTCGCCGATGATCTCGTAGAGCATCCGCCGCAAGAGTGCGACTTGTTCGTCAGTGAAACTCTGCAGCGCTGCCTCCTCCACCTGTTCCGACGCGTCGGCCACGGTCGACCGGACGGCTTCCCCTGTCGCGGTGATCCGGGGGATGCGCGCGCGCCGGTCTCGAGGGTCGCTACGACGTTCGATCAGCTCGGCGCTTTCGAGGCGGTCCAGCTGGCTCATCAGAGTGGTCTTGTCCAATCCCAGGGCCTTGCCGAGCTCGATTTGGGTGAGGTTGGGGGTCTGGTGAAGCGCGCTCAGCACGATGTGGTCGCGCAGCTGGATCCCGTGTTTCTCGGCTTGCTCGCCGGTCGCGGTTCGCATGCGCTGCGCCGCACGGTGCAGCAGCCAGGTGATTTCGGAGTCGATGGCGGGCCCCGTGCTGGTCGCGCGAGGATCGGTCGAGTCGTGCGGGGCCGCGTCCACGGTTGCGCTGGGCATCACGACGGCTTGGTTGCCGAGGCGGGGGCCGAGAAGCGGGGCAGGAGCGGGATCCCGGCGTAGGCGTCGCGGTCGTGCGCCGGGATGACCTTCATGAGGTCGCTCACAGCGATCGCGCGAAGAAGACCCTGACGCACCTGCCCGGCATCGCTGTCGGCGAGCTTGCGCAACAACCAGGGCCTCTCCACACGACGCCGGATCCCGTCGAGCTGCCAGGTCAGGTCGCCGATGAAGGCGTAACGCACCCCGGTCGGCAGGGTCACGAACACAACCACCGAGCCGAGAGTGTGACCTCCCGCAAGGGCGACGACCACAGAACCGTCGCCGTGCACGTCGAAGCTCGCCGGGAAGCCGAGGTAGGCCGGTCCGTCGAAGGCGTACTCGTGAATCTCGAGTCCAGGAGAAACATTCCGGAAGACCTTCCCATCTGGGTCGTCAGCGGCGTAACGCAGCTCCGCCGCGTTGATCCAGACGGGCGCGCGCAACTCGTCGAGGCCGCTCACGTGGTCCCAATGGGAGTGGGTCACCAGCACGCCGAGTAGCCGGTTGCGGTCATAGCCGTTGGCATCGAGCTGCTCGCTGGCGGTCCGCGATGCTCGGTATGGCGCGCGCACGAGCCGCGGAAGCATCGCGACGTGCTCAGCCACCTGAGAGCCGAAACCCGTGTCGATCAACAGGTCGCCCTTCGGATGCTGAATCAGCACGGCTGTCGCGGCGAAGTGGCGGACGTCGCGGAACGATCCTCCCTTGACCGCAAGCGCGGCCCGAGTCTCATAGGTGCCGGTCGGTAGCTGGTAGATCGCCATGTCGGTGGGCGGGGCGGCCTCGGGGAGGGGCTCGGTCCATGCGGGTGGCGCGGGTAGTGAAACCATCATCAAATCGTATAAGGTCAGACCATCCTAGTCAAGACGATCTCAGACAGGACGATTTTGTAGTCGGGTCGGGCGCGCGACACCGACGATCTCGTACGAAACGGAGGCGTCGAGACCAGGTTGCCCGCGCGGCGGGAACCTCGATTGGTCAGGTCCGGGCGGGTGGCTGGTTCGGGGGAAGTGTGCCTATAGCCGCGTTGAGGTGAATGGCGATGGCGATGATCGCGGTGACGCGGCGATGCCAGGTTGCGCGAGGCGTTCTCCCGCAACGTCACGTTGGCCAGGTCCGATTGGTCCGCATCGGTGTTTTCGCGGACTGGAGTTCGAGGGTCACACTCATCCGTCGCGACCATGTCCATTGAGACAGCTCCCACAGAACGTCTTGGATGCTGAGCCGATCCCGAACGGCGGCCGCTCGTCGGTCCCGATGCCTGCGCCAAATGGTTCGGTCCGGAGCAGCCGGCCAGCCAAGTCCGTCGGCGGCCCTTGATGCGTAATCGCAACGGTCCATCAGCCACCTGGATTTCGAAAGCCCGCTTCAGCCGTTTGCGCCGCGCGTCCCGACGATGTCGTCGGATACGTCGTTGCCGACCGTTGGAGCCGGCTTCATCGGCCACGAGACCGGAAGCGCGGCTTTAGACGATTACCAGCACTAGCCTGCCTCGAACGTGCCCGTGCTCACTGACGCGGTGCGCCTGCGAGATCTCATCGAGTGGATAGGTTCGCTCGACGGGAAGCCAAAAAAGCCCAGCTTCGACAAGTGCTCCTATCTCGGCAAGCGCGTGGAAGGCGTGGCCTTGGAAGCCGTTGCTGAAGCGCACCTCGTGCTGTTTCGCTCCGTCGATGTCGGCGAGTGTCACCACGTTCTGCGGGCCGCCGGCGAGATCGATCAACTCAGGTAGCACGCCACTTCCGGCGACGTCGAGTGCGGCGTCGACGCCATCGGGCGCGAGGGTGCGGACTCGTTCGCCCATGCCTTCGCCGTAGGTCACGGGCTCCGCGCCGAGGAGTCGAAGGTAGTCGTGGTTGGCAGTGCTGGCGGTGCCGATCACACGCGCGCCGCGGATGACGGCGAGCTGGACGGCGGTGCTGCCGATACCACCTGCGGCGCCGTTGATGAGCAGGGTGATTCCAGCGCCGACGCTGAGTTGGTCCAGGCTGCGGGTGGCCGTCTCGAGCGCGATGGGGAGGGCGGCGGCGTCGACGAAACCGAGGGACGCTGGGATCGGGGCCCGGTAGGTGAGCAGTGCCAGTTCGGCCGCTCCGGCGCCATCGTCGGAGACACCGAACACCCGGTCGCCGACGGCGACGTCTGTGACACCTTCTCCGACCTCGTCGACGACACCTGCCACGTCGCGACCCGTCGTCTGCGGCAGCCCCGCGCCAAAGTCCAGCAGGCCTCTGCGCAGCTTCCACTCGGTCGCGTTGATGCCGGCCGCGTGGACGACGATCCGAACCTGCCCTGGGCCGGGATGTGGGTCGGGAACCTCTGCGATCTCGAGGACCTCGGGACCCCCGAACCGGCTGAATTGTGCTGCTTTCATCGTGTGCCTCTCTCTCGACGCGAGCTGTGCGCCGTTAAATTCGGTTTCCTGTTCAGATTCATCTATGGATCTCGTGGGCGGTCGGCATGCTCCAATCGTTACCTCGAAGCCGAGTGCATGGTTGGGTTCTGATCGGAATCACGAAGAGGCCGCACCGGCGCTACTGGCGTTGGTAGTTCTTAGTGCGCGGTGACGGGCGCTGTATCCGTGGTGACCGGTGAAGGGCCGCTGCGGAAGAGGAGTGCGGTCAGTACGGCGCCTGCGAGGAACAGCGCTGCCGCGATCCAGAACACGAAGTGGTCACTGTGGAGGGTCGCTGCGACGCGGGTAGCCGCCGTCGTCGCGGTTGCGGCGTGCGCAGCCAGATAGTTGGTGGTCGCCGTCGCATTCAAAGAGCTGAACAGGGCTAGCCCGACGGCGCCGCCAACCTGTTGCGCAGTGTTCACCATCGCGGACGCCACGCCGGACTCGCGCGACTGCACGCCACTGGTTGCGACGTTCTGCGCCGGGCCGAAGATTAGTCCGAAGCCAAGGCCGAAGACGAGCAGTGCGGGCAAAACGGTTGCGGCGTAGCTGGAGTCCGGGCCGATGCGGGTTAGCATCGCCATCGCCAGCCCAGCGAGAAGGCATCCCGCTGGGACGAGTGGACGCGGCCCGGTGCGCGGCAGGAGCGCCGAGCCGGAGATGACCGCACCGACGATCAGCATCCCGATCATGGGCAGGAACGCGGCGCCGGTCTGGAACGGGGTGAACTTGAGGGTCTGCTGAAGGTAGTAGGTCAGGA
>JAABUN010007676.1_pt1 | contig 11453 bp, 6 predicted proteins | sample 5559311 | NCBI WGS metagenome assembly JAABUN01 (sample SAMN10711877, study PRJNA513370) | rock metagenome | isolation source: Antarctica rocks | place: Antarctica: Victoria Land, Siegfried Peak sud | reverse complement strand
GCTGGCCGATCCGGGCTCGGCCTCGCTCGCTCCCGGCGGCGGGCGGATCGTCGCGCTCTCCCGGGTCGCGGCCTTCGGCGAGCGGCGGGTCGACGCTACGGGCTCGTTCATGGACTTCGACGGCCAAGCCCAGACGGCTCCCGACATCACCACGCGAGGCATGCTCGTGACGCCCGAGGCGGGCGGCCCGGACGCGCGGCCCTCAGCGCGCTACTACGTCGACGTCTACCCCGCCCTGAGCGCGACTCGACTGGGATCGGCGCGCGGCTTCTGCGACGACACGGCCCCTCCCCGCTCCCGGATCCTGCGCTCGACGCTGCGGCTTCATCATCACCGTCTGCGGATCGGGGGGACCGCCCGCGACGCCGGCTGCAGCCAGGTCGGGAAGGTGCCGCGAGCGGGCTCGCTAGCGCGCGTCACCCTCGACGTCGCGCGCGTCCATCGACGCAGCTGCCAGTTCCTCGGCCCGCGGGGCCGGCTGGCCCACCACGGGCGGCCTTGCTCGCGGCCGATCAACCTGCGCGCCCGGGGCACGCGGCGCTGGCGCCTCTCGCTGCGGACGAACCGCCTCCCCATCGGGCGCTATCGCATCCGCTCCCGCGGCACCGACGCCTTCGGCAACGCCGAGCGCCCCGGCCCGGGACGGCGCGCCGCGAACGTGATCCGCTTCCGGATCCGCTGAACCCCGAGCGAGGGGGGACGCGGCAGCCGGCGCGGATGCACCTCGCGCGCTGCGAGGGTCGAAGCCCGTGACGGCTCGAGCCAGCACCAGCGCCGCGGCGCCGATGACGAGCCCGGCGAGGTCGTCGACCACGTAGTGCCAGCCGAGGTAGATCGTGCCGAGAAAGGTGAAGGCGAGCCAGATCCACAGGGCCCACTTGACCCAGCGGCGCAGGCCGAGCAGGTAGGCGGCGAGCAGGGCCGTGAAGCTCATCGCGATGTGCAGGGAGGCGAAGGCGGCGATGGCCTGCGGCGTGCCGGTGGCGGGGTCGGCGAGGAAGCCCACGCGCTGATCGAGCAGCATCTCCTGCAGGTTCGTCACCTCGGAGTGGGGCAGCGAGGCGAACGTCGCGGGCTCGAAGTAGACCGGCCCGAGCGACGGCAGCAGGAGGTAGCTCCCGGCCCCCAGGATCCAGTTGATCGAGAGCGTCGCGGCGTAGAAGAGGCTGACCTGCAGGCGCTCGGCGAAGACCAGGGCGAGGCCGAGCGAGAGCGGCAGGAAGACGATGAAGGCGACGTAGAGGGTCGAGAGGACGTGGGTCGAGATCCCGGTGCCGAGGAGCCCGTGCAGCAGCACCCCCGGGTCGTGGCCCAGGAACAGGGCTCGGTCGAGGTCGGCGAGCGGCGCGTCGAAGAGCTCATCTGGCCTGAGCAGGGGAACCACCGCCTTGAGGTTCCGGTAGGCCAGATAGGTCAGGTAGAAGGAGACCGTCGCGGTGGCCACCGCGAAGAGCCTTGCGCCCGTCCAACGCTCACGCCTGACGGCGCTCATGGCGGCCCGCGAGGGGCGTCTGGTTCGCGTCCGGCGCCCGGCGCGCAGGAAGACGTCGAGCGCGATCAGCAGCGCGATGCCGGCACCCACCTCGACGATGTAGAGCGCCGCGACGTGATCGGGATCGCGGAAGCTGACGTCGGCCTGGTCCGTCGCAACCAGCGCGGCGATCGTGGTCACCGCGGCGATGGCCGGCCCCGCGACCATCAGCCGCCAACCCACGGCGCCGCCCCGGCGCGCGCGCCAGCGAGGCGTCACCGCTTCGGGCAGGGAGATCGAGGCCGATTCGGGACGGGACACGGGCGCGAAGGGTAGCCTTGGCCGCAGGGGAAGCGCGACGGGCGAGGATCGAAGGGTCGCGGCGGCGACGGGAGGTTCGATTAGCCTGCACGTTTCCGCCGCGGGCTCCGGGCCGCCCCCGATCACCCTTCGCCGGCAGACCGATTCCCGTGACTCGTCCCAACCCCAGCTCCTCCCGGAGCCAGCAGCGTCGATCGCATTGAACGCGTCTGACTCTTCGGGCGAGGTCGAGACCCGCCACTTCCTGGCGCCCGTCGTGATCGGGTTCTTCGCCTTCGGCCTGATGCTCGTGATCTCGGTCACCCAGGGGCTGCCCATCCGCGATCCCGACGCCCGCTTCGTCGGCTCGCCGCTGGTCCTGATCGTCCTGATCGTGCTGGGGTTTCTCCTGCTCGATCTGCTCTCGCGCGCGCTTCGGCAGGTGCGATCTTCCGGCGGCCGGCTCCTGCCGGCGGCCCGCGACGTCTTCCTCGAGCGGTGGTGGGGGCGCCGCGGCGTCATCGTGCTGGCCTGCCTCGTCGGGTTCTACGCGACCTACCTCTCCTACCGGAACCTGAAGAGCTACGTGCCGTTCCTGACGGGTGGCGAGCACGACACGGCCCTGCTGCACCTCGATCGAGCGATCTTCTTCGGGCACGACCCGGCGACGCTGCTGCACGACCTGCTCGGCACCGGGGTCGCCGCCCATGTCCTTTCGATTTCCTACCTCGCGTTCCTGAGCTTCGTTCCGATCTCCATCGGGGTGGCTTTGATCTGCTCGACGCGCGTCGCCGCGGGCATCTGGTTCGTCACCGCCCTGGCGCTGAACTGGATGCTCGGGGCGCTCAGCTACTTCCTGATCCCGTCACTGGGACCGCTCTACGCGCGGCCGCGATTGTTCCTCGACCTGCCGGACACGGGGGTCAGCGAGCTGCGCGCGACGTTGCTCGAGCACCGCTCCGAGGTCCTCGCGGATCCGAACGCCACCGATGCGGTTCAGGGAATCGCCGCCTTCGCGTCGCTGCACGTCGCCGTCGTCTTCACGGCAGCCCTGATCGCCCATCGCGTCGGCGCGCCGCGGGTCCTGCGCATCGGCCTCTGGTGCTACCTGGGCCTGACCTCGCTGGCGACGATCTACTTCGGCTGGCACTACGTCATCGACGACGTAGCCGGCCTCGCGATCGGGGCCCTCGCGACCTACGCGGCGGCCGTCCTGGCCGGGTTCCTCCCGGGTCCGGCGGCCGCCCTGGCCCGCGTCCAGCAGGACGCCGGCGCGACCTCCTAACCACGCCGGGTGCAGCCTCGCCGAGCGCCGGTGAGGGGAGAGTTAGCCGGGATAGTTCCGGGAAAGTCTCCTCTCGCCGCGGGCACCCCTGGTCGGGCCGTGGCGAACTGAGGCTGTGGCTCAGCGGCGCTGGACGCGCTCGCAGCTCTTGGCGACGCGATCGGTGCGGTCCGCCTTGACCTGATCGCTGCCGCTGCCGCAGTGGACCACGTCGAAGCCGCCGCCCACGACGTTGATCGAATCGCCGCCGCGGCCACCCTTGATTCGGTCGCGATCGTCGCCGCCGCGCAGCGCGTCGCTGCTGGCACCGCCGCCGATCTTGTCCCTACCGGCCCCGCCCTGGATCCGGTCGTCACCGGGCCCACCGGAGAGCTGATCGCTGCCGTTGCCGCCGCGCATCACATCGTTGAACCTGCCGCCGCGAAGTCGGTCGCCGCCCATCTTGCCGTCGATCTCGTCGAAGCCCCTCTGGCCGCGGACCACGTCGCCACCGCTGCCGGCGTTAACGCAGTCGCTGCCCCTCCTTCCGCTGATCGAGTCCCTGCCGCCGCGGCCGATGAATCGCTCCCCGAGCGCCGTCCCGATCAGCCGGTCGGCGTTCCGGGTTCCGACGATCCGGGTCTCGCAGGGCTCCGCCGCCGATGGCGGGGCGCCGGCGGAGAGGCGGACCGAGGCGAGATGGCCCCAATTACCGGCGTCGTCGCGGTAGAGGACGGCCGCGTAGCGGGCATCACGGATGTCGGATTGAGCCAGTCGATCCGCCTGCCGCTCGCCGGAGCGAGCTTCGGCGGGATGACGAGCGACGAGCCGGCCGTCGCCCGGGCCTGAGAGCGGGTTGGCCGAGACGCGGATCTCGTAGCGGTCGGCCTTCTTGCAGAGCCAGTCGTCGCCCGGCGCGACGAACGACAGGGCGATATCGCCATTGGCCCGTCGAGTCGCCCGCAGGCCGGTCGGCGTTCCCGGCGGGCGCGCGTCAGTGCCGTAGTTCGCGGATCCGAACTCGTCGTGGTGGAAGCTCTGCCACTCGTCGTTGGCGCCGCCGCAGGCGGGCACCTTCGTGTCCCAGAGGAACGACCAGCCCTCGCGGGTGGTCGTGCTCACGTCGAGGTCGCCGTCCCCATCGGCATCGCCGACCGCGGGCGTGGTTTGCGTCCAGCCACCGGTGAACTTCGGCCAGCCGGCGGCGTCCATGCCGGTGGGGCCGTAGGCGTGGAGCTGGTAGAGGCCGGTGCCGACGAGAGCCTGCGTCTGCGGACCGGAGCCGGACACGCGCGCGACCGCGGCCTGCGAGACGAGCTGGAAGTCGTCGGTGGCGCGCGGGAAGCCCGGCTGGGACTGGCCCGTCGAGGGATCAAAGGCCTGCTCGACGTGGTTGAAGGGGAGGTTCTGGTTGACCGCGAGCAGGTTCGCCACCCCGTTGACGGTCAGCCCTCCCTTGAGGATGAGCGGATTGCCCGTTCCCGAGAGGTCCCCGATCGAGGGGTAGTCGGCGAGGTTGAGGATCGCTCCGTCGTCGGTCCGGTTGCCGGGGCCGGTCTGGTAGTTCTGCCTGGTCGTTCCGTTCCCGTTGACCAGAAAGGCGCCCTGGGCTCCGATCACCCCGGTGCCGCCCGAAACCGAGACCTCGTCGGTCCCGTTGGCGTCGTCGTCGAGGACGGCGGCGTCATGGCTCGGGAGGACGAGGGGCAGCACGTCTCCGGCGGCGACCGGGACCGTGACCGGCCAACCGTCGACCGGCTTGCCGTTGCCGTGGAGCGCGTAGACGGGGTTCGATCCGGTCGACGCGCGCAGCGCCGCCCCGAAGAAGTCGAAGAAGCTGTCGGGGAAGGCCGGATCGCCCGGGATCACCTCGTTGGTCGCGATCACGATCTCCGGGGTTCCCCTGCCGTCGAGCTGCGCGATCGCCGGCGAGGCGACGATCTCGGCGCCGTCGGCGCCGGCGCTCCTGAGCTGCTTCGGGAAGCCGGGAAGCTTCTTGCCCGTGCCGTCCCAGGCGTAGACGTGCTGGTCCATCGAGCCGCTGACGATGTCGAGGCGCCCATCGCCGGTCAGGTCGCCGAGCGCGACGGAGCCGAAGATCCCGCGCTTGATGTGGTTGGTGGAGGTGATCGCGCGGTCCGCGGGATGGAAGCAGGGCTTGGGGACGCCGGGCTTGCAGGGCTCCGACAGCGCCGGGGCGATCCGCACCGGGAAGCCCTGCACCCTTGCGCCGCTGGCCTCCCAGGCATAGACGTGCTCGCCGGCGCTCGCGACGATCTCGGGCTCGCGGTCGCCGTCGATGTCGCCGATCGCCGGCACCCGCATCGATTCGTGCGGCGTCGAGACGCCGGCCGGCACCGGGTGGTTCAGCTCCGTCTCGTAGCGGTTGGTGACCACCGGCTGGCCGTTGTTGAAGCTGGGAAGCGGCGTGCCGTCCGCCTTCAGCGCGTAGAGCTCGCCGCTCGAGTTGCCCTGGACGACGTCGAGCTTGTTGTCGCCGTTCAGGTCGTAGAGCCGCGGCGAGACCTCGCCGCCCGAGCGCGTGGTCTGCGTGTCGGCCAGTGCTCCCTTGCCGACGGCCCGCGGCCACCCTGGCAGGTTGCCGTCGTCCTTGTAGGCGAAGAGCGTCTTGCGGTAGCGGCCGATGTTGTCGGGGTTGGTCGCCTCGTGCACGGTGAGGCGGATCTGGAAGGCGTGGCGCTCGGGATCGGGGTTCGGGTACGGATCGGCGGGCCACGGCCCATCGGTGTCGCCGCCCGCGGGCCGGCCGGCGTCGTTGACGACCTCGCCCTCGCAGGTGTTGGCGAGCGAGACGAGCAGCAGCTTCGGCAGCTTGCCGAGCTCGCCGTCGACCGGCCCGGTGCCCTTCACCGGCGTGCCGGGGATCGCCTTGAAGTCGGAGTCGAGGGCGTCCTGCCCACAGGCGTACTCGAGCTCCCATGCGCCGACCCCGTCGGGGTCATCGGAGTGCGGCGCCGCGGCAAGACCCTCGACCGGGATCCCGCCCGCCGGCACGCGGTCGACGTTGATCGGCGTGTACCAGTCGGGTGAGTCGATCTGCACCTCAGGTGGGATGCAGCTCGTGTCGGCGTCGGCGCAGGGCCACGCGAACGGCTCGTTCGAGGCCTTCGGTGGCGCCGGGCCCCGATCGTTGGCGATCCTCGCCATCGCCACCGCGAGGTTCACGCGGCCGTAGCCGAAGTGCGGGTCCCAGCCCTCGTTCGCCTTGTCCGGCAGCCCGATCTGCCCCGTGTTCTCCGGCTGCACGTCCTCGGCGGTCATCGTCAGCAGCTGGCGGATCTCGTTGCCCGAGAGCATGTCGGTTGCCCCGAATGTCTCACGGCCGAAGGAGGCGAGCAGACCCGCCGCACCAGAGGCCTGGCCCGTGTTCTCCGAGCCGGTGGCGCCCATCAGCACGATGTCGGACTTGCCGCCGTACTGGGTCAGGTTCGAGTTGCGGAAGAAGCTGGTCGTAGTCGGCTGGCCGAAGTCGCCGGGGTTGATGCAGGTCGGCAGGTTCTGGCCGCAGCCGCTGCCGGCGGAGACGAAATCGAGGAACTGCTGGCAGCCATCCCCGAAACCGCCGGGCGTCGAGGGGAAGTCGGGCAGCCCGGGCAGCCCACCAGGACCGGAGCAGGTGTCATTCGGGGCCGTGTCGTAGATCGACCCGGCGACGTAGATCGCCTCGTTGTAGTTCGTCGGGTAGTTGTGGTTCGCGGAGTTGATGTCCGAGGAGACGAGGGTGAGCGCCACGCCCTTGCTGTCGGCGTAGGTGAAGGCGTTGCGGCCGAACTGGGTGTTCGTCAGGCCACCCACGGCCCCCTCCACGACGCTGACGCCGTTGTCCGCGGCGTAGATCACGCCCATCGCGTAGTTGTCGGTGGGAACGACGAAGGTGTCCCAGACCCGCAGCGGCACGAGTTGGCAGTCGGGGCACATGCCGATGCCGGCATTCCCGTTGTTCGTCTCTCCCACGGCCTCGGTGGCGCGACCCGTGCCATGGCCGTTGGCCGAGCAGCAGCTCGAGGCGTCGTAGGGGTCGTTGTCGTCGTCGAAGAAGTCCCAGCCGGCGATGTCGTCGACGAAGCCGTTGCCGTCGTCGTCGACGCCGCCCGCGAACGTTCCGTCGTCGAAGGTGGGCTTGGAGAAGGTGGCGATCAGGTCCGAGGCGTCGAGGATCGAGTCCGCCTCGTCGTCGCCGGCGTCCTTGCTCACCCGTGAGTCGCAGGCGTAATCGAGGACGTTGACAGCGCCGTCGCCGTTGGCGTCGTAGTCGGCGACGCGACCGGTGCAGTCCCCGGGACCCGCCGTCGGCGTGCCTGGGTCGTTCCGCGGCTTCGGCAGCTCCTCGGTGTTCAGGCGGACCTTGTTGACCAGCTCCTGGCTCTGCCAGCGGATCCCGGTGTCGAGGATCGCGACGGAGACGTCGGGGTCGCCGTCCGAGAACTTGAGGGCGGAGTCGGTGCGGACGCCGGCGATCTGCAGGCACGCGGCGAGTGCATCCCCGGCGGGGTTACCGGCCTTCTCGGCCTTGATGTTGGCGTCCATGCCCTGCGGGTCGAGCTGCGGGGTACCACCGGCCGGGGTGGCGGGACAGTCCTTGTATTTCGTGCCGGTCGTGTAGTGGGGACCGCCGGGCGGCAGCTCGTTCGCCGAGTCCGGGCTGAAGCCGAAGGCGCGGAACTCCTCCTGCGTGTAGCTGCTGCACTCGGGTTCAGCCGGAACGCCCTGCGCCGTGTCTTGATCGTCGGCCTCGCAGCGGTCGAACTCAGGGTCGTTGGGCGTGTTGAGCCGCGGGCTCTCGTGTGGATCTTGACCGGGGAACTCGGCACCTGAGACGGCGAGCGCCGCCGCCGGGATCAGGATCGCCAGGGCGACTGCGAGGGCAACGAGGAGCCGCGCCCGCGCTCCGCGCGACGCCGATCCCCACTCAGAGCCGAACGTTCCCCATCTCAAGGCAGCATCACCTTAGAGCGCCGCGACCCACGCCGCGCCAGTCGACGCCCCCGTCTCTAGCGGCAGAAGTGGCCCGAGGGCGGCCGCGGATCGCGCCCGCGGATCCCCGCGCAGTCGCGGAGCTTGTAGGTCAGCCGGTGCAGCTTGCGCCCGGCAGCGGCGTCGGCGGAACCGGGGTCGGCCGAGTCGAGGTTGTGGAGCTGGTAGGGATCCTGAGCGAGGTCGTAGTGCTCGATCGCGTCCGCCGCGCAGCCCTCGGCCGTGGGATTGGCGTACTCGAAGTAGACGCGGTGCTGGAGGCGGGCGCCGCGGTAGGTGCAGTCGCCGATCTCCAGGCCGATCGGGCGGGGGTCGGGGAACTTCCCCTTCCCCTCGATCAGGGGCATCAACGATCGCCCGTCCAGGGTGCGGCAGCGGTTCTTCGCGCGGCACGGGTCGGCCTTGGCCAGGTTGAGGATCGTGGGCGCGAGATCGATGTTCGCCACGGGTGCCTCAGAGCGCGAGACGACCTCGCCGTTGTCGCGGAACGCGGGCGGGACGACGATCGTCAGCGGCATGTGGATGTTCTCCTCGTAGGGCTGTTTCTTGCCCTTCGGGATCCGGTGCTCGCCGTAGAAGAAGCCGTTGTCGGAGGCGAAGATGAAGATGGTCTTGTTGAGCTCGCCGGCGTCCTTGACCGTCCGGATGACGTCGCCGATTCCGCGGTCGGCGCCGTAGATCGACTCGAGCGCGCAGCGGTAGCGGCGCTCGATCGACTCGATCGTCGCGTCGTCGAGCGGCGCCTGGGAGCGGACCGCGGCGGGCTTGTCGGAGACGTCCTCCTCGTTGAAGCTCGGCGGGCGGGGCAGCGGGTAGCCGTCGAAGCGGTGCTCGTCCTGGGGCTCGGGGACCGAGGACCCGGTGCAGCGCTTGTCCCGCCCCGGCGCGGTATGAGGCGCGTAGTAGTCGAGCTGCATGTAGAAGGGGTCGTCCTTGTGCGCGAGCTCCGCCGTCCAGCGGGTGGCGGTCTCGGTCATCACCTTGGTCGCGTGGTCGCCGTTGGCATAGCCGTAGTGGCGCACCCGCCCGTTCAGCGATGCCTTCCAGTGGTAGTAGCGGCGCGGCTCCAGCTCGGTGAACCACCGGTCCCAGCCGGGGGCGACGGCCGCGGGGCCGCCCTTGTCCTGCTCGAAGGCGTTGAGGAACTTGCCGACGTGGGCGGTGTTGTAGCCGGCGTTCTGCAGCCAGGCCGGGAGCACGTTGCGCTTGGACTTCAGGTCGGGGTAGAAGTTGCGCAGGACGCCATTGTTGTGCCCGTACTGGCCGCTCAAGAGCGTCGCGCGCGACGGGCAGCACAGCGGGGTCGTGACGACGTAGTCGCTGAAGGTCGTCCCTCGCCCGATCAGCTTCTCGTAGACCTGCGGCATCACCTCGCGCCTGAGCGTGCCGAGGGCCTGATCGTCGGTCATGATCAGGACCACGTTCGGCCGCTTGGGCTCCTTCGCCACCCGCGATGAGCGCTTGGCCGCCCCCGCGGACGGGCCTCCGAGCAGCGCCACGCCCGCGGCCAGAAGGGCGCAGAGGGCGAGCGCGACCACGAGGGCGCGCCGGCGGCTGGGTGTCGGTGCGAGGGTCATCGTCTTCGCTGCAACAGGCGACATGGGTGGAAGTCGCGGCGCCGGGGTCCCGCCCGCGGCCGCGATCGTCGCTCCTGCGCTGCAATCGTAGCGAGCGGCCCACCCGGATCCGGCGGTTCCGGGCCTCCTGAGCTAGTGTCAGGCCCATGTCGCAAGCCACCATGCACACCAATGCCGGGCCGATCGAGATCGAGCTACACGACGACGATGCGCCGAAGACGGTCGAGAACTTCCGCAAGCTCGCCGTCGACGGGTTCTACGACGGGCTCATCTTCCATCGGGTGATCACCGACTTCATGATCCAGGGCGGCTGCCCCCAGGGCACCGGCACCGGCGGGCCCGGCTACACGTTCGAGGACGAGTTCAACCAGCACAAGGTCGAGCGCGGCGCCCTCGCGATGGCCAACTCCGGTCCCAACACGAACGGCTCGCAGTTCTTCATCGTCACCACCGAGGCCGCCCCCTGGCTCGATGGCAAGCACACGGTCTTCGGCAAGGTCACCGGCGGGATGGACGCCGTCGACGCGATCGAAGGCACCGAGAAGGGGCCAGGCGATAAGCCCGTCGAGCCCCAGGTGATCGAGCGCGTCGAGCTGAGCGAGTAGCACGGAGCACGCTCGCTGCGCTCAGGCGGCCGAGGCAGCCAGTTGCCCGCAGGCGGCGTCGATATCTCGACCGCGGGTGAGGCGCACGGTGATCGGGATGCCGCGTCGGCGCAGGACCTCGCGGAAGGCGTCGATCGCCTCTCGTGAGCTGCCGGTCAGCTCGCCCGGCGTCGGGTTGAACGGGATCAGGTTGACCTTGAAGGCCTCGCGCGGTTGCAGGACCTCGGCGAGGACGAGCGCCTGGTCGGGATCGTCGTTGACGCCGGCGAGCATCAGGTACTCGACGTAGATCCGCCGCTTGCGCGCCTCGCGCCAGCGAAGGCACGCCTCGATCACCCCCGCCAGCGGGTAGCGGTCGTTGACCGGCATCAGGCCGCTGCGAACGTCGCCCTCGGCGGCGTGCACCGACAGCGCCAGGCGCACCCGCGGGCCCTCCTTCGCCAGGCGCTCGATGCCGGGGACCCAGCCGACCGTCGAGATCGTCGTGTGCGCGGTCGAGATCCCGATGTCGGGCAGCCGTTCGCAGGCGGCGAGCACCGCGTCGAGGTTCATCAGCGGCTCCCCCATCCCCATGAAGACGCAGTGGTCCACGGGGCCGAGACGGCGGAAGTGGAGGGCCTGATCGAGGATCTCCGAGGCGGTCAGGTTCCGCCCGAAGGCCATGCGCCCGGTCGCGCAGAAGCTGCATGTCAGCGGGCAGCCGGACTGGCTCGAGACGCAAAGCGAGCGGCGGCCGTCGCGGTAGCGCATCAGCACCGTCTCGAGCGGCCGGCGATCGGCCGTCTCGAACAGGGCCTTCCGGGTGCCGTCGCGGGAGGTCACCTCACGCTCGACGGCGAGCGTCGAGAGCGGAAGCTCCGCCGCCAGCGTTTCCCGCAGCGGCTCGGGGAGGTTCGTCATCTCGCCGTAGGAGCGGACGCCGCGCGCCGTCCACTCCCAGATCTGGCGTGCCCGGAAGCCGGGCTCCCCGCGCTCGGCGAGCAGGGCATCGAGGCGCTCGAGGTCCACGCACGAAGTGTGGCATCGCGCCGCGGTGGAGCGGATCGCCACTCATATGCGAGGCCGATCCGCCCCACCGCGTGGAGGGGCGGGCGGGAGCGGGGCAGGGAGCTCCCGAGCCGGCGAGGCCGCTCAGGCGTAGCGCGCGGCAGTCCGCTCGACCGCGGCGCCATAGGAGCCGCCGAAGAGGACCGCGTGCACGAGCAGCGGCTGAAGCTGCCAGAGGCCGACCCGCTCCTGGT
>JAABUN010007675.1_pt1 | contig 11459 bp, 11 predicted proteins | sample 5559311 | NCBI WGS metagenome assembly JAABUN01 (sample SAMN10711877, study PRJNA513370) | rock metagenome | isolation source: Antarctica rocks | place: Antarctica: Victoria Land, Siegfried Peak sud | reverse complement strand
GAACAGTCTTTGGGCAATCCCTTGCATGACGATGGTTTGTAGCCCCATGGTCTGAGGAAGGAACTCGTCAATAAAAAACCGTGCCGTCGCGATCTTTGCGGTAAGAAAATCGGCGTCACCCTCTCTCGAAGCCAACTGGGCCTGCGCGACGGCAGCCCGACAGCGCCTCGACCGCGCCCGAACTGAGGATCATGCAGAGCGAAAACGCCATGTTGGCCGAAGCCAGCTGCTCACCGAACGCAATGGAGAGCGCGAGCGGGACACCCTGCCCGCCGAATTCGGGTTCCGCGGAAAGCGCTTGCCAGCCCCCCTCTACATACGTTGCGTAGGCCTCGGCGAAACCGGCCGGATGCCGCACAGCTTCGGGGGACCAAATTAAGCCCTCCCGATCGCCGATGGTGTTCAACGGCGCGAAAACCTCGGACGTTAGCCGGCGGCCCTCCTTAAGGATCGTCGCAACGAGATTGCGGTCGACTTCAGAATAGGCCGGCAGCGTCGCCAGGCTGTCGATGCCGGCGATCGTATCCAGCACGAAAGCCTGTTCGACGATCGGGGCGGCATAGGTCATTATTGTCTCTCGATGTCGAGGTCATCCACGCGCGTCGTCATGCATGGGGTGAAGGAAATAAGGAACGCAAATTCAGGTGCGGCTCATCGCTCCAGTCCGTGAGCTTGGCGGACCGCGGCCACCGCGAGGCAATAGAGCTGCTCGCTCTCTTCGCCACTGCCGAGCAGCTTGCGCAGTTCAAGGCTCACAACACCATGCATCGCCGCCCACAGGAGATAGGTGATCCTCCCCGTTTCCGCCGCGCGCGCCGCCGCAACACAAAGCCGCACCGCGTTTCGCAGGGTGTCGAAACTCGTCCAGGCTTTGCGCCGGCTCTCGAGCGGCGCCTCCCATGCGCGACCTAGATCGCCAAACATGACATTATAGAGCGCCGGCTCGCTCAAGGCAAAAGCGCGATAGGCGATCACCATTTTGTCCAGCCGCAAGACCGGATTACTCTCTCGGTTTTGTGCTTGGAAGGACCGGGTGAGGCCGGCGAAGCTGTGAAGATACAGTGCGTCGAGCAGCCCGTCCTTGCCGCCGAAATGCGTATAGATCATCTTCGTCGATGCGCTGACGGTGTCAGCCACGCGGCGTACCGTCAACGCCGATGGTCCCTCCTCGCTCAACACCGCCGCGGCGGCCGCCAGCAAGGTGGCGCGCGTGTCCGTCTCCATAGCCGCGCGTGCAGCGCGGACATTGCCAAGCAGCCTGGCGTCGGGAGCGGCATTCATGCCAGAGCAGTCTCTGAATCTGCAGCGTCAAGCAGCCCAACAAGATGCTGCCGGATCAGCGCGCCGGCATTAGCCATAATCCGATCGATCAGGACCGCGACGGTGGGAATATCATGGATGAGTCCTACGACCATTCCGCAACTCCAAGCGCCTGCGTCGATGTCGCCCTCGATCATCACCTTCGGGTAGACGCCCGCCACCTGATCGTGGATGTCCGCGATGGTCAGGCTGTCCCCCTTCTCTCGCTCAATATCGACGAGGCGCGCGACGTTGGCGTTGTTGAGCACGCGCTCTGTGTTTCGCAGCGATCGCATGATGAGGCGAGTATCGGTTTCTGTCGCCTCCAGCAGGGCCTGCTTGACGTTGGCGTGGACGGGAGCCTCTGCGGTTGCAAGGAAACGCGTGCCCATATTGATGCCGTCGGCACCGAGCGCCAGCGCGGCGACGAGACTGCGCGCATCGGCCATTCCCCCGGACGCGACGAACGGAATACGCAGCCGGTCCGCCGCAGAAGGCAGAAGGATCATGTTGGGTACGTCATCTTCGCCGGGGTGGCCTCCGCATTCGAAGCCGTCGACGCTCACCGCGTCGCAGCCGATCGACTCGGCCTTCAGCGCATGACGGACGGAGGTGCACTTATGAATCACTCTGATCCCAGCATCCTTTAACGCAGGCATGTAGGCTTCTGGGCTGCGGCCAGCCGTCTCGACGATCCGAACCCCGCCTTCAGCGATCACCTGGATATACTCGGGATAGGGCGGCTTGCTGAACGTTGGTAGGAAGGTGAGGTTCACGCCGAACGGCCTGTCAGTCATACCGCGGCAGCGCACTATTTCACGCGCCAGGAGTTCGGGCGACCGCTGGGTTAGGCCGGTGATGATCCCCAAGCCGCCGGCATTGGAGACCGCTGCGGCCAGTTCCGCCAAACCGACGAAGTGCATGCCGCCCTGTAAGATCGGATGCTCAATGCCGAACAGCCGGGTTATTCGGGTCTGCATACCACACCTCCCAATAAGCTGGTAACGCTGTTACCCCAAGGTACATCGTTTTCGCAAGTCGGCGTTTTGGTTCCTCGGGCTACGTCGGCTACTTTAGTCACGTCACCTCTTGTGACCGTTCGTTGCCTGTGTCTCAGCACCCGCTCGGCTTTAGAATGCCAGTCGTGGCACCCCAAAGTAGGAGCCGCTCGCCAGCTCGTCCTTGAGGCCGCAAGTCGCAGGACGTGCTTCATTGCCCTGCTTTGCAGAAGCATCGATAGGGCAAGCTCTTCGGCTCGAAGAGGGCTTAAGGATTATGCTGTGACGCCATCCAGCCGCTCGACTGTAAATAGGCGCCGAACCGGGACCCCTTATCGGCGTCGAAGAGGGACCCCTTTTGCTGTGGCTGGGCGGTTGGATGCGGCGGTGACAAAGCAGGCCATCGGAACGCCGGCGTGGTGCTGAGCGTGGCGGAGTAAAATCCGGCCGTTGGTAGGTTGCTCTTTTTGGGAGCGGCCGGGGATGTTTGCCGTGGAGAGCTATGCCGCCGTCCGGCGCTTCGTGTTCGTGGAGGGTAATAGCCGACGCGAGGCGGCGCGAGTGTTTGGGCTGAACCGGGAGACGGTGGCCAAGATGTGCCGGTTCTCGCTGCCGCCCGGATATACGCGCAAGGAGCCGGCGGCGAAGCCGAAGCTGGGGCCGCTGCTGCCGGTGATCGATGCGATCCTGGAGGCGGACCGGGCAGCGCCGGTTAAGCAGCGCCACACTGCCAAGCGCATCTTCGAGCGGCTGCGCGACGAGCATGGCTTTGCTGGCGGCTATACGGTGGTGAAGGATCATGTCCGGATCAGCCGGGCGCGCGGCCGCGAGACGTTCGTGCCGCTGGCGCACCCGCCTGGGCACGCGCAGGTGGACTTTGGCGAGGCGATCGGCGTGATCGGCGGCGTGCGCCAGAAGATCCACTTCCTGTGCATGGACCTGCCGCAGTCGGATGCGTGCTTCGTGAAGGCGTATCCGCGCGAGACCACCGAGGCGTTCGTCGACGGACATGTGTCGGCGTTCGCGTTCTTTGGCGGTGTGCCGCTGTCGATCCTGTACGACAACACGACGATCGCGGTGGCGAAGATCCTGGGTGACGGGAAGCGCGAGCGTACGCGCGCTTTCACCGAGCTGTGCAGTCACTACCTGTTCCGTGATCGCTTCGCGCGGCCGGCCAAGGGCAACGATAAGGGCAAGGTGGAGGGGCTGGTGAAGTTCTCGCGCGCCAACTTCATGGTGCCGATCCCGCACGCCGCGAGCTTTGACGATCTGAACATCATGCTCGCCGACCGCTGCCGCGCCCGACAGGGCGATCATGCCGGCCGCCATGCCGAGACGATCGGCGAACGACTGGTGGCCGATCGTGCCACGCTGCGGCCGTTGCCGGCGGTGCCGCTGGAACCGTGCGAGAAGCGCGCCGCGCGGGTCTCGTCGATGGCGCTCGTGCGCTACCGGACGAACGACTACTCGGTGCCGACCGCCTACGGCTTCCAGGACGTGATGGTGAAGGGGTTCGTCGACGAAGTCGTGATCCTGTGTAGCGGCGTCGAGATCGCCCGTCACCCGCGCTGCTATGGCGAGGGCGTGTTCGTCGCCGATCCGCTCCACTATCTGGCGCTGATCGAGACCAAGCCGGGTGCGCTCGATCAAGCCGCGGCGTTGCAGGGCTGGGCGTTGCCGGACGTGTTCCAGCACCTGCGTCACCTGCTCGAGGCGCGGATGGGCAACCGGGGCAAGCGCGAGTTTATCCAGGTTCTGCGCCTGCTGGAGGCGCTACCACTCGACGTGGTCACCGACGCTGTGACCCAGGCGATCCAGATCGGCGCGGCCGGGTTCGATGCCGTCAAGCTGATCACGCTGGCGCGCATCGAGCGGCGACCCGCCCGGCTCGACCTGGCGGCCTATCCGCATCTGCCGAGGACGGCGGTGAAGACGACCTCGGCCGCCGACTATGCGGTGCTGGCGGCATGAGCGGGACACCCGACACGATGCCGGTGGGCACGATGAGCGGGACACCGCAGGTGCTGCTCGCCCATCACCTCAAGCAGCTGAAGCTGCCGACGGTACTGCGGGAGTATGACAAGGTGGCCCGTGAGTGCGCTCGCGACGGCACCGACCATCCCCGCTATCTACTGAGGCTGATCGAGCTCGAGCTGATCGACCGCGAACGGCGCACGATCGAGCGGCGCATCCGGGCAGCACGGTTCCCGGCGGTGAAGAGCTTCGACACGTTCGAGTTCGCCGCCATCCCCGGCCTCAACAAGATGCTCGTCCTTGAACTTGCCCGCTGCGAGTATGTCCTGCGCCGCGAGAACATCATCGCGCTCGGCAACAGCGGCACAGGCAAGACCCATGTCGCGCTCGCCCTTGGTCTGGCCGCCTGCCAGAAGGGGTTCACGGTCACGTTCACGACCGCGGCCGCGCTGGTCAGCCAGCTCATGGAGGCCCGCGACGAACGGCGCCTGCTCAAGCTGCAGCGCGATCTTGCAGCGGTGAAGCTGCTCATCATCGACGAGCTGGGCTATGTGCCGCTATCGCCGACGGGCGCCGAGCTGCTGTTCGAGGTCTTCTCCCAACGGTATGAGCGCGGCTCGACCATCGTCACCTCCAACCTGCCGTTCGAGGACTGGACCCAGGTGCTAGGCAGCGAGCGGCTCACCGGCGCGCTGCTCGACCGGCTCACTCACCACGTCAGCATCCTGACCATGAACGGCGACAGCTACCGGCTCAAGCAGTCGACCGGCCGCCGCCGCTCCGCCACCAGGGCGGAGCAAAACCAGGCCACCGCAATCGTCGACCCGGACACCCGCGAGATCACCACCGCCTGATCGACCACGACAACTATATGAAGAGGCCCCCGATCGGGGGCCTCTTCATATCGTCATCCCCACATCAGCAATGGCCTACTTTTACTCCGCCACGCTGGCCTGGAATCCGACCGGCGTTGACAGGCGGTTGTCCCGGTAGTCATAGGAGGGACCCGCGGCCGTCGGAGGTGCCTGTGGACCCACCGGGTCAACCGCCGGGAGGGGGGTCCGGGGGGAGGGTTTAGCTGCGGTTCCTGAGACGCCAGCTGTCGTTGCCGGTCTCGACGATGTCGCAGTGATGGGTGATGCGATCGAGCAGCGCGGTCGTCATTTTGGGATCGCCAAAGACGGTCGGCCACTCGCCGAACGCCAGGTTGGTGGTGATGATCACCGAGGTGCGTTCGTAGAGCTTGCTGACGAGGTGGAACAGCAGCTGGCCGCCCGAGCGGGCGAACGGCAGGTAGCCGAGCTCGTCGAGCACGACGACCTCGAGGCGCGAGAGCTGGGCGGCAAGTGCGCCGGCCTTGCCAAGGCGGCTCTCCTCCTCGAGCCGGTTCACCAGATCGACGGTGTTGAAGTAGCGACCGCGAGCACCGGCGCGGACGACGCTGGCGGTGATGGCGATTGCGAGGTGGGTGGAGCAGCCCAAGAAGGTTCCGCGTGCGGAGCACGTGGAAGGGCTGCGGAGGGCTTGCCGGTCCCGGTGCCGCCGACCAACACGATGTTGCGCTGGCCGGCCAGGAACGAGCCGGCATGGAGCGAGCGCACCAGCCCCTCGTTGACCAGCGTGCCGTCGAACACAAACGCGTCGAGGTCCTTCACCGCCGACAGCTTGGCGGCGCTCATGCGGTAGCGGATCGATGCGGCGTGGCGGTGGGCGGCTTCAGCGCGCAGCAGATCGGTCAGGATCTCCATGGCGGTGCGCTTGCGCTGTACGCCGGTGGTGACCGCCTCGTCGAACGCCCCCGCCATGCCCTTCAGGCCGGGGCCGCTCATCGCGGCGATCATCTCATGCCGCTGCACGGGTGCCTCGCAGAAAGATCGTAGCGGGCGCAGTCGGCGATCGGCACATGGGTCAGAGCCAGCGCCTCGGACGTGACGATCGTCAGTGGTCGGGGCGGCTCGGTGGGTAGCGCTCTATTCAACTGAGCTACGGGTGCCTGCGGAGCTGAGTAGCTCAACGGCCGGTGCCTGACGACGAGGTTCTGCCCCAGATAGCATCGCGGATCCAACTACCCAGAACTGCCTACAAGCAACATCGACGCCAGCGCGACGGGCCTCGCTCCAGAATGCTTCCGCAGTGCCTCCGCGAACGGAGGTTTGCCAAACAGCCACGACGCCAGCTTGCTAAGATGTTAGAAAGTGGCGCACCCGACAGGATACGAACCTGTGACCCCCTGCCTTCGGAGAGTGACGCTTTGATCGTCTGATCCAAAGATGGTGCGGGTGGCCGGGGTCGAACCGGCACTCCTCTCGGAACTGAATTCTGGATCGAACGCGTGTACGCCATAGGGCGTCGAATTAACCCGCCGTACGCGGATCGAAGCCGATCACGGGACCGCGACACTCCTATCCGACACCTGCTTGATCAGACGAAACCATGGCGACCCAGGCACTTGCGGATCGCGAAACTTCGTAGCCAGACGCTTAGGGCGCACCTGAGCCAGTCGCCTAACCGAACGTGCGACGCGGCACTACGCCACATGAACCGTTTGAAACGCCGTTTGAGGAAAAATCTCGGAACGGCAATTTCGGGCTAAGTCATTGAGAAATTGGTGCGCCCGGAGCGATTCGAACGCCCGGCCCTCAGATTCGTAGCAAATTCAGCTTGATACGCCAGCGTTTCTCGCTGCACTACTACCACGCCAAGGGCACTACGAAGCTGTTGACCTTCCTCGACTTCTCGGGTGCGAGGTGGCGGTGGAATAGCGAGCCGGTTTGACTCTGGCAAGCGCCAAGACCGTTTGAAGTGCCGTTTGAGGCTTGTGATGACTGACGTCCGAATTCACCTCACCGACAAAGAAATTCTGCGTCTGCCGCCCCCGGACAAGGGCTGGTACTTGGCGCGCGACACGGAGTTGAAGGGCTTCTTCGTTGTCGTGGGCCGGCGCAAACGCACGTTCACAGTTCAAGGCGATCTCCGCGTCGATGGGACGCGTAAGTCCATCCGCGTGAACGTCGGAGAGGCTTCCGAGCTCGGCACGCGCGAAGCTCGTGGCATCGCGAAAGGCTACCTCTCGCAAATTGCTAAGGGCGAACATCCGAGGCCGGATGCCGCTCGGAAGAGCGTGTCAGCCCCCCTGTCCCCGTCCGAGCCGCACGCCATCACGCTCGGCGAGGCCTGGGTGCGGTATCGCGACGGTCATATGATCCGAAAGGGTCGCAGCCCCACGACGATCGCCGGCTATGCAGACCACGTCGAGCGTCTCTTCGCCAGCTGGGGTCAGAAGAGCGTGAAGGCGATCACCGAGGATCCGGCGGCAGTCGCCACACGTCACGACACGATCTCGGTGGAGCATGGCCCCTACATCGCCAACGGGAGCATGCGGACGCTGCGCGCGATCTACAATCACGCGCTAAAGACCAACTTAGACCTGCCCGCCCGCAATCCTTCCGTGGCTGTCGACTGGAACCCCCAAGAGCGACGGAACACGGCCTTGGGCTCGGCCGATCTGCTGCCCTGGTTCAATCAGCTCGTAGCGCTCGACAATCCGATTCGTCGGGAGTTCCACCTTTTTACCATTCTTTCAGGATGCCGGCCCGGCGCTCTTAAGCAGGTCAAGCCCGAGCACATCCATCTGGATCGGCGCGTGCTCCACATTCCGAATCCTAAAGGCGGGACCAAGAAGGCTTTCGACATCCCGCTTTCTCGCGAGATGGTGCTATGCCTGATCAGAGCGATACGCTTCAGCCGCTTCATGCACCCCGAGCCCGCGGCCGAGTGGGTGTTCGCCGCCGACAGCGAGTCCGGCCACTTGGTCGAGCAGAAGGAGGGCCGTAAGGAGTTATCTAAGTACGGCAACGACCTTCGCCAGAGTTTTCGCACACTCGCCCAGACCGCAGGTGTTTCGGAGTTCGACGCCCGCCTGCTCATGAACCATGCGATCCCCGGAGTGAACGCGGGCTACATCACGCGACACAAGCTCCTCGAAGGTCACCTTCGCATTCAGCAGCAAGCAATCAGCCGGGTGCTACTTGCACCCGCCATGAAGTTGGCGAGCCAGCCGGGGGTAATGCGGGACTGGCTCGGCCGCGGGGCGACCCGCGCTACCGCGACCGTCGCCCAGGACGCCTTTAAGGCTCGCGCCGTCGTTCCGCTTCGGCGTCGCGGAAGCAGGTCGGTGTCCGAGATCGAGCGACAAGCCGCATGAGCGAGAACCCGTCGGCAGACTGGGTCAATGGGCGTAACGGCTAGCGGTTGAAATCTTCTTCGGGTGCTCAAGGACGCGAACATCGCTCGCTCGGCTTCACCAATCGTCGTCCTCGTCCGTTGCGCCGTCCGGCCAACGATAATCGACAGGTGGCCACTGGACCTCGTTGAAGGCAGCGAGGGAGATCGCGCCGTAAATCGGCTCGACCCGCTCGGCCCATGCGATCATGCCCCGCAGATGGTGATAGAGCGTCGTCACTGAGATGTGACGCTGCTTCGCGTGCTCGGACGGCCTGTGCTTCGCCGACGTGAGGTAGTAGAGATGCTGACGTATCCTGTCCTTGTATTCCCGCGCCAAACGGGGAAGCGGACCGTCTACCAGGACGCCAAGGACGATGCGCCGCGTGCCCGGGCCTCGGATCACAGTCTTGCGACGGTTCGCGCTGAAACCCGCTGACGACAGCTCGCGTAGAATCAGCGATTTGAACGCTTCTAGGCTGGCGAGATCATGGGGTTTCTTTGCGGAGAAGACGAGGTCATCAGCGTAGCGCGTATAACGAAGGCCGTGTTGACGCGCCAAAACTGTGAAGTGTTGATTTCTGCTGAGAGTTGACCCGGGAGGAGCGCAGTTTCCACCGAGAAGTGACCCATGTTCTGACCTTTCCCTCTGGCTGTTGGGTCGGGGGATACGGAGTGATCGACATGGCGTTATTGAGTGTGATCCGACGCTGGCATTTCCGTGAAGGGATGCCGATCCGGGAGATTGAGCGGCGCACCGGCTTATCGCGCAACACCATCCGCAAGTATCTGCGTGCCGGGACGGTGGAGCCGAAGTTCAAGGTTCCCGAGAGGCCGAGCAAGCTGGATCCGTTCGCGGAGAAGCTGTCAGGGTGGCTACGGATCGAGGCCGGCAAGTCGCGTAAGCAGAAGCGCACGGCCAAGCAGATGCATGCCGATCTTGTGGCTCTTGGCTATGGCGGCTCTTATGGTCGCGTCGCCGTTTTTGTGCGGGCCTGGAAGGCGGATCGTCAACGGGAAGCGCAGGCCAGCGGCCGCGGCACGTTCGTGCCCCTGGTCTTTGCGCCGGGCGACGCCTTCCAGTTCGACTGGAGCGAGGACTGGGCCTTGTTGGGCGGCGAGCGGGTCAAGCTGCAGGCAGCGCACACCAAGCTCTCGCACAGCAGGGCGTTTATCGTACGAGCCTATCCGCTTCAGACCCACGAGATGCTGTTCGACGCCCTAACCCAGGCGTTCCGTGTGCTCGGCGGGGTACCGCGGCGCGGGATTTTCGACAATATGAAGACCGCGGTCGATCGCATTGGGTCGGGCAAGGCGCGGCAGGTCAACGCCCGGTTCACGGCGATGGCCAGCCATTACCTGTTCGAGCCCGAGTTCTGTAACCCGGCTTCCGGATGGGAGAAGGGGCAGGTCGAGAAGAACGTCCAGGATGCCCGACGCCGGCTATGGCAGCCGCTGCCCAGCTTCCCCGATCTGGACGCGCTCAACGCCTGGCTCGAGCAGCGCTGCATCGAGCAGTGGAGCGAGATCCAGCACGGCGTGCTGCCCGGGACTGTCAGGATTTCCGTGTGTGGGCGGGCATAGAGGCAAAAGGAGATCCCATATGTCCCGACGCAAAGAGCCGACGATTCCGAACGAGCTTCTCGACCAGTTGCTGGCTGGAGGTGCCGCCAGCGCGGCGTTCGAGCAGGGCGGTCTGCTTGATTCACTGAAGAAGGCGCTGACCGAGCGCGCGCTGAACGCCGAGATGGATCATCACCTCGCCGGTGATGACGGTGCCGGCAACACGCGCAACGGCTATGGCCGCAAGACCGTGGTGACCGAGACGGGTAAGCTCGAACTGAACGTTCCGCGCGACCGCCAGTCGAGCTTCGACCCGCAGCTGATCGCCAAGTATCAGCGCCGCTTTCCGGGCTTCGACGACAAGATCGTGTCGATGTACGCGCGCGGCATGAGCACGCGCGAGATCGCCGGTCACCTTCGTGATCTGTACGGCATCGACGTCTCGCCCGACCTGATCAGCACGGTAACCGACGCCGTGCTCGACGAAGTCGCCACATGGCAGCAACGGCCGCTCGATCCGGTTTATCCGCTCGTCTTTTTCGATGCGATCCGGGTCAAGATCCGCGACGAAGGAATCGTGCGCAACAAGGCGATCCATATCGCGCTGGGCGTCCGCGCCGACGGCGGTAAGGAGGTGCTCGGCTTGTGGCTCGAGCAGAACGAAGGCGCCAAGTTCTGGCTGCGGGTCATGAACGAGCTGAGGAGCCGTGGCACGGAAGATATCCTGCTCGCCGTCGTCGATGGCCTCAAGGGCTTTCCAGACGCGATTACCGCTGTGTTCCCCGACACGATCGTGCAGACCTGCATCGTTCATCTGCTGCGGAACTCGATGAACTTCGTCTCATGGAAGGATCGCAAAAATCTTGGCAGCGCGATGAAGCAAATTTACCGCGCCACCGATGCCGCCGCCGCCGAGGCGGCGCTTACCGCGTTCGAAGCTGGTCCCTGGGGGATGCGCTACCCCGCCATCAGCCAGAGCTGGCGGCGAGCGTGGAGTGAGGTCATCCCCTTCTTCGCCTTCCCCGACGAGGTCCGCCGGATCGTCTACACCACGAACGCCATCGAGGCGCTCAACTCCAAACTCCGCCGAGCCGTCAGGGCTAGGGGCCACTTCCCTAGCGACGACGCCGCAACCAAGCTGCTCTATCTGATCTTGAACCGTTCAGAGAAAGAGTGGAAGATGCCGCCTCGTGAGTGGTCCATGGCCAAAGCCCAGTTCGCCGTCATCTTCGGCGAGCGCTTCATCAGGGCCATGGCGGCGTAATGTTCAACCGCCCGCCCACACACGGAAATCCTGACAGTCCCGGGGTCAAGCCGTCCCTGATATTTTTTCCACTGCGCTCGCCGCCGCGCGATCCACGGCCGGTCCTGCTCCGTGGCGAACAGGCTTTTTTTTGAAGGACA
>JAABUN010007674.1_pt1 | contig 11460 bp, 8 predicted proteins | sample 5559311 | NCBI WGS metagenome assembly JAABUN01 (sample SAMN10711877, study PRJNA513370) | rock metagenome | isolation source: Antarctica rocks | place: Antarctica: Victoria Land, Siegfried Peak sud | reverse complement strand
CGTACAGGTAAGGAGATCACATCCTGCCCCCCTCTGCAACCCTGCCCGCAGGCCAACCCGGCGTCGCCCCCGCAAAATTACATACCCCGGTCACCGGGATTGCATAGTTCGGCGTATATCGGATCGCCACCCCGCCCCCTACACTGCTGATCGCCGCGCACACCCGCGCGAGCGCACACGGTGAGGAGATCCAGGTGTACACACTCATCCAGGCGGTGAGGCGCTGGCTGCGCGCCCGCCTCACCGCCCGGTGCGCCGTCCCGACGCCTCCCGCCACGCCCTCACCCGCCACCACCCTCGGCGTACACCCACCCGCCGCGCCGATCGTCGCCGATCCCTGGGTGACGGCGGACGGCAACCCCAGCGAACGGCTCTCCCCATGGGCGTAGCCCCCCGCCGTGTGCATCAGTAGCACCGCACGCAGACTCGTCGCCACGTACTCGTGCCCCCGATACGCCTCGCGACCCTATTCCTGCGCAGTATCGCGCTGCTTCCTCTATTCATCTTTATTCATTTATGCGGGCGAGTTCCTTATACGCCCAGGAGCTCGTGGTACCGTGGGCGGCGAAGCCGCGAGCGAGCGCCCCTCCCCAAACATCGGCGATGAGCGTAAACGGCCCGCGCTTTGTCCGCCGCACACACAGCGTCCCGTACCGATGGCATAGAGGTTGCACATCGCGTGCTGATGCGCGGCACCCGAGCCGTCTCGGCTTCCCTATCGAGCACAGTTCAGCAGCACCGATGTCTGGAAATCCCGTGGCGTTCGGCGTCGTCGCCACGCGGGGAGGGTTTGTGGTTACGCCGCTCTGTCCAATCTGCGCGAGTCCGGTCACCGCCGACGCGCGTTCATGCCCCACCTGCGGTGCACCGCTCACCCCGCCGGTCGGTGGGAATACCGGCAAGCCGAGTCATGCCGCCGCGCTCAAGCCCGGCACCCGGCTGGATAGCGGGGGCTTCTCGGTGGGCCGGGTGCTCGGGCACGGGGGCTTCGGGATCACCTACCTCGGGGCCGATCTCCGGCGCGGGCATCCCGTCGCGCTGAAAGAATTTTTCCCGGCCGGGTCCAGCCGTCAGGAGCTGGACGTAATCCCGCCCGTCACCCTCCAGGGGAGCGCGTACCAGTCAGCCCTGGGGCGCTTCCTGGAGGAGGGCCGCATCCTGGCGCGGTTCCGCCACCCAGGCATCGTCGATGTCTACGGCGTCTTCCAGGAGAACGCCACCGCCTACATGGCGATGGAATATCTGCGGGGGCAGACCCTGGCGGAGCGTATGGCAGCGTATGGCGGGCCGCTGCCGGAGGCGGAACTCCTGGCGCTCGCCCGCGCCCTGACCGCCGCCTTGGAGACGATCCATGACGCCGGTTTCCTCCACCGCGATATCAAGCCGGAGAATGTCATCCTCGCCGAGGGTGAGGATACCCCGCGCCCGGTGCTGATCGACTTCGGCGCGACCCGTGAGTTCGCCAGCAACAAGACGCTGCGGCAGTCGGTGGTGCTGACGCCGGGCTACGCCCCGCTGGAGCAGTACGCCCAGCAGGCGCGGCGCGGCCCCTTCACCGATATCTACGCCCTGGCGGCGACCCTCTATCACCTCGCCACCGGGGAGCAGCCACCGGCGGCGACCGATCGCGCCATGGGGGTGGCGTTGAAGCCACCGCGCGCGTTGAATCCGGCGCTCGGCGTCGCTTTCGAGCGCGCCTTACTCCATGGCCTGGAGATGGCCGTCGATCGTCGCCCGCAACATGCCCGCGCGTTCTACCACGAACTCGCCGGGCTCCCGCCGCCGCCGGTGCCCGCCCCCGCGCCTCCCGCCGGGGTCAGGGAACCCGCCACACCGCCCACACCGCCCACACCGCGCGTCATGTCGCCCCCCCCACCCCCGTCGCAGTCCTGGCCGGGGCACCTGGGCCGCGTCCGCACGATCGCGCGCGCCCTCGCCGGGGATGGTACGGCACCGAGCGATGGCGGCCTCCGCTGTCCGGTCTGTCGCAGCGCCACCATGATCGATCCGGCCACGGGCGGCGGTCCGCTGCCCTGCCCGATCTGCCGCGCGGCGGAGCTGCGCGAGCAGGTCCCCGCCGCCGCGCGCGGCCATTGTCCCGGCTGCCGCACCGGCGTCCCCGAACCGGTGCAGGCGTCGCAGTTGGTCCCCGGCATGCTGCTGCGTTGCCCCGCGTGCCGCGTCGGGGCCGTTGTGCAGTACGCGCGACCGGGCGGTCTGCTCCTCCCCGATATCTGGGCGCGGTGCGATACCTGCGGTGCCGACTTCGACTATCACCTGCAAGGCGATCGGCTGACCCTCGCCGAGTTGCCCAACGGGCCGGGCCAACTCGACCCCGCGCTCCGCGGTACCACGCTCCCGCGCGGGGAGTGGCAGCGCCGCGCCGACCGGACCGCCCTGCTGTACCTGTGCCCGACCTGCGCGACCGAGATCGACATCCATCCGGACGACGGGAGCGGCCGCACGCTGGAGTGGGTGGCGACGGAGGGGCGACTCGATCGCGTGCCCGCGCCCTATCGGGGCCGTCGCTGCACGCCCCTCGAACTGGACAAAGCCGCTGCTGGCCTCGCCGCCGCTGATGGTACCCATGCGTGCCCGCACTGTCGCGCCCAGTTCGACGAGGTAGCGCGCGATCGCCTGGCCTTGCTCGCCGCCCCGGACGATCCCTACGGTGCCGCGGCCCGCTTCGGCGACCAGCCACACGACACCGCCCTCTGGCGCGCGATCGCCGCCGGGAAGCGCAATCCCGCGACAGACGGGCTCATCTGTCCGGTCTGCACCGCCGAAATGGCCCCCGAACCGGATGGTTCGTACCACCTGACGGCCTACGATCCGACGCGCGATCCCTACGCCGTGGGCGCGTGCCATGCCGACACCCGCGAGAAACGTGGAACGCGTCTTGCGATCACCGACTGGCAACGCATCGCTGCGGGGCAACCGCCGACAGCCGAAGCACAGCGCCTCCGCGAGGAGGCCGATCGGGAGTTCTGGCTGGCGCTCTGTGCCGGCGAAGTTTCCCTCGTCGAGAGGGCGGCCTACCCCGATCCCCTCGGCGCGAACGAGTCCGTCGTCGTCGCGCTCGACGTCACGCGGTACCGGCGGAATTGGGTCAGCTATCGCGACGTCGATACCGGCACACTCTGGATCACCACGCAGCAGCTACGCTATCGGGGTGAGCGCGGGGATGTGGCTATCCCGCTGACAGCCATCCGCGGATGGGCGACCGAGCGTTGGGACGGCGGCACGGCCAAGGAGCAGGATGTGGCGACGATCCGCGGGGTGGACGCCGACAAACAGGTGGCGTTCGGTATCCGTCCTGCAGCACAGCATATCAGCACAACCGTCGACGCCCTGCCCCTCCAGGTGCGCCTCGATGCGGACCGCTTCGTGGCCCTGTGCAAGGCGCTGCAAGAACAACAACCGTAGTGACCAGGTCCCAGGCGGGACCGCAAGGGAGGGCATGTGCTCCACGTCACCATCAAGCCGCATCGTTCCTTCCTGCGAGCGAATGCCGGCGCACAGAAGCTTTTCGTCATGCTCAAGGTGCTGCCCACGCCCGAGGCGGCACAGGTCCGACCGCGCCTCCATCTCGCGCTGGTCGTCGATACAAGCGGCTCGATGCGCGAGCAGGCCCCCGGGACGACCGCCGAGATCGTGCCAACCACACCATTCACCCTCGACGGGAAGACCTATAACGCCACCTTCGATGGCGCGACGAAGCTTGATATCGCCATCGAAGCGGCGCGCCGTCTCGTCGGGAGCGCCAATCTGCAACCCGAAGATACCGTGTCGATGATCCAGTTCGACGACGACGCGTCGCTGGTCGCCACGGGCCGGGTCGGCGCGGATCGCGACCAGCTGCTCGCCGGGATCGATAGCCTGGCGCAGCACAGCGGCGGCACGCAGATGGGCAAGGGGCTACGGATCGCGGTCGAGGCCCTGGGGCAAGGGGACGATACCGCCCGCAAGGTCCTGCTCCTGACCGATGGCCGGGCGGTCGATGAACTCGATTGCCGCGACGCAGCGGGCGCGCTGGCGGAGTTGAACACCCCGATCATCGCGCTCGGCGTCGGCGAGGAGTACAACGAAGACCTCCTCAGCGACCTGTGTAGCGTCAGCCAGGGTCGCCCGTACGACTTCCGCGACATGACCGCGCTCCCCGCGATCGTCGAGGCGGAACTCGGCGCGGCGACCCGGCAGGTCGTCTCCGATGTGCGACTCACGGTGCGCACGGTGCGCGATGCGCGGGTGGTTTCGGCGATGCGGGCCTATCCGAATCTGGCGGACATCGACCCCGCCCTGGAACCGCTCGCCCTGGGGAACGTCGAGGCCGGGGACCATACCATCTTCATCCTGGAGTTCGATCTCCCGGCGCGTCCGCCGGTGCGGGCACGCCTGGCGCAGTTGGGTCTGACCTACCTGGTCCCCGCGCAGGGCTATCGCGGGGAGATCGCCCCCCAGGAGTTGGTCGTCGAGTTCACCGAGGACGAGGCCCTGGCCGCCGCCGTTGATCCCGAGGTGATGGGCTACGTGCAACAGCGCAACGTGGACAACCTCGTGCGCCAGGCCACCGCGCAGGCCAAAACAAATCCCGAGCAGGCCGTCAGGACCCTCCAGGTGGCCCGCTCGATGACGCAACGCCTCGGGAATGCCGGGATGACCCTCGCCCTCGGCCAGGCGGTCGATGAGTTGCGTGGCAACGGCACGATCAAGATCGGCACGGTGAAGACAATCAAAGTCGGCGCGCGTACCCAGACGATGAAAGCCGCAGGCCCGGACGCGATGCCAGACAATATCCCTTCGGAGGAGGAGATCCGTAAGCTTACGGGCGCGTAGGCATCACGACGTAACATAGTTGCGGGATAAAGATCATCAGCCGCGAGGCCAGGGAGAGTATGCTGTGGTAACTTGCACTATCTGCGGGAAAGAGAATCCGGCGGGCGTCGAATATTGCGAGGATTGCGGTGCCGCGCTGCATCCGGTCGCCGGCGCACCGAGCGCGGGAAGCGGTACTCCAGCACAGCCCCCAGTCGAGGCGGTAACCCCCGCCCCGAGCGACGCGCCCTTCAGTCCCGAGTCTGAGCCGACCGTATTACCCCCCGCTTCACCCGAAGCCGACGAAGCGACCCCGCCGCCAACGATACCGACGATCACGAACCCGCGTCTGGCGGTGAAGCGTTATGGCGTCGTGACGGCGGAGGAGATCCCTCTGCTGGGCGAACGGCTCGTGGTCGGGCGCTTCGATCCGGAAACGGGTCCCGTCGATATCGATCTCTCCAGCTCTCCCGAGGCCGGCCAACTCTCGCGGCATCATGCGGAGTTGTACCGCGAGGCCGACGGCCAATGGCATGTGCACGACCTCGGCTCAACCAACGGCGTCTTCGTGAAACGCCCGGAGAGCAGCACCTTCGGCCCGCGCCTCACCACCCCGGTCGCGCTCCATCCAGGGGATGAGGTGGCCTTCGGCAACGCCCGTTTCGTCCTCCTGGCGGACTAGCGCATGGGCACAGCGCATGATCCCGACCTGGAACCCGCCCCGGACGAGGCGGCGGCAACGAAATCCGATAGCGATGTGGTCGCAGCGGTCGAGAACGCCCCGGTAACCTCGCCAGGGGATCCATCCGAGGCGATTACGCTCACGCTGGAGCCTATCACCGCCGCTAAGGCGGTGGAGGCGGGGGTAGCAACCGCCCCACCCTCCGTAGAGACCGTGGCCGCCGACCCGCTCGCAGCAATACCGCCCGAATCTATCCCGGTAGACGTTAGCACTGACTTGCCGATACGCGCGAACCCACCCAACGAGCCTGCGCTCGACGCGGAGCTCCCACCGGTCGGCGACCAACCTGTGCCACCCGTCGATGACACATATATCGACGAGCTCATCCTGCCCTCGGCGATCCTGGCGCCGCCTATCCTCCCGGAAGGGGCCGTCCTTGGCCCGGAAAGCAGCGTGCAGATCGAGCGCCTGATCGACACGCGGGGGCGGCTCAATCGCTACAGCGCGCTGCTGCGCCAGCGCGACGCAACGCCGATCCCGATCGAGCTGCGGGAAGCGCCCGCCGACCATGCAGACTTGCATCGCGAGATCGAGGTACTGGGCGGGGTACGGTACGCCATGCTGCCGCAGTTCCTCGCCGCATTCGAGCAGGACTCGCGTCGTTACCTCGCGCTCGCGCAGCCCGACGACAGCCAAGGAACACTCGCCGAGGCATTGATTGGCGGACTCACCCCCGAACGGGCGATCGCCATCACCCTGCAGCTCACACAGGCGCTCCGGCGACTCCATGCCGCAGGTTGGGCGCTGCTCGGGTTGCAGCCAGCGCACATCATGCTGGGTGCCCCCCTGCGCATCACCCAACTCGGCACCGCCGCCCGCATCGGGCAAGAGTCGGCGGGGTCGCTGAGCGTCGCGGGCTACTCGGCACCGGAGGTGGCGCACCGGGTGATCGTGACCGGGAAGGAAGACGTCTACACCCTCGGCGCGCTCCTCTATCGGGTGCTCGTCGGCACGCCCGTACCCGAAGCAGGGCCGGAATTGGCGGCCCTCGGTGCGCTGGCGCGCCTGCCGGGGGCACCGCAATTGCTCGATACGGCCCTGGCTCCGGTCGAGGAACGGGCCGATCTGGAGGCTTTCTACCGGCATCTGCTCGCCTTCAAAGAACGCGGCTCGCGGCGGTTGCTCGGATTGGAACTCGCCCATGGCACCACCATCGGGCTGAATCGGACCCGCGTGGTGAACGAGGATGCGTATGCCTGCGCCACCTGGTCGGTCGTACATCACGAGCGCGCCGTGACGCGCGCCCTCCTCTGCGTCGTCGATGGCATGGGCGGCATGGAGGCCGGGGAGGTGGCGAGCCAGGCCGCCGTGCGCGCCGTGCTCGAGGGTATCGGCGGCAGCCCTGGCTTGGATGCCGCGCCGCCGGAACCGGTGGGCCTGGTGCAGGCGGCGGCGCGGGCCGTCCACGAGGCGGCGCAGGGCCGCGCGGTGGGCGCAACCATCACCTGTGCGATAGTCGACGATGGCGTGGTGACCCTGGCGCACGTCGGCGACACGCGCGCCTATCTCCTGCGCGCCGGGGCATTGGCGCAACTCACACAAGATCACTCCCTGGTGGCGGCGATGGTCGCCAGCGGCGTCCTCACGAAAGCAGAGGCGCGCGGCCATCCCGACAGCAACAAGGTCCTGCGCTCGCTTGGCGGCCAGCGTGAACTCGGTGACGGCTACATCGATACGCTGGCAACGACGTATCAGGAGCGAGAACTACGACTGCGCGAGGATGATCACCTCCTACTCTGCTCCGATGGCGTCTGGGGTGTCCTCGACGACAGCGCGCTCCAGGAAATCCTAGAAGGGACGACCAGTTGCGCGGCGGTGGTGTACGAGGTGCTGCGCCGTGTGTTGGAGGGTGGCGCGCCCGATAACGCAACACTGATCGTCGCGCGCTGCCTGCACGTCCCCACCGGTTGACAAATCGTAAGCGCCCGCGGGGGAGCCATCCGGACTCCGGCATGAACGACCCTGGTGTGTCGCGGGCACCCTACTTCGACTCGGTAGTGCCGACCCTCGGCGGCCCGAGGGTCGGGGCGGTCGAAGCCCCAGGCGAAGGTGGAGGCCCACCCATGCCCTGGGACCGCGAGGGCGGGGCGCTAATACCTTCGCTCATCCTAATCAGCCGCGGTCGCCCACCCGCTCCGCCTCACCCCCCTCGCCGTCGGACTCTCCGTCCAGACAAGGAGATCACAGCACCCCCCTCGCGGCAAGGGGGAGGCCGCCCATGCTGTGTCGGCTACCAGCCTCATCCGCATCGAGATCAGCAAGGTTTGTAGGCGGTTGCCGTCGCAATTGCCGCTACCCCTCCTCGTCCGACGGAGTTCGGGTCGAAGCCGGCCTCAACGGGTTGAGGTTGCTCCGTTTACGCGGACAGGTTCGCGCCAGGCGGCGTGCTCCTGCAACCACAACACAGGGGGCGCCTCATGGGCGACGGGCGTCAGGTAACCGAGGGCGGGATGGCGACGTTGGCGGTTGTAGAAGACCTCCAGCCATGCGCAGCTGGCCAGCCGGGCGGCGGCGCGCGGGGCCAGGTGCGGGCGGCGGCGCGCTCGGCTTGCAGGGTGGCGCAGCAGCGCTCCGCCAGCGCGTTATCGCGGCACGCGCCCGCCCGGCGCAGCGAGCCGCCGAGGCCACGGGCGGCGCGGGCGGCGCGGGCGGCGGCGGCGGCGTACCGGCAGCCGCGATCGGTGTGGTGGACGAGTCCCGATGCCGGTCATCGCGCGTGGCGCGCCATCGCGAGGGCGTCAAGCGCGCGTTCCGGGCGCAGCTGGTCGACCAGCGCCCAGCCGACCACGCGGCGGGAGCGGACGTCGCCGAGGACGGCCGGGTAGAGCCCTGTGCTGGCCGTTTACTCCATCCGGCCTGATTTTCTAGCAGTCTGGTTGGGAGAGTGCCAGGATCTAAGCTCGGATGGAGTAAACGGCCAGCACAGCTCCTGCCGCAGCAACCCATACACCCGCTCGAACTGCTCCTCATCCAAGCCCGCCACGATATATCCCTCCGCGCACCCCATTCCTCTCGCGCCACCGCGTCTAACAAATCTCGTCAACAGAACCTAGCAATTGGGGAGCGAAAGTGCCAGGATCTGACTGCGGATGGAGTAAACGGCTAGGACAAGGGGAAACTTCCTCTGAAAGTAGCTTGTTCGCTCGCGACCGGTCGCCGGTAGCACGGGGATGGAACAGGGGGACTTGCCCACGATCCCTGCCATCGCGCGATGCGACGTCGGTCTGTTCATACGGTCGACGTACCGGTATGATAGCGCGGTCCGTTCATGGTCACGGGCATGGTGCGCGCATTGCCCGAGGCACAACAGGGCCGGGCTGCGGCCGCACGAGTATGGCCGGCGCTGCAGGGCACGCCCTGGTGCGCAACTCGCGGTTGTAACCGGCGGCGCGCCGTGACGTACATGTGAGGGGGTCCGGCCACGGACAGCGCGGATATGAAGGAGCGGGAAACGCATGGAGACCACCGGACGCATCGCACGCCGCACGCCGCACGCCGTCGCCCTCGCGGCGGTGCTCGCCCTCCTGGCGTTCCTCGCCTTCCCCGCGCCGGGCGGGGCGGCCGGGGTGATCCAGGACGACGCCAGGTTCTTCTCGCCCGCCGCGGTGGCCGCCGCGACCCAGCGCAGTCAGCAGGTGCAGCAGGGGACCGGCAAGACGATCGCCCTCCGTACCGTCGCCACCATCGGCAGCAAGGATGACGCGGCCGCCAGCGCGGCGGCCGACAAGGTCTTCCAGGAACTCCAACTGAACGGCGTGCTGATCTATGTGGTCAAGGACGCCGGGAAGCTGGTGCTCAAGGTCGGCCAGGACACCCGCAAGCTGGTCTCGGTCGCGGAGGAGACGACCATCCGCAACGCCATGCTGGCGCGGTTCAACACCAAGGACTTCGACGGCGGGTTACAGGTCGGCCTGGACGCGCTCGACCGCGACCTGCGCGCGGGCGCGGCGACGACGAGCGGGGGGCAGCAGGGGGCCGCGGCCCCGGCCCGCACCACCCCGGTACCCGCGCCGGCGCGGGGCTTCGGGATCTTGCCGCTCGCGCTGCTCTGCCTGCTGCCGCTGGGGCTCGTCGGGCTGGTGGTCTTCTTTGTCGCGCGGCGGCGGAGCGGCGGCGGGGCGGGCGGCTCCATGGGCGGCGCGGGCGGCGGCTCGTACCCGGCGGGCGGCCCCGGCTATGGCGGCTCGGGATACGGCGGGGGCGGCGGCTACGGCGGCAACTCCGGCGGCGGGTATGGCCCGAACACGGGCGGCGGTCCCGGCTTCGGTGCCGGCGCGGCGGTGGGCGGGCTGGGCGGCCTGGTGGCCGGCGGCCTGATCGCCCACGAGCTCGACCAGCGCAACAACGGCGGCCAGCAGGGGAACCGCGGCGGCGACTATGCCGGCGGCAATGGCGGCGGGTTCGGCACCCCGGGGCAGGGCCAGGCCGGGGGGTACGGCAACGATGCGGGGGTGCCGTCCGACTCCGGCCAGGATGTCGGGGGCTTCGGCGGTGACGGCGGCGGCGACGCAGGACCCTTCGACGGCGGCGGCGGCGGCGGCGGCGACGTCGGCAGCTTCGGCGGCGACTCCGGCGGCGGCGACTGAGCCGGGCGCGTCGCCCGCCCGCGCGACCGGTGCGGTGTCGCCGGCAGGCGGGGCTGAGGCCGTTGTTGCCGGGGCGTTCGTTGCCCCTGTGTCGGCTACTTCACACATCCGCGCCGATTGAATCTGCGGGGTCACGCGGCGCGACGATAGTCGTGATGGAGTCCACCCAACACCGGGAAAGCGACAATGCGCCCCGCGCCCACCGGGTTTCGGTCCACCATCGCCAAGGCCCCCGGAATAGCTTGGCCGATCCCCTGGTGCGGCCGGGCGTCATTGAAGTAGGCGACATACGCGCCCAGTACGCGCCGCAGGTGCGCCTCGCCCAGGATGAGCAGGTGGTCCGTGCATTCGCGGCGCACGCTCCCCAGGAAGCGCTCGCAGGTGGCGTTCGCCCGCGGCGCGCGGTAGGGCGTGCGTAGGACGTGGATCCCGCTCGCGGCGGCGAGGCGGTCGAAGCGCGGCCCGTACTTGCCGTCGTTGTCGCGGATCAGGAACCCGGGGGCCGCCCCGAACGGCGTCGCCTCGCGCAGCTGCTGCGTCACCCAGGCATCCGTGGGGTGGCGCGTCACGCCGACGTGGACCACGCGGCGCGAGCCGAGCGCGATGACGAAGAACGCGTAGAGCGGGCGGAAGCACAGGTCGGTGATCGGGAGGAAGTCGCACGCCCAGATCGCCGCGGCATGGTTATGCATAAGGGCCGACCACGACTGGCCAGCTGGCCGACGCGGGCGCACCGACCGCATGTATTGCTGGATCGTGCGCTTGCTCGCCCGGACATCGAGTTTCAGCAGCTCGCCGCGGATGCGGTCGGCCCCCCAGAGGTGGTTCTCGGCTGCCAGCCGCCGGATCAGGTCGACGGTCTCGGCCGGGATGCGGTCGGTCGCACGCGGCGTCGATTTCCATCGCCAGAACAGGCGGAAGCCCTGCCGATGCCAGCGGAGCACGGTCTCGGGGCGCACGATGACCAGGGCGTCGGCCCAGGTGCGCAGCCGACTGGCCAGGAGGACCAGGAGCCCGCGATCGGCGGCGGTCAGCCGGGGCCGTCTGGCGGTGCGCCCGAGGACGAGGAGTTGGTGGCGCAGCAGCGCGTTCTCCAGCAGCAAGTCCGACCGGCTGCGCGCCGCGTCAGCCGCCGCCCCAGCGGCGAGGGCGAGCGGGGACGGCTGTGTCCACCGAGTGAATCGTGCCCGCGTGGCAGTCAAGAACCGGCGTGCCAGGTGACGGAGACGTGGGAGCGGTGTGGCGATCATGGCAGGCTCCTCAGGGCGGCACACGGCGGCGCACCGTCACGCCGTCGCGTCGGATTCTACCGCCCGC
>JAABUN010007673.1_pt1 | contig 11463 bp, 5 predicted proteins | sample 5559311 | NCBI WGS metagenome assembly JAABUN01 (sample SAMN10711877, study PRJNA513370) | rock metagenome | isolation source: Antarctica rocks | place: Antarctica: Victoria Land, Siegfried Peak sud | reverse complement strand
CCCGAAGAAAGCGTGCTTCTGCAACAAACAGTTTCTTGTCCACCTCATTTAATGCGCCGTTATTGGCATTATCCAAAACCGTATTGGCATCCCTGATGCCTCTATATGGGGTATCAAACATATTACCCAAATAGCTTAACCCCGCATCCCAGGTAAACTGATAAAGCTGGAGAGCATTGGCGGCAGCGTTTCCCCTTTGTTGCCACATAATATCGGTAACAAATTCTGCAACAGCTACCCTGTCATTTTCATCAAAAGCATCCATATCGGCGGTATAGGCATAAGAAGAAAACAATAGCTTTTCAAGACCTTCGCGGGTGGTTAAAAAATTTTCGGCTGCCAGCTCTGAATAAACTTTTTCATCAAGAAGCTTTTTGCATCCCATTGATGAACCAAGCAGCATTGCCAATAAGAATATTTGAATAATCTTTCTATAAATCATTGTATAAATTTTGATTTTCATTCTATTTATTTTTATAGGCCTAAATTTATTCCTAACAGAAAAGTTTTGGCAAGCGGATAGGGATTATTGCTTTCACCAAGATTTGCGCTTCCACCTGTATTTAGAGTAGGATCGCCCAAGGTAACCGGTTATTATAAATACATTTTGGGATGCTGCATAAATTCTGGCGCTTCTAATCCATTTTCCCATTAATCTTTGAGAAATGTTATAGGATAATTGTATATTATTAAGCCGGAGGTAAGAAGCGTCTGTAACGGTATAGGTACTCACATTTCTGGAACCCTGCTGGCGTACAAACGAAGGCCAATCATTGGTAGGATTACTTGTTGTCCACCTGTTTAAAAAAGGCTCAGCATACCTGTTTCTTCTAATGTTAGCCGGGGCAAGAGACTCTGCAAGGTTAGTGTTATACTTTTTTATACCTCTTACTCCGTCAAAAAAGAAGTTTAAATCGAAATTTTTATAACTGAAAAAATTATTTATCCCGTAACTTAATGTAGGAAAAGAATTACCCAGCAAAACCCTGTCGCTGGTATTAATAACGCTATCGTTGTTAACATCCAGATATTTAGGATCGCCCGGCAGCACTACATCGCGCATTGAAGAGAGCTTATCACCCGTTTGCCAGGTGCCAATAACCTGGTAACCATAAAAAGACCTTAGAGGACTGCCAACTTTTATAATTGAGATACCCTGAATAATTTCAGAAAGGGGTCCAATATCTACTACTGTATTTTTAAGCGTGGACAGGTTTAGCTCGGTTCTCCATTTCAGCTTGCCAACCAGGTTTTCGGAAGCTATGGTAAATTCGAAGCCTTCATTTTTTATACTGCCAATATTAGTTAACTGCGTTGCAAAGCCGGTAGACCGGTCTACTGGAAGGTTGATAAGCATATCGTAGGTACGTTTTTGATAATAATCTATTGAACCGGATAACCTGTTTTTTAAAATCCCGAAATCAATACCAGCATCAAACTGCTGGGTAGTTTCCCATTTCAGGTCGGGATTAGATAAGCCTGAAGGAACAATAGTAGAGGTTAGCTGGTCGTTAAGAACAGCAAACTGACCTGCCACGTATGTAGCTATAGAATTGTAGTTTCCAATATCCTGATTACCTGTTCTTCCCCAGCTTGAGCGTACTTTGAGAGAACTGAACGTAGCTGACAGCGGACTAAAGAACTTTTCGCTGCTAATTTTCCATGCTGCGGCAAACGATGGGAAATAAGCAAATTTGTTATTAACCCCAAACCTTGAAGAACCATCTACACGCAAGGTGGCAGTTAAAAGATACCTGTCTTGTATTGAATAATTTAATCTACCTATATAAGATAAAAGCTGGTTACTTGCTTTGTTACTGCTGTTTGTAGCAAGTGCGGGGTTTCCTAATGCGAGGTTATCTGCACCAACGGCATCAGATGGAAAACCTTTGGCCGTAGCAACAGAGTTGGTATTTATGAATTTTTGAAAACTTGTTCCCGCTAATGCATCCAGCGTACTTTTGCCAAATGCTTTAAGGTAGTGCATTGTAAACTCGGTTAAATAGTTAGCCCTGTGCCCTTCCAAAAGATTAGCTATGCCTCCACTGGCTAAGCCAAACTGCGCTACGCGGCTAATGTATGTTTTGCGCTGCTCTTCATAATTATTTATGCCAAGATTAAGTTTTGCTGATAAGCCGGGGATAAAATAATATTCTACAAACACATTACCAAGGGTTTGAAACCTGTTACCATCAGACTGGTAACCGTTTGCAATGGCCAAAGGGTTATCAACTGTTATGAACGGGGAAATGGTATATTTTCCATTGCTGTCAAAAACAGGGATAGTCGGATCGTAATTCAATGCAGCATTTAAAGCGCCTGCTGTTTCATTAAAACCGGTTCCGTTTGCCAGATATTTATCCTTATCGTAAGAGGTAGTTAGCCTTATACCTAAGTTGAACTTGTTGGTAATGTTATGATCTAAATTAACTCTGCCGCTAAAGCGGTTAAGCGCCGAATTTATTAAAACCCCCGGCTGATTTAAATTAGATAAAGACACCAGGTATTTTGTGCTTTTATCGCCGCCGCTGAATGTTAGATTGTGACTTTGGAATACAGCGTTTCTGTTATATAATTTTTCCTGCCAGTCTGTGCCCCCGTTAATAATACCCGTTACCCTGTCTGCGGCAGTACCAGCTCCCTCGGTTATAAGGGCATTCACTGTATTCATGTATTCTTCAGGAGATAGCAGAGCAGGTTGCCTGAATGGACTTTGAATACCTGCATATACATCATAATCTATTTTAAGCTTACCGGCTGATCCACTTTTTGTTGTAATTAAAACTACACCGTTTGCCCCCCGTGAGCCGTAAATTGCGGTAGCAGATGCATCTTTTAAAATTTCGATTGATGCAATATCTTCCGGATTAATGGTAGATAACGGTGAGCGTGGCGTAAAAGCGCTTGAAAACCCCGGGCCACCCCCGCCAACTGCAGCCTGATTTTGCAAAGGAAGTCCGTCTATTACATATAGTGGCTCCGTTCCTGCCGTAATGGAGCTTGCTCCACGTACGCTAATGCTTAATCCTGCACCAGGGTCGCCCCCGCTCTGTACCGTACGCACTCCGGCTGCCTTACCAATAAAAAGCTGTTCGGGTGAGGTATTAACTCCATTGTTAAAATCTTTTGCCTTTATGGAGGATACAGCTCCGGTAAGATCACTTTTCTTTTGAGTGCCGTAGCCAATAACCACAACTTCATTCAGCACTTCTAATTTAGCGGACAGTTGTACATCTATAACAGCGTTGTTTTTATTTACAGTAACTTCTTTTGTATCAAAACCAATGGCAGAAAAAACAAGTGTTGCACCTGCCGGCAAGTCAATGGTAAATTCTCCATTTATATCTGTTGAAACACCTGTGGAAGATTCTTTAACTTTTACACTTACACCTGGTAAGGTTTCACCTTTTGTATCTTTAACTACTCCGCTAACACGGTAGGTTGATTGGGCTGATGCCGAAAAATGCATCAATAGTAAAGCAGCCATTAATAACAACGTCACCTTTTTACTAATATTCATCAAAGGGAAAGAGCAGGTAAAATTCCAACCCTTAGAAAACCTGAAAAAATGAGCTAAACTTTCTGCCATAAGTTTTTTTTTGAAAAAATTTTTTACTTTTTTTAATTATCAAAGGACATGATTTTAAAAGAGAAATATTAATTAATCAGTGCCATAAGTAATTCAATAAGTACCAATCATGAGCATTTTAGATAATAGTTACAGTATCACTTAAATTTGGGCTAATTCCGGTTGTAGGTAATTATCTTAACAAGGCCTTGATAAATAATTCGTTTTTTATTCAAATAGTATCCAATCATCAGAAAATATCAATAAATCTGTTCAACTTTAGGGTTATAATGGGCAAGACAAAAAACATCGTAGAGTTATTTTAAACCAATTATAATTTTTAAATGAAACCTGCGGTTTTCATAATCTTACTCTTTCTTGCTTATGGGGTTGTTGTGTTTTCTCAACCTTACAGCTTCAGGCATTACAAGGTAGAGGAAGGACTTTCATACAATGCCGTTATATGCAGTTACCAGGATAAAAAAGGATTTTTATGGTTTGGAACAAAAGACGGCCTTAACCGCTTTGATGGAAACAACTTTAAAATTTTCAGGCACGATCCCGATGACTCAACAACCATCGGAAATAATTTTATAAAAGCGCTGCACGAAGGTAAAAACGGAATATTATGGATTGGTACCGGCAAAGGTTTATACAGCTTTGATCCATCAACAGAAACCTTTAAATTATTTAATAAAACGCTCTCCAATGAAGTTAAAGATATACAAACAGACGACTATTCCAATCTGTGGTACATCTTCGGCAAAGAGCTTTATAAATTCAATTTTAAAACGAGGGAGACAACAAAATATAACGAGGATGTTACTTCGATATGTAAAACTATTGATGGCCATATCTGGACAGCATCTGCAACGGGTAAACTGCGTAAATATAACCTGGCAGACGATCTTTTTGAAAGTTTCGATCTTTTTAATAAATCCAAACCAGTTGCAAATAAGTGGATTGAGGATATTTATGATACCGGCAAAGAATCTATATTGGTTGGCACAGCAAATCAGGGAGCTAAATTATTTGATATAAAACTTGAAACCTACACAGATGTGCCACTTCATAATCCCGATGGAACAGAAATATATGTAAGGAATTTCACTCATTATACAAATGACGAATATTGGATTGCAAGTGAATCGGGCATATTCACCTATAATTTAAAGACCAATAAAGCAACCAATCTCCGTAAGCAGAAAGACAATCCATATTCCATTTCAGACAATGCTGTTTATACCTTCACTAAAGACCAGGAAGGTGGTATTTGGGCAGGAACGTATTTTGGAGGAATAAATTATTGCCCCAACCAATCTATAACCTTCGAAAAATTTTTTCCCCGAAACGATAGCCGCTCAATCAGCGGAAACATTGTACGTGAAATTTGCCAGGATCAATACGGTAACTTTTGGGTGGGTACCGAAGATGCAGCATTAAACAAATTTAATCCGCGAACCGGCAGTTTTATTCACTTCTATCCTTCAGTTAATGCTACAAGTATTTCACATTCAAACATACATGCACTGTTGACAGATGGAAATTATTTATGGGTCGGCACATACGAACATGGCTTAAACAAATTAGATATTCCATCGGGCAAAGTGATAAAGCGCTATGCCGCAGATACAGGAACAAACAGCTTAAAAAGCAATTTCGTAGTTACGGCATATAAAACAAGAAAAGGAGAAATTTTAATTGGCACATGGGCAGGATTGTTCCGTTACAACCCAACAGGCGATGATTTTACACAAATAAAATATGTTCCCTCAACTGCACGTGTTTACTCAATTACAGAAGATCATACCGGTAAAATCTGGATATGTACCAAGGGCAATGGCGTTTACTGGTACGATGCAGGCAGCAATACAAAAGGCAATTACACCTACGATCCGCACAATGATAAAAGTTTGAGCGGCATGATCGTAAACAATGTGTATGAAGACAGCTATTTTAATTTATGGTTTGCCACCGAAGATGGTGGTTTGTCTAAATTTAATACAAAGACCGGCAATTTTAAACGATACAATACCAAAACCGGTTTTCCGGCGAACTTTATTTTTAAGATACTGGAAGATAATAATAAAAATTTATGGGTCAGCACTTCAAGAGGCCTTATCTGCATGAATTTGGTAACTGAAAAAATAAAGATTTTTACAAAGGCTAACGGCCTGTTAAGCGATCAGTTTAATTATAATTCAGGGTATAAGGATCAGGCCGGCAAACTTTACTTTGGCAGCGTTAATGGCCTTGTAGCCTTTAATCCCCAACAAATCAGGGATAACAAATTCATCCCACCAGTATATATTACAAGCTTTCAGGTGGCTAATAAAGAGCTGCCGGTAAATAAACCCGGGTCGCCACTTAAAAAATCAATATTATTTACAAGCAAAATCGTTTTGCCTTATAATAAATCTTCCTTCAGTTTAGATTTTTCAGCCCTTAGCTTTACCGCCCCCGAAATGACTGAATATTCTTATAAAATGAAGGGGCTGGATAAAGACTGGACCTATCTTAAAACAAACCGGAAGGTTTACTTTACACAGTTAGGCCCCGGCAATTACACTTTCCTGGTAAAAGTATCAACCAATAACAGCGGCTGGAATTTTACTCCCACTCAACTGTACATAGAAATATTGCCGCCGTTTTATGCAAGCCTTTGGGCTTACCTGTTTTATACTTTAGTTATATTACTGCTCATCTATCAACTTATACATTATTACCATAAAAAAACTGAAACAAAAAACAGGCGCAGGATCGAAATACTCGAAAATGAAAAAGAGAAAGAAATTTACCAGGCTAAAATTGAATTTTTTACCAATATAACGCACGAAATACGTACTCCGTTAACACTTATAAAAGGCCCGGTTGAAATAGTAAAAAAGTCGGATGACGTTAATGAAATTAAGAGCCATATTAAAACGATTGAAAAAAATACAGACAGGCTGCTTAAGCTCACTAACCAATTACTTGACTTCCGTAAAACAGAAAGTAAAATTTACAGCCTTAACTTTGTGCGGATTAATGTATCAGAATTGCTCGAAGAAACCCATTTACGTTTTAAAAATGCTGCAGAGCAAAAAAACATTGCCTTCAATTTAGTTATCCCCGCCAAGCAATTTTACGTTTATGCCGATCCTGAAGCATTAACTAAAATCCTGAGCAACCTTTTCAGCAATGCGATAAAGTATGCCGAAAAATACATTGAAGTTAATTTACTTCCGTACCTCCCAAATGCTACCGGCTTCTGCATTGAAGTAAAAAACGATGGTTACCTTATCCCCGATGCAATGAAGGATAATATCTTTAAACCGTTTTACCGCTTAAACGAAACTGCAAATGAACCGGGTACCGGAATTGGGCTGCCTCTTGCCCGGTCGCTTGCCGAATTACATAATGGCACCCTTGAGCTCGATAACCCACCTAAAGCCAGAATTAATACTTTCCGTTTAACCCTTCCGGTGCATCAGGCCGAAGAATTTGATTTACAGGCTGATGACCCTACCTCCGAAACAGCAATAACCCCACACCATTTAAAATCCTCCGCAAAGGGCCAGCCGGTAATACTTGTGGTGGAAGATAACTCAGAAATTCAAAGTTTTATAGCTAATGAACTAAGTTCAAATTATACTGTTTTTACGGCTTTTAATGGAAAAGATGCCGTGAAAATACTATCTAAAAATAATATCCAGCTTATCGTAAGCGATATTATGATGCCTGAAATGGATGGCCTTGAATTATGCCGCACCCTGAAATCGGATATTAACTACAGCCATATCCCACTCATTTTGCTTACTGCTAAAAATACTTATCACTCAAAAATTCAGGGATTGGAAACAGGCGCCGATGCTTATATCGAAAAACCCTTTTCTCCCGAACATTTGAAAATCCAGATTTCAAATCTTCTTGATAACAGGAAAAAAGTTAAAGACCATTTTGCCAATTCGCCTCTGGCGCACATAAAAACCATGGCGTATTCAAAAGAAGACGAAAAATTTCTGGAAAAGCTAATGGATGTGATCACCCGGGAATTACCTAACACAAAATTTGATATTGACCAGCTTGCCAGTGCCATGTTTATGAGCAGAACAACTTTATTCAGAAAAGTAAAAGCGATATCTAACCTAACGCCTAACGAAATGATACATATAGCCCGGTTAAAACGGGCGGCTGAACTATTGGAAGAAGGAAAATATAGAATTAATGAAATAGCAGATATGGTGGGATTCAGTTCTCAATCTAATTTTACAAGATTGTTTCAAAAACAATTTCATATGACCCCATCAGAATATGTTTTGAATAAAGTAAAAATATTGAATAAATAAATCTTCCTTTTAGGTCGGGCAGTCCTTTAAGACAACATCTCCTTACAATTTATTTAAACCAACATTTTCTTCACTACCTCTACCAATTCACCTTTTGTAACAGGCACTCCAATTATCTTATTATATCCTTTTCATCAACTAAATATTTATCCCTGATGATCTTAAAGGGCTGCAGTAATGGATGCTATCTCATCTTCGGACTGAATGGTTTTAATGCCAAAGTTTTTCGTTCCGCGGGTTCTATTTTAACCACTTTAGGTACTCTTCACGGTAAAATTCTTTACTAAATAATTATCAACATTAACAGGCTTTTTTCCCCTTCATAAATTTATTGTTAGGCTATCCTGCACTGAAACAATATTTTTGCCATATAAATAATTGAAATGGCTGAATCAATTGTATCGCTATCAAACGCTAATATTTACCAGGGAAGTAATCTTATTTTACAGGATGTGAACATTAATGTTAACAAAGGCGAGTTCGTTTACCTGGTAGGAAAAACGGGAACAGGCAAGAGCAGCTTATTGAAAACTTTATATGGCGATTTGCCCTTAAAAGAAGGTGAAGGAGTAGTTGCAGGTTATAATTTGAAGCAAATGGATTGGAAAAAAGTGCCTTTTCTGCGCAGATCGTTAGGAGTGGTTTTCCAGGATTTTCAATTGCTTACCGACCGTAATGTGCACGAGAATTTAAAATTTGTTTTAAGAGCTACGGGTTGGAAGGACGACAAATTAATGAAAGAAAAAATAAATGATGTTTTAGATAAAGTTGGACTAAAAAGCAAAGGTTTTAAAATGCCTTTCGAGATGAGCGGAGGCGAGCAGCAAAGAGTTGATATTGCCCGTGCATTATTAAATTCTCCCAAGCTTGTTCTTGCCGATGAGCCAACAGGTAACCTTGACCCTGAAACAAGTGATGAGATTATGCAGCTATTGTTTCAGATTGCGAAGGATTACAATACTACCGTTATAATGGCAACTCACGATTATATTGTTATTAATCGCTACCCTGCCCGTATGTTGAAAACGGAAAAAGGGCGTGTGTTTGACAGTGCAGCAGTGCCGGCTTAAGAAGTTAAGCTAAAGTTTTCTTCTTCACCCCAAACTGCGTTAACTAACTTTTTAGCGTTTGCCTCATTGTTAAACATATCGTCTAACAATAAGTGTCTTACATCAATATCTTTGCAGGTAAATGGTTGATTAAACAAATATTCAATTGCAGATTTAAAACTGTTGGCATCAGAAGCTATGTGGCAAGCTGTTTCCAGATTTGTTCCTTTTACTGTCGACTCGTTTACAAGGCAGTACCTGCCATTAAATAAGGCATTAATAAGTTTGAGTTTGATGCCGGTATTATTGAAAGATGGAATGATATTGATATGTGCTTTTTCAATCATGTCCTGCATTTCTTTTTCATTTGGGTTTGCAACAATGCAGATATTACTTTTCTTTTCAGCTATCGAAAATAATCTTGCAGGTGGATTTTTTCCGGCTATTACAAAAGGTATTCCCATATCAGTAAATACTTCTTTCAGTAACCACATTGCTGCCTTTTCATTTTCAGCTACACTTAAATCGCCCTGATATAAACAGAAAGTTCCTTTGCCGGTTTGGCTTTTCACTTTCCAGTCGGGCAAAAACAAGGGAAGATATTCTATATAAGTACATCCTAATTTTCTATATACCTCAGCATCCTTTGGTGTTACCGACCAGAAAGCAGCTTTATTGGCAATAGATTTTTCGTAAGGAAGCAGCAACCTGCTTTCGAGCAAGCAGTACAATTTTTTTATGACCGAATTAGAACTGACAAAAAGGTTTTTGTAGTAGATGTACTCAACGTTATGAAGGCGGACAAAACATTTACGTTTATTAAACCGGGGGTCATTTAATACATAAGTGCAGTGAACACCTTCCATTAAAATAGGATGATTATCCCGGGCAAGTTTGTTAAGCAACTCTTCATTTTTACGGCTCGTTACAATGTAGGGAAGCTTTAATGAAAAACCTTTAAGGCCTTGTGCTCTTTTATAATAGTAAACGTTTTCGCAATATTCGTTTAAAACAGGCTGTTGACCACGTCCGTAATCGAAACAATGTAAATGAATTTTTATGCCTTGTTGCTTAAGTGCAGGAAGCTTGTAAAACAGATCAAAAACACCACCATAATCAACAGGGTAGGGAACGTTTAAACAAACGATATGTAAGTGTTTTTCCAACAGGGTTTAGATTTAAAAGTATTCGTGCTGTTTAAACTGTCCGCATCACATCAACTAAAAATATTTTTATACACTTCTATAAGCACTTTTTCTTCAGTGCTCCAGTTTAATTCTTCGCGTGCCTTTATACAGTTTTGTTGTATGTTTTTATATAGAACATCGTTAACAAGCAAATTGTTTATAGCAGTTGCAATTGTATCCGTGTTCGTGTTATAAATTAAATAAGCTACACCATACTTTTGGTTAAGGGATTTATACTCTGGATATGCAACACATATTTGCGGCACCCCAGCCATTATATAATCAAAAAAACGATTAGCCAGCGAATAGTATTGATTGAGGCCTGTATTCTCGAACAACATAACAGCGATAGAGGCCATCGGTGTAAGCTGGCGAAGTTCTTCAGGAGGTACATATCCTCTCAGCTCCACTTTATCTTCGAGCTTATTTTTTTTTATAAGCGCTTGTACCTGCTCAAAGAAATTTCCGTTGCCACAAATAACCAGCCTTGCATTTACATATTGCATAGCAGGAATAAGCGTTTCAAAACTGCGGCCTTCATTCACGGCTCCCTGATAAATAATAAAAGGATTGGCTTTGTTAGGAGCAGGAGAAATGTTGCTGAATTTTGGAAGGTTTCGTACTACTGCATAACTAACTCCATATCTCCTGTTTAATTCTTTGGCAATAAAATCGTTTACGGTGTAGCCAAATGTAAATTTCGGAACTGCGTACTTTTCCACCTTCAACCATAATTTTTGAATTAGAGGTCGGGTTACTATTTCCTTTTGTTCGGTAAATAATTCGTGTGCATCGTAAGTACGTTTTTTCTTTCTAAGTTTTGATGCAAAATAGCAAGGCAAAATAGTGTCGAGGTCAATAGCGCAAATGCAATCTGCGGTATTAAATAGTAAATGAATAAATAACCGGAAATTAAATTCAAGATACATTAGTTTACCTTTCTCACATCTGCAGTGCAGCCGTTTCTGATTATAGGGTTGAAGTTTCAGGTCAATTGAAGTACTTAGTTTTCTGCCAACTAAAGTAACCTTATAACCTGCACCTGCCAAAGACGAACATATCCGTTGCATCCTCTGATCGTAAGATAGATCGTTGATTACCGTAAAGGTGATACTTTTCAAATATTGCGGCTTATTGGCAAATATAATGTTTACGGGTTTCGAGGTTGGAAGTTCAGGAGTCAAGAGTTCACAAGTTTAGGAGTTACAAGCAAAGCAAACGGCTAATTAATAATTTGAGGTGCTAGGAAAAGTAATGAGCTAACCGATAAAGGAAAAAGTCCTTATCTCTGACCCCATAGTTAGTTGCAATAAACCGTTGTATTTTACTAT
>JAABUN010007672.1_pt1 | contig 11465 bp, 10 predicted proteins | sample 5559311 | NCBI WGS metagenome assembly JAABUN01 (sample SAMN10711877, study PRJNA513370) | rock metagenome | isolation source: Antarctica rocks | place: Antarctica: Victoria Land, Siegfried Peak sud | reverse complement strand
GTCACCCTGCCGAGCGCGGAACCCTTGGGCCCCACCAGCTTCACCCCGGTGTTGCAGGGCAGTTCGCGCACCTGATCGATGTCCGCCACGCCGCCCGCGTACAGCGCGTCCACCTGTTCGGCGGTGCCGGCGATGACCTCCATGCCGGTCCAGCCGGACGGCAGGATGTCCTGTGCCCGGTACTCGTCGGCCGCCAGGCCGACCGCGGATGCCTTGACCCGTAACGGCATGTCCTTGGACACCAGGATGACATCGGCGCCCTCGGTTCGCAGGTTCAGGGCGCACGCCAGGATCCGCGAGTCGCCCGAGTCGTTGCGCAATCCCGCTGGCAGTACCGCCGAATCGGTGTGATTCAGCTCGACATGCAGGGTGCCGCCGGTCGGTCCGTCTTTGGTGCCCACCGGCACCGGGTGGTCGAGACGACCGTGCTCGATCCGCAGGTCGTCCAGCAACCGCAGCGCCTGCCGGGCGAAGTAGCCCAGCTCCGGGTGGTGCCGCTTGTCCTCCAGTTCCCCGATCACCACCAGCGGCAGCACCACGTCGTGTTCGGCGAACTTGCCGATCGCCCACGGGTCGGCCAGCAGTACCGATGTGTCGATGACGTAGGTGCGGCGGACCGGCGGACGCACCGGGTCGGTGGTCGACGACGGTGCGTGGTCCGGCGATCCGGATGTCGCACGGCGAGCAGCCACGGGTCGGCTCCCTGACGGACGCGGGACTCCGCGCGTCCAGGCGTTTCGGCGGCCGGTGGACCCGGCGGCTGCGACTCCGGAACTACCGGCGTCTGCACCCGCAAGAGCCCGGAACCGGCCCCCATTCCGGTAGAGCTGTGCGCTCGACCATCGTTCGGGCCTCCCGTGCGGTCCGCTTCCCCGCGGCCCGCATGCCGGACGCTACCGCCGGTCCGCGACCACCCCGCCGGCGACACGCACCTGCGCCGGTGAACTTCAGGGTGCGCGGCCGGACGATTTGCGCAGATCGACCAGACCGCCGGCCGGCACCCTGCTGCGGGCGGGTGTGCCGGACGGCTGGGCCGGCGTCGCCGACCTCGGCGGCGGCCTCCGGGCAGCGGACGAGCCTGCGTCGACCGGTGTGCCGGAGGCCGGAACGGCGGTCGGCGCGGTGGGCAGCCAGCGCGGCAGCACGATGGTCGCGGTGAGACCGCCGCCGGGGGTGTGCGAGGCGATGATGTGCCCCCGATGGCTGCGGACGATGGCGGCGACGATGGACAGCCCCAGTCCGGTACCGCCCTTCTCCCGGCTGCGGGAGGCGTCGACCCGGAAGAACCGGTCGAACAGTCGGGGCAGGTCGGCGTCGCTGACACCGGGACCGTCGTCCGCGACGGTGACGGTGGCCTCCGCGTCGGTCACCAGCAGGCTGATCGTCGCCGTCACGCCGGGATCGGTGTGCGTGCGGACGTTCGCCAGCAGGTTCGCGAACAACTGGTGCAGCCGCAGACGATCGCCGAACACGATGGCGACACCGCGGGCCTCCGCGCCCACCAGGCGCCACGTCCTCGTCCGGTCGATCACCGCGGCATCATCGACCACCCCGGTCAGCACCCCGGCCAGGTCCACCTGCTCGTGGTGTTCACCCTTCTCCGCGTCCGCCTGGATGAGCGTCAGCAGATCGCCGACCAGCGCGCCCATCCGCCCGGCCTCGAAGCCCATCCGCTCCATGGCCCGATCGACGGCGGCCTGGTCCGGCAGCGCCCCGGCGATGTACAGATCGGTGTAACCGCGGACCGCGGCCACCGGGGTGCGCAGCTCGTGCGAGGCGTCGGCGAGGAACTGGCGCATCCGCATCTCATTGCGTTGCCGCTCGGCGATCAGTACCGAGATGCCGTCGAGCATGCCGTTGAACGCGACTCCGAGCCGGCCGACCTCGGTGCCCGGGTCGCCCGGATAGACCCGCCGGTCCAGATCGCCCCTGGCGATGTCGTCGGCGGCGGTGGCCATCGATTCCAGCGGCTTGAGTTCGCGGCGGATGATGACGCTGGAAGTTGCGCCGAGCAGCACCAGCAGGCCGGTGGTGATCAGCAGTTCGGTGAAGATGAGCCGGCCGACGGTGGCTTGGACGTCCTTGAGCGGCGACCACACGAACAGCGTGCCGACCGGCTCACCGGTCCGATGATCCCTGATCGCCACGCCCAGTGCCCGGTACCGGTCGGTGCCCCCGGTCTGATTGTCCCCGACGCTGACCGGGCCGGCCGTCGGCAGTACCCCACCGACGGCCGGGTTGGCATCGGGTTCGGTACTCAGCCGGGAGATGACGCCGCTGGAGGAGTCCGGTCGCACCAGGGTGAACCCGATCAGGCCGGCGTTGGGTGAGTTGTCGGTGGAATGCGGGAGGCTGTCCAGGTCGAAGGTGCCCAGCGACGTGATCACCTCCCTGAGGGTGGTGTCCCGATTGTTGATCAGCGACGACTTCAGGTTGATGGGCAACAGCACATCCACCGCGGCCAAAGCCAACGCGGCGACAGCCAGCACCAGCATGGTCAATCTGGCGCGCAGGCTCCAGCGCCGCTGCTGGATCTGGCCGGCGGCGTAGATCCGGCCGGCACCCGGCGCCGGTCCGGCGCCGGTCATCTGCCCGCTGCGTGCGAGAACGAACTCGGCCTGCGGGGCGCGCGGAGAACGTAACCGAATCCGCGGTGCGTGTGGATCAACGGCTCCAGGCCCTCGAGATCCACCTTGCGGCGGAGGTAGGAGATATAGGTGGCTACCACGGAGTCGTCCCCGAAGAAGTCGACCCCCCAGACCGCGTCCAGCAGTTGACGGCGCGACAGCACGACGCCGGCGTTCACCATCAGGTGCCGCAACATCTTGTACTCGGTAGGCGCAAGGTCGATGTCGTGGCCGGCCCGGGTCACCTGGTAGGTGTCCGGGTCCAGCGTCAGGTCGGCGACGGTCAGCACCCCGGCCGAGTCGGTCTCCGGACGCACCCGGCGCAGCACCGCCGACACCCTGGCGGCCAGTTCTTCCAGCCCGAACGGCTTCGTCACGTAGTCGTCGCCGCCGGCCGTCAGACCGGCGATCTTGTCGGCCGGTGTGTCCCTGGCGGACAGAAAGACCACGCCGGAATCCACGCCGGCCGCTCGCACCCTGCGCATCACCTCGAGCCCGTCGAAATCGGGCAGCATGACGTCCAGGATGATCAGGTCGGGCTGCCGGTCCACCGCCGCCCGGACGGCTTCCCGCCCGGTGGCCGCCACCGTCACCTCGTAGCCCAGGAATCTCATCGAGGTCGCCACGATGTCCTGCAGGGACGGTTCGTCATCCACCACGAGCAGGCGTGCACCGGTCGCCATCGCCGTCCTCCCTCGCCCTCAGCGCCTCCCATCGGTCGGCAGCTCCACTACGACAGGATCACACGAACAGGGCAAGGAATTGACGTCCGGCTGTGAACAGCATGGGAGCGGTGTCCGACCATGTCCGACCCGTCGGACGGTCGGCTGCGGCGGGTTGGCGCCCCGATCCCCGTTCCGCTGGCGGAGGGCGCCACGCGGGTCAGCGGTACGGCACCGGCCCGATCCGCTGCCGTCACGGCGAGAGCCTGTCGGCCAGCGGACGCGCCACGCCGACGGCGGAGAATTTCGCCTCGGCAACAGCGGCGCACCCGCGACGGCCGGCGGCCAGCAGCGCCCGGTCGTCGATCAGCTCGCGAAGAGCGCCGGCCAGCGCCGCCGAGTCACCGGCCGACACCAGTCGGGCGGTACCGTCGAGCACCCGTCGTTGCGGCGGTGTATCCGAGGTGATCACCGCACAGCCGGCGGCGGCGGATTGATACACCTTGTTGGGCACCACTTCTGCCGCCTTGGTGGACGTCCCGAAGATGCCCAGCGCGACGTGATGGCGGGCGACGACGGCGGGCAGCTCTGCGGTGTCCACCCAGTCCAGCCAGCTCACCATGGCATCCGACTCCGGCCCCGCCGCCTGCCTGGTGGCCACCAGGTCCTGCCCGGTGCCGATCATGGTGACGGCCAGCTCCGCGCGGCTCGTTCCGCCGGCGGCCAGCAACCGGAGAGCGCCGCCGATGGTCTTCGCGCCCTGCAACGGCGTGTACAGACCGAAGAAGATCACCGTCACCGGCTCTTCCGGGGCAGGGTCCGGTGCTGCCTGCTGGGCCGCCCTGAACCAGTCCGCGCCAGCTCCGACCGGGCAGACGACCACGCGGTCGGCCAACCGGTCGGGCACCCGGGCGCGATGTTCCTCGGTGTCCACCACGATGACATCGGCCGCCGACAGCGCCCGGTCGTCCAGCCGACCGAGGGCTCTGGTGATGATGCCCGTTCTGACCCCCCGATCCACCGCCGTTCCGGCAGCGAAAATCAGATGGTCGAGGACGATGCAGGTTCCCTTGAAGACGCGGCGGGCCAGGTGCACGTCGAAATGACCGAGGTAGCCGACCAGCACGGCGTCCACGGTGCCGCTACGTCGCAGCACACCCGCCCGGCGGCCCAATATCCACCAGCGTCGCAGCAGCTTCGCCGCCAGCACCGGAACCCGCCACGGCGCCTTGAGCATCGACACCCGCTGTGCGGTGGACAGACCCAGCGGCTCGTTGACCTCGGTCACCCGATGCCCGAGGCTGCGCAGCCCCTCGATCAGCACCGCGATCCGTGGATGGCTGTCCGATTGATAGGTACCGAAGGCAACGATGTGCATGATCTGACGTCCCGTCGCTGCGGTTCTCCCGCCGCTGAGGCGGTCGGGAGCGGATGCGCCCGGAAAGCTCCTCGGGATTCGGAGCCTGCTCAAGCTACGGCCTCTGCTTGGGCGCGGATTCGGCCACCAGGCCCCGCCGTCGTCCGATGGCGGCGCCCATTGCCGCCAGCCCGAAATCTGCGATCGTCACCACCAGCCGGGACATCAGCACCACCAACAGGGCCGAGCCGTTGTCCATGAATCTCATCAGGCCGAACACCAGGATGACCTCCCGGATGCCGACGCCGGCCGGTGCAATCGGTACCAGCAGGCCGGCCGCCGAGGCGAACGAGAACAGCCCGATCATCAGCAGCGCCGGCGGGTATTTCCCGGCGATCGGACCGGCGAGCAGCAGCACCTGCAGACCGTTCACGACCTGACCGGCGGCCAGCCAGGCCGCGGCGGACAGCAGCGTCCGCTCGGGGATGCGTTCCAGCCGGACGTTCCGGCCGGTCACTCTGCTGGCCAGCCGACCGACCAGGACCATGACGTCCGGCTGCAGCAGGGCCAGCACCGGCACCACCAGGAGCAAAGCCCAGCCGTATTTCCCGAGCACATCGCGACCGGAGATCAACAGCAGCACCGCGCCCAACCCGAACGCGGTGACGATGGCCAGCAGTATCGCCATCAAGGACGCCGTGCCGCTCCGCGCCCTCGGCACTCTCAGTTCGTGCGCCATGCTCGCCTGGGCCAGCACCGTCCACACGCCACCGGGGATGTACTTGCCGAGTTGACCCATCAGGAACACTCGTTGCGCATCCCGGAGTCGCAGCCGGGAACCCAAGCTGGCCAACAGCTCCCGCCAGGCCGGCACTCCCGACCATGCTCCGATCGATGCCAGCACCAGCGCACCGAGCACCGACCAGGCATTCACCCGGCGCAGTGCGCTGCCGACCTCCTCGCGGCGGCTGTACACCCAGTAGACGGCCAGCACGGCGACCACGACGAGAAATCCGTAGCGCAGCAATTTGCCGACAACGGATCCGGATCGCGGCGGATCCGCGGGGCTGGTGTCGGGCATGTGAGGCAAGCTCCCTCGGGTCACGGCCGGACGATCGAGGGCCGGGCCAAGCAGGAGTCTAACGACGCCGCGCCTTGGACATCCGGGCGCGCCGCTCGGGCGCGGGGTCAGTCCAGGGCCCGGGCACGCACACCGTCAGCGGCCGTCATTCGCCGAACCGGCGGTGCCGGGCCGCGTACTCCCGGATCACCCGCAGGAAATCGACCCGGCGGAAGTCAGGCCAATGTGCCTCGCAGAACCAGTACTCCGAGTCCGCGCTCTGCCACAGCAGGAAACCGGCCAGCCGCTGCTCACCCGATGTTCTGACCACCAGATCCGGGGCAGCACCACCATCGAAACCGAGGACTCGCAAAGGAATCGAACGGTGGCTGGGAATTGTCGGGAAGTCTCCGGTGGGCGTCCGGGGGTGGCTAGTGAAGTCCCGCAATCATGCCTTTCCGACGGGATGCACGAGGGTCGGCGGGATGGACAGCGCGGGGCCCGCCGGCGTGCGAGGTGTCTTGGCGGCCACCCAGAGGAAAGTCGGGATCAACGTCTGCAGCGCTCTCCGCGCCACCGGCGGCGTATGGCGGACAGCCTTGGCGATGAGTCCCGGTGATACGTCCGTGGCCGAGAACATCTCGGGATCCGCCAGGACGCTGAAGGTGTAGTCAGTGACGTAGAAGGCACGCGTCATCTTTTCGAGACCGCCGCGGGTCCGGAATCGCTCGTAGTATCCGTCCGCATCGCGCAGTGCCCGCACATAGCGATCAGCCATCGGATACGGCAGCCAGGACAAGAACGGCAGGTGGTGGTGCGGTTCCATGATGCCGAGGCGGTTTCCCAGCCCGAAGTAGGCCACGCCGGTTGGCGAGAGCACCCGATGGATCTCGGCAACCACCGCATCCGCGTCGACGACATGTTCATAAATGTGATTGAGCACCACGACATCGACGCTGTCATCGGGAAACGGCAGGTTCTCTCCGTCACCCGACGCGAAGATGCAACGCGGATCCCGATCGGCCTTGGCCACGGCCAATCCGGGTTCGTCGATGTCCATCCCGATGGCGGTGGCGCCGCGTCGGGCGGCGGCCTCGACCGTCCAACCGAGGGACGCGCCGATGTCCAGGAACACTGCGCCGTCGGCCCAGTCCGGACCCATGAAATGGTCCAACACCGCACAGATCTTGGCAGCCTTGCGAACTCTGGACTCGGCGCGGGACATCTCCGGTTGGATGTCCGAATAGGCCAGCTGCTTCTCCCGTTGCGACATCATTGACTACTACCCCTTCGTACCCGTGGTCGTTCCAGGCCGGTCGACCGTAGCGTGGACCACCCACTTGCTGCTCGTCGGGTCCGCCGCTATTCGCCGAACCGGCGGTGCCGGGCCGCATAGTCCCGAATCGCCCGCAGGAAGTCGACCCGGCGGAAGTCGGGCCAGTAGGCCTCGCAGAACCAGTACTCCGAGTGCGCGCTCTGCCACAGCAGGAAACCGGACAGCCGCTGCTCACCCGATGTCCTGATCACCAGGTCCGGATCGGGTTGTCCTGACGTGTAGAGGTGCTCGCTGATCGCCTCGGCGGTGACGGAGTCGATCATTTCGGCCGCCCCGTCACCCCGGTCGGCGGCGCCGGCCAGCAGCGAGCGCACCGCGTCGACGATCTCCTGCCGACCGCCGTAGCCGACGGCGATGTTGACCTGCAGCCCGGCGCGATCGGCCGTCCGCATCTCTGCAGCCGCCAGCCGGGTCGACACCGCGGTGGGCAGCACTTCCATCGAACCGACAACCCTGAGGCGCCAGGGCTTCCCGGGCGCCGCCAACTCGTCGGCGACGTCCGGGATGATGCCCAGCAGCGCTTCCACCTCGTCGTCGGCGCGCCGCAGGTTGTCGGTGGACAGCAACCACAGGGTGACAGTCCCGATGCCGGCCGCGGTGCACCAGGCCAGCAGATCGGCGATGTGCTGGGCGCCGACCCGGTGGCCGTGCGAGACGTTCTCGAAGCCGGCCTTGCGGGCCCAGCGCCGATTGCCGTCCAGCATCACGCCCACATGATGGGGGATCTGCGCCCCGACGAGCTCCCGGGTGAGCTTGCGCTCGTACAGTCGGTAGACGACCGCCGGGAGCCTCACCGGCCCCACCCTACCCACCGGTCAGCGGGCCTCACTGCTCCAGGTCGGGCCCCTCGGCGCGCAGCCGGTCGACCTCCTGCATGGCAGAACGCAGCTCCGCCAGCCACTTGTCGGCGTTCTCGCCGACCAGCCGGACCGCCCAGACCAGCGCGTCGGAACGGGACCGGGCGACGCCGGCCGCAACCAGGGTGTCCAGTACCTGGCGTTCCGGCTGACGCAGCCGGGTCATCACTGGTGCGGACAGCGTGGTGAACAGTTCCTCGGTGTCACCGAGCCGCGCACCCCAAGAGATCTGCCGGCCGTACCTGTGCTCGGCTTGCCGCGCGATCTCGATGCGTTCGTTCCTGGTCTGCTCCCGAAATCGGGAGATCCGGCCCGCCTGAGCCGCCGACCTGTCCGCGGTGTCGGCGAACTCCCCGGTCAGCTCTGGCAGCGTGCCGACGACCAGGATCTCGTCCCGGTCGACGACGACATCCGGCGCGGCGGCGAACCAGTCCTCCGGTAGCCGCCCGGCGAACCAGCCCGCCGCATCGCCGGCATCCGGGAGCTCGGAAGCTCCGCGACGGTCCAGACCTCGATGTTGACTTCTCATCGTCCAACCTCCGTTGTGTTGATGTGTGCGCTGATTACAGCATTACAATGCTACACATCGACGAACGGCGGGGACGGCTCCACTCAAAGTCAGGGATCGGCGCGCGGCCTGCGCCCAAGCGGACCCGCGGTATCCGGATCGACTCGGACGTCGGGACGGTCCGTGCCCGCCGCCGGTGCGCCCGCCTCGAAGGGGGACGTCTGCGACGGTTCCGCGCCCGCTCCGAGCGGTTCCGCGTCGGCTTGCGCCGCTTCGGCGTCGGCCAGCGCCCGGACCTTGCGGATGTGCTGGTTCATCGACCGCATCAACAGCCAGAACGCCGCACACAGCAAGAGGATGATCAGCAACCCGATCGGTGCGGCCTTGCCCCACTCCGGCCCCTTCCCCGGCGGCGGCGCCGGCGGAGCACCGAGGAACGTCGCCCAGCGTTGCCGCGCCGGCGTCACGACGCCACCCGCTCCCGGACACCCGCGAACAGGTCCGACTCCGGAATCTCGGAGACCACCCGGCTGCGGGCCAGCTCGAAGTCGTCGGTCCCCCACACCCGGGCCTCGATCTCCCGCGGCACCGCGAACCAGTGCGAATCCGGGTCGATCTGCGTCTCGTGCGCCCGCAACGCCAGGTCGCGGTGCTCGAAGTAGTCGGCAACCGGAACCCTGGTGGTGATCCGGTCGGCCCGATCCGGCCGCGGGTTGTCGGCGAACCGCTGCATCCACTCGTCGAACGGCCCGTCACCGGTGGCTTCGCGGACCGCCTCGTTGATCGTTCGCAGCCTCGTCGGCGAGAATCCCCCGTTGTAATACAGCTTCAGCGGCTCCCACGGCTGGCCGGCATCGGGGAATCTTTCCGGATCCCCGGCGGCATCGAACGCCGCCAGCGAGATGACGTGGCAGCGGATGTGGTCCGGATGCGGGTAGCCGCCGTTCTCGTCGTATGTCGTCATCACGTGCGGTCGGAACTGCCGGACCACCCGGACCAGCGCCTCCACCTCGGTGTCGACGTCGAGCGCCCCGAAGCACCCGTCCGGCAACGTCCAGGTGTCCGGCTCGCCCTCGTGGTAGCCGGAATCCTGGAAGCCGAGCCAGAGGTGGGCGACGCCGAGGAAGTCGGCGGCCCTGGCCATCTCCCGCTGGCGCAGCGCCGGCATGTCGATGTCCGCTTCGGCGAACTTCGGGTTGAGGATGTCGCCGCGCTCGCCACCGGTGCAGGACACCACCACGACGCCGACACCCTCGTCGGCGTACTTCGCCATGGCTGCCGCCCCCTTGCTCGATTCGTCGTCGGGGTGGGCGTGCACCGCCATCAGTCGCAGCGGGGCTGCGACGGCGTTCTCGGTCCGTCTGGCGGCGGCATCGAGGATGGTCTCGGTCACGGACAGTCCTTCCGGCGGCGACTGGTGCGCTGGGATGCGGTGCGCTGGCAAGCGCTCGGGTGTTCGGCCGCTCGCGTGTGTTCTCCATTGTCGCGCTAGCCGGGGACTGCGCCGATCACCGGGCCGGATTGTTCGGAACTGCGGCCGCGCATCGGCAAGTCGGTCGACCCATCGCGCACGGCCCGACCTGGACGAACGTCCGGCGGCAGGCGCCGTTCCGAGCTCTTCGGATCGGTCGACGTGGTAACCTCGGGTATCAGATGCGGCCCCCGGCTGTGCCACCGAACCGGGGGTCGCCTCCGCATATGTGGGGCGGTTTCGCCTCCGCGAGTAGTGATCAGTACGACCGCCGGGTACGGGCGTGCGTGTGCGAGCCCGACTCGTATCGGGCGCTCACCACCCTTCGCCCATCCACATCGGACCCCGGTGTGGACGATCAGCAACAGGCCGCGCATCGTGGCCGCCAGTGAGGAGTCACCATGAGCGAGACCGCCGCTGCCAGCACCTGGCTGACCCAGGAGGCCTTCGACCGGTTGAAGGGCGAGCTGGACAAGCTCATCGTCAACCGCCCGGTGATCGCTGCCGAGATCAATGCCCGCCGCGAAGAGGGCGATCTGAAGGAGAACGGCGGCTACCACGCGGCCCGCGACGAACAGGCGAAGCAGGAGTCCAGGATCCGCGCGCTGCAGGAGTTGCTGAACGAGGCTCAGGTCGGTGTCCGGCCATCCAGTGACGGCACGGTCGGGCCGGGCATGGTCGTCACCATCAACTACGACGGTGACGACGAGGACTCCGAGACCTTCTTGCTCGGTTCCCGCGAAGAGGGCATGCACGGCGCGATGCAGGTCTACTCTCCTCAGTCGCCCCTGGGCGCGTCGATTCTGGGCGCCAGTCCGGGCGAGTCCCGGGAATACGAGTTGCCGAACGGCAAGTCCCAGAAGGTGACCGTCGTGGAGTGCCAGCCGTACAGCGCCTGACGCGTCCTGATCCGACACGGCCGCGCCGCCCACCGGGTGGCGCGGCCGTGCTGGGTGGGCGGTGATCCCTCTACTGCAATCTTTTGCGCCGCCGCTGGCGATCTGTGCACCGCGCTGGCGAAATGTCGCCAGCGGCCACCACATTCCGCCAGCGCGGGCCACTCACCCGCCGGACGGTCGTCAGAACTTGCAAGCCCCGAGCGTGCCTCGGTCCGGCACAGGCATATTCAGTGCTGATCGAGGATGCGATAACCGGACCCGGCGAGGGTAGCCAGCACCTCGTCGCGATGCTCCGGTCCACGGCACTCCAGCCGGATCGAGGCCTCCACGTTGCCGAGGTCGAGGCCGCTACCCAGCCGCGATTGCTCGAGATCGACGACGCTGGCTCCCAGGGTCCCGATCTCGGCTAGCAACTGGGCCAGTGACCCCGGTCTGTCGCTGATCTCGACCCGCAGCGACAGGAAGCGGCCGGCCGCCACCAAGCCGTGTTCCGCGATGTGCACCATCAGCAGCGGGTCGATGTTCCCGCCGGACAACACCGCCACCACCGGTGGTTCGAACCGGTCCGGGTGGGCCATGATCGCTGCGACCGCGGCAGCGCCGGCCGGTTCCACCACCAGTTTCGCCCGCTCCAGGCAGAGCAGCATCGCCCGCGACAGCTGGTCCTCGCTGACCGTGACGACATCGT
>JAABUN010007671.1_pt1 | contig 11465 bp, 14 predicted proteins | sample 5559311 | NCBI WGS metagenome assembly JAABUN01 (sample SAMN10711877, study PRJNA513370) | rock metagenome | isolation source: Antarctica rocks | place: Antarctica: Victoria Land, Siegfried Peak sud | reverse complement strand
CTTACTGCCTCGGTCAGCGGCCATGACGTCCCCTCTCGCAGCCCAAGACGAGCCGTTACAAGTAGACCAAGGCGGCAAGGCGGCCGCAAGTCACCAGCGCGGGAGAACGGCGCTGCCCGCCGGCAGAGCAGATGGCACGATCCAACCGCGACCCTCGCCTTGCCCGACTGCGGGCGTCGACCACGCCCATGCGATCTTCGGCTGACCTGCGTCTTCGACGGCGGCCATGCCATGTGGTCCCGTCGCGTTTTGTGCCCGATCTCGACGACTGTGCCCGGCCGAACGGTCAGCGGGCGGTCGAAAGTATGGGCTGACCTGCGACTTCTTGGAGCGGACGACGGGATTCGAACCCGCGACCCTCACCTTGGCAAGGCGGCGAACCCTGTCTCCTGGGTCTCAGTGACCACAAGAGTCCCCGTAGTTGCAAGGGTTTTGTCTCTCCAAGTATCTCGGATGCCGCCTGGTAGCGAGCAGTAGTTGGCCAAGAGCACCTCGTCGTCACCCGTCGGGGGGGGCCGAAACGTTCACCGACGTCGAGCCCTGCCGACGGGCCCACCGTTCCGAGGAGAATCAAGGGCGTGCTCGCCCTCCTGCGGTCGAACCTCGAGCTGCGTCGACTGTTCCTCGCCCACACGTGTCCCGGGCAGGGGACGCCTTCAACACCGTCGCCCTCGTAGTCCTCGTGTTCCGCATCACCGGTTCGGGGTCGGCGTCGCAGGGGCGGTCATGTTCGGCACCGAAAGCTCGCCCGGCTTCAACGGGACCCGAGTGGTCCGTCCTGGCGAGTGCGCGGACGTGCAGTCCCACCGAGGGCGCGACCGCCGGGGAGACTGGGCCTAGACGGTGCAGCGGCCAGCCATGGCGAACACGGTGTTGGCCTGCGCCGTCCACGTCAGCAGTGCTGGGATGGCGACGACGCTTGCACCCGCACACGGGAGGTACAACAGCGCATGCTTGACCCTCGACGGTGGCGAGGGGAGGACATCGAGAGCGTCCACGCGCACCACCACGGTGTCGGCAGAGGAGAACGCCACCGTGCCGAGGGGGGCGTCGTCGAGGAGCACGAGGTGGAGCAACGCGTCACGGACGGCGAGCCGGCGCGCCGGACAGGTGCCCGCAGCATCCTCGTCCGCCCACCGCTCCAGGGACAGGTGCATCGCCGCCGTCGACGCCCGCACAGGGGGAAACCACCCGATTCCGGCGGTCAGGACAGCAACCAGGTAGCGCAGGTACTGGTGGCGGTGGACGAGGTGCGCGAGCTCGTGTCGGATGACCGCGTCGACTTCGTGTGCGTCGAGCGTCGACACGAGGCCTTCGGACACCACGATCGTCGGCTCTGGTCGGTCGAAGCTCAGCGCAAGCGGACGATCGAGGGGGAGGACGACGACCATCTGGCCGGCGATCTGCTTGCGCTCGCCGAGCCACACCTCGCTCGCCACCCTTCGGCGTGCTGCATGGAGCCGCCTCGAGGTGATGGCTGCCGTGAGAGGGAGGAGCGCAGCGGCGAGCGCAGCTGACCAGCCCAGGCCATCTCCCCCAACCGTGAGAGGGCCTAACAGTCGGGCGCAGGCGGAGGCGAGCGCGTCGACCCCCGCCACGCGCAGGACAGTGGGCGCAGCGCGCAGCACCAGGCTGACCTCCAACAGGAGGGAGCCGACGACAAGAGCGGCGACGCAGAGCTGCGACCACTCCGACGGCTTGAGGCGGCGTCCCCACCGAGCGGTCGCGCCGGGGAGCGCCAGCAGGGTCACCGCTGCGCCGAGGAGGGCAAACGTCATCGGTCGGGAGCGTCCCGCTTCAACACCCGGCGGAGCTGGGCGCGCTCCTCCCCGTCGAGGAGATCGAGGAACCAGCTGAGCGCCCTCGGTCGGTCGTCGAGGTCGGCCAGGAGTCCCGCCATCCGCTCTGCTGCGTGCTGCTCCTTCGTCTGCACCGTCCGGTAGGCGAACGACCGACCGTCGCGAACGCGCTCCAGGTGCCCCTTCTGCCACAGCCGGATGAGCACCGTCGACACCGTCGTGTACGCGAGCGGGCGCCTAACCGTGAGCTGTTCGTGGACCTCCGGTGACGAGAGCCACTCCCCCCGCCGCCACAGCACGCTGAGAATCTCGGCCTCGAGCGGTCCGAGGGCGCGCGTGTCAGGGCTCACGACGGGCAAGCGTACGTGTTCGGTCCCCGCAACAGCACCAGTCGCCCTCCGACATCACGACGTCGATCGCTGGTCCCGGAGGTGGAGCTCAGCCCGAAGGCGACCCACCTCTTCCTCCAGCTCCCGCGTCTGAGCGGAGCCGTCGGCCGCCGGGACTGCGACTGAAGGTGACGGCGACGTTTCCTCAGAGGAACCCGTCGACGCGTCGTCCCGCTTCCCACCGCTCATGCTGCGCATCATGAACACCATCGATAGGGGACACGCTGCGAGGAACAAGAGCGGGGCGGCGACTCCGAATGCTCCAGGCCAGAAGGCAAGCACTGCCACCGCAACGACGCCCAGGCCAATCAGGATTCTCTTGTTCATGCACATGGTCTCAAAAGCTCCTTCAGAGGGACGAATACTTCGATGTCCGATAGTAGCAGCGAACGATCACATCGACGCGGCGGTCACCGATATCCTGACAGACGTGCGCGCTGAGAACGGGACGGTGTGCCCTCGTCAGGGCAACCCGCCTCCCGGCTCGCCCGGAAGCTGCGTCACCACCGCTCCGCTCACCACCCGCCACACGTAGTACGAAGCCGCCACCAGGAACAGGGCGCCCACGACGACGTCGAGGCGCCGCCAGGGGACCACGTCGGTGCCCGTCGGGAGCAGTCGCGCCCCGAGCGCCGCCGTGCCCAAGAGCACGATGGCGCGTCCTAGCACGAACGCAGCGATCACGCCGACGGCCACCGCAGGACCGGCGACCAAGGCTGCTGCTGAGCCGACACCGATGGCGATCGGACCGCACGCCGGGCACCCGGTGACGGCGAAGACGATCCCGAACGCAAACGCCTCGGACGGAACCGGCGGCAGCTTCTTTGTGCGGTCGCAGAGGCTGGTCCGTCGAAGGAGAAGACGCAGTCCGAGCACGGCGAGGAGCGCGGCCGAGAAGAGGTGGAGCATGATGGCGCCCCGGATCAAGAGCTCGGCAACGGCAACCACGGCGATCCCGATGAGGCCGAGCACACCATCCATGCCAGCCACGAACGCCACCACCGTCGGGAGCGCGACGAGGAGCCGCGGCCGTTCTCGCTGACCGGTGTCGGTGACCGTCCCGGGAGCGAGCACAGAGATGACCACCGGCACCGACGGCAGCGAGATCGGCGCCACTGAGAGCAGGGCGCCGGCCAGCAAACCGAACAGGGGCGCGAGGAGGGCGCCGTCAGAGATGCGCCCGATCAGGCTGGCGACGAGGTCCTCGATCACGGGCGCCGCTCAGCCTGCACGGACCGCGGTCGTCGTGCCAACCCGCCCGGCCCCATCCACCAGCCAGTCGAACTTCGACGCTTCGTCGCAACAGCGATGTGCACGTTTCTCCCACGACCCGACCCCCTCGATCGATGACTCCGTCGGTGGGCGAAGGGTTGAATCCGCCCCGACACGGATACGGTTTACTACGACACAACATCGAAGTAGGAGATCACCATGACGAACCACCGCCGTCTCACGCAAGCTCTCGTCGCCACCGGCGTCGCCATCGCAGCTGTGGTCGGTTCCGCGACCCTCGCCTCCGGCCAACAGACCGAGCGACCGGCTCCCCATGGCATGGAGCGGATGCACGAGCGCATGGATGATGGGAACCCCGGCATGGGGAGGATGCACAAGCTCATGGTTGAGGGGAATCCCGGCATGAAGCGTATGCACGACCTCATGGAGGAAGAAAACCCCGGCATGGACAGGATGCACAGCCGGATGATGGCGGGCGACGTCTCGAGCACCTCGTAGGGAAGGCGTCAGCGCCGTCCGGGGCGGGCGGAGATGGGGGGAACCCGCACCGAACGCCAGCCACCTCCGAAGCCTCGAGCAAAGCCTCGGATCTGCCCGCGAATTCGGGACGTTGGTTCGTCGAACGCAGTAGCAAGGGACGATGAGCCTGACAACGGAAGCGATCCGCCTCGATCGCTCGGAGGTCGTCACGACCCTCGTCGCAGCGACGATCTCGAGCGGCTTGTACGTCAGAGACGGGCAGCCCCACCTCGCTCGCGGTGTCGTCGGTGACGTCGTGGGCCTCGCCCTCCTCGCGACGGTGCTCCCGCTGAAGGGGGCGAGAGCTCGTCACGAGGCACTCGTGTGCCTCGTGGCGATCGGGGCCGTCTCGGCGACCCACGCGAAGTGGCCGCTGCGCGTCCCGGCCCTCGGCTGGTGGTTCATCGTCGTGACGGTCGTCGCAGCCTACCTGCGGTACCGGAACCACGAGCTCTACCGCGGGGCGTGACGCTTCGCTGGAGCGATCAGATGATCACGCCGCCGATGATCGGGACCCAGACCTCCACACGACGGCGGCGGCCCGACCTCCGAGAACCCCCTCGGTCGCCCGCTGGGCCAGAATGGACGGCGGCCGTATGGCTACGTGCGGAGCAGCGCGCGGCGCAGCTTGCGCTCAGAGAGCCTGCCGTAGGAGAAGGGCTCCCCGTCGAGGAGCACACCCGGCGGGAAGGCCATGCCCGCTCGGTCGGCGATGACGCGGCCCTTGTCACTGCCGACGTCGATCTCCTCCACGTCGAGCGGGAAGTCCCGTGCCAGGTCGGTGAGCACGCCCTTCGCCTGCTCGCACAGCGCGCAGCTCGTCGTGGTCAGGAGCGTCACCCGACGGGTCACTGCTTCGCTCCGATGCCGGCCCGGAGGTCGTCGAGGAGCGCCGTCGGGCGTACGTACATCGTGAACTTCGGGGCTCCCCCGTAGTCGGCTCGCCACGTGATGCGCCCGTCCGGATCGACCAGGACGAAGGAGTGGCCGTAGGTGCTGGTGCCCATCATCCCGTACTGGTTGGCCTCGTAGGACTCGCCGAGGGAGAGCCCGGGATCGGAGAGGACGAGAGTCTCGAGCCCCTCGTCGTCCACCTTCTGGCGGAGCCGGTCCAACGGATCGCCCGTGATGGTGACGAAGCGGTCGACGCCCAGGGCCTGGAACTCAGCCCAGGACTCGTCGATGTCGCGCATCTGGTCCCAGCACGGCTGGCAGCCGACACCCTCCTGGAAGTAGAGGAGCACGTTCTCCCCCCGCTGCTCGGCGAGGTCGAAGATCTCACCGTTCGACGCCTCGAGCCGGAACGACGGGGCCTCGGCACCGACGCCTGGTTCCCCCACGCTGAACGGTGGCCCACCCGCAGCGCCTGCTTCCTCGCCGCCGTCCAGCGCCAGCAGGTACAGCGCCACAAGCACGACCACACCGATGATCGCGATCTGCGTGAGCAACCGACGCAGCCGCCGTTGGCGGTCGTCGGTCACGCCCTTGCCGGCCGAACCTCGCGTCGAGTGCTGCTCTCGGGATCGAGTCGTGCTCATGTCCTTGCAGGCTCCTGGTCGGCGGTCTTCGTCTCGTCCGACAGGTCGTCGGCCGGGGTCTGTTCGTCGTCTTCGACCGTGACGACGGGTCCGTCGAGGGACTGCGACACGGCCTTCCAGGCGAGGGCACCGAGCGCGCCCAGAACGGCGAGCGCCGTGAGCCACCCCGGCACACCGTCCAGCCACGAGATGACGACCTTCCCATAGTGCTGGAGGCGGACACTCGTCTCTGCTTGCCACCCGGTGTTCGACATCGACGTGCCCGTGAAGGCGAGGACGGCGGTGATGCCCCCCATCACGATGAGGAGCAGGCCGCCCACGAGAGCGGTGGAGTGCACGGCGAGCGACCGGCCGAAGGCCCGGAGGGTGAACGTGCGCCCTCGTAGGAGGCGGCTGTTGCCGAAGTCGTAGCGATCCCAGAGCAGGGCGATCACGAAGAGGGGGAGGACCATCCCGAACACGTACGCCACACCGACGATTGCAGCCGCAGTGAACGTGCCCGCTGCGCCGGAAAGCGCGATCACCCCGGCGAGGACCGGTGCGCAGCACGCACTCGCCGTGCCGGAGAAGGCCCCGAGAGCGTAGACCGAGCCCACGCCCCGGTCGTCTCGGGCCCGCATGCCAGGCATCGGCAGGGGCAGCTTCCAGCCGGCGATCATGGCCACGCCGAGGCCCACCATGAGCGTCGCCCCGATCAGGAACACGATGAAGTGGCGTCCGAGGATGAAGCTCGTGAGGGCGGAGGCGCCAAAGGCGATGGGCAGGATGATCGTGGCCACGCCGAGGCCGAACACGAAGGTCATCGCCACAAGGGCGCGCCGGCGCCGAAAGCTCGTGGCGAAGTAGGCGGGCAGCATCACCGAGATGCAGCACGGCGCGAAGAGCGCGACCGCGCCCCCGATGAACGCTGCGAGGACCGTGCTGCCGAAGAGGATGTCGCTCATGGTCAAGTGGCTCCGGGCCGAGGGGAACAATCGAGCATACTACTACGCACCATCGAAGCGAGGACATCCTGCCGGTGCGGACCCCGTGCGGAGCCAGCTGCCCGGCCGAGCTGACTCGCTTCCCGTTAGAACCGGGCGACCAGCGACTCCGGTAACGGATCGGGCAGGCTCTACGATGATGCTCGTCCGATGACGGAGCATGCCACTACGAGTGGAGATCGAAGCAAGATGCGAACGTGCGGCTCGAGACGGTCAGCGTCGCAGCCGTCTGCCCGAGGTCGAGAGCATGCACCCCTCGTGAGGTGGGCCAGGCGGACGCTCCGCCTCTGCGCACTCGCAGGCCTCCTCGCCACCGCAGGGTCGCTGCTCCTCAGCAGCCCCGCGGGCGCCCACTCGTTCCTCGTGTCCACGACACCGTCGCAGGGGGCGCGCCTCGCAGCGCCCCCGGAAGCGGTCGTCCTCGATCTGAGTGAGACGGTGGATCCGTCGAGCGTCGAGCTGCGCGTCCGGTCGGCGCGTGGTGCAACCGTCGAGCTGGCGAAGGTCTCCCTCGTCGGCGGCGGTCTCGCCGTTCGCGCGCCTCTGGCCGAGGAGCTCGACGACGGCATCTATGTGGTGGCGTGGCAGGCGTTCTCCGACCGAGACGGGCACGGAACCTTCGGTGAGTTCTCCTTCGCCGTCGGCTCCGTGCGGGGGGCGCTGCCCGCCGCAACGTCGTCGTCGTCGTCGGGCCCCTGGCCTCGGGTGGCGAGCTGGCTCTTCACGGCTGGCTTCGGGCTCGCCGCCGGCTCGCTGGCGGTGTCGCACCTCGCAGGCAGCGGGTCCACGGAGCGGCGGCGGTGGGTGAGGGCCTCGCTGGTGCTCGCCATCTTCGGTGCAACCCTTGTTTGGGTCGAGCGCGTCGGCGTCGGCGGCGGAGGGTCCGACGCATTCGTGCCAGCGACCTTGACCCTCGCCCTGCTCCTCGTCGCTCTTTCCACCCACGCGGTGGCCCGCACGCCCGCTGCGCCGCTCGTCGTGCTCTTGGGCGCAGCAGCGGCGTGGTCTGCGCGCAGCCACGGCGCGTCGCTCGAGGGGGTCGTGGGCGGGGCCGTCGACTTCGTGCACCTCGCCGCAGGGGGCGTGTGGGCCGGCGCCCTCGGCGTCGTGACCGTGCAGCTCTGGCGGGCTCGGCGAGCCGGCGATGCGTGGGTGCCGGCTGCAGCCCGGTACTCACGGGTCGCCTTCGTGCTCGTCGCCGTGCTCGCCATCGCCGGTGTCGTCTCTTCGCTGCTCCTCGTCCCCACCTGGGCGGATCTCTGGTCGACTGGTTACGGCCGCCTGCTCGTTGTCAAGATCTCGCTGTTCGCCGTCGTCGCCGCCCTCGCAGCGCTCGGCCGCTTCGGAGGGCTCCGTCGGCGCCGCCTCCACCTCCTGCGGTTCACTACGTCCGTCGAGGTCGCCGCCGTCGTCGCCGTCCTGATCGTGGCCGGACTGCTGGCGAACGAGGCCCCGCCTGCGCCGGCATCCGCCGTGGAGGCGCTCCTCGGACCTCCGGCCCTCGAGGGTGCTCTCGTCAGGGACGCCGGGCTCGCCGGGCAGCTCAACGTGGACGTCGTCACCGATGGGGCCCGCCTCGACATACGGGTGTTCTCGCCGTCGGGCGCCGTGCCGGGCACCGAGATCGCCATGTCCGTCGAAGATCCTGGTGGTGGCAGGGCAGACCTGCTGCCGCGGCCGTGCGGGAGCGGTTGCTACACCCAGGAGCTCGTCCTGCGCCGGGGAACGACGTCGTTCGCCATCGATGCGCTGGCACCGGGGTGGACCGGGGGGACGTTCGACGCCGTTCTGACCTGGCCGCCCGGCCCTGTCGTCCCCGACCGCCTCCGACAGGTCATCGAGACGACGCGAGCCGTGCCTCGCCTCACCGTCACCGAGGTCGTCTCCAGCGGTCCCGGTTCCATGAGCCCCGAGAGCACCTTCGAGATGACCGGCGACGCCTTGATCGACGTCGAGCCGTACGCAGGTGGCAACGTGACCGACGTGCGCGCCCTGCCGGGTCCGCAGGAGCGACTCAGCCTCTACGTCCCCGGGTCTCAGATCTTCGCCGTGCTCGTCCTCGACGACCAGGGCCGCATGGTGAGCTCGCGTCTTATCAGCCCAGGCCACGACATCCGACGACGCTTCGCCTACCCCGCCAGCACCTCATCGTAGTGTCAGCCCGTTCGGAGATGGGAGCCGTCTGTCTCCCGGTACTCGTGACATGGGATGGGCTCGGGTACTCCCCCCGAGTACCGCGGACCGACTGACGACGAGGACCCATGCGCATGTCCACACGACACCAGGCAAAGCGTCGATGGAACCCGGCCATCGTTGCTCCCGAGGCCGGAGCTGGCGGCTCCAGTACCGCGATGCACGCTGAGGTCGTCCAACGTTGACCGGAGACGCCCTCCCATCCAGGTGCCTGGAGCTCACGCCGTGACGATCGCGGCCGTGCTCGCGGCGATCTCCTACGAGCCGCTCGTGCGGATCGGGATCGGGCCGTTCGCGATCTCCCCCCACGGGATCGGCACAGCCCTGGGCTTCGCTGCCGGGGCGTGGCTCATGCTGCCCGGCGTGCGCCGTCGTGGCGTCGACGACGAGCTGTTCGGGGTCATCGCCACCCGGTCGATCATCGGCGGGATCGTCGGCGCACGGTTCTTCTACGTCCTCAACAACCTCTCGTCCTACGACTCGATCGTCGAGGTGCTCAAGATCTGGGAGGGCGGCATCAGCCTGCTCGGCGGGCTGTTCGGCGCGATCCTGCTCAGCTACCCGGCGGTGCGCGGCAAGGCCCTCCGGTTCTTCCAGGTGATGGACGCAGCCGTCCCCGGCGTCGCCCTCGGGATCGCCATCGGACGCATCGGCGACCTCGTCATCGCCGACCACCTCGGCGCCCCGACGGAGCTCCCCTTCGGGTTCCGGTGCCCCGACATCGTCGACGTCGGACGCACCGTCGGCTCGCCCTGCCCACCCGGAGAGGTCGTGCACCTCACCGCCCTCTACGACCTCGTCGCCGTCTCCGTCGTGCTCGCCATCGTCCTCGTGTACCGGCGACACCGCCGAGTCGAGGGCGCCATCACTCTCGTCGCCGCCATGGCCTACGGGTCCGGCCGCTTCGCCTTCGACTTCCTCCGCGAGGATGCCCGCCGCTTCGGCCTCACCGGCAGCCAATGGGTCGCGCTCGGCGTCCTCGCCCTGGCCGTGGCCCTGTTCCTCCGACGACGGCGCGCCACCGGTCTGCCCGAGACCCCCGAAGGTCCGACACCCCGCCCACCAGCACTCGTCGCCACCCCTCCATCCTCATCAGCCGAGGCTGACGACCGCCCAGCAACGTGACGACCCGCAGGGAGTTGGCCGGTGTGTGGTTGGCGGGCGCCGTCATCCTCGGCGCCGTCCTCGTCGTTGCCCAGGCGACGGCCGACCCGGGCGACGACCCCGACCCCGCCTACCAGCGCCCCGGGCTCCTCGACGTCGGCGACCTGCCTGAGCCCGCCCCGGCCGTGACCGCCGGGCTCCCCGCCGACGGGCGCAGACTCGTGCTCTTCGCCGTCCAGCCGGACGATGCGCCCTCGCTGTGCGAGGAGCTCCCCAGACCACTCGAGGATCTCGCCGACCTCGACGTCGTCGTGGCCACCAGCGGCGACGTCGGCCGCTGCGCGGCGGGGGTGACCCGGGCCGAGGACCCGGCGAAGGTGGTGGCGGCCTACGGCTTCCGACTCCCCGCACACGACGTGGCACCGACCGGGTACGCCGTGGTCGACTCGGGCGGTCAGATCCGCTACCGGACCCTCGACCCCAAGGTGAGAGACCTCCTCGATGAGGTCGCCACGATCGTCGAGGCGACCCCTTGAAGACGTTCCGGGCGCCTCGGAACGCCCTCCGGGTCTGCGTTTGGTGCGTCGGGGTCGTCGTCGTCGAGCTCGGCCTCTACGCCTCCTACCGGGGACACGACGCCCGGTTCCACTGGGCCACCCACTTCCTCGTCGGTGCCAGCGCCGCCCTCATCGTGATGACGATCGTCGCCCGACGACGGCGAGCCCCTGTGCGGGCCCCGCTCGTGTGGATCGTCGCCGCCCACCTCTACGCCATGATCCCCGACCTCCTCTTCAACAGCGGCGAGATCCACCGCCGGTGGATGGACGTGTTCCTCGGCCACGTCGCCACCCACTTCGTCCCCGGCCGCAACTGGACGTGGTACGCCGTGTTCCTCGTCAACTCCGCCGCCTACCTGATCACCGTCGACCGAGTCGCACGGGCCGACCCGACGTGACGAAGCGGACGATGGCGCTCGGGGCAGCGGCGTTCCTCGGGATGTGCGCTGCGCTCCGTCGGCGCCACCGGACGGGATCGGCTGCGGTGACGTGGTCACCCTCGACCGGCACACCGGCGCCCGGCCCCCTCGCCGGGAGGATCGTCGGGAGCGGACCCGTCACCACCGTCCTCGTGCACGGCATGTTCAACGCCAGCTCGTACTGGGGTGGCGCCTACGACCGCCTCGCCCTCCACCCCTCCCCCGCAGCCCTGCTCGTGGTCGACCTCGCCGGCTTCGGGGGCTCCGTCGGCGTCAACAGCGACTACAGCCCCGACGGCCAAGCCGACGCCATCGCCGCCACCCTGGTCGCTGCCGGGGTCGAACGACCGGTGGTCGTCGGGGCGCACTCGATCGGCAGCGTGGCAGCCGTCGCCCTCGCCGTCCGGCACCCGCAACTCGTCACCGGGATCGTCGCCTTCTCGCCACCCTGGTACGAGGATCGCGACTCGGCCAAAGCCAAGTTGGCCAGCGTCGACCCCCTCGCGCGCCTGTTCCTCGCCAACACCGTCCTCGCCCGCAAGGCCTGCGAGCTGATGTGTCGACACCAGAAGACCGCCATCAAAATCATCAAGCTCGGCCGACCAAACCGGCTCTTCGCGTTGGGGTGGGGAGCGGGGGTTGAGTTGAGGTAGGGCTGGGGGTCCACCGCGCGAGGCAGGGGCCCCGCCATCGTCACGGCTGCTCAAGGCTGCGACGACGAGAGGGACCCC
>JAABUN010007670.1_pt1 | contig 11466 bp, 3 predicted proteins | sample 5559311 | NCBI WGS metagenome assembly JAABUN01 (sample SAMN10711877, study PRJNA513370) | rock metagenome | isolation source: Antarctica rocks | place: Antarctica: Victoria Land, Siegfried Peak sud | reverse complement strand
GCGTTGGCCTGCAGCGCCGCCACCCGCCATGGCTCGGCGTGCAGGATGCGGAGCGATTCCAGGGCCGCGGCGGCCAGCGGCGGCGCCAGCCCGACCGAATAGACGAAGCCCGGCGCGGCGTGCCGCAGCACGTCAACCAGCGCCCGCCGGCCGGCGATGTAGCCGCCGCAGGCCGACAGCGTCTTCGACAGCGTGCCCATCCAGATGTCCACCGCGGCGGGATCGACGCCGCAGTGCTCGGCGATGCCGCGCCCGGTGGCGCCGACCACGCCCAGCGCATGGGCCTCGTCGACCATCAGCAGCGTGTCGTGCCGGCGCGCCAACTCCACGAAGCGCGCCAGGTCCGGCAGGTCGCCATCCATGCTGTAATGGCCCTCGACCACCAGCAGGACGCGGCCGTGGCGGGTGCGGTGCGCCGTCAGGTCGCGCTCGGTCGCTGCCCAGTCGTTGTGCGTGAAGGCGATGCGGCGGGCCCCTGAAAGCCGCGCTCCCTCGGCCACCGAGTTGTGGATCAGCGCGTCGTGCAGCACCAGGTCGCGCGGCCCCAGCAGGTGGCCGATGACCGTCACGTTGGTGGCGTGGCCGCTGACGAAGGCCAACGCCGCCTCGGTGCCGTGGTGCGCCGCCAGCGCGGCCTCCAGCGCCGCGTGCACCGGCCGTTCGCCGGAGGCCAGGCGGGAGGCCGAGGCCGAGACGCCATGTCGGTCGATCGCCGCCTTGGCCGCGGCGGCGACGCGTGGGTCGCCGTTCAGGCCGAGGTAGTTGTAGGAAGCGAAGTTCAGGTATTCGCGCCCGCCGATGACGGTGCGCGCCCCGGCCACGCCCTCGTGCGGCCGGAAATACGGGTTCTCCAGGCCGAGCGCCTCGCCGGCCTCCCGCACCATGCCGATCTCGGCGGCGCCCGGCAGCGTTGCGAGGTCGCGGCCGGGCGCCAGGCCAAGCACCGGGCCGAATGCCACGTCCTGCTCGGCCGCCTCCCGCCGCGCCGAAAGGCGGCCGAGCAGCGCGGCGCGCGCCGTGGCGGACAGGCCGAAGGCCTGCGTCACTCGGCCGCCAGCAGGCCGGCGGAGGCGGCCGGAACCGTGGGCGATGGCTCGTGCGCGGCGAGCAGCGCGGCGGCCTCGGCCCTGGGGCCATCCTCCGGCCGCACGCTCCGCAACGTCTCGGCGATGCGCCGGGCCAGCGCCGCCACCGTCAGCGTCTCGTCCACCACGGCCAGCGGCACCGGCTGGCCGAGCCGCTGCTCCAGCGCGGCGCGCAGTTCCATGCCGCCCAGGCTGTCGAGGCCGAGGCCGGCGAGCGGCGCCTCGGCCGCCACCGCGCCCTGCGGCAGCCGCAGGATGCGGGCGACCTCCTGGCCCAGCGTGTCGCGCAGCAGCTCCAGTGCTTCGGCTTCGGGGGCCGCCAGCAGCCGGGCGCGGAGGTCGGCGGCATCCGGCACGGCGGCGGCGCGCACCGCCTCGAAGGCCGGTTCGGCCAGCACCGCGAGCGCGGTCCGCGCCGCCGCCCAATCGATCTCGGCGAGGCCGAGGCACGGCGGCCCGGCCGCCAGCAGCGCCGGCAGCGCGGCCAGCGCGCGGGCCGCCGGCATCGGCGTGGCGCCAAGCCGGCGGCGGAGCGTGGCGGCGGTGCCGGCATCGGCCGCCAGCATCCCGGCATCGGCGATCGGACCCCAGGCGATGGACAGCGCCGGGCGGCCCAGGGCGCGGCGCCGGCGGGCCAGCGCGTCCAGTCCGGCATTGGCGGCGTCATAGGCCGCCTGGCCCGGATTGCCGGCGGTGACCGTGGCCGAGGAGAACAGCAGGAACAGCGCCAGCGGGTCCGCCGCGGTCAGCCGGTCGAGGTTCTCCGCCACCGTCAGCTTGGCGGCGATGACGCGGGCGGCGGCGGCCGGGTCGAGCGTGGCGGCGGCGCCGTCCGCCAGCACGGCGGCGGCGTGGACCACGCCGCGGATCGGCGGCTGGCTGGCGCGGATGGCGGCGAGCGTCGCGGCCAGGGCGGCGGCGTCGGTGGCGTCGCAGGCATGGAGCGTGGCGGTGGCGCCGAGGGCTGCGAGTTCGCGGACCGCCTCCGCGGCGCCGGGGGTCGCCGCGCCGCGCCGGGAGAGCAGGGCCAGGTGGCGGACGCCGTGCCGGCCTTCCCTTTGGGCCGCCAGCCAGCGCGCGGCGGCCAGCCCGAAGCCCGCGGTGCCGCCGACCACGACCACCGTGCCGCGGGACGCCTCGCGGAGATCCTGCTGCGGCCCTGCCGCGGCGGGCCGCGCCGCCGCGTGGTCTAGCGGCGGCAGCAGCACCAGCTTGCCGATGTGGCTGCTGGCCTGCAGCGTGCGGAACGCGGCCTCGACCTCGGCGGCCGGGAATTCGGTGGCGGGCAGCGGCCGGAGGGTGCCGTCGCCCAGCCGCGCGGCGACGCCGCCAAGCAGCCGCGCGGCCAGCGCCGGGCGGGCGCGCGGCAGTTCGTCCACGTCCACCGCGAACCAGGTGACGTTGCGCCGCAACGGCCGCAGCGCGACGCGGCGGCCCTCGGCGAAGTCGCGCTTGCCGAGTTCCAGGAACCGCCCGAACGGGCGCAGCAGGCCGAGGCTGCGCTCCATCGCGTCGCCGGCCAGCGAGTTCAGCACGACATCGACGCAAGCCCCGCCGGCCCAGTCCTCGCCAATCATGCCGCCGGGCCAGGCGGCGCGCAGCGCGTCGGCGAAGCCGGGGTCACGGGAATCGAGCGCCAATTCCGCCCCGGCGGCGCGGAGGAAGGCGCGCTTGGCCGCGGTGCCGGCGGTGGCGGCGACCCGGGCGCCACGGGCCAGCGCCACCTGCAGCGCCGCCAGGCCGACGGCGCCGGCGCCACCATGGATCAGCACCCGCTCCCCAGGTTCGACCCGCGCCAGTTCCTCCAGCGCATAGACCGCGGTGAGGAAAGCCACCGGCACCGTCGCCGCGGCGGTGGCGCCGAGGCCGTCCGGCAGCAGGGCCAGCGCCGCGGCGCGGGTCACGGCATGGGTGGCGAGCGCGGCGGGCGCCACGCCGAATACCCGGTCGCCCACCTGGAAGGCGGGGGGTGCGCCAGCCTCGGCCGGGCCCACGGCCTCGACCACGCCGGCGCATTCCATGCCGAGGCTGGGGCCGGTGAAGCCGGGCAGCAGGGTTTCCTCCGGCAGCAGGCCCTGCGCCCACATCAGGTCGCGGAAGTTGATCCCGGTGGCGTCGATCCGCAGCAGAACCTCGCCGGGGCCGGGCGCGCGGGGCCGGAACGCTTCCCAGTGCAACGAGCCGAGCTGTCCCGGCTGACGCAGCGCCAGCCGCGCCGGGCCGGCGGGGCAGCGGGCCAGTGGCAATCCGGGGCGGAGCCGCGGCACCAGGCGGCCGACCTCGGTCAGGGTGATTTCGGCTTCGTGGTCGGCCTCGTCCAGCAATTCGGCGGCGAGGCGGCGCGCCGCGGCGGCCAGTGCCATGGCGGGGTCGAGGTCGATGCGGCGGGGCCGCAGGCCGGGATGCTCGTTGGCCAGCACCCGGCCGAACGCGAAGCAGGCGGCGCCGTAGGGGTCGTGCCGGGTGGCGGGGCAGGGGGCCAGGTCATGCGGGGTTGGATCGGGTCGGGTCGGACCGGACTGGATCGGGTCGGACTGGATCGGGTCGGACTGGATCGGGTCGGACTGGGCCGGATCGAGTTTGACCAGGCCGGGTCGGGCGGCCTCATGCCAGGCCAGGGCCGGCCGATCCGTGGGCTGCTGGCCGCCGCGGGTGACCAGGTGGAAGCCGGCGGCGATGCCCTCGGCGGAAGCCGCCAGAAGGGCGGTGGCGGCCAGGCTGGCAGCCAGTGCCGCCGGGTCGACGGCCTGGCCCGCCAGGCCTCCGCCCACCACCACCACCACCAGGCTGCCGCGCAGCGCGTGCGGCGCGACGCCCGCAGCCGCCCCGGCCAGGTCGCCGCCGCCGACCGTGGCGCCGCGCGCCTGCAGGGCGTCGACCAGGATCGGCCGCAGGCCGGCGGCGGCGGCATCGGCGAACAGCAGGACCCGCCGCAGCACCGGGATCGGCAGCGCCGCCGCGTCGACCGGCGCCTGCGCGGCGACCAGCACGGCCGGCCAGGGTGCGGCGGCCAGGGGCAGCACCCGCGGCGTGGCCCAGCCCGCCGTGGTCAGGCTGCTGCGCCAGGCCTCGGCGTTCGGCAGCGCGCCGCCGTGGCGGTCCTGCCATGCGGGGTTGTGGTCGCAGCCGAAATCCCAGGTCCGGCCCGGCAGCGGCTCGGCCAGCAGGACGGCGCCGCCAGGGGCCGCGGCCTGGCGCAGTGCCACCGCCAATTCGGCCGCCACGCCGGCCCCGCCCTGGCCCTGCGCGGCCAGCGCGGCAGCGACGCCGAGGCCGATCACCAGATCCGCGACCAGCGGTGGCGGTGCGGCCCCCAAGGGGTCCCAGGCGGCCGTGGTGAACTCGGCCCCGATCGTTTCGGGTGGCGCCATGCCGAGGCCCTGGCCCGGCAGGGCGGCCGCGCAGTGCAGCACCCGCAGCGCCGGCTGGCCTGGCTTGGCCGGGTTTGGCATGGCCGGGTTTGGCATGGCCGGGTTTGGCATGGCTTGGCCCAGCGCCGCCGCCAGCCGGACGCCGATGGGGCCGGTGCCGATCTGCAGCACGCGAAGCGGCCGGCTGCGCGGCCAGCCGGCGGCGAAGGCGGCGGCGGCGGCGAGCACGCTCGCCAGCCGATCGAAGCCGGCGCTGCTGGCCGGCAGGCCGTAGCCCGGACCGGCGGGAGGCCCGGCGGGAGGCAGGTCGGGAAACTCGTCATCCGGGCCGTTCCGGATGCCGGCGGGTGCCGATGTGGCGGCGTCCGTCGCCAGCCCGCCCGCCGCGGCGAGCCGCGCCGGCAGCCGTTCCGCCGCCTCGGCCAGCCAGGCAAGTTCCGGCGCGACATCCGGCTGCTCGAGCAGCACCTGGCGCCAGATGCCGAGGGCCGGCGGCAGGTCCGCGGCGGCAACAGGACGCAGCCCGCCGGGACCCGGCACCGCCAGCCCGTCCCTGGCCAGGTCCTCCAGCAGGGCGCGGGCGAGTGGGCCGGTGGCCGGTCCGCCGAGCAGCGCCGCGTGCGCCGCGGCGGCGCAGAACCCCTCCAGCAGCAGGGCGGTTTCGGACAAATCCAGCGCGGCGTCGCGGGCCGCCGCGGCGGCGATGGCAGGGTCGAGGCCAGGGTGATCGGGGGCGGCCGAGGGGCCAGGCACCGCGGGGAGCAGCGCGACGTGGAAGGCGGCGGCGGCCGCATCCCGGCCGGGCAGGCGCACGCGCTGCAGCCAGCTTCCCTCCAGCACCGCCACCACCGCGCCTTCGGCATCGCGCAGCACGAGGTCGGCCGCCGCGCTGCGCTGGCCGGCGACGGTCAGGCGGAGGCTCGCGGTGGCCGGCGGCGCGGCGTGGCGCCGCAGCACCAGCCGGGCGAACCGCACCGGGACCAGGCCGGCCTCGGCAGGGCCGCCCGCCAGCAGGCCGACCAGCCCTTGCAGGGCGCCGTCCAGCCGGGCCGGATGCAGCAGGAAATCGGCGTCGGGCGGGGCCGCCTCCGGGCGGTGCAGCCGGACCTGGGCAAGGCCGCCGGCCGGGTCGACGGCCACCTCGGTCGCGGCGCGGAAGGCCGGGCCGTAGTCCAGCCCGGCCGCGGCGGCGAGCGCCAGCAGCGCCGCCTGGCCGATGCTCCGGGGGGCGTCGGCGGACTCGCCAGGGGATGAGCCAGGGGACCAGCCAGGGGATGAGCCAGGGGACCAGGAAGACCAAGCCGCGGGGTCCGGCAGGCGCGGGACCGCGGCCACCCGGCCGGTGGCGTGCAGGGTCCAGGGTTCCTCCGCCAGGCGCCGGCGGCTGTGCAGCGCGAAGCCGCCCTCGGCATCCAGCGCCGTGCGGATTTCGCGCGAGGGGCGGTCCGGGGATTGGCCGGACTCCAATGGCAGGGCGCGGTGGATGGCGAAGTCCAGCACCTCGAGCGCCGCGGCGGCGGGGTGGCGGGCGGCGCCGGCGGCCAGCGCCATCTCCAGCATGGCGGCGGCCGGCAGCACCGCCTCGCCGGCCAGCCGGTGGTCGGCGAGCCAGGGTTCCAGCGCGGTGTCCAGCGTGCGGGTCCAAAGGCCTGCCTCCAGTCCCTGGCGGAAGCCGAGCAGCCGGTGCTCGGGGCAGGGGTCGACGAGCCGCGTGGCCTCGACGGTCCGCGGGAACCAGCAGCGTTGTCGGTCGAAGGGCGTGGCGGGCAGGCCATGGCGGGTGGCGGGGCCGGCGAAGGCGGCGCCGCCGCGCGGGTCGGCGCCAAGGGTGAAGGCGCGGTCGGCGATGCCGGGGAACACATCCGGCGCGGCGGCCGAGGTCCGGCCGGCCGGCGCGATGCGGCGCGAGAGGGTGCCGAGGACCACGGCGGCCGACCCGGCGTGGCGCAGCCCGTCCCGGAGGTAGCCTTGCAGGACGGGGCTGGGACCGATTTCCAGGAACAGCACGGGCGCGATGGCCGGCGACGTTGCCGCCTGAAGCACCGCGTCCAGGAAGCGCACCGGCTCGCGCAGGTTGCGCCACCAGTAGGCGGCGTCGCAGTTGGCCGGCGGCAGCGCCTCGCCGGTGACGGTGGAGATCAGGGGAACCCGCGGCTGGTCGGCCGACAGCCCGCCGAGGTCGCCGAGCAGCCCGTCGCGCAGCGGCTCCATGGCGGCGCTGTGGAAGGCGTAGTCGAGGTCGAGCGGCACGAAGCTCCAGTGCCGTTCCGCCGCCGCCTCCGCCAACCGGTCCAGGGCGACCGCGGGGCCGGCCACGGTAACGGCCTGCGGGCCGTTGATGGCGGCGATCTCCAGCCCGCCGCCGGGCCGGGAGCAGGCCGCCAGCACCGGCCGCACCGCCTCGGCCGAGGCGCCGAGCGCCGCCATCCGGCCGTGGCCGCGCATCCGGTGCTGGTGTCGGCTGCGGGCAGCCAGCAGCCGCGCCGCGGTGGGCAGGTCGAGCAGCCCGGCAGCCACCGCGGCCGCCACCTCGCCGACCGAATGGCCTAGGCAGAGCGCCGGCCGGATGCCCTGCGCCGCCAATGCGGCGACGATGCCGTGCTGCACGGCGAACAGTAGCGGCTGGGCGTGGTCGGTCGCCGCCAGCGCCGCCTGGTCGACGCCCTCGGCCAGCGCCGCCGCGACCGACCAGCCGAGCCACGGCGCCAGCGCGGCATCGGCTTCGGCGACGCCGTGGCGGAAGGCGGCGCTGGCGGCCAGGGCGTCGCGCGCCATGCCGGGCCAGGCCGCGCCGTTGCCGCTGAAGACGAAGGCGATGGGAGCGGCGGCGCCGGGCCGGATGGCGGCCTCGCCGACGGTCACGCCCGTCGCGGCGCCGGCCTGCCGGGGTGTTGGTGCGGCGTGCCGGGCAGGCCCGCGAACATCGTCCAACGCGGGCGGCGCCGCGTCGGCCCGCCAGGGTATCGGCGCGGCGTGCCGGACAGGCTCGTGGACCCCGTCCGACGTCGCGGCGCCGGCCTGCCAGTTCGCCAGCGCGGCGGCGAAGCCGGCGGCGGCCCGCACCGCCAGCCGGTGCGGCAGCAGGTCGCGGTGCCGCGCCGCGCCGCGAAGCAGCGCCGGCAGCTCGGCGGCAGCGGTCGCGGCCAGCCTGGCCTGCCAGCGCGCCGCAAGGCGGCGCAGCGCGGCCGGCGAGCGGGCCGAGAGCAGCAGCGGCGGCAGGGTGCCGGCATCGCCGGCCGGCGAGGGGCGCGCCCCTGCCCGTGCTTTGGGCGCCGCCGCCAGCAGCGCGACGGCGTTGGTGCCGCCGAAGCCGAAGCTGTTCACGCCGGCCACCGCGCCGGCGCGGTGCGGCAGCGGCTCGGCGGCGGTCGGCACCCGCAGGCCAAGTCCAGGGAAATCGATCGCCGGGTTGGGCGTGGCGCAGTGCAGCGAGGCCGGGATGCGGCCGTGCTGCAGCACCAGCATGGCCTTCAGCAGCCCGGCGATGCCGGAGGCCGGTTCGGTGTGGCCGATGTTGGTCTTCACCGAGCCGATCGGCAGCGGCACCGCCGCCGTGTTGTCCGCGCCACGACGGCGGCGGCGGCCGATGGCGGCGCCTAGGGCCAACACCGTTCACTTAGGGCAGAATTGTGTTCACCTAAGCTTCATGGCTGGCCTCAACACATTTAAAATTCGGCTTTTTGGAAAGTTCTGGTAGCGGCTTGATCCTCTTGAGTGAAGAGCATTGCGCCTAGGGCGGCGGCCTCGATCGGGTCGCCGGCGGCGGTGCCGGTGCCGTGCGCCTCGAAGTAGCCGATGCGGTCGGGCGCGACCCCGGCCTCGGCCATCACCTGCTCCAGCTGCGCCGCCTGCGCCGCCTGGCTCGGCAGCGACAGGCCGACGGTGCGGCCGGCGGCGTTGGTGCCGGACCCCAGGATGACGGCGCGGATGTGGTCGCCTTCCGCCAACGCGGCGTGCAGCGGCTTCAGCACGACCAGACCGCCGCCCTCGGCCCGGACGTAGCCGTCGGCGCGGGCGTCGAAGGCGTGGCAGCGGCCGGTGGGGGACAGCATCCCGGCGCGGGCGAAGCCGAGGAACGGGAAGGGCGACAGCAGCAGGTTGACGCCGCCGACCAGCGCCGCCGGCAGTTGGCCGTGGCGCAACGCCTCGCAGGCGGCGTGCAGCGCCACCAGCGCGGAGGAGCACGCGGTGTCGATGGTCTGCGCGGTGCCGCGCAGGTCGAAGACGTGGCCGATGCCGTTGGCCAGGTTGGACAGCGCGCTGCCGGTCATGAAGTAGCGATCGCCGGAGGCCGGGTCGCCCTGCCGGAGGTCGCCGTAATCGGTCAGCGAGGCGCCGATGAACACCCCGGTGGCGCTGCCGGCCAGGCCAGAGATGGGCCAGCCGGCATCCTCCAGCGCCTCGGCGGCGAGTTCCAGCAGCAGGCGCTGCTGCGGGTCCATCTCGGCGGCCTCGCGTGGCGAGATGCCGAAGGCGGCGGCGTCGAAGCCGGCGATGTCGCCGAGCGTGCCGGCGGCCAGGCTGTAGGTCTTGCCCGGCTCGCCCTGGCGGGGGTGGAGGAAGGCGGCGTGGGTGAAGCGGTCGGTGGGAACGGTGGTGACGGCGTCGCGGCCCTCCGCCAGCAACCGCCAGTAGGCGTCGAGGTCGGGCGCCCCCGGCAGGCGGCAGGCGGCGCCGACGATGGCGATGGGGGAAGCGGCGGCCCGGTGGCTGGCCGGCTGCGGCGTGGTGTGGCGACCATCGCGGCGGCTCATCGAGGCGGGCTGCCGGCGCTGGCCAGCGGGCGGTCCGCCGGCCGTGCGGCGTCGGACGTGAAGGCGGCAGGCCGCCAGGCGACGGAAACCGGCGCCGGCCGGGCAGCAGGGCGGGGCCGCAGCGGCGCCGGCCGCACCACCGGCCGCGGGACCGGCCGCGGGATCGGGTGGGCCGCCACCTGGTCCAGCAGGGCTTCCACCGTGGCGAAATGCGCGGTCCATCCGGGCGCCTGCCAAGCCGTCAGCCGGGCGAGCTGAGCGGCGCGTGCGGCCGAGTCCGGCGCCGCGTAGTCGAGGATCGCGCGGCGCCATGCGGCGCCGTCCAGCGGGTCGAGGAAGTCCGGCACCGCGCCGCCCACCTCGCGCAGGGCCGGCAGGTCGCTGCAGATCGCCGGCACGCCGAGCGCCAGGGCTTCCGCCAGCGGCAGGCCGTAGCCCTCGGCGAAGCTTGGGAACAGCAGGGCGCGGGCGCCGGCGAGCAGCGGCGTCACCGTGGCGTCGCCGAGGGTGCCGCGTTCCTCGACCAGGCCGCGCAGCGGTTCGCAGCGCTCCAGCATGTCGAGGATGTTCTCGTTTTCCCAGCCGCGGCGGCCGATCAGCACCAGGCGCGGCGCCGCCGGGCCGAGCCGGATGGCGAGGTCGCGCCACAGGTGCAGCAGCAGCAGGTGGTTCTTGCGCGGCTCGATGGTGCCCAGGCAGACGAAGTAGGGGGTGGGCGGCGGCGGGTCCCAGGGGCTTGCCCAGGGACTTGCGCGGCCCGGCTGCCGCGGCGGCACGCCGGGCCGCGGCGCGAGGCCGAGCGGCGCGATGGCCATCGGCGGCAACTGGGGCGGCACGCTGCCGTGCGGCGCGATGGCCATCGGCGGCAACTGGGGCGGCGCGCTGCCGTGCGGCCGTGCCGCGCAGGCCTCGAGCCAGGGGCGCAACGTGGCGGCGGTGGCCGCCGAGTTGACGATGATGCCGTCGGCCTGGGCCGCGATGGTGGCGACGCGGCGGGCGTGGTGGCGCACCTGCGGCGGCCGGGTGTATTCCGGGTGGGTGAGCGGGATCAGGTCGTGGACGAAGGGCACGAAGGCCGCTCCCGCCCGGCGGAGCGCTGCAATTCCCTGCCCGCGTTCCAGGGAACGATGCGAAACCAGCATAAAAATACAAGGTCCAGGGCCGGCGAGCTGGGTGCGGAGCGCCGCCCGGCCGGCGCCGAATGCCAGCGCGGCCTGGATCCGCAGGCTGCCGCCGCGTGCTTGGTCCAGGGCGGCGCCGGGGGGTGCTCCCGGCGGCGCGGCGCCGTTCCAGGCGTTCTCCAGCGAGTCGATCAGGCGGCCGATCCGGTCCCGCGGGACGGCAGCGAAGCGGCGCCAGGGGGTTTCCGCGACGAAGGTGCATTCGGCGGCCGGGCGCGCCAGCCAGTGGCGGGCATAGGCCATTTCAACCCGGTCGATGCCCGAGGGGGAGGCACGCCAGACGCAGCACAGCATACCAACCGCCATTTGCGATGACCGGTCTTGGCAACTCGCCAAACCAAGAATGCTTGCGATGGCAGAGGCGGCAAGCGGTCAGTGCGTGGGGCGCTTGGTAAGCAGACGGGAGACGTCGAGGATGACGTGCACACCTGCTCCGATGCCAGGGCCGCATGGTTGGCACCGATGCGGCATCATACCTGTTCATTCCGGCACCGTCGAATAGCCATGGTCCCGGACCGTTCCGGCCAAGACCTGATTGGGGTTTTGGCGTGTCGGATCGGCTTCTCTCAATACCGTGATCTGGTCGTCCAAATCAACCATAGCGCGAAATTCTTAGGCGTTTCACCAGCCAGACACATATGGCCTTCCGGCGGAAGCCGTGGCCCGGTTCATCATGCGGACATCACTGGCGAGGACTGCACACCTTGAGCATCTGGACGAAGACGATTTCGGTGGCGGATTTCGCGGCGCGCCACCCCGCCACGCTGCCGAGCCTGCTGGGCATCCGGATGCTGGAGATCGGGCCGGATTTTGTCCGTGCCGAAATGCCGGTGGATGAGCGGCACATCCAGCCGGCCGGCATCCTGCACGGCGGCGCCAGCGTGGTGCTGGCCGAAACGGTGGGGTCGTTCTGCGGCACCACGGCGGGGCCGGCGGGCTGGACCTGCGTCGGCGTGGAGGTGAATGCCAACCACCTGGCCGTGGTGCGGCAGGGCGACGTGGTGACGGCGGTGTGCCGGCCGCTGCAACTGGGCCGCAGCCTGCAGGTCTGGCAGATCGAGATGCGGCGCGGCGA